>Ga0315280_10000708_pt1 | contig 60875 bp, 62 predicted proteins | sample YL17G06_40_MG_FD_203697 | JGI IMG/M metagenome (GOLD analysis project Ga0315280, IMG submission 203697) | Sediment microbial communities from Yellowstone Lake, YNP, Wyoming, USA - YL17G06_40 | ecosystem: Environmental > Aquatic > Freshwater > Lake > Sediment | place: USA: Wyoming | collected... | reverse complement strand
CGCTGGGGCAGGGCGCCAGGTTCTTTCTCGACGCGCGGCAGGTAGATCTTGAACCTCGTGCCTTTCCCCGGCTCGCTGTACACCCAGATGTTCCCACCGCTCTGCTTGATGATGCCATAGCAGGTCGGCAGCCCCAGGCCTGTTCCCTTACCCATTTCCTTGGTCGTGAAGAACGGCTCGAAAATGCGCTCTTTGACCTCGTTGGTCATACCCACTCCCGTATCGCTCACCGCCAGCATCACATAGTGGCCCGGGGTCACGTCCGAGTGCGAACGTGCGTATTCTTCATCCAGGTGGGCATTGGCGGTCTCGAGGACCAGTCTGCCGCCGTTGGGCATGGCGTCGCAGGCGTTGACGGCCAGATTGACGACGACCTGCTCGATCTGGCCGACATCTACACAAACGGCCCACAAGTCCTTGGCCGGTCGGGTTGTGAACTCGATGTCCTCACGGATCAGGCGCCGCAGCATCTTGTCCATGTTCGATAGAACGTCGTTGAGACTGACCACTTGTGGCTCGAGAGCCTGGCGGCGAGAGAACGCCAACAATTGGCGCGTAAGATTGGTTGCCCGCTCGGTCGCTTGCGTGATTTCCGACAGATGCCGGTGAGCGTCTTGAGGCAGCTGGGGCGTGCTCGCGGCCAATTCGGCATTGCCGCCGATCACGGTCAGCAAGTTGTTGAAATCATGGGCGACACCACCGGCCAGACGGCCCACAGCTTCCATCTTCTGCGCCTGGCGCAACTGCTCTTCCAGATTCTTGCTCTCGGTGATATCCCAGAAAATGCCCAAGATGCCCGTGACGTATCCGTCTTCATCTTCAACCGGTGTTTTAACGGTATGAACCCATTTCTGCTGTCCATCCTGTCTGTATGGCTCTTCGAGGTCTTCGGTCTTCCCTGATTTCATAATTCTCTTATCATCGGCTCTGTATTTTTCAGCCAGTTCCACAGGATGGAAGTCAAAATCCGTTTGTCCCGCAATTTCATCAGGGTTAATTTTCAAATCCCGAGCATAGTTCGCGTTGCACGAGACGTAAACCGACTTGGTGTCCTTAAGAAATACCTTTTGGGGAAGATTCTCGACCAGCGTTCTGTACCTGTGTTCGCTTTTCCGCAGCGCGTCCGTTGACTGCTCGCGTTCGGTGGTGTCGGACAGGATGTGCACCGCCCCGATGAGATTGTCGGCCTCATCCAGTAGCGGATCGACAGCAGCATCGAACCAGCGGTCATTCAATGACATGGCCAGGGATTCTCTCTGTCGAGTCTCTCGCATACGTATGAAGGGACACCCTTCAACCGGCCCCGAGGTGCCGCATATCAGTTCCCAGCAGGAGTGGCCAATGATCTCTTGCCACGGTTTCCCCAGCATGTCCCGCAGGGCCACGTTGCACCGCACGATCTTTCCTTCCAGATCGAGCACAGAAACCGCGTCCTTTATGGCATCGAAAGTGGTCCGCCACTGCTGGGCGGAAACCCACAAGGCCTTCTCGACTCGCTCTTTTTCTTCCTTAATCCGCTGGTTTTCCAGTGCCGCCTGAACCGCAGGACTAAGGCGGATAAGATGCTCTTTGATCACATAATCGGCCGCCCCCGCTTTCATGCACTCCACAGCCGTCTCTTCATTCCTGGAGCCGGTGATGATGATGAACGGGATCCACGGGAAACGCTCTTTAGTCAATTCGAGTGCCGCCCTGCCGTCGAACTGAGGCAGCATATAGTCCGAGAGGATGATATCGGGCGAGAAATCCTCGAGTTGTTTCAAGAACGCATCTCTTGTCTCGACCCGCCTGGATGTAAACTCGATTCCCGCATTGCGCAGCTCGCGTTCCATCAGTTCCGCGTCGGTCGGAACGTCTTCGAGTATCAGAATGCGAAGTTCGTCGCTCATGATTCGCTCCGGGTGGTGCGGCGCCCTCCGCCATCCGTGATCGTTCAGCAATCGGCGGCGACCATCAACCAGTAGCGCGCGAGCTTATTCCGCCCTCATCACGGCGGTTGATTCAGTAGGAGCCAGTAAAGACCCAGTTCCCCGACACAATCGAGGAACTTGTCGAAGTCAACCGGCTTGACAATGTAACTGTTCACGCCCAGCACGTAACTCTCTACGATGTCCCGTTCTTCGCGCGAGGAGGTCAGCACGACAACGGGGATCGTTTTTTTCCGCTCATCCAATTTGATTTGGCGCAGTACCTCCAAGCCATCCACTTTGGGGAGCTTCAAGTCCAGGAGGATCACTTTCGGAATCTCCTCAATGTCCCGCTGGGCGTAGGCGCCGGTGGCAAAAACGTATTCCAGCGCTTTTTCCCCGTCCTCGACGACGTGCACCTTGTTGGCCAGGTTGCGTTTTCTCAGCGCCCGGAGTGTGAGTTCGACGTCGCGCGGATTGTCTTCGACCAACAGGATTTCCACTGCACTTGTTTCAGCCATGGTTTTTCTCCTTGCTCGGTAGGGTGAAATAGAATGTGGCGCCTTCGTTCACTTTCCCTTCCGCCCAGACGCGCCCGCCATGGCGACGGATAATGCGCTGGACAAGGGCGAGTCCAATGCCTGTTCCCTCGAATTCCGCTGTGCTATGGAGCCGTTGAAAGACGTGGAATAGTTTATCCACGTATTTCATGTCGAACCCAACCCCATTATCCTTCACGTGGTAGATGTTCTCATTCCCTTCTGTTCTGCCGCCGACCTCAATGATGGTTTCCTCCCTGGGTGCTGTGAATTTGACGGCATTGGAGAGAAGATTGGCGAAGACCTCTTGGATCATCGCCCTGTCGCCGCGCGCAGAAGGAAGCGCTTGGATGTCTAGCCGTATCTGTCGCTCAGGGTGACCGAGCCGGACCTGTTCGAATACTTCCGTTGCCAGATCCCGCATGTTGATATTCGATACTTTCATCCCGTTATGGTTCAGGCGAGAGAAGGCAAGAAGGCCGTCAATGAGCTGTCCCATCTCATGGATGCTGTCTTGAATGACATTCAGCATGCGTCTGCCTTCGACATCGAGTTTGTCTGAGTAATCCTCCGACAGCGCCTGGGAGAAACCGGCAATGGCTCGAAGCGGCGCGCGAAGGTCGTGGGAGACGGAGTAGGAAAACGCCCCCAGCTCCTCCATTGCGCTCCTCAGCGCCTCCTCCGCCCGCTTGTGCGCGCTGATGTCACGCACACTGCATTGAATCACTTTCTTGTCCCCCACCACATAGACGTTGCTGACAAACTCCACGTCCACCCGCCTGCCGTCCTTGGTTTCCAGCGGCAGGTGCTCGTACCGGATGAACTCCCTCTTTTGCAGTTCCAGAAACGCTTCCTCATTTGCGGCGATGTCTCTGAAGGGACTGATTTCCCAGAGCATCTTTCCCAACAGTTCCTCATGAGTATAGCCGAGCAGTGCCGCCAGATATGGATTGGCGTCGGTGATCTTGCCGGTAGTGGCATCGAGAATGAAGATGCCGTCCTGGGCCGCCTCAAAGAGCCGCCGATAGCGAGTTTCCGAAAGACACAACGTGTCGTCCACACTCTTGCGCTCGACTTCTGACTGCTCCAGCTCAGAGACCCGCTGGCGCAGGCCTTTCAATTCATTGATCAACTGTTCCTTTCCCTTGTATCTATCCTTCATTGTCGAGGCATCTCCATCGCAATGCCTGCAATTCCAGGGTCCACATGAGTATGACCAGAGGCGACGGCGCGAACGGCGCCTCCCAGTTCCTCGAAAGCACAATCCGTCAGCATGTAGCCACAGTGAAGCATTGTTCTCACCACGAACCGGCCACCAAAATACGGCGAGATGGCGAGCACTTTCACGTCGGGCGATGCCGCGAGGATTTGCCGCGTGATCTCTATCCCCTCTCGATCGAACATACCCAAAACTATCGCAACAACGTCGGGCTTCAACACGCCCGCGAGTCGCACGGACGCGGCGCCATCTTCTGCCTCACCGATCAGTTCCATGTCCGGCTCCCGCTCGAGCACAGAGCGGAGAGCAGAACCCCCGTTGTTCTTATCGTCAGCCAGAAGAACCCTTATGCGCGACTCGTTTGCCATTCCGGACGCCCCTCCTGTCTCAACGTTACGATCCGAGGGAGTTGAGAACTTGATATGGAATCAGATTGCAATTCGAATTTGGGTCTCTGTTTTCAGCCAATACTCATCGTCCGACACCATTTGCCTGGGTGCGGGCGATCAACCAGCCGCTTGCGAAGCCTCGACCTTTTTTTCCAGCCGCGCCAAGCGGTCCCGAAGGGTGTCATCTTCTTGTTTTCTCATCTCCTGTTGCGCCTTGGCGCAGAGATTGGAATCTGTCACCCACCAGTTCATTCCCATCTCAACGGCTTTGTCCACGGAGCAGATGACGAGACGGATCTGGATCGTCAGCAGTTCGATATCCACCAGCTTGATCTTGATGTCGCCGGCGATGACGACTCCTTTGTCCAGAATACGTTCCAGAATATCCGCCAATGTGGACGACTCGATTGCGTGGGTGACCTTGCGTTGGACGGTCATTGCGCCATCTCCTTGTCAGAGCAGTTTGCCCAGCGGGCCGAGATCCAGGTTGAGGTCGTCTTCTTCCAGTCCGAACTCTTTCCTGAGCCGTTCAATCTCCTGGGCCTGTTTCATCATCGCGGTGCCGAGTCTCTCAATTTCGTCCTCGCTGAGCGAGCCGCTTTCCATGCGACGGATCGCCTGCCGCTCCAGCAGTTCGTGGAGAAGCTTCACAAGTGTGAGGACCAGCTGGCCCAGACCGTTCTTGACGTCCTCCGGATCGAGATTGAGCCGACGCGGCTTCATCAACTTCTCGGGATTGAGAGCTTCGGCGAAATCGCGGATCGCCGAGCACTCCACCAACGCCCTGTCAGCTGCGGCCATCGTTGCGGCTCCCAAACGGATCCCCAAACGCCGGTAGGACCACTCCTGCCCTTGCTGCGGTCTCGACCGAGGTGAGCAACAGGCGCAATCCCAGGTAGAGCAGGGCAATATCGGCCACCGAGATTTTGACATCGCCAAGGATCACGACGCCCTTGTTCAGAACGCGGTCCAGGAGTTCGCAGAGCGTAATCTGCTCTTTCTCATTCCCAGGCGACTGTTCCCACATGATGACTTTCCGCCCCTCTTTGTGTTTGGACACAGTGAAAGAGGACTCTGCCCCGCGCGGCGAGGTCCTCCTCAAGGCGCCGCACGTTAATCTTTCTTTCCCTCGGCGTCCTCGTCCGGTTCGTCGTCTTCGACGCCGCTCTCATCGGCTTCCCCCGCTTCCTCATCTTCCATGCCCGGGCGGGATTCGCGCTGCTGAAGTTCTTCGAGCCGGTCGAGCATCTCCTTTTCTCGGACGCTGAATTCCTCCTCCGTAATCTGCCGGCTCTCGAGCCTCATATACAAGTCGCTCAGGGCGGCGGTGAGGCTGTCTTTCTCGCCGTCGAGTTCCTGCTGAGCCGCTTCGTGGATCTTATTAGCGACCCACAGAATCCCGTTGAACGGAGAGAGAAGAATGTCGTCCAGGAGCAGCATGTTCTCCTCCTGCGCCCGCCGCGCTCTACAGTGAGAGGTCCATTTCGACGAAATTGTGGGGAGCCCACGGCCCATTGTAGTCGAAGGCAAAACTGTTGTCGAACAGCTTGGCGGCTTCGAACACGGCGGCTTGGAATTTGTCCTGTTTTTCCCGCCCAACCAGGCAGGCCAGGTTCATCACCTCGCGCTCGGAGCGGCACGGGTTCGGTTGGATCTCGAAACAGCACCGCGCGAGAATGCCGGTCACCTTCTCCGTGCACGCTTCTCGATCTTCATTGAGCATCCGATTGAACATCTCTCCCAGTTCAATCTTGTCGTCCTGGGAGGGCCCGCGCGGATTGCTCAGGAGACGGTCGCGGGCAACCCGGAGGGCAGGGTGCGTGTTGACGATATACTCGAAGATATTGGGAACGTCCCACGTCACGCGAAGTCCCATTTCCACCTTGCCCGTCACCCGATTCAGTTGCTCGAGGAAGCCTTTTCGGTTGCGGGCGAGAACAGTTTCGATCGCCCCGGGACCATCGGCGATGATCCCGAACGAGACAGGAAGGACCGTGCTTGTTTGCATGAGACGCTTCAAGACGTCCTGGTGGGCGGCGAGATAGCGACGCTCCGGCCGGATTTTACCGTTCGGGGCCTCACTGACGATCGCCGCCAGCCGCCCAGAGGAAATGGCGCAGACCGGTTTGCCATCAATCCCGGGGAAACCGAGAGTACCCTCCCCTGGACTGGGTGCTACAGCATACAGGTAGAGGCCACTTTTCGCTGAATGCTTGCCCATGTTCTTGCGCGATCCTTTACGTTAGCGTGTGCGCTCAAAGGCTTCCTCGGCCGAGGGGCGCGGCACCATCTTCACGAACTTGAGCGATTGCAGACTGCCCTCCTCGCTCTTGATCTCCAGCAGCGCCTGGCAAACCCAGCACTTGATCTGGCCCTCGTAGTCATCGTAGGCAACGTCAAGCTCAATCTTGTGCCCGCAGGCAAGACAGTTGATTCGCATCTTTTTTCCTCCTTTTCTCGCCCTTATGGGGTCGAGCAGTGCCCTATTCTTCCACCGAGTCCTTCAACCCATAACCAACAATGTTCAGTTGCTCGTCTAGTCGGAGCAAATAGGGCTTGCAGTCCAGCACTTCTCTCTGCACGGGCAGCCCTAGTGATTTTATGGCCGCATTCGGCACATAGACCTCTGCTTCGGCCTCCAACGTTCCTTTTTCGGCGTCTAATACCGCCACCTTTGTGACATCCACCCGTCTGACGTCCGGCATCTTCTGGAAGAACTCGACAACGGCATTTCTCGCAGCCTCCATAGAGGGCGCCTGTGTTTTTGGACTGGCCGGAGACTTGACCGGATCCGACATTTTGACTCCACCCAAGATATTCCCCATGACGTCACCTTCTCTTCTCGTTGCTGCGCTCAGGCGATACCTTGCCCCTTGCACACGGCGCAGTAGAAGATCCCATCTTCGCCCGTACCCTTGCACTTGGGACAGGTGGTGGCCTCCTTGCGGACGGACACGACACCTATCCCCTTGCAGGCCAGACAGCTCAGATCGCCGCTTTCGCGTCCCGAGCCGTAACACTTCAGACACGTGACCACGGGCGGGCTGACCTTGACCGTGCCGGCGGCGCCGCAGACGTGGCATTTGCTGCTGTTGCCATACTTCGGGTCCACGCCACTGCCGCGACAATAGGCGCACGGCACTGCGTGCGCAAAGCGCTTCGTTCGGGGGCGTCTCTGCTCGACTTTTGCGAACTTGGCAAGGACTTCCTTGGCGTATTGCATTTTTCTTCCTCTGCTTCGTCTGCCGGAGGACGGAATCTCACAATGCGCGCGCGACACGCGCCAATGGCGGAAGCGCACACAGCGACCCGGCCGCAGCCACAAAGTGTCCATTCCACTGCTCGGCGAGCCAAACACGGCGTGCCTCGCGCTCCGCCAGTCTTTCTTCTTCGCGGGCTATCCGCTTTGCGTCAAATCTGCCATTGACTGTCCCTGTCGTGTGCCGGCACGAGCGGAAGCTCTTGATGTTTCGGCTCGAGCGTATGGTTCTCATTCCCTTCGACGTTAACATCGCACTTCTTCTCCTTCTCTAGTATCTGAACTTCAGCCCGCCTTCAGCCCGGCGAGACATGGCCCTGGGATGCTCCTTCGACGTAAGGCGGCGGTCGGGGCAAGCCTCGCGCAGGGCGCCGCCAGCAGACTCCTCTTTCGCGTTGGCCGCGTTGACCAATTCCAAGAGGGCTCTCTTTTCGGCTTTGATCTCCGCCATGCGGCCATCAATGTCCCCAATGCGGCGGCGGGCAGACTCCCTCTCTTTGCCTCGGCGAACTTTTTCCATGGCGAGCATGGCCAACTTGAGGAACTTTTTTTGGGGATTGCTCGTCTCCGTCAGAAGGTCTGACATCGTTCGGATAGCGTTCAGCCCCTTGCGAGGTTTCGCTTGAGGTACGGCCATGTTTGGACCCCTTCCGCTGCGCTGAACTATTGCCGTTTTGCATTCAGTTTTGCGCTGCGGCATTTACGCTGATTCCCGCAGACTTTCTGAATTACCTTGTCCACCTTCTGCGGCATGAGCGATTCGCGAGCGCGGGTGACCTTCGCCGTGCTCGCATGATTCAGTACATCCCGGCAGACCCGCTGGAAGGCGGGGTTATCCCACCGGGCATGGCCTCCACGGGAGGCGAGGATCCGGGCGATGGCAATTGCAGCCCGGATGGTTGGGTGATTGTCGTCCACGCCGATCTTCCGGAGTTCCCTGACGACATCCACAATGTTTTCCGCATCCGGCCTGGAGATGTCCGTCTTCGCCAGCACAATCTGAATCTCCGTCTCACGGTCGTAATGGCCGAGACGAATGGTAATGAGCCGGTCCATCAAAGCGTCCTGGGTCTTGTGGATCCCGGCGTACTCTGCCGGGTTCGAGGTGAAGATGGCCCGGAATTCGGGGTGCACTTCCAAATAGCCTTCTCCTGAATAGCGCAGCTTGGGCAGATTGAGAATCCCCTCCTGTAACACGCTTAGAAGCACATTGTTTGCCTCAGGCCTCGAGCGAGTGAACTCATCGTAGATCAGCGTGTCGCCGTTCCGGCAGGCCGATGTCAGGCGCTGGTCCACCCAGAGACTTTTCATCTCCTCCTCGGTCTTCAGGACCGAATGGATGAAGTTATCTATCAGCTTGTATTTGCGGTAGCCGGCATCGCGGCCCACCAGATCGGAGCTGCCGAACTCGTCGTCGCCGTGGACGAGAGTGACCGGTCGGCCGCGCTTCGCGGCGACGTGAAAGGCCAGGGTGGTTTTCCCGGTCCCCGCCGGGCCGGCGAAGTGGACCGCATAACCCACGGTCAGATAGTCCAAGGCGCGCTCGCTTAGCTCCTGGACGTAAGGCGTACAGACGAAGTCCTCGCTGGGCTCGGGCAGAATGTTATCGCCATCAGTCTCGACCCTGACCGTGGCCACTGAGGCGCTTCCAGATCCGTTGTTCGTCATTTCCTACTCCCTCTCTTTTCCGTATTGACCCTGCCTCGTTGTGCCCTCAGGCAGGAACCCATCCCCGACCCCTGCACTTCAGACAAGCCATCGCCGGCGCCGAGCCATCGTCGCCTGTGCCTCGGCACTCCGCGCACGTGATCGTTGGTCCGGTGGGAGCGGCGACGAAACCTTTCCCCCCGCACACGGTGCAGGTCAGAGTCTTCACGGCGCCGCTCCCCCGGCAGTGCGCACATGGCCTGTGTGGAGTTTCCACCTGGACGATCCCTCTTCCCCCGCAGACGCAGCACGAGGATAGATACGACATGATGGCGAACGGGTCTCTGCCCTTCCCACTACAGAAGGAGCACCGAACCGTCTCTGTCCTTCTTTTCGCCGTCGTCGTTCCCAACTGGATCGTCCTCCGTCTTTTCGCCGCCGTCGTTCCCAATGGATCGTCCTCCGTTGTTTGCGAGATCGCGGGGGTCAAGGGTTTGGCCGCAAGGCCAAAGAAGCGAAGCGCCCTCGCCCTTGACGCCGCGACCGCTCACGCTATTTGTTGCCTCTCGAATGCTATCCACTCTCCAACCGGAAGAACCTTGAGATTACTGTGTCTTCCTGGGGTTGTGCTTCTTGTCCGGCCGGCCGAACACTACTCCCCCGGCGCTGGCAAGCATCGAGGTGCCTGCTGCCCAGGCTCGACGGGCAGCCTCATTTTCCTCGCGAAAACGGGCCAAGAGTGCGGCGACATTCCGTTTGACCTTGTCCACGAACGTCAGGCGGTCTTCACGCATCTTGGCCATCTCACTGCACAGCCGGGTCAAGTCGTCAGCTCGGTGATCCATTGTTCTTCACCTCCTTAAGATCTTTGTATCGTTTGGCGTTTCCCCAAACCCCATTCATCTGATTCTGCCGCTTCACGGCGAAGGCCTTTGCCAAGTGGGGGACCCTCTCCGAGTCCCCCCACCTGGCAGTAGGAACCTTCTCGCCACTGACGCCTTGCGCAAACATGGCGGTCCTCGCTGTCAGACCTATTGGCCTCTGCTTGTGGTTGATGGCTGCTGCCTCGTCTGACGAGGCCCCGCCTGGTCCACGTGGCGCGAGCGGAGGCGAAATACCCTCTCGCTCGAGAATTACGCCGGCGCGGCGGCGCTGGCTGTCAGGCCGATCGCTTCGGCATACTTCAGGTAGGTCTCGACCGAGGCGATGACCACGCGGGCCTCGATGGACAGCAGCTCGATCCCGACCAGCGACACCTTCGCCCAGAGATCAATGACGATGCCTTTGTCCAGGATCCGGTCCACCACTTCCGCCAAGCTCGAGGAGTCGGTGGATTTCTGCACCTTTGCCATTTGCTTTCACCTCCTTGTGGGAATTGGTTGCAGCGGTTCAATCCGCAAGCGTTGTGCCACGAAGCGAAATGGTCCTCGCGTCCTTTCCCCACAAGAAAAGCGGCGCAAACACGCCGAAAATGACTCGTTTGAAGTGGTCTCGGGGCCACAAGTTATCCACAGGGGAACGAGCACTATAGAAGATACTCCATACCCTAGGGAATCCGGGAATCACATTCGCCGGAACGGTAATCAACAATACAGCTCGCTGCAAAAATAACGCAACAGTTCACGCTCTCAACGCTCGTGTCATTGCGAGCCGCCCTTGGCGGCGAAGCAATCCCGTCGGTCGCGCCTGAGATTGCTTCGTCGTCCGCCTCCGCCTATGGCGGACGGACTCCTCGCAATGACTCGGTGGTGTTGTGCTGTTGCATTTCTTATGCCGCGGTCTGTAATCCGCACTTGAGCTGACGATCCGATGGAGGCGTCCGAGAATTGTGAAGTGTGGATGGAGGAAGAACTTGCGGCGAGGCGGGAGAGTATGAATTCCGAATGTTCAACTAGGCACATTCAGAGGACGGGAGGTCGCCCCGCAAATAGAGGGCAGCTTGGCGAACTTCATCGAGCAAAAACGGTTTGCCAATGAACCCGTGAACGGATGCCTCCCTCATGCGTTGTTGGAAATCCCTATCATCTTCGTAGAAATGGCCGGAAACCAGCACAATGGGGAGGCCAGGCTGCAACCGTTGCAGTTCCTTCGCGAGCTCAACGCCGTCCACATCGGGGAGTCTGACGTCCACAAAAGCGATCCGAAAGAGAACCTGTTCCATAAGTCGAATAGCATCCTGACCATTTTGGGCCGAGGCCGTGTGAAATCCCATTCCGCGGAAAATCCACTCGAAGGCCCAACACATGTCCGGTTCGTCGTCCACGATCAGGATGAGATTGCCACTGTTCATCGGCGTTCTCCTCCTCACTCAATTCCTAACAAGGGAAGTCGAACGGCAACAGTCGTGCCTTCGCCCTCGGCGCTTTGGACTTCAATGGCACCGAAATGTTGCTTGACGATCGAATAGCACAGACAAAGCCCCAGGCCCGTCCCCTCGCCCACCTGGCTGGTCGTGTAAAATGGATCGAAGATATTGTCGAGTTGCTTTGCGGGAATGCCGCAGCCGGTGTCGCGAATCTTCAGCAAAGCCTCGTCACCATTTCGTTCGAGTAATATATCCAACACGCCGCCTTTCGGCATCGCCTTGCAGGAATTCAAAATCAGATTCATTACCATTTGCTGAAGCAGACAGGCATTGCCGAGCGCCATTATGGGCGACTCAGGAATGCCCAACACAACATTGACTTGTTGAAACCGGGCTTCGTCCGCCACCAGCATCAGAGCATCCTTAACGACCGCAATCAGATCCACGGGTTCCATGTCCTTCGGCTCGGCCGGCCGGGCAAACCGCAAGAGGTTCTCGATAATGATTGAAGCCCGGCGAATGCCCGTGTGGATTTTGTTGGCGCACTCCTTCACAAATTCTGGCGCAATATTCGGATCCATGAGAAACTGGGCGGCGGAGGAGGACACCGCCAGAGGGTTTCGGATCTCGTGGGCGATGCCGCCGGCCATCACACCCAGTGCGGCCATTTTCTGGGATTGGAGAATCTGCGCCTCCAGCTTCCGTCGTTCCGTGAGGTCGCGGCCGACCGCCACGATTCCTTCGACCTTTCCGGTTTCATTCTTCATTTTGGAGCAGACCCAAGAGACCGGGATGCGCTGGCCGTCTTGAGTGACAAGGTTCCACTCGGTCTGTTTCATCGGTTCGAGGTTCTCACAATTCTCAAATGTCTCTTTCACAGCAAGCTGATGTTCAGGGGCGAACAACTCGTGGGGACGGTGGTGTTTGATTTCTTCCAACTTATACCCCGTCGCCTTCTCGCCCGCCAGGTTTAAACTGATGATCCGCCCCCAGGAATCAGTGGAAATAACAATGTCGCTGGCGCTTTCAATAACACTGGCCAAATGGCGCTCGACCTGACGGACCTCCTCGCTCAAGCGAATCTGTTCCGTAACATCTTCCATGAGAAACAGCACGCATTCCATTTGCTCGTCCCATTCCACGGGAACGATGCTGTAGTAATAAATCCGCAGAGGCACGCCGGGAGCACGATAGGTCATTCGTTCGCCCTCAATGGGCTTGCTGGTCAGAAACACATCACGGATTCGACGTTCCAGATTCATTTCCTCGACGATACCGGGAGGAAACACTTCGTCCAGACGGTGTCCAATAGTGTCGCTCTCCGATTTTTGTGCTTTCTCCAGGAAGTTCTGGTTGGCCAATAGAATTCGCAGACCTCGATCAATCAGCAAGACCGAGGATGGAATCACGGACAAAAGCATGTGATAGAGTTTTTTGCACTGTCCTTCTGAAAACGCCTCGTGCTGCACATCCGCAAGTGGTTGTGTGGTTTCTAGCATCCGTCCCCTCCCATGTGCGTTGGGACAAAACTATATGGCGGCCAGGGCCCACTCAGGAGGATTTTTACGTGGCTCTCCTTGCTGAGCATTCGAAACGTCCGACGGAAAGCGGTTACGTTCTTTCGTTCCACCAGGAAATCGAGCGACATAATCGGCGCTCGAAAAATAGAATTCGGAATGGTCGAAGTCTCCATCCTGCATTTGACAAATAATCCTCGGAAGGCCTCTCGGATTTCCTCCGTGAGATCTGTTTCCTGCCGGGGCGAACGGTCGCGTGCGATGTAGTAACGTTTTCGTACCGCGAGATAACGCACACCCGAACAATGGGGAGGAAGATCGAGCGCGCTTTCAACCGGCGTGGGTTCGCTCTCTTGGTGTTCCACTATTATGCGAATTCCCAGTTCGACACATCCTTCCAGTTCCCGGAGTGCAGAAATATACACATTTCTGTTTCGGTTGAGCATCTCTATCACCTGCAATTCGTCGTCGAGTACCAATCCGTAACGCACAGGCAAGACCGGCCGTTCCCGGTGGAATGTTTCAACGACGCGTTCGAATGCGAGGATGCGCTCGACCTCCGGGCAGGCATCATTCACCCGGCTCGAAGCGGCCGAGACCGCCATGCAAAGATCGCTTGCGATGATAAGAGAAACGGGTTGGCCGTCCACACCCGGAGGGAATGGCAGGCGTGGATCCGCGATTGTATTACAGATACAATAAGCGAGATAGCTCATGACGGAGCATCTGCCTTATGAGTCAACTGCAAGTTGCTGCCCAACGAGGGGCAAAAGCTGTAGGGCGGCCATGGTCCCGAAATATCCAGGATTATCCCCTGGTCCGCGTATTTCGCACCGAGTTGACTCGCACGTGCGTGAAATTGGTCGCGACTGTCTCGCGCCAGAAGAAAAGCCCAGTTGAACGCCATATCCTTGTCTCGCCCCGAAGCATTCCTGGGCAGGGGTTTCAGCGAACGTGATGCAACAGTAGGTGACTCGAGTTCTCCCGCGATCAGATCCGCGATTGTTGTCACCCAGGAATGAAGTTTCTTGCGGACCTCATCACGCAGTCGTTGTTCGCGCAAATAACCCCTGCCGGGAGAGACACCGACATTTTGGTCTTGCGAAGAAGCGAGAGAGGCGAGCAAGTGTTCCTCGGCTCGCGCTCTGTCCAGCAGCATCTTTACCGCCCATTCCTCCTTGCCGACGACGGAGTCCAGGAATGCTGAAATGACGCTGTAATGGCTCACGACCAGCTGCGCCAAGGTGTCCAACGAAGAGAAAAGCGTTGCGAATCGGGCCGGAAGCACCGGTGAACAGACCATAATCCGTTCGATCACTGTTTCATGAACGCATGCGCGGGGCGCTACCCAGATCAGATCCTGCAGTTTCTCCTCCGAAGACCGCCCGATCCACTCTTCCAGATCTACCATGCAGAACACGGCCGCGACATTCTGGAATACCCACTGGGCAAGTGGCTGCCCGTCCTCAAGGGGGGGGCATTCGATGGTGTGCAGGGCGTGGGGACGAGCAAAGCCGAATAGATAGATGCCCTCGCCCTTGTTCGCGGTGAACTCACAACTAGTGTTGGGATTGGTCATAGTCGCCCTCCACACTGCCCATGAGAACGCGTCCCGCTTCCAGGGCATTTCTGACGACGGTACGCAAGTCCTTTGGCTTGAACGGCTTTGTGAGGTAATCGAAGACACCCGCCTCCATGGCGCTGCGGGCCGTGTCCCGCGAACCAAAGCCTGTGAGGATAATAATGGGAACGTCCTTGCAGACCATTTTCAGTTCTCCCATCACATCGAGGCCGCAGCCATCCGGCAGGTAGAGATCCAAAATGATCAAATCCGGCTTTGTACTGGCCGCTACGGCCAGCGCGCGACGGCCATTTTCCGCCCAGATTGTTGCATAGCCATCCTCGGCGAAAATCCGCGAGAGAACACCAAACACTGACTTTTCGTCATCCACGACGAGGATGGTTTTACCCGAATGTCGTCGAGCAGAGTCCATAGTGCACCTCGATGATGAATATCTATGGCAACTCGCGCCGAAACCGGCACGACGGAATTCCTATTACATCCACCGTGTCATCGTGTTCCTTTCCTTCTCTTCCTGGGCAGGATGATCTCGAGAACGCCGTTTCGAAAATGTTCCACACAGTTTTCCACATCCACTTCCGGCGGCAGGCGGATCTCCTCTCGAAACCTCTGATCGCCTCGCGTTGCATCTATGACGTATCCCTGCGCCGTCATGTTCAGCGACACATCGCCCCGACGGAACCCGCCAAGATCAATGATGATGAGCACCTCTTCCGCCTCGTGAAAGACATCCACCAGCGGGCCCCGAATCTTTTTGAACAGAGGTTTAGTCTGAAATCGCCAATCGCGCGGCTTTTCGAAAGCCTTCACGGCAAACGTGGTTTCCCGTGATGGCGGGTGCCGGCGACGTTCCGATCCTCCGGCGCCCCCGATTCGCAATCGTATGCCCTGACCCGCACCGGACAGGCTGCGTCGGCGGCCGCGCTGTGCGCGCGAGAGATCCTTCATGGTCTTGGGAGGAATCGAGCGTAGCATCCGCGTCTAGTTCCCCTCTTCCGAATCGTCGGAATTTCGGACCGCAGAGTTCACCGCGCCTCCAGAGCCTTGATCAAATCCTCCCTTTTGATTCGCGGTTCCGGCACCTTATCCGTTTTCTTGCTTTCCCGCACTTCTACCACGCGTCGAACAGCGTCAAGAGCGGCCCTGTGGCACACGCCGGCAATGTCCGCGCCACTGAACTCAGGAGTGCGGGACGCCAAATCTACCACATCCACCTCTTTGGCCAAGGGTTTGTTGCGCAAGTGAACTGAGAAAATCTCTGCCCGTTCAGTCTCGTTCGGCAGAGGAATCTCGATCACCTCATCAAAACGTCCCGGCCGCAGCATGGCCGGATCGAGCATGTCCAGGCGGCTTGTTGCACCCAAGACCAGCACGCCCTTGAGTTCTTCGATCCCGTCCAGTTCGGCCAGAAACTGGCTGAGCACGCGCTCGGAGACATGAGAGTCCGAAGTTCCGCTGTTTCGCCGTGGAATCAGCGCGTCAATTTCGTCGAAGAACACGATGCAGGGGGCCGCCTGGCGCGCCTTGCGAAACACCTCGCGAACCCCTTTCTCCGACTCGCCGACGTACTTCGACAGCAACGAAGGGCCTTTCACCGAGATGAAATTCACTTCGCTCTCGGTCGCGATCGCCTTGGCCAGCAACGTCTTTCCGCAACCGGAAGGCCCGGTGAGCAGAATCCCCTTGGGCGGTCTGACGCCCGCCTTTTTGAAGAGATCGCCGTATTTCAGCGGCCACTCAACGGCCTCGATCAGGCGCGCTTTTGTCTGCTGGAGTCCTCCAACGTCGTCCCATCTGACGTCAGGAACCTCGACGAACACCTCGCGGATCGCCGAGGGCTCGACCTCGCGCAAGGCCCCCAGGAAATCGCTCATTTCGACCTCGAGTTCTGCCAGCTGCTCGTAAGGGATACCGGTCAACGCAAAGTCAATTTCGGACATGATGTGACGCAGACAAATCATCGCGGCCTCGCGGCAAAGCGCCTCGAGGTCGGCTCCGACAAAGCCATGCGTGATTTCCGCCAGATGCGCCATGTCCACGTCGCCGGCGAGCGGCATGCCCCGGCTGTGAATCTCCAGGATCTCCAGCCGTCCATTTCGGTCGGGAATCGGAATCGAGATTTCGCGATCAAAACGACCCGGGCGGCGTAACGCCGGATCAATGGCGTTCGGCATATTGGTCGCCGCGATGACGATGACGTTCTGGCGCTTGGTCAGCCCGTCCATAAGGGCAAGCAATTGAGCGACGACGCGCTTTTCCACGTCACCGATCACGGCCTCACGGCGCGGTGCGATAGCGTCTATCTCATCGAGGAAAATGATGCTCGGTCCCTTGCGGGTCGCCTCCTCGAAAATCTTGCGCAGGTGCGCTTCGCTTTCTCCGTAGAACTTGTGTATGATTTCGGGGCCGCTGACCGAAAAGAAGTTCGCCTCGGTCTCGTGCGCAATCGCACGTGCGATCAACGTCTTCCCGCATCCGGGGGGACCGTAGAGGAGAACACCTTTGGGCGCGTCAATTCCCAGGCGCTCGAAGACCTCCGGATAGCGAAGCGGCAGTTCGATCATCTCGCGCACGCGCTGGAGCTGGGGCTTGAGTCCGCCAACGTCCTCATAGGAAAGCGCGCGCGCCGCTCCGTCCTCGCCCTTGGTCTTGCCGATCACCAGCTGGGTCGTCGGATTGATCACCACGGCACCTTTGGGCGTCGTGCTTTCCACCCGGAAATCGGCCGAACGGCTGCCGAACAGCGTTGCACGCACACGGTCTCCGACCACAACGGGCAAGCCGTCCAGGAGACTTCCAATATACTTTATATCGCGATCGGACGGCGTGATGGTTACGGGATCCAGGACGACGTGATCGGCCAGCGAGATGGTGATCTTTCGGACGACGACATGTTCGTCCAGCCCCACACCGGCGTTCTCGCGTGTCAGTCCGTCCATCTGGATACGCGATTGCCCGCGCTGGTCCTTGTACGCCGGCATTGCCTTGCCGACGGTCTGGCGTTTGCCGGCGACCTCGACAATATCGCCGATCTGCGCCTTTAGCTGCTGGAGGTCTTCGGGGTCCATGCGCACGAACGCACGACCGACGTCTTTGCTGAGCGCTTCCACGACCTTGAGATTCAGCTCCATGTCAGCGTCCTTGCTCATTTTGTGTCCCCCGACTCTATGACCTTGCGGCATCTGATCTCCACCACTCCGTTGTTACATGACACGGTCATTTTGTCGCGTTGGAAGGTTCCCGGCAGAAGAATCTCCTTGCGATACCTTTTGTTTCCCTTCTGGGCGGAAAGCGTCAGGAGATCGTCTTTCAGGTCCAGGCGAACATCTTCTGTTCCGATCCCGGGCATCTCCGCCACCACAAGCACCTCGTCTTTCTCTTCGAAGATATCCACCATCGGTTCGCGCACCTCCAGGACAACAGCCTGGCCCGTGGCTTTGTCCTTGTGAATATTGCCAAAGGGCTCGACCTTCAGGCCTTCACCCCCCAGGCCCACTTTGACGCTGAACCCATAGACTCCCTTGAGTTCCTTGCCTTCAGCGGTGCCATGGAACTCACCCGTTTTCTTAAGCTCTTCGCCCTTTTCGGCCAATTCGGCCAGCTTCTCTACCAACCCCCCAAGCCCCTTGAACAACCCACCGAGGCCACTGAGGCCGGTGTCGAAGGAAATCCCCTTTCCCTTCCCTTCGTCTGTAGCCTTCCTATCTGCCATCTTTTCCTCCATTGATCGAAAGTCCGTATTGTTTTATCTTTGCATGGATCGTTTTGTAATCTATCTGAAGGATTCGAGCGGCCAAGGCCTTGTTCCCTCCTGCCCGCTCCAGAACCTCGCGGAGGACAGTCCGCTCGGCCATGACGCGGCTTCGTTTCGAGATTTCCTTGAGGGAGGGATTGGCGCCATTGGATTCCGGCGGAGTCGCCACGCCCACCGGCTTGAGCGGGCCCAGGTGCGGCAGATCAATAATCCTTTGGGCCAACAGCACGGCCCGACGGATGATGTTACGCAATTCTCGGACGTTGCCGGGCCAGTCGTAATTTAGGAGCACATCGAGGGCGGCGTCGGTGATCCCCGCGACCTTCTTTCCCAGTTCGCAGTTGGTTATGCGCAGGAAACGATTGACGAGGAAGGCGATGTCTTCCCGGCGCTCGCGCAAAGGTGGAACTCGAATCACGTATTCACTGAGGCGGTGGTAGAGATCGCGCCTGAAAACGGCCGGATTGGCCCGCGACAAGTCCTGATTTGTTGCCGCGACAATTCGCACGTCGGCCTGCAAGGGTGCACTGGCGCCGACGCGAAAGAACTGTTTCTCCTGCAAGGCGCGCAACAATTTGCTTTGCATGGACAGAGGAAGGTTCGAGATTTCGTCCAGGAACAGGGTTCCTCCCGCGGCGGCCTCGAATTTCCCGTGCCGGGTGTTGTCCGCACCGGTGAACGATCCCTTCTCGTGGCCGAAGAACTCGCTTTCGATCAGCGTTTCGGGGATCGCTCCGCAGTCCACCGCAACAAATCTCTTCGAGGCGCGGCGGCTCTGGGCATGGATGGCTTGCGCAATCACCTCCTTGCCCGCGCCCGTTTCGCCGATGATTAGAACCGAGAAAACCGTCGGCGCCACCCGCTCCACCTCCGAGGCAAGGGCTTGAATCTCCTCTCCATGGCCCATTCGCTCACAGAGAGAAAGGTTGGCCTCCAACTCCGTCTCAGGATATTCGCTTCTTCCCCAACTGTGGGTTTCATCCAAGGCTTTGAGGATTCTCTGGATTATCTCCTCGTTGCTGAACGGTTTGGACAAGTAATCAATCGCCCCATGCTTCACCAGGTGAATGGCGTCCTGGATGCCGCCGAAAGCGGTAATCATGATCACGGGCAGACTGCTGTCCAGTTCCTTGGCCCTGCGCAGAACCTCATGGCCATCCATGCCGGGCATTCGGACGTCGAGCAACATCACGTCTGCGGCCTTGCGCTCGACCAGATGCAAGGCCGCCTGGCCGTCTCCGGCTTCGATCGCCTCCATGCCCGCGTGCTCGACAATAATCCGGAGGATCGAGCGCATCGAATCAAGATCGTCCACAATCAGAACCGTTGGACGTGTTTCCATGGTGAGGACTGCCTTCCGACTGCGAATGACTGCTTCCTGTCCGTCCGTTCCCGTCTGCCGCTTGGACCTCTGCGCGCACAAGGTATCCATAAGGTAACTCGAAGATCTAAGCACTCCGTTCCGGGAAACTCGGTCGGCCAATGGGATAGGAGACCTGAATATCCGCGGCAAACCAATGCCTCGGCGAATGGAACATGCCCAAGAAAAGGACCCCGGTCTCTCCAACCCCGAGAGTCTCATTGACGCGTCCGGAAACAAACTGGTCACGCTTTAACAATATCTGTTGGCTGAGAGTTTTCTGCTGTTCCTTAATGAGAGACGCTTCTTTCGGTGACCGCGCCGCCAAAACGCGCTGAACCAGGTTGTATTCCTCGATCAGGAGTTCGGGCGACTCCGTGCCCATCAAGGTAGCCCCCCGTTCCATCAAATGGACCAGCAATTGATGATTGGGGCTGCCCGACTTGGCCAAATCAGCAACGATGTCCGCTTCACAACCACACACGGGAAGTCCGTCCTGGTAGAGGCGGACATGTGGAAACGGCAAGTCCCATTTCAGAATCTCTTGCCGGATACCCGACCAGAATCGTTCTGTGGCCACCACGTTGTTCTTCCATTTCTCCCGGCCGATTCTCTGGATGGCGATTGCTCGGAATGACTCCGCCAGCGCCCCCATGTCGGCTTGAGTATGGATGATGGGAATATAGACGAGGTTCCTCATGCCGGTCTTGCCGCCTTCGCGTTTGAACTGGCCATCGGGGCCGACGCTTGCGCTGCTGATCGGAAGAATCCAGAGGCTCCAACTGGAACGGGAAATGGAGCGGCCAACTGCACAATGTTTCGAAGATGAGGGACGGACGGCGTTCGAGTTATCTACAGTTCGTCCCGTGCTATTTCAGATGCCCCCCGGGCGATACAAGAGTCGCGTATCCCGCGCCTTTCGGGCAACCTCTGAACCCATGCTTTGAAAAAAGACGTTCTTAAGGCGCATACCCCCTCGCAATGCCTGCAATTCCAGGGCTGACATAAGTATGACCAGAGGCGACGGCGCGAACGGCGCCTCCCAGCTCCTCGAAAGCACAATCCGTCAGCATGTAGCCACAGTGAAGCATTGTTCTCACCACGAACCGGCCACCAAAATACGGCGAGATGGCGAGCACTTTCACGTCGGGGGACGCCGCGATGATTTGCCGCGTGATCTCCATCCCCTCTCGATCGAACATACCCAAAACCATCGCAACAACGTCGGGCTTCAACACGCCTGCGAGTCGCACGGACGCGGCGCCATCTTCTGCCTCACCGATCAGTTCCATGTCCGGCTCCTTTTTGAGTAAGGAACGGAGAACGGCTGTCGGCGTTGTCGTCGACTGGAAAAATCTTCGTACGCAGTTCTACGGCCATCCGAAAACTCGCTGGTGTTTTGCGTGTTGTAATCTGAACGGTCGGAAATTTCTCGTCGGGAGCAGACCAGAACTGCATCACACTCATAAGAATCACGCAGGCGATCAGCCGTCCATCGGGAACATTTCTGATCTTGCCCTTCGAAATACCTGAAGTTGATGCAACGGAAATCCTGGAATGGATGTAAGGGAAATCACGACACAAAATACGGTGGGGGGAAGGCCTTGCCGGATGCGCTCAAGGTTCCAGAGAGGTCAGTCCTTCGCGGACGGCGTATTTGGTGAGCTCGGCTATGCTATGAATGTCCAGCTTCTCCATAATGTGCTGGCGGTGGGTTTCGACGGTCTTCACGCTCACATTGAGTTGTGAGGCGATTTCTTTTGTGCTTTTGCCTTCCGCCACCAGTTGCAGCACTTCGCGTTCTTTGACCGTGAGCGCGGGGAGGGATGGAACCTTGTCCTGGGACGGATGGCGTAAGTTGTCCAATAAGACAGAAGCAATCCCGGGACTTATGTAGATGCGGTTGGAGGCCAGGACGTGGATGGCATGGATCAGCTCCTCAAAAGCGCCATCCTTGAGCATGTAACCAGAAGCACCCGCCTTCAGCATACCAGTCACAAATCGTCTGTCCGTGTGCATGGACAGCGCGAGCACCTTCACGCCGGGAACCTCGGTAGTGATCTGGCGTGTGGCTTCGACGCCGTTCAGATCCGGCATGCCAATATCCATGATGACCACGTCGGGCTTCAGCTGCCGAGCGAGATGGATCGCCATCCGCCCATTCCCCGCCTCCCCGATCACTTCCAGCCCGCGTTCCTTCTCAATCAAGGAACGGAGGCCGTTGCGGATGATTTCATGATCGTCCGCGAGCAGGACTGTCATTCTCATGGTGCCCCACCTTTCCGCGCAAGCGGATCACCCCTCAACGGCGCGATCAGGGTGACTCGCGTTCCGTGACCGCGCTCGGATTCGACCTCAACGCAGCCGCCAATGTATCCCAAGCGTTCGCGGATGCTGAAAAGGCCGAACCCTCTGTCTTGGCTCGTTCGAGACCCAATCTCTGTCGCGTCAAATCCAACGCCATCGTCCTCAACGACGATGCGCACATGATCCCCATCCCGCAGGATCGAGACCTTTCCGCTGCGGGTGTTCGCGTGTTTGACGATATTGATCAGCAACTCGTCCACCGCACGAAAGAGAAGGCCTCGAACGTCATCTTCCAGCGGTTTCGAATGCGCGTCATCCTCAAATTCGATTCGAATTCCATGCTCTTCGCCGATTTTCTCGCCGAGCCATTCCAGTGCGGCTTCGAGACCCAACTCATAGAGAATGGGAGGACTCAACTCAAAGGTCAGCGACCTGGTGTCTCGAATGGTCCATTCAAGGAGCGCCTGGATCTCGTCCACCATTCCGGCAATGTCGGCGGAACCTCCCGCCTGTCTCAGGGCTGCGAACTTCATCCGGATCGCGGCCAGGGATTGGCCAATCTCGTCGTGCAAGAAGGAAGCGATCTGGCGCCGTTCGCGTTCCTCGACCAGCGACAACTCGGACGCCAACGAGCGAAGATTCTCCTGATAGGCCATGAGACGTTCTTCCGCCCGCTTGCGCTGCACCACATCCGCCAAGATTTGCCCCACGATCCTTAGCAGCAGGATGATGTCCTCCGACCACGCTTTTTCTTGTCGCACGGAATCAAAGCCGAGAATCCCGATGACCTTCCCCCCAAGAACCATCGGGACAGCGACAACGGATTGCACCGCGTCCTTTTGGAAGTACTCCTTCTCAGCGCCCGTTTCGTGTGGAAGGTCTGCTACGCGACGGATACAAAGGGTTTGGGACTGCTTCATGCTTTCCGCCACCCAGGGAAGGGCGCCAACCGATACTCCTTTCCGTCTGGAGACGTGCGGCTCGATCTCTTCGGCACACCATTCATATACATCGTCTATTTTGGTTTCGTCGTTGGAGAACAAAAGGATGTAACTACGGTCAGCGGACACGAATTGCGCGATTCTCCTCAATGTATCGCTCATGCGGCTGGGAATGTCATCTGCTGTTGTGCTGATAAACTGTGTTGATATGCTTGTAACCAGCTTTTCGAATTCCAAACGGTACCCTAACGCCTCCTCGGCGCGCTTGCGCTCGGTGATGTCTTGGGAGGTTATTATCGCTCCTTCCGGGAAAGGCGCGATCGTTATGGACAGAAACTTCTGTTGATACTTCAGTTCGGGAAACTCCTTTGACCGCCCCGATTGGATACATTCCATCAATTCGCCATACATGTCGCACTCATGTTTGCCGGCGTAGTCCTTATACATCACATCTCCGATATTCGGCAGCCTGTCACCCGACTTCATTTTAGCCCGGTTGGACATGGTCACTTTTCCTTCACGATCCACGACTACAGTTACAACAGGATTGTATTCAAATAAGGCTCTACTAAACTCTTCCTTTTCGCGCAGCGCCTGCACTGCCCACTTGCGTTTGGCGCTTTGAATAGTTTCCCACTCACCTTGTCGCCTAATCAGGGCAAGTTCATGGTTGCTGACCACATCAATGATTTCGGATGCCTCACACCTATCCAGAGAATAGGTGCAAAGGGCGAGCATCCGATACTGGCCGATGAGACCGTCTATCCGGGCTTCATAAGCGGTGAATCCCCTCCAATCTTCTTTCTCAAGCCAAAACCTGTTTCCGGTGAGGCGGAACCCATCAAAGCCCCTTTTCACAGCTTGCTTCTCTTTTTCAACCCAGCCCTGCAACACCTTGTCGGCTTCGAATTTCCCTGATTGGGTGTACCACTGGCTGTAGTCCAGGATCTCGATCTGCCCTTTTTCAATGCTGTCATCGAGATTCTCCACTACCCTCTTTAATGATCTCTTGGCATCCTCAACCGATAAAGGCTCCGACGTAACCCACATGCAGAATTCATTGTTCTCCAGTCCCGCTTTGAGATAGGGGACCAGAATATCGGTCAAGTCCTCTTTGGTTTGGTAGAAAAGGCAGAAGTGCGAGCCCCAAGGGACATCGCCTATGCTCTCGATTCCCGTTTTTCGTTTTGTCTGTTCCATCCTAGTTGCTCCCGATTCTCGACAGTCGCCGATACTTCCTGTCGAATCCTCATGTCCTTTTCGGCATTCGCGTCCGACGCGATCAGTTAAGCGGGATAAGTAGATCAGGGGATTGGAACAGAAGCAACCAAGATCAACTGGCACGGATTAAGGTGATATCCAATCGGCCTGATTCATGACTCAATCCCCAGCGCGGATCAGCGATAGAGTTCCCATGACCTTGCGCCTGTTTTCACACCTCCCGTAAAAGCACGTGAGCAGTAAGAGCGTGTTTTAATATTCTTGATTTCACTGTAGCTGACGGTACAGCGTCCTGAAAGCGGTCATGTTGTAGCGCAAGGAGGAGTTGCTGATGGTATCCCATTCCCAATCCTGTTGCCGCTGGAGGTGCTACGGTGAGTGCGGACGTCTGCGTGTATCCCACTGATCTGACCGACGAGCAGTGGAAGTTGATCGAGCCGTTGTTGCCCAAGCCCAAGTGCAAGCGCCGTCCGCGCGAGGTTCCGCTGCGCGAGATCATCAATGCCATTCTGTATTTGTTGCGCACGGGATGCGCGTGGCGGCTTCTGCCGCACGATTTTCCAAAGTGGCAGACGGTATACACATATTTCCGTCGCTGGCGAAAGGCCGGGGTGTGGGAAAAGGTGCATGACACCTTGCGAGAGAAGACGCGCCGGAAGGCCGGGCGCAAGAGCAAACCCAGTGCCGCGATCGTGGACAGCCAGAGCGTCAAAACGACGGAAAAAGGGGGCGGTGCCGGGGCTACGATGCGGGGAAGAAGATAACGGGGCGCAAGCGACACCTTGTAGTGGACTGCTTGGGGTTTCTGCTGGCGGTGGTCGTTCATCCCGCCAACGTGCAGGATCGTGACGGAGCCAAGAGTGTGTTGCGGCGCCTGAAAGGACGATTTGCCCGGTTGCGGTTGATCGTGGCCGACGGGGGCTACGCGGGCAAACTGGTAGACTGGGCTTTGACGTTCGGACATTGGAGGCTGCAGATTGTCAAGCACCACACGGGGGTGTTCAAAATCCTGCCCTTTCGCTGGATTGTTGAACGAACCTTTGCGTGGCTGGGTCGCTACCGCCGCTTGACCCGCGACTACGAAGTGCTTCCCCAAAGCAGCGAGGCCCTGATCCTGATCGCCATGATCAATCTGATGCTTCATCGCCTCTGCCCCGAACGGAAACCGAAGAAAAATGAATTTTAGAACAGCCTCCAAGAGGGAAGACCACGTCGAAGTCATGACGACGACATGCAAACCGATGCCTGAACAAGACGGCCGTCGCGGCACCCGAGGCTTCTTGCCCTGTTCCATGCGTTGCCTCCTCAGAGGGAAAGTCGGTTTGTAGTAGCGCCGTCAGGCGCGTCAGGGAACGCCGCTAACGCGGCTACCATGAGCCATGGGTCTGGTTTTTATCCCTTGTATGTTCATCTTGTGCTCTGGTGCAAGAGCTGGTAGATCGTAACGTGTTTAAGCGGGCGGAGGCGTTTTCATCCCGGAACGACTCCTACCCCTCGTGGTCGTATTGAGAACTCACTCCCCGAAGAGACCTGATTTGTTCAAGGAGACTTTCCCACTTGCTTGATCTCAAACGCATCGAGAACCCTTTGTCTGTCAGGGTTCGATGGTTTTTTTTGTCTCCTTTCTACCCCGATTGTGTGTAAGGAGAACGGCGGCATCGCCTCCTGCGAAGGTATGTGGGATTCTCCTCTTATGGCTGGGCGTGGTGTGCAGACAGCGAGGGTAAAGTATGGGCTGTAAAGGCAATACTGTTCACTTAGGCATTGTGGCACGGGCGTCCCGCCCGTCTTTCATGGGCAATCCGCCCGAGGCATACATGCCACGCCAGCGGAGCGCCCTAAGTGAACAGCATCGCCTCCGAGCCAGTGAACTTGGCTGAGTGTTGAGCATTTGCTGGGAAGGAGGTCCCGGCATGAGCATGTCCCGCTTATCCCTTGTGAAAGCGCATATCGCTGGCCTGTGGGCGCTTGCGTCGGTCGGTGGCGCCGCGCCGACCAAACAGCCATACAACTACTCCCTCGTCCATGCGAACATACGAGAGGCATTGGCGGAGATCGTTGGTGCGGAGATGCGGTGAGTGAGACGCAGTGCCCGGTCGGGCGGCGTCGGGTCCCTTGGCGGTCTTCCGCATTACGGCCAGATCGTCAAACGGCATCCTGCGTCTCCGAGAACGAATCCGCAGCATTATTACGCCCCGGCAGGTTGCGGAACACATCAATCCTACGGTCTCGGCACCGCGATCGCGGCCCCCAAAACCGAAATACAAACTTCGCAAGTGACTCAAATGCCGCAGTTGAGCAAGAGATTTCTCTTGAGCGTCACGGCCCAAAGGAGATACGCAAAGAGTAAAGAAGGGAAACCAACGTTCAAGCATGGAGGTGGGCAATATCAAACCTGACGCCGCAGAGCACTCATTTCGCTCCGTCCAGGCAAGCGCTAGGGAACCTCGGCGGCAAAAGCAATCCGTGAACTCAACCCGAATGGCGAGGTCGTCGAGTTGTCGCAGGGACCAACCATGAAAGACATCCACCACGTATCCGCTCGCACGGCGTGGTGCTCGACGGCAACGACAACTTTCGGGCCAAGCTTTCTGGTGGCATAAGCTTTTAGTGCGCAAGGATTCTACCTGTCTCTGCCGCCACGCCCTTTGGGCAACAACCAGTAAAGGACCATTCCGGCAAAGGTAGTCCTTGCTAGTGCCGCCTGTTTCCTGAACTGTCTTCGACCAAGAACTTTCCGACATCCCAGCGAGCCTGAGCATTTGGCGCCATAGGAATGGGCTGAAATGACCCCTGGGGCACAAAGAAAGTAACAGAGAGAAACGAAGAAACAAACTGCATCTCAAACGCTATGAAGTTATCCATCAACATGGACGTGACAGAGTACTAGCGATGGAGACAAGAGATGTTTCGAACCAGAGAAGTTTTCTGCGCAGTTCTCGGTCCAGTTTTTCTAGCTATGATGGAAACGGCGGCTTCAGCCGGACCTGGCCAGACCGTCTCGGCGAGTGGGAGTGGTTGGGTGACGCCGTGGTTACGATTGACAACTAGTTCCACACTCTACGGGTTGCCCAATGCGACCCTCCCGACCCCTATTCAGGTGCGCGTGACCGACCAAAACGGGAACGTCTTCCGAAATCCCGGCGGACAGCCCATCCGAATTCCCATCAACTTCCGCGTGATTGAAGCTCCCGTCGGCGCAACCGGCCATAAGCTGATGCCCGGCAATGCAACTTCGGTAACCGTCTCCACGAACAACACAGGCTACACTTCTGTCAGTCTGGTGCTCGGCAACAAGAATGGGGTGTATCGCCTAGCGATCACGGAACGCTATAGCTACTATACCATAGATTGGGTGCGGGCGTTGACACCGGGCGTGACCGCGTCGTTGCAGTTTGTGAGCGTGGATACCACAAGTCACACCGCAAACGGAATTGACGTCAGTAGCGTGACCGTCCGTGCTCGCGATTACGGAGGCAATCCAGCAACGGGTGCCCAAATCTCCCTGGGGACTTGCGGTGCTCGAGATCACAAGCAGATGTTTCCAACACTGGAAGGCGCCGGGGGGCTCTATACAGGTCGGGTAACATCAACTGTGGCAGATAAACTCAATCTGGTCGCTTGGGATGTTGCCACCAACGTGGCAAGCCGAAGCATTTCCTCCCCGGTATTCATCGCTGGGCCCGCAAGGCGAGTGGATATCTATGCCGTGGAGGGACCGGGAGGAGATCAACCTGTCACCCACGCTCTTGTCTTTGCACTGGCGCTGGATTCGTTCGAGAACAAGGTGGGACCTCCTCGCGCGAATGTCCGATTCACAACCAGTTTTGGAATGATCCTGTCCACCGAAACCGTGGCGAATGAGTGGAAAGCATGGGTATATAGCGCCACGCCCGGCGTGGCCAACGTCACGGCGCGCGATACCATCAGCGGATCGAGTTACACCCGGCCAATCGTGTTTCCGGGAAGCACCGTTGCTGTTGGCACGCTTGCCGCGCCCCAGACCGAGAAACCATACCAGAACCATCATATCAAGTTCTGGAAGCCGAAAGGGGCAAATGTGGACAAACTGATTGCGGGCGAGATTTCGGGCAAACGCATCGTCTATGGGGTGAAAAGTCCTGCGCTCTGTGGTCCGAATATTTACATCACCTATGCCGTCAACGAGTATGACTTTGGCAAAGTGGATAAGAACGGCGACGGGATCTTGGAAGAGTTTCGAGACTCCAACAGGCCTACGGAGGAAGAAAGGAACTTGCTTCGCAATTGCTTGGCCTCGGCCGAGAACGTTTTCATAGTCCCGGGCATGTCTCGTAATTCGTACGGCGAGACCGTCGGAGGAAGTGTGGTGATCAACCAGGGCGCCAAAGCACCCGCTGGGAAAGCGCCCCCCGTTCAGGACGGCAAGACACTGGCCCATGAGAACACACACTACTGGCAGCTCAATGGGGATGACCATACCGAGGGAGGGAAAGCACTGCCGCCAGACAACATCGGCGCCGCAGACCCCAGCAATGCCTCGTTGAAGTGCACAAACAAGGACATTCTCAGCCCCGGCCAGTTGGAGAAACTGAGAAACCTTTTCCCAAAACAGAGCTCACCAGGTTCTCGCAGCTACGAAGGAGCAGCGCTGAGCAGTTGGGAGGCGAAATCGGTCTATCCCGGGTCCGCTGGCAATCGGGTCTCCCTCGCGTTCACCAACAGCACGCCGGCAAACGCCCTATTTGCCCCGGTTGGGTCGCTTCGCGTGAATACCGTCCTTAGCTCCCCGACGTTCGTGGTCAACCTCCGACCGTCGAGCACAACCCTGACACCGAGCAGTCTTCCTCCCGGACAGACCGGCACCGCGACGTTCACTTTCGATGTCAGCCCGAACGCTGCACTCGGAACAGGTTGTCTCATCGAACTGGCGGTTACTTGCGGCACAGGCGAGACTTTCTACATCCCCGTAATCCTTGAGATCGCTGCTCCCCCCGCAGGGACCCGAAACTGGCGCTGGTATTGAGCCTTTGGTTTAGCTGCATGCGCCGAGAACAACTTCTGCCAGGATGACATTTTCGGTAGGACCTTTCGGGCCTTGTGCTGATTGCAGTGGGAATATGACTTCTCGTGCGCATGTTTAACCGGGGCAAAGTCGCATCCGCCGATAGTGCGCACGATACAGAATGACTGTAATGTTGATGCTACATTTTCGAAATATGATTCTGGCAAGACATTGCGAAGCAATTATTACAAATGACCACCGCAGAACGGAGGTCAATGATGCGAAGGGCCTATTTGCTGGTAATGTTTCTTGGTGTGACTACGAGTCACACTGCTGAGGCCGGGATGGCGGTTGCAGCCGGTCCATCGGTGCAAGAAATCCCCGCGCCTGCACCAAAGATGGCCAATGGTTCGTGGGCGGGCGCGGCTCGACTCTCTGATTCGTCAGATGACTACGTGTTCAAAACAGCCCTTACAGCTGTTCCATGTTGCGAATCCGGGAAATGCTCCTGCTTCTTAGCATAGTTCAGCTTGACGGTCGTGATCCTGCCGCTTGTTATGATCGGCCTTGCGTAGTGCTCATGCCCGAATCGAAAGGAGAGTCAGCAATGAATGCGAGAGGACATGGACTTGTGGCGGTTGCATGTCTGATCCTGACGGCGGCATTACCGACGATTTGCGCCGGTGCCGAGCAGGACGAATGGATTGACCTTTTCAATGGAAGAGACCTGACGGGCTGGAAACTGGTCAATCCAAAAGGCAAGAACGGCTGGCGAGTCGAAAACGGCGTGGTCATCAACCAGACACCCAGCAGTAACATTTGCACAGAGAAGCAATTCAAGGACTTCACCCTACACTGTGAGTTTCAAACCCCACCTCGCAGCAACGCCGGCATCTATATTCTGAATTGTTATGAAGTGCAGATTTTTGACGACTACAACAGGCCAATTCATTCGCACATGTGCGGGTCCATGTATGGCGAAATCACACCGACGGCCAACGCCTGTAAGCCGCCCGCCAAGGACTTTCCGAAAATTGCGGAAAACGAATGGCAGACGTTCGACATCCACTTTCGCGCGGCCCGTTATAGCGAGGATGGCCGAAAACTGGAGCCGGTGCGCGTGACGGTGATCCATAACGGCACCAAGATCATTGACAACGCCGAGCTGAAGACCCCGACGGGCGCAGCCCGAAGACGCGACGAAGAAGCCATGGGGCCTATCCTACTCCAGGGCGATCATGGGCCCATCGCCTATCGGCAGCTCCGTATTCGCGGGCAAGTGCTTGATCCTCCCGATCCCAAGGCTCCTGGCCCGGATGTGATTGGCGCTGAGGCCCAACCGAAAGAAATGACGGACAACAAAGCGTCCGGCCTGGCGCTGAGCTGGCGGACGCCCAACCACGGCTTTGCTCCCACATACAATGTCTATCGTGGCGAGTCGGCCGATTTTCCGCTGGATAAACAGCATCTGGTCGAAACAGCCATCAAACGATCGTCTCAGGACTGTTCCTTTCCTGCCGACGGGACTTATTTCTACCGCATCGTAGCCATGGGCATGGGTGGTATTGCGGGCAAGCCGTCCGACGCGCTCCGCGCAGTCGGAAAGACCAACCAGGTCAGAACGCCTCACCTGTCCGAGGCCTCGTGGGCACGCATCGAGGGCGACAATGTCCCTGCGCGAAACAAAGCAGCCAACCGAAAGCCAATGATTCTACACGGTCGCAAGTTTGAGCAGGGCATTGGCATGCAAGGCAACACATCGGTTGACCTCAATGTGGCCGAGATGGTGGGAAACAATAACGACTTCCACTTTCGGGCGACGGTCGGGATGGATGATTCGGTTCCGACAAAAAACCGACTTATTGCGGCTGCTCGGTTCGTCGTCGAGCTCGATGGCAAGACGGTTTTCGACAGTGAAAAGATGAAGTGGGCCGATGGAACGAAGGACGTTGACGTGGCCATTCCGGCTGGCACGCGAACGATCGTCCTGATCGTGCGGCGAGAGGGCGAGCGCGGCTCGGACAATGCCAGCTGGGGCGACCCTCGGTTAGAACGCTCCGGACGCTAAAGGGCACGGAGCTTGCGCATAACTTAATGTAGGGGTGCAGCCCGCCTTGAAGCGGGCTGCGCCCCTACGCCTTTTCGATTTCGGCGAGAGTATAAACGCTCGCAAGCGGATAGCCGGCTTCAGCAAGCCGTTCGGTGCCGCCTTGTTGGCGATCAACAATGCAGATAACCTTCACCACTTCGAGGCCTAATTGGCGCAGGGCATTTGCTGATTCGACGACCTGTCCGGCTGTTGTGATGACATCCTCGATTACCGCGACACGCTCGCCCGGGCGAAACCCGCCTTCGGCCAGATTGCAGGTGCCGTATTCCTTGGCTTTCTTTCGGACGAAAAGCGCTGGCAGCCCTGTCTGAAGAGAGATCGCGGTCGCCAGGGGAATCCCGCCCATTTCAAGTCCAGCCAGCCGCTCGACACCTTCGGGCAATAACCGCGCCATCCGCGCCGCCACTTCGCGCAGAAGGTCGGGGTCGGACTCAAACCGATACTTATCAAAATAGCGGTCGCTGATTTTTCCCGAACGGAGGCGAAACTCGCCGAATAGCAAACAACGTTCACGGATTTTTTGTTTGAACTCTCTTTCGTCCACCGACGGCTCCTCTTGCTTATAGGATATCCGGCCGCACATGCCGGAGCTCGCTGCATCACTGAAAGCAGGTTTGCGCTCACCATGGGGCGCAGGAAAACGCCCCTATTGCAAGCGCATTTTTGCACCGCAGCGGCTTGACACCACTTTGCCTTCAAGGGAAGATTACCCAAGTGGGCAAAACCCTGTTCGTGAAGAACAAAGCGCTATCAAGCCACTGCACTCCCAAAAAACAGAACCGAGATGAGGTGTTTCCTAAATGGCGAAAGTAGCAACCGACCGAAAATCCTCCAAGACCAACGTTCTTCAGGTTTCGTGTGTCCAGTTGCACTGGGCCAAGGACATCGAGGAGAACGTGGCCAAGACGCTCGACTATATCGGCCGCGCCAAGGCCGAGCGATCCGACATTGTGCTGTTTCCCGAGACCAGCCTGACCGGCTATGATTTTGACTATGTCGCAAACCTGGCCCCGCGTTCCGTGGAAGACGCCCTGCGCACCATTGCCAAGTGGGCTGCCGAATGCACAATCTACGCCATCGTCGGAAGCCTTCAGAAACGGCTCGGCGATCGCTATCTGAACCTGGCGCATGTGATTGGCCCCGACGGCAGGGTCATTTACGAATATGCCAAAGCGCAGATGGCCGGAGCCGCCGAACAGCGCCGTTGTCGCCCGGGCAATAAGCTGGCCCTGTTCAAAGTAAAGGGCCATCTGTGCACCCTGGTGATCTGTCGCGATGGTCGCCACCCCGAGCTCTATCGGATTCCTGCGATGGGGGGAGCAAAAGTCCTTTTCCATCCTTCGTGCAGTAGCGAGACAATCGAGGGGGTTTCATGGAAGCGCCTATCGGGACGCGCCCAACAGGCGATCGGTCCCAACACCTTTATCTACCATTGCGTGGCGAACACAGTGGGCCAATCGCGCGATGGCACACAGACATCGAGCGGTATGTCGTTCATCAAAGACCCGACCGGGCTGTCGCTGGCCGAGGCCGGATTCTATCAGGAGGAGATGATCACGGCCCGCCTGAATCTCGACAAAGCCACGGCTCGTTACGCAATGGCCAGTCTGGAGCACCCGCGAATCCTGCGCGCGATCTGGAAGCAGGCACTGGCCATCGCCCTCAAGCACGCCAACGATCCGGTACGGTAGCTGCAACGGAGCATGGACACTGACAGTGCTCCATTTTGCGACCGTCCATGCCGGGATTCAGCAACCTTCGCCATCGGAGGGTCTGACCAGTCCCGGCGCAAAGGATCGGACTTCGGCGATGAGCTGCGCCATGTAGGATTGAATGGTTCGGGCATGGAAAACAAGAAAAAGGCCGACAAACAATATGGCGATCGCCGTATGAAACCATCGGCTCTCGCTCCTCAGCGACACCATGCCCAACGCCACAATCACCGGAATTGTCAGAACCGTAGTCCATCCCACCCGCGCACGCCATTGAAAAATCCGGCGCGCAGCGACAAACGACCAGACGCCTTTGGTGACCTGGAGCACGGCATAGCCGGCCGCTGAGCCTAACAGCCCGTAAGCCGGCAGCGCACCCCACCAGACCGCGATGGCCATAACGAAGCTTACAGCGGCGCCCCAAGCAATAACACCAATGTACTCGGTGGCGTTGAGAAGAACGCCCGGCGCCGTCGAGATCAAGAGAAAGTAAGCAGCAAAAAGCATCACCTCGAAAACGAGAGTCAGTTGAGTCGTCGCCCCACCCGAAACCGCCTGGACCGCCTCCCAACCGAGAATCATTCCGCCGCCCCAGATCAACGTCATCAGGAGAAAGAGCGGGCGGAAAGCGCGCTCGGCCACCTCGACGCCTTCCCTCGTTCGCCCCGCGCCATAGTGGTGCGAAATCGTGGGCATCATAACATTCAGCAACGACATCGGCAGCAGATTCAGCGCCTGAAGGGAGTAGAGCACGAGGGAATACTGTCCCACAAGTGCCTTGTCGCCGGTCACGCGGCCCGTCAGAATAATTCCCAGGTAGAAAGCACCCGGCCCGGCCAGCGAGTTCACGACGGTGCAAAAGAAAAAGTGGCCATAGCGGCGCAACTGGGGCGCTATCCCCGACAGCATCGTTCGAAAACTGAACTGATCGCGAAGATCGTGGATCGCTATCGCCGCGAACGTCGCGCTATGGGCAACAAAAGGCAATACCACAAGCAGCCGCGACCGCGCGACCACCGCCGCCGCCAGAACGACGAAAAAGATCGCCGACGAGACGACCTCGTTGCGAAGATAAAGCGGCACGCGGTCAAACCCGTAGTAGGACGAGCGCAGGAACGTGTAAAGACCATAGAGAACCAGCATCGGTGCCAACGCCGCGACGGTCCCGCGCTCAACTTCCATTCTTCCCTTTAGATACGGAAATATTGCGAGAGTGATGATTGTGCAGACAACCGAAGCCACTGCAACCAGGACGAACGAGAGGCAGAAGACCTGTTTAGCCTTGTGCGGCTCCTTTGACCCCAAAAACTCCGCCGCAAATTTCGACACGACCGTTCCCAGTCCTGGCGCGTAAAAAAGCGGAACCAGAAGAAACACCGACAGGACCTGGTTGATCTCGCCCAGAAAGGTCGGCGAAAACCCGCGATAGACAAGAAGATTATAGACGAACTTCGCCAGCCCGAAAGCGAGAAACGCCAATCCAGTTAGGAGAACCTTGCTCAGCACTCAGCACTATTCTTTCTCGCCCGCCGGCTTGTTCGCGACAGTCAGGAGCGACCTCCGTTTGCGAATCACGCCGCCGATGAAACAAAGGAAATCCCAAAGGGCCGTGGGCAGCCGGGCTTGCCATCGCGCCAGTCTTCGCGGCCAGGCCTGGGTCACGATGCGCATCGAACCCACTTCGAAACCCGCCTCCGTGAGCGTGTGGCCAAGCAGCAAGGGCGTCCACGTATGCAAGTGATGATTGATATCTTCGGGGTCGTAGTGGCGCTGATAGCGCCAATCGTCTATCGGCAAACACAGGATCAGCCACCCACCCGACCGCAGCCTCTGGCGAATCTCTCGCAGCGCCGCGATCGGATAGGGAACATGCTCGAGGCAATGGTTTGAGAGGGCCACGTCAAATTGTCTCTCGGCGGGGATTTCAGCCAAACTCCGATAGACCTCGAAGCCGCGGCGGCGCGCTTCGGCCACAGCTGCCTCGTTGATATCTACGCCCACCTTGCTGCGCCCCGGCAGTCGCGACAGAAATTCTCCCGAACCACAGCCGAAATCCAGCAGGTCGTCATCCGGCGAGACGAGATGTTCAATCTTCGGAATGATCAGGGACGCGGCGGCTTCTGCCATGCCCGACTGGTAACGGAAATACTCCTCTCCCTTCCGGCCAACGTATCGGCTCGAATACTGGCCGGTCGCTTGGGGGTGCTCTCTCGGCGGCCCGCTCACCTCTGGCGTTTCTCCCAGGCGCGAAAATCGTTCGTGCCGAACGTGCACTGAGATGTTGCCATGCCCGCTACCGCCGTTCAAGAAGTTTTTGCCGCCGATCACCATCTCATTTTCCCGCCAGTTTCACAACCAGCGGCTCTTCTTTTCCCGTCCCAATCAGATTGACCAACACCCACTCGCGGTCGCTCAGATGTCGCCAGCCGTTCTCGTTCCGTTCCAGTTTTGCACGGTTGGGGACCGACTTGCCTTGCCACACGACATTCTCGGGTGACGTCGCAACACCGCAAATCAGAACACCAAACGGAACGTTGCGAACGGCGCTCAGTGTCGTATGGACGATATTGTCGGCCGCCAGCGCGGCTGTGCTGATCCGCGCCAGTGCGCTCACGCGAACCGAGCGGTCGGCACCGCGCGGCACGACAACCGAATTGACCCGAAAGTCGAAACCACGTCCCACCCAAAGCGCTCGCAGAATGTGCTCGGGATTAATGAACGGCGGATTGCCTTGTTTGGCGGCAAAGGGATAGGAATCGGGTAGGAGGCCACGATAGTCACCTTCGGTCGGTTGCTGCCACATGGCGCTGGTGAGAATTCGTCTGCCAAGGGTAAACACCGGGTTGGCAGCAGAGTCTGCCCGGCGCAAGACTTCCTCCGCGTAAACCAAGCCACACCACTGCACCGGAAGTCCCTCCCAGTTGGGCGCCCGAAAATGTGTCGCCCCAAAGACCGGGATTGTGGCCCCTTGCCAATAGGGCCATTTAGGATGACCCCAAAAATAGACAAAGGGCAAACCTGTCGTGAGCCAGTATTCTCTTCGTTCGAGATACTCTTTCTTGCCGGTAAGAGCGAAGCCGAGGCGATAAGCCGTTGCCGCCCGCGCCGAACCCATGATGTCGGGCGTGTGGACGGGTATTTCCCAAACCTGGGCCGCGCGCGGAATGACGTAGCGCTTCATGTGTTCGAGCGCCTTGAGCCCGGCGGCTTCGGCTTCGCGATCGCCCGTCATCAGGGCATATTGCAGAATCGGAATAGCGGAATCGGCCACGATGCCGACTTCAGCCTGCCCCTTTTCACCAAGTTCAGCCCGTTTCTCGTCGGCGGGTCGAAATCCCCACGACCCGTCCTGGCGCTGCTGGCGGATAAGCGAGCGGGTCTGAGCTTCGCGCGCGGCGACACAGCCAAGCGTGTGCTCGCCGACGAAGTAGTAGTCCTCAGCGTTCGGGCGTCCACCCGCCAATTCCCAGTGGCGGGCGGCGGCCTGCTCGATGATCCGGTTGAGACGATTGCGCTCCGGTCCGGAAGTCATTTCGGGTCGCTCGGCTTCGAGAAACTGGAGGACGAAGGGGTAGGGAAATGGCGCCCACTGCGAACCTGAAGCGGGCAGGGCGTGATTCCAGCCCCGCTCCTTTTCGCGCCAAACAACATCCATATAGGCCGTGCGGCACAAGGCGCGTTCGGCGTCGTAGTCACGCGGAGGCTCCGGCCCGTGCGGAGGCCAGTATCTATATACGTTCGCAAGCAGGACCGGGAGGATGTCGGTCACATGGCCAGGCCCCGCATCCCAGGTGTCCAGCTCATACGACAACGTCAAACGCTCGCCGGCATCCAGCAAAACCGGCTTGCGAGCTTCCCACTCATTCTCCGCAACGGCATCGGGAACCGATGGCCAAAACAGCGCGATCAGATGATTGTTCTGGCCGTCCACAAAGTTGGGCGAAGCAAACCCTACCGACGGAGCAAGCACGCCGTCGCCTTGCGGCTGTGGATCGTTCCAATGAAGCATGAGCAGTTGCTTCCCATGCGTCAGGGCTATTAGGGGTAGTGTGATTTTCTTGGGGTGCGGGACCGTGCGAAGGTATTCGTCGGTGTGATAATCCAATTTGCTCGATGATCGTTCTCCTTTTTCGAGGTATTCGAGGCCGGGGAACAGAGCTTCGTCTCTTTCTGCGCCAAAGGCCCCGTCGCCGACGAGAAGCCGCGGCGACGTGAAGGCGCGAAGATGGATGGGGCGTTTGGCTTCGAGGTTCACCTCGACGAAAATCCCGGCCAGCGGGTTTCCGCGCCGCGCCACTTTCATATCAACAACAGCAACCTCTTGGCCGGGCGGTCCCAGATCCCCGACAAGCCGCACACCATAGGGCCACCTCGCCTCTTTCGCGCCGCGTGGCATATATCGCCACCGAACGATCTCCAGTTGACGTTCGTGCTCGCCATGAAGAAGCGAAACAAGGGGAAAGATGCGGCCGGCGCGGACAAGGCCTTCCCCCTCCCAAACCCACCATTCGGCCAGACCGCTCAGGTTGTCGAGATGGACGACGAGTGACTCGCTCTGCGTATCAATAATGGCCCAGGGGTCTCCCTGCGGACGAAAATACTCGCCATAGCCGCGGGGCTCCCATCCGCTGGGGTAGTCTCTGGCCACGCACAGAGCAACATTACGGCGGTCCAGTTCCACGCCTCTGCGCAGCAACATGGCATCGAGAACTACCACACCGTCGCGTTCCCCGCGGGCTAGGGCTTGAACATTCCTCTGCTCATCGGGCGCCAAGCCGGCAACCGCCACCCGGCTCGGCGAAAGGGAAACTGTGTTTGTGCTCGAGTGAAAGTGAACTTCAATGTCACTGAACACATCCGGCGTGCGATTCTCGATCTCGACCGTGAGAATGGCCGTGGTGTTCCGGGAAAGCACCGAGGCGGAGGAAACAAACCGACGCAGCGCCGGCTCCGTGGGATACTCATACACCACACTCGCCAGCCGCATCATGGCGCCAGGTATGTCATTGGGTTCGAGGTCAAACCGATAGTGCGTGATGGTTCCCTGCCACATCGAGTGCTGACCGACGGGCAAGCGAACTTCGTGCTCCTTTCCATCGGCACGAACGGGAACGGTCAGTGCTTTGTCTTGACCAAAATTCGGCGACTTGTCCGTGGTGAAAAGGAGGCCCAGCCTCCGCACAGGCCCCTCGAAAGCCGCCCTGACAACCAGCACACCCCGCTTGGCAGCGCGAAGAGACACCGCCGGCGAATGGAAAAACGGGTCTCTGCCCGTCGAGCGCACAAGCAATGGTTTGCCCGGCTCCGCCCGGAGCTCGACGTTGTGCGTCTGGCCGAAACCCAGCGTGCCACTCGTTGCAACGAAATCGAATCGCTCCCCCGCCGCCGGCACTGGCGTCGCACCGATCAGTAGAAAACCAACCATCCCGAGAGCCAACATGGCGCCAGCTATCCAAAGTCGCTCGAGAACTGCGCTCCTGGAACTCATCACACACCTCCCTTCCTGTTCCGCGAGTATTCACACGCTTGGCCCGTCAAGACCAGGCGGACCGACCATTCCTGCTTTGACTCTTGCAGAATCCTCCAAGCTATCGTTGGCCAACGCTTCAAGCTCACTCCCGGAGAAATAGGCCAGAATCAGAAAAGGCATGTACCACGTGATGTATAGCCCTCCGGCGTGAGGTCTCCACAGCTGCGTGCCAATGATCACTGCGGCGGAAAGCGCTACAAGGTCGCACACTCGCTTCCGCCGGGGCAGGACAAAAACAGCCAGGCAAAACCCGACATAGGCCATTCTCACGGCCGGCTCCAGGAATTGTAGAGCGGGATATTGTGCCCAGAAACCAAACCGGCTCGGCCACGACTGATAGCTGACGCTGCTGTTGAGGAAAAGGCGGATCTTGGGAATTGCGCCGAGTCGCTCCGCCCCCGCATCCATCGGCCATATGAGTAGCCCCACCATCAGCAACGAGAAAAATCCAACCGTCCCAACGAACCAGGCCATCTGTCGCCAACGCCCCCAATGGAATCCCATCCACAACGGCAGCAGAAATGCTGGATAGTAGAGCGACCAGGCGCCAGCCGCCAAGAGGAGCCCCGACACGATCGGCCGGCGAATCCAAAAAAGGGCAAAGATCGTTACGGCCGTGGGAAAGACATGGCTGATCCAGCTCAATCCCCCCGTTCCCATGCCGATCACATAAGGCGAGAAAGCGTAAACAACGGCGGCTGCCAGTCCGACGCTTACATTGCCCATTCGCCAGCCAATCAAGATCAAGCCGAGCAATGCGAGCGCGTCGAATAGCATCGCACTAACCTTGGCCGCGGTGAAATGCATGTTTTCGTATGGAACGCCTTCATCAAAGGCATTGGGACGAAGCGGAAACGTTTCGCCGTCTCTTGAATAAGTCGGTGGAATGGCGGCCACAAAAGGGATCTGTATCAAGTAGAGAACAGGGCCGTACGAATCGCCGTGACTTTCGCTGAAATGACCGTAAGGCAGCGTGCCGTGGCGGATGACATGTTGGGCTCCGAAGGTGGACCAAACGCCCGCATCATCAACCCCGTGCGAGCGTATGAACAAAAGATGGTAGGTGAAAGCCAGGACCAACAAAAAGACGAACGCCCCCGAAGACATGTTGGCAGCCCGACCGGGATACCTCTTCCGAAATACCTCGAAGATCATCCGGCCAAAGAGATAGGATGTTATTGAATAGGTCGCCGTGAAGCTCAACCGCTGATCGTCCCACAGCCCGATTAGGAACGGGGCGATCGCCACAAGCGAAAGAACGTCGAGATTGCGAAGGGAGAACGGGCGCTTGAAGTCGGCCGCCGCAAGTGCTGTCACCAGGAGCGCCATCCAGAAAAGAGCCGCCCCCTCGAAATGTGGGTTCAAACGTCGCAAGAATGACAGCCCGCGTCCGCCACGTTCACGCTCCTTTCGCTCCAGCGCTTCGAGGTCCACTTTGTCTTCTTCGACGGGTTGCTTACGCTCTTTCTCCCTCTCGCGCTGCTGAAGTTTTTTGTCTGGCTCGACATTCTCTTTCTCGACAGAGAATTCGAGTACGCGGCCTCCGTCAGCCACCACGGTGCAAAACGCGATCCTACGCCCGTGCAACAGGAACTCGACAATCCAACAGCCATACTGCGACGAAAAAGAAATTTGGCGGGAAATATCGGGATAGCGCTCGTGAAGTCGGGCGAATCGCTCGTCGGCCATAACAGCGTCAAGCGCGCGCTCTCGGCCTTGCTGCACAATCCGCTCCCGCTCTTCTACGTCAGCGGCGATTCGGCGCCCAGCTGGTTCCTGTGCCAAAGCCGAAAGAGCCACGATAAGAAGAGCCAGAATCCAGAGCACGACCACCCCCAAAGCATGCCGTTCGGCAGCTCTCTGCGTGCTTCGATTCAGCAACATCTTATCTTTCGCCTGAGACAGTCGCATGGGAGAGCCAACGAACGATCTCCTTATCGGAGAGCTGACCTTTTTCGCTGCGCAAGGCATCCGCAGCGCCAACAGCGCGATAGACATCGCCAATCCAAGCGGTGTCGAGCTTGCCTTGCGTGTTGTGCATCAGCAGCGGTTTCGGGGCGACCAAAGCGCCCGCGACGCGAAGTCCACCGCAACGCAAAATGTTCGGTTGAAACATATCGCCCTGCCAGCTCGCTTCGTCGGCATCGGTGAAGCTATTGGCGTCCACAACGGCACGCACCGGCTGCCCAAGGGCGGCGGCTGCCAGCAAGCACCAGGGGCCGGCTTCCCGGTGGCCAATCAGGTCTATCCGGGGCATCGCTGTTCCCTTTTGGGTTCCCGCCTGCAACATGTATTGGACCGCCATGTGAATGTCCTGAACCCGGCAAGCGAGAGTCGTCAGGTTATACGTGTAAGGAAACTCTTTCGGCAGCGCACGCGTCGTTTCGACGAACGGCGTGTGATACTCCCCCGCCAGGAAGCAATCGGGCGCAAGAACCGTGTAGCCGGCCTCAAGCAAAGCTGTCACGAGCGTCCCCGGCTCGCCCGTTTCAGGGTCCATCCATCCTATTTTCCCTTCGGGATGAACCACGATCGCCGCCTTTGTTGACCGGCGTTTTGGTCTCAACAGAAGCGCCGGCACCTGGTTGCCGACATCTTCCTGCGACAAAAGGAGTTTCTGCCCCTCCCAGCGTCGTCCTTCGATACGTCCGACGATCTTGGCCTCGACCTGCGACATTCGTCGCTCTCGCCCAAAAAGCGTGTGCCACAGCGCTGTTCCATAAACATCGCGGAATGCCTTCAAGCCATCCTGATCCTTTGGCTTGAGCGATTCGATCTGCTTCTTGGCCAATGCCATAAGAGAGTCACGAAGCGCGCTTTCGTCGAGTACGTCGGCAGGACGCGGGTGTTGGGGCGTGAAGACCAGCAAATCCTCGCGTTTCTCAACTGTGTAAGGCTGCTCGCGCAATTTCTCGGCATCGGTTTCGTTAAGCAGCCACTTGCCCATCCAGCGATAGACGTGCTCGCGTGTTTCCTTGTTATAGTTGTGGCCTGCGTCCACGATGACACAGTTGAATTTGTCCTCGGCGCCGAAAAGTCCGTAGATGTCACGAATGGCCGGTCCTTCCACCTTCACGACGTTTTTCGTCCAATCGCCCGTCGCGCCTGTCAGCATGTAGGGTCGTGGGGCTGCCGCAGCCGCGATTTCAACGTTGAAAGTATTCAGCCGCAGGAGTGGAGCGTTTTCGCATTCACAGCCGCCTTGAAACTGTGCCGAAACCATGCAAACGGGGACAGCCGTTTTGACCCGATCGTCCACAGCGGTGAGAATAAATGTCTGCGTTCCGCCGCCCGATGCCCCAGTGCAGCCGATCCGTTCGCGGTCAACCCCTTCGATCGAAAGAAGGAAATCAATAGCGCGAATGTTGTCCCACAGCTGAATCCCCATCATGCTGAGGCCCCAGAGCGGATTGGCGAAGTGGTTGCCTTTGTGAGGCTTGATTTGTTGGGAGTCATTGTAGCCAACCATGTCCACAGAAAAGACGACATAGCCCTGGCGCGCAAAACTGATGCAGCGGGCGACGACCGAACCAGTCTTCTCGTCGGCCAGACGGCCATCCTTCCAGTGGCCGTGGGGGCAAAGAATCGCCGGATAGGGCGGCTTGCGGCCGCGCGGCAAATAGAGATTGCCCGTCACGAGAAACCCCGGATAGCTCTCGAAATAGGCTTTCTCAACGCTATAGTCATCATGGTCAATCCGCCCGTAGCGTTGGGCATTGAGCGGCGTTTTCTCGGGAAGCGGCCACAGACCATTCGCCACGAGGATTTGCTTTCGGAGGAACTCAGCATGTTTCTGCCATTGTTCTTTTGAAGAATACGGGAGCTTCGGATGGGTTTCATCGAGATAAACTTTGTCTTTGTGGCGAGACTCACTGGTGCGGTTATCGTGCACGGCTTCGGCGCGATTGCCCAACACACGCGCCACTTCAAAAAGTCGCCCGGGCCGGCAGTCGGGATTTCGAGAAAGCAAGATAAACCCGACCTTCTCTTTCAGAGCAACACTGGTCTCGTGATCCTCCGATCCCAGTTGAAGCCGATACTTCTCACCCGCCTTGAGCTCGGTCGCCTCCAGCTTGGTCCAAGCGAACTCGCCTGGTGCACCTTTCGGCCTGGCCTCGCCCAATTGCTCGTCGCCAAGTCGAACGGCGACGGGTTCGCCACACTTCGACCAGACCCAAACCGAGTAACGCCCCGTTGCCGGCACCTCGATGTTCGCCTGCGATGTGCGCACTTGTCGAGCCGCAAGCAACACCGTGTCGGCCGCCCACATCTGTGCACCCGCGAGAAGAACCCATGATAGAAATGCCATCCACTTCAAATTGCGAATCGAATTCCAAGCCTCTGCCCATGCCAGTGTTGCAGTAGTAACCATAGTTCTCTCCTTGCCTGGCAAGATTTTGACCGTTTCTGCGTCGGAAACAAAGCTATTGGCAGTCTTCTCTCAAGTGAAATCTGACAGATTGCGCCTGAGCGCCGGCAATTCCCACGTCCTTATTCTTTCCATCCCAACCGAGGAAGAACTGGTCATCTGCCTCGAAGGGGCGAAACTCATCACGAGAAGAACCCATGCTGCTTCTTAGTCCCGATCCCCCACTTCTCGGATGGTGCAAGGTCGGACACGACGGTTTCGCCGATGGCGCCTGTTCGTTTACTCGCGACTGGCCCGAGAAGTTGAAATCCGTAAGCTGGCCAATCCATTCCCCTCTTCTCGGCGGGATTGTGAACACTATCAAATGGCATCGTTCAAGAAGAGCCAGAAAACGATCTTGACGGAATTCCCGGTTAAGAATAGGAATCGTTACCGGTTGTCCTCATCATGGCGACCGAAGCATTATAGATTTCTTCCGCGAAGCCTCGTAGGGCTCGTCGGGACCGTCATCTTAGAGAAGAAGGAGCAATCAACATGTCAAAGGGCAACAACAAGCAGTCGGTAAATCGCAGGGAATTCATCTCCAGAGTGTCGGGTGGAGCTGTCGGTGCCAGCTTGGGTCTTTCCCTCCTCCATGAGGCTACCGCCGGTTCGCTGCCCGATGTGAAACTCGAAAAGCGCAATGAGCAGGCGGGAATGATCTATCGGCCGTTCGGCAAGACCAATCTCAACATCAGCCGCCTGACGTTCGGGTGCATTCGGCTGACGGATGATCGCCTTCCCGCGATGGAGATGGCGATTGAGCGAGGGGTCAATCTCGTCCACATCAGCCACAGCTATGTCAAAGGTCAGTCCATCGTATCGCTGGGCAAGTTTCTCCAGAAACCCAGCAACCGCGACAAGGTTTGGGTGGCGCTCAAGGGCGAAGATGGTAAAGGATTGTTCGCAGACATTGACGACAAGTTGAAAACCCTGAACACCGATCATGTGGACATCTACTGCTCACCCGTTTTCAAGCCCGACTTGATTCGCAACGAAAAGGAAGTGGCCAAGTTTGAGGCCCTCAAGAAGGCCGGCAAAGTGCGGTTCCTCAACCTGACGAACCACCAGAATGTTCAAGAGGCGATGGACACCGGTCTCAATGTGGGGTGGTTTACTTCGATTCTGGCGACGATAGACCTCAGCAGCGTCGCCGGACTCAAGCCGACGATCCAGAACGCTAACAAATTGAATGTCGGTATCATGGCCATGAAAAGCGAACGCAACAAGAAGGCCGGCGGACCGGACAACATTGCGGCGGCCTTGTTTGCGGCAGGAGTGACTACGATTCTCAAAACGCTCAATACGCGCGAGGAAGTGGATGCCTGGTTCAGTGCGGTCACAAAGGCTCCGCAGGAAGTGGCCGACATTCCGTCGGATGGTCAGGTCGCCGCTGCCCGGGGACTGTGCACGCTGTGCGGTGTTTGCGAAGGGTGCCCCAATGGTGTGGCGATTCAGTCCATCGTGCGCGACTATACTTATTACTACCAGCAACAGGGGCTTCCCGACATAGCGGCCGAACGCTATGGAGAGTTGCGGGTGAATCAGACGGCGCTGTCGTGCGGCGATTGCGGACGTTGTGAGGGACTGTGCCCGATGGGTGTCCCCATTCGCCGGATTCTCCGCGAGGCACACGAGCGACTCGGCGCGATAGCCTAAGAGATTGTAAAAAATGATCCACGAAAGGCACGAAGCGCACGAAGGTTCTTCAAAAACCAAAGAACGGCTTTGCTTTTTCAACTTCGTGTCCTTGGTGTTCTTCGTGGAAGAGCATTTTTTAGGCGTTCTAAATTCATTTCGGTGAAGGTAGCCCATGAAATGGTTTCTGTCGTTCGTCCCAATCGCCGTGGTGGCGGGCGGACTGGGGTGCGGCCATGTTTCCCGCAATGTACCGACCGGACGGTCGGCGCCCTCGCTTCCAGCATTAGCCCAGGCTATTGCAGCACCGCCAAGTTACACCGCACGACAGGCCCCAGCCATTTTTGACCGCGAGAATCTCTATAAGGCCATAGATGGCATGGACGGCGAGTATATGAGTTACGGCTGTGTGGCGCTCGCTCTGCTCGAATGGACGAAGCTGCAAGACCCACAGGAAAAAATCCAAGCCGAAATCTCTGACATGGGCACACCGCTGGGCGCCTTCGGCATTTACAGTCGCGCACATACGGGCGACGGGGAGTTTGCCGATGTGGGCGAGGAAGCCGCCGTGTCTGAGGACGCCGTCGAATTTGCGCGCGGGCAGTTTTACGTACGCCTAATGGGGCCGCTCGACTCTCGCCCCGTTCTCGTGCGCATGGCCGGGACAATTGTCGCCCAGATTCCGCCCGGCCCGAAGCCCGAACAACTCGTCGCATTCCTACCGTCGGAAGGTCGCGTGCCGCGATCGGAACGTTGGATTCCCGACACGGCGTTTGGGATGAATTTCCTGCGCAACGTTGTGGCGGCGCGCTATAGAATCGGCGAGAAGAATGTGGAATTGTACGTGGCATCTTTTCCGAATCTGCCCTCTGCACAGGGAGCGCTCAATCAGTTTCGCGAAGCCGTAAAAACCCGTTCCCCTCAAAGCACACCTGGTGGCTTTCCCGGCTTCTCCTACCGCGACGATTGGTTGGGCCAAGTCGGCGTATTTCAGATCGAGCGGCAATTGGCTGTGATCGTCGGCTGTGAAGAGAGTCCCGCTGTTACTGCCCTGCTGGAGAAAGTTGCGGCTCCCACGCCGCCAAGCGCTTCAGCCGGCAACAGAAAAAAGGTGGCACAGGCATCCGGCCCGTGAACGATTCCAGGCAGAATGCCCTGCCACAACTGACAGGAAAGGGACGGCGAATCAATTTCGCACGGCGAGTTAGCGGAAAAGGATGGGAGGAAGGTGCCATTGTTACTACCGCGGAAATTCCAAATCACGCGTCAGCGCCAGATCATTCTCGAAGAATTGCGGAAGGTTACAACGCACCCCACTGCCGACGAACTCTGCCAATTGGTTCGACGGCGATTGCCGCACATCAGCCTGGGAACTGTTTATCGCAACCTCGAGATTCTGTCGGCCCATGGATTGATGCAGAAACTGGAACTGGCAGGCTCCCAAAGGCGATTTGACGGAAATGTGCAAAATCATTACCATGTCCGCTGCCTGGGATGTGGCCGCGTGGAGGATCTCCCCACCAGGCCGATTCCCATTTCGGAGAGCGATCTCCGTGCGGCGACGCAGTTCGAAATCATCGGACACAGGGTAGAATTCTTCGGGTGGTGCCCGGACTGCAAAAGGAAAAACAGGCAAGAAACCAAGGTGGTGATATAGTCGGCGGCCTGCATGAGATGAGAACATGAATGTTTTGATGCCGCCCTCCGTAAATCTCCAGGAACTCGACGACTTGTATGCTCGATACAATCGGCGCGAAGTGGCCCATGAAGACCCGGTACACTTTCTCTACGCCTACGATGATCCTTGCGACCGTGAGATTGTTGGGCTTGTTGCCTCCTCCCTCGCCCTCGGCAACATCAAGCAGATAATCGGAAGCGTTCAATCCGTTCTTCAGCATATGGGAGCATCACCCGCTCGGTTTCTCAAGCGTTCCTCACGGGAGAAATTGCAACAGATGTTTGCAGGGTTTCAGCATCGGTTCATCCGCGGTAACGAACTGGCTTCGATGTTGTTCGGCGCCGAGTGTATAATCCAGAAACGCGGTTCTTTGCACGCTTGCTTTTCTGCTAATATGAAGGCCGATGACGAGACGGTTCTTCCAGCCCTATCGGCCTTTGCGAAAGAAGTGAACGCAGCAACCCATGAACAACCGAACCGTCTCCTGCCATCCCCAGAAAAGGGCAGTGCCTGCAAGAGATTGAATCTCTTCTTGCGTTGGATGGTGAGACGAGACAGCGTTGATCCGGGAGGGTGGGATAATGTTTCTCCCGCCAAGCTCATAATTCCACTCGACACACACATCCATCGAATCTGCCGGGCGCTCGGGCTGACGCGGCGCAAACAAGCAACCATGAACACTGCATTGGAAATCACGGCAGCGTTCCGAGAGATCGTTCCCGAAGACCCGATCCGCTATGATTTCGCTCTGACTCACTTGGGGATTGACGGCGGGCCAAACCTGAGACTATTTTTGAAACGACGGGAAGGGTGCCGGCTGGGTAAATATGTTTGAAATGGTCAAATCCCTTTGCTTGGAATTCTGGTCGGTTCTGGCCGAAATGTCACCCTATCTGTTATTCGGCTTTTTCGTTGCTGGCTTGCTCTCGGTGATGATCTCGCCGGAGACCGTCGAGCGTCACCTCGGTGGAAAAGGAATCATGCCCGTGGCGAAATCGGCCCTCTTTGGCGTGCCACTGCCGCTGTGTTCCTGTGGTGTAATCCCCGTAGCCGCATCTCTTCGACGACATGGTGCCACACGCGGCGCAACCACGGCTTTCATGCTTTCAACCCCTCAGACCGGCGTGGACAGCATTTTCGTGACGTTCAGCCTGCTTGGAGCTACCTTCGCCATATTCAGACCGATCGCAGCACTTGTCACTGGACTGCTGGGAGGATGGCTGGTCACGCTCCTCGTCTCAAATGGGCAAACAGAAGACGATCCTGGCGCCAGAATAGGCGAGATGTGTTGTGCCGCGAATCCGAAACAGAGCAAGCTCTTGCATTTTCTGCACTATGGTTTTGTGGACCTGCCCCGTGATATTGGCAAAGCGTTGCTGGTTGGCCTGGCGATTGCCGGCATCATCTCCGTCGTTGTCCCCGAGAACTACTTTGCGGGAATCCTTGGAACAGGCATTGCCGCGAAGATTGTCATGATGCTGGTCGGTATTCCGATCTATGTATGCGCGACAGGCTCCGTTCCAATCGCGGCGGCGCTGATTGCCAAAGGCATATCTCCGGGAGCCGCGTTGGTGTTCCTCATGACGGGTCCGGCCACAAATGCAGCGACAATTGCCATCGTGTGGAAGACCATGGGGAAAAAGACGGCCACCATCTATCTTGCGACGGTCGCTTTCTGCGCTCTCGCCAGTGGGATGCTTCTGGATTACATATTTGCCGCCAAGTTGGCAAGCGTCGCCCCTGTTCATATTCACTCGCTGGTGCCTGGCTACGTCAATGCAGCGTCGGCCATTGTTCTGCTGGCCCTTCTGGGCTATGCTTTGCTGCGGCCATCACCGAGATTGCCGGCTCCGGCCTTGGCCAACAGCGAAGTTCAGACCGCCATTCTTCAAATCGGCGGCATGACATGCACCCATTGCGTGCAGACAGTTCAGCGCGCGCTTTCCGAATGTGCTGGTATTATTTCTGCACAGGTTGATCTCAAGAGCGGAATTGCTGTCGTCAAAGGGGAGCATTTTGACACGCGCTCGCTGCATCGCGCCGTTGAAAGTGTTGGCTACACAGTGGAAAAGATGCCTCAATGACCATAATCTTTCGCGAAGGAAAGGAAGACAGATATGAATCTGAAAAGCACGCAAACCGAAAAGAACCTGATGACCGCTTTTGCGGGTGAATCGCAAGCCCGCAACCGTTACACCTATTTCGCGAGTCAGGCACGAAAAGAAGGGCTCGAGCAAATCGCCGACATTTTCGAGGAGACAGCAAATCAGGAAAAGGAACATGCCAAACGGCTCTTCAAGCTGCTCCAGGGTGGCCAGGTGGAAATCCAAGCCGCCTTTCCCGCCGGCGTTATCAGAAGTACCCTCGAGAATCTGAAGGCGGGCGCCGAGGGGGAACATTACGAATGGACGGAAATGTATCCCTCGTTCGCCCAAACCGCGCGCGAAGAAGGGTTCGAGCCGATCGCCAAAATCTTCGAGGCCATCGCTGTGGCCGAAAAACAGCACGAGAAACGCTATCTCGGTCTCGCCGCGAATATCGAGTCCGGCAAGGTCTTTCAGAAAGACCGCCCGGTTGTCTGGAGATGCCGAAATTGCGGCTATCTATACGAAGGCAAGGAGGCGCCCAAGGTTTGCCCTGCTTGTGCTCATCCTCAGGCACATTTTGAACTACTTGCCGAAAACTGGTAGTGGAGAATCGTTGTTCCGGAGAGCACACAAGTTTCTTTGTGTGTATGCGATTCTGAGGGCGCAGTCCGCCGAACGGCGGATGCGCCCTTACGACAGCCAACAAAAATGACAGGCGCCGTTCTTGTAACGGAACGAGAGAGATTGGATCGCTTCGCGGACGTGCCATAAACCACTACGCAAAACTATACGAAGGGGGACAAACGAATGGAGGCCCTGAGAACCGTTAACGAGATTCTGGACTTTGCCGTCGCCAGAGAAGACGAATCGGCTCAATTCTACACCAACCTGGCAGGCAAGGCCGAGAGTTCCAACATACGTCAAGTCTTTCTCGATTTCGCGCGTGAAGAACAGACTCACAAAGCAAAACTCCAAGCGATCAAACGAGGCAAATTGCTATTGCCCGCCGCCAAGAAGGTGAAAGACCTCAAGATCGCCGACTATGTGGTGGATGTCGCTCCAACCCCGGATATGAACTATCAACAAGCGCTCATTCTTGCGATGAAGAAAGAGCGAGCTTCATTCCTACTTTATACTCAGCTTGCCGAAACAACGAGCGATGACAACTTGCGGGCAACATTTCTGACCCTGGCACAGGAAGAGGCGAAGCACAAACTGCGGTTCGAGATCGAATATGACGAATGTGTGTTGACGGAAGACTAGCACGGCTACCGGAGCTTACGCTCGACAACCGAATTGACGATTTGCGCCGCCCAGTGAAGCAATGCGCACGGGCAAGCCTGTGACGACGGGAAACGGTGCTCTCTGGAAGTCGAGTCACGCCAAGGCGGTGGAGGGGCAGATATTTCCCGGCATACAACTTGCTTATTCGAAAAAGCGCATGTGTTCTGTCTTCTTGCGGCCTGCGAAGGCCAGGGAACGCACGTGCATGAATATATTAGCTGTGTATTCCAAGCCCAAACATTGCGGGGGTGTCCGATGAAGAAAAGAACAGGAATAGTAACCATGCGGGGAAACCCACTCACGCTCCTTGGTAACGAAGTGAAACCGGGGGAGAAAGCGCCAGATTTTGTCGCACTCGGCAATGACCTATCTCCTGTTCGGTTTTCCTCTTTGCGGGGAAAAGTGTGTATCCTGTCTTCGGTGCCGTCGCTCGACACGCCTGTTTGCGACTTGCAGACGCGACGATTCAATGAGGAAGCGGCGAATCTCGGTCCCAACGTGCAGATTCTCACAATCAGTATGGACCTCCCCTTTGCCCAGAAGCGCTGGTGTGGTGCAGCGGGCGTCACAAAGGTTCAAACACTATCCGACCACCGGGAGGCTTCCTTCGGCATTGCCTATGGCGTTCTCATCCAGGAACTTCGGCTTCTGGCGAGAGCCGTCTTTGTCGTGGACGCAAAAGGAACGATTCGATATATTCAAATCGTTAACGAATTGACTCAGGAACCAGACTATAAAGCGGCGTTGGATGCGGTCCGAAAATGCCTCTGAGCACCAGCGCCTTTCAACATAGACACGTTTTTCGCCAAAAAGAACTCATGAGTCGGCTCGACGGGCTATACCCGATTCGCGCGAGCCAAAGGAGGAAGGAAAATGAGCAAGAGGTTCGAAATCTACAAGTGTGATGAATGTGGGGACATGCTGGAAGTGATCCGCGAAGGGCAAGGAGAATTCTCCTGTTGCGGCAAGCCCCTGAAACTCCTCGTCGAAAACACCGTGGACGCTTCGAGGGAGAAACACGTTCCCGTGATCGAGCGCCTCCCGTCGGGAATCAAAGTAAAGGTGGGCGGCGCGCCGCATCCGATGGAACCAAAACACTATATCGAATGGATCGAGGTGATTGCCGACGGTATGGTTTGCCGGCAGTTCTTGAAGCCGGGAGATGCACCCGAGGCTATTTTCAACATCGCGGCGAAGGAAATCGCGGTTCGCGAACACTGCAATATCCACGGCCTTTGGAAAGCTTGAGAACAATAATGGGAGGTCGGCCATGAACGCATTCTCACGATCCGAATGGTTCCAACTGGTTGGTGCATCGGCAATCGCCATGGCACTGGGCCATTCGTCGTCAAAAGGTTCGGCGGCAGAAAGCGAGGCGGTGCCGTCGGCTATCGTTCCTTATGCACTTCCTAAACTGCCCTACAGTCCCGATGCTCTCGAACCGCATCTCGACGCACGCACACTGACAATTCACCATGACAAGCATCATGCGGCTTATGTCACGGGGCTCAATGCCGCGCTTGCGGGCCTCGAGGAAGCCCGCAGCAAGTCGGATTTCAGTCGCATGCAAGCTCTGTCGCGAGCGCTGGCTTTTCATGGATCGGGCCACATCTTACACACTCTCTATTTCGCGAACCTTGGCCCGAAACCCAACCCGCCCGGCGGCGCCCTGCTTGCCGCCATCAAGTCACAACTGGGCGGTGTGGATACGCTGATCGCTCAGATGAGCGAAGCGACCATCTCCGTCGCTGGCAGCGGTTGGGGCGCGTTGGCCTATGAACCCCTTGGAAGGCGGCTTCTCGTGATTCAAATCGAGAAACACGAGAACCAATTGCTGTGCGGGGCTGTGCCGCTTCTGGTGATTGATGCGTGGGAGCACGCTTATTATCTCTCCTATCAGAATCGCCGGGCGGATTATGTCAAAGCCATCTGGAGTGTTGTCAATTGGGACGAGGTCGGCCGTCGCTTCGACCAGGCAACGAAGGCGTGATAGCTTCGAAGAGGACAGGCTGGCAAGATACTAGTGACCCTTCAACATTAGGATGATAGGGGACAATATGAACGGTGTGTTCAGGGCCGTAAAGGTCACTGATTATGTCTATTGGGTTGGCGCTGTGGACTGGACGCTACGCGATTTCCACGGCTACTCCACTTCGCGTGGAACAACATACAATGCCTACCTCATTCTCGCAGACAAGATCGTTCTCGTGGACACAGTCAAATCCCCTTTCAAGCAGGAGATGCTGGCGCGCATCGCGTCGGTCACCAATCCTGAAAATATTACTTATATTATTTCCAACCACTCGGAGATGGACCATTCGGGATGCCTCCCCGAGATGATCGAAATGGTTAAACCCGAAAAGGTGTTTGCCTCCGCTATGGGAGTGAAAGCCCTGCACGAGCATTTTCACATGGGTGGAGGAATCACCGCGGTCAGAGACGGCGAGACTCTGAGCCTGGGAAACATGACTCTTCGCTTTTTTGAGACGAAGATGCTCCACTGGCCCGACAGTATGGTCACCTATCTGCCCGAGCAAGCCGTCCTCTTTTCGCAAGATGCATTCGGCATGCACCTGGCGTCGAGCGAGCGGTTTGACGATGAGATCAGCGAGGACATTTTGGTGCGGGAAGCGGCCAAATACTACGCCAACATTGTCATGCCGTTTTCTCCTATCGTGACGAAAACGCTGGAGAAGATTCGCAATCTGAACGTCCCGATCCATATGATCGCTGCGGACCATGGGCCAATCTGGCGAAAAGGCATTGGAAAGATCCTGGAACTTTACGCCAAATGGGCCAAGCACCATCCCACGAAAAAGGCCGTGATTCTCTATGACACAATGTGGCAAAGCACCGCGAAAATGGCGCGGGCAATTGCAGAAGGCATAATGGCGGAAGGTGCTCAGGCGAAAGTAATGGCCCTGTCGGCAAGTCACCGAAGCGATGTGGCGACCGAAGTGCTCGACGCCGGGGCACTGGTGGTCGGCTCGCCCACGATGAACAACAATCTCTTTCCCACCGTGGCCGATGTTTTGTGCTATTTGCGGGGATTGAAACCGGGTAATCTAATTGGAGCCGCGTTTGGTTCTTACGGTTGGAGTGGCGAGGCAGTCGAACAAATTGAAAGCATACTGAAAGAAATGAAAGTGGACCTGGTAGGGAAAGGGATAAGTGTCCGGTATGTTCCCACGGACGAGGCTCTTGCGCAATGTGCCTCTCTGGGTCGGCTTGTAGCCGAACAGCTGAAACAACGCTGCGACAAACCGCAACAGGAATAAGTCTCAGATGGATTTGACTGCACGATAACTGTATATTTCATTCAATATTGTGAAAACGAAAGGGGACGAAAGATGAAAAAATACAAGTGCATGCTCTGCGAGTATGTTTACGATCCGGCGGTTGGCGATCCCGACAATGGCGTGCCTCCCGGGACAGCATTTGAAGATCTTCCGAGCGATTGGGTTTGTCCCCTCTGCGGGGCCAGTAAGGATGACTTCGAGCCGGCAGATTGACGCTCAGCTTTGAATTTGGGATCGAATGAGTCCATACATGATGTTGAGACAGAAACGCTATGGATTGTCGGCAGCCGGCACGTCGAGCTCTTCCCGAAAGGGCGCTTCCTCGAATGGCAAGGGCAAACCTTCGGTGGCAAGGGCGCGCCAGCGGTCCTGTCGGATGGCTTCGCGCGCAGCCCGCACGAGCGAATGGAAATAGTAAAGATTGTGATAGGTCAGCAGACGTGCGGAGAGAATTTCGTTCGATAGATAGAGGTGGCGCAAATAGGCGCGCGAATAGTTGCGACAGGTCGAGCACTCACAGCTAGAACTCAGTGGCGAAGAATCGGTCGCATGGCAGGCGTGCTTGATTCTCACTTCGCCTTCGGCAGTGAAAGCGAAACCGTTGCGCGCATTGCGCGTCGGCAGCACGCAATCGAACATATCCACTCCGGCATCCATTGCACGCACAAGATCATGCGGTGTACCAACGCCCATGAGGTAGCGGGGTTTCGTTGCCGGCAATTCGCCAAGCGAAACGTCGAGCATTTCGGCCATGACAGTCTTGGGCTCGCCGACACTTAGCCCTCCCACTGCATAGCCGGCAAAATCCATTTCGACGGTTCGGCGAGCCGACTCGCGCCGCAAATCGGCGAACATGCCCCCTTGTACGATGCCGAAAACAGCCTGGTGCGGCTCGGTCGCCACCTGCAAACAACGGCGTGCCCAAGCCAAAGTCCTTTCCATGGCCTGATGCGCGCGATCGCGCGATGAGGGATAGGGAATACATTCGTCGAGAGCCATCGCGACGTCGGCGCCAAGGTCCGACTGGATTTCCATCGCTTGCTCGGGTGAGAGATGATATGTGGTGCCGTCCAGGGGCGACTGAAATGTTACGCCCTCGTCGCTAACCTCGCGCAATTCGGCGAGCGAGAAAACCTGGAACCCGCCGCTGTCGGTCAGAACGGGACCCGGCCAATTCATAAATCGGTGCAAGCCGCCCAGATCGCGAATAACCTTCGAGCCGGGTCGCAACAGGAGGTGGAATGTATTGGCGAGAACAATCTCGGTCCCGACGGCGCGCAATTCCTCCGGCGTCATTGCCTTGACGGTCGCGCGCGTTCCCACCGGCATGAAAACGGGTGTGTCGAACGAACCGTGAGCCGTCTGAATGCGCCCGAGTCGTGCTCGACTGCCGGTCATCGCTCTGAGAACTTCGAAGGAAAACACACCCTCGCTCCCAGCGGCAAATCGCTTTCTTGAAATCGCCAGCAATGTGACGATGTAAGGCCGCGACAGGCAAATAGAAAATGGACGGCACGCCGGTCGGGGTGGGCCGCATGCTGCGCCCCTACGTGATCAGCATCGCATCGCCGTAGCTGTAAAAACGATAGCCGTGCTCAACGGCTTCGTGATACGCGCGTAGCATCGTCTCGCGGCCGGCAAAGGCGCACACCAAGATAAGGAGCGACGAGCGCGGGAGATGGAAATTGGTGACCATCGCGTCGGCGAAGCGAAACCGAAAACCAGGGGCGATGAAAAGGCGAGTGAAACCGCTCTGGGCGACGGCGCAGCCTTCGCTGTCGCAGGCCGATTCGAGAACGCGCATCGTCGTTGTGCCGACAGGTATGATGCGCCGCCCTTCGCGGCGGGCACGGTTGATTTTTTCGACCTCACCGCTGTCAAGCGAGTACGGCTCTTCGTGAAGCTGTCCGGTGCGAAGACGTTCCTCGGTCAGCGGCTGAAAGGTCCCCGGACCAACGTGCAAAGTGACCCGGGCAAACTCAATGCCGCTTCGCTGGAGATCGGCAATGAGCTGTTCGGTGAAATGCAATCCGGCCGTTGGCGCCGCGACCGACCCGGGCGTCGTTGCATAAACCGTTTGATAGCGCTCGCGGTCTTCGGCCATGTCCTCCGGCGGCTCTCCGGCTATTCTGCGGGCCTTCAGGATATAGGACGGTAAGGGCGTATGCCCATAGGATTGGAGAAGTTGATTCCAATCCTCGCCCGACGTTTCAAAACGCACGAGGCGTTCGCCTCTGCCCTCGTAACCAACCACAACTCCTTCGAATCTCGTGGCATGGGCATCCTGCCCATAGTTTTTCACGGGCAAGATGCCCGCGCCACGCCGTTCGACGATCAACCGTTCGCCCTTCTGGATTTTCTTGCCGGGTCGAACCAGCGCCCGCCAGAGAAGTGGAGCGACCTCGTTGACCAGAAAGACCTCAACGCGACCGCCGCCGGGGTGTCGCCTCGCATAGAGGCGCGCTGGGATCACCCGACTGTCGTTGAGAACAAGCAGATCGCCACCACGCAGGAACCCGCCAATCTCACGAAAGCGACGATGGTGAAACTGGCCCGACGATCGTTCGACCACGAGAAGTTTCGATTCGTCACGCCGCTCGACGGGATGACGTGCGATCCGATCAGGCGGAAGCTCATAGTCATAATCTTCCAATCGGACTACCATCGGCAACTCTTCGCGCAAGATATGGACGAGATTACTCGATTGGGCGATCAAGCCTGACGCAACTGGGCGCCGTGCTTCTTGGCGACAGCCGTGAGGAGGTTGTTCTGGATTTTGTTGACCTCTTCCTCGGTCAACGTGCGGTCCTTGGCGCGGAAGGTCATCGAATAGGCCAGACTGCGCTTGCCTGCTGGAATCCGTTCGCCTTCATAGACGTCGAACAACTGGAGCGATTCGAGCAATTCGCCACCGGCCGCGCGCAAGGTCGCTTCGATTTCGCCAGCGGGAACCTCGCGGTCGGCGACCAGGGCCAGATCACGCCTGACCGCCGGATATTGACCAATCTCCCAATAAGACCGCCGCGGGTTGATGTAGGGCGCGAGGACTTCGAGTGCGAACTCGGCGAGGAACACCTCGCCGCGAATCTCCCACGCCTCGCTGACGTCGGGATGAACCTGTCCGAAGGTGCAAAGCACAGTACCGTCCTTGATCCACGCAGCCGAACGGCTCGGATGGAGGTGAGGCTTTTGCACACCCTCCAGGCGATCCGGCGCGATGCCCAAGCCCGAAAGCACACTTTCGGCGATTCCCTTGACATCGAAAAAATCCCAGGCGCAAACCGGTTGGCTCCAATGGGACGGCCGAGAGCCTGCCAAACCAGCAATCGCATGGTCGTGTTCCTCGTAAAGGTTGGCCGTTCCACCTTTCCAGTGATAGGATTTGGCAACCTCGCACAGAGCCAGGTCCATATTGCCACGCTTTTGGTTGTAAGCAATCGTAGCCAGCATGGAGGGCACGAGCGAGGTGCGGAGCACTGACTGGTTCCGGCTGAGTGGATTGAGCAGCTCGACGACGCCCTCGGTCGCCTGGCGTGAGCGCTCCAGGCTTTCGCGGTCGGTAAAACTGTAAGTCACAATCTCGGTCAAGCCCTGGGCGACCAGAAGCGAAGCGACTTGGTCGCGAACCTCCTGTGCTCGTTCGACCACAGCGGGACGGGCTGGGACATAAGGAATCGTCGGGGCGATTTTTTCGTACCCGTGCAGTCGCGCGATCTCCTCGATCAGGTCTATCTCGCGCACGAGGTCCACGCGATGCGAGGGAGGGATCACGATCATCTGATCGCGGTCGAAGTGGGTGATTTCGCACCCGATGTGAACGAGGATATCGGCGATTTCGGAAGTTTCGAGTTCGGCACCGAGAAAGTCGCTTGTGCGCGCGGTCCGAAGGGTCAGCGGTTGGGGCTTCGTGCGCGCCCCAACGACATCCATGAACCCTTTGGTGATTTCGCCGCCGGCGACCTCGCGAATCATTTGGGCGGCACGATTGAGGGCCACGTGAACGTTCTCGCGATCGGTGCCACGCTCGAAACGGAAGGAAGCGTCGGTCTGAAGATCGAGGCGCCGTCGTGTCCGGCGAATGCGAATCGGATCGAAGTAGGCGCTCTCGAGCAACACACTGACCGTGGAATCGGAGATTTCGGTATTCTGGCCGCCGATGATTCCAGCGAGCGCAATCGGCCCACTGGGGTCCGTGATCAACAGATCGTCTGTGGTCAGGATTCTTTCGACCCCGTCGAGGGTCGTGAGTTTTTCCCCTTCGCAGGCGCGGCGGACAATGATCTCATGGCCGGCAATCTTATCGAGATCGAAAGCATGGAGCGGATGGCCCAGTTCCATCAGCACATAGTTGGTCACGTCCACAATATTGTTGATGGAGCGAAGACCGGCTGCCTCGACCGCGCGCGCCAGCCAGGCAGGACTTGGCCCCACCCGAACATTGCGAACAATCCGGGCTGTGTAGCGTGGGCATCCCTCTTTGTCCTCCACCGCAACCTTGGCCAGCCACTCCGTGGTCTCGCCGGTTTCGATACAGCGGAATTTCGGCGGATGAAATGGCTTGCGAAAATAAGCGCCCAAATCGCGCGCGATCCCGACCAGTGAAAGACAGTCGGGACGATTGGGCGTCACGTTGACCTCGATCAATGCATCAATCGGCTCGCCGACAGGCAGGGCATTGTCGAGCAGCAACAGAGAACTGCCGTTGCTGTTCCAACCAAGCTCCGCTCCCGAACACAGCATCCCCTCGGACGTTTCGCCGCGGACAATGGCCTTTTCGATCGTCCGCCCACCCGGCAATACCGCACCCGGCAAAGCCACGGGCACCCGATCGCCGACCTTCATGCCCGGAGCACCGCACACAATTCGCAGCGGCTCGGCCTTCGCGTCGGACGAAACCCGAACCCGGCAGACATAGAGTTTCTTGGCGCCGCTGTGGGGAAGAACTTCGACGATCTCGCCGACTACAATCCGACCCGACATCCAGCCAACGTCGAAGGGGTTTTCGACCTCCAATCCCGCCATGGTCAGCCCATTGAGGATTTCGGGCAACGGCAGATCGAGATCCACGTACTTCAGCAGCCAGCGGACATTGAAACGCATCGTCTTCGCCCTTGCAGCAACGTGGCACGGGCATCCTGCCCGTGGAGTCATGGGCGAGATGCCCATGCCACTATTTGTCAAAACTGGGCAAGAAACCGCATGTCATTTTCGAAGAACAACCGAATATCGCTGATCCCATACTTGAGCATCGCGATCCGCTCGACCCCCAGACCGAATGCGAAACCGGTCCACTTCTCCGGGTCGTAGCCGACGTTCTCGAAGACGGCAGGATGAACCATACCCGCGCCGAGAATCTCGAGCCAGCCCGATCCCCCGCACACGCGACAGCCTTGACCGTTGCACATCACGCAGCCGATATCCATCTCAGCGCTCGGTTCGGTGAATGGGAAAAAGGATGCTCGAAAACGAGTACGATATTGGGCGCCAAACATGCGATGGGCGAACGCCTGAAGCACTCCTTTCAGGTCGCCCAGCGTAATCCGCCGATCCACAACCAATCCCTCGACCTGGTGGAACTGAGGCGAGTGGGTCACGTCGGCGTCGGCGCGAAAAACCCGGCCCGGTGCGATGATCGCCAATGGCGGTTGCGTGGCCAACATCGTGCGGATCTGGACGGGCGAGGTATGGGTGCGAAGAAGCCAGCCGCCGCCAAGATAGAATGTGTCCTGCATGTCGCGCGCCGGATGTTCCTCGGGGAAATTCAGCGCCGCAAAATTGTTGAAATCATTCTCGATCTCCGGCCCCAGCGCGACAGCGAAACCCATGGAGACGAAAATGTCCTCGATCTGGCGGAGCGTCTGCATGAGCGAATGGCGGCGGCCCAATGGAACCGTCCGACCGGGAAGTGTCACATCTACTATTTGGCTGGCGATTTGGCGCGAGCGCGACTCCGCGACAAGCCGACTGCGGCGCAGGTCAAACGCCTCAGTCAGCCTCTTTTTGACCTCATTGACGACCTTGCCGGCTTTCGGTCGCTCCTCGGCGGACAGGTCCGACAGTTCGCGCATCATCTGGGTGAGGCGACTCTTGCGGCCCAGAACTGCCACCCGCGCCTGTTCCAGTTGTTCGAGGGTCTCGGCCCGATTGACGGCCGCAACGGCCTTTTCACACCAATCGAGGATTTCTTTTGAGAACTTCGGCACCCCGCTTACCTCTTCGCAGAACAGGGGCAATTTATGAATTGCCCCTACAGCCAAAAAGAAGGGTTCCTTCCCTCATTCGCAGACCATAGTATCCCTTGCCAAAGCGACTGAATGCTCTCAGGAGATGGCGGCGATCATTGGGCGAGTGCCTCGCGCGCCATTTTGGCCAAGACACCGAAGGCTTCCTGGTCCTTCACGGCCAGATCGGCCAACATCTTGCGATCGAGCGCGACGCCGGCGCGTTTCAATCCATTGATCAGGCGATTGTAGGACAGGCCATGCAGTCGCGAGGCCGCATTGATTCGGGCGATCCAAAGATAGCGGAATTCGCGCTTCCGCTGCCGCCGGTCGCGATACGCATAGCGCAAGGCACGCATGACCGTTTCTTTCGCGTGCTTGTATAGCTTGCGACGACCGCTGTAGTAGCCTTCAGCCCGTTTGAGCAACTTCTTACGGCGTTGACGCGTTACGACGCCGCTTCTGGCACGTGGCATGGTAGAAAACCTCCTCCATAGTCGGCCTTTCGCAATATGCAAGCAACCAAGGCCGACAACGCGCTCGAGCGCGAACTTTTAGATTCCCAGGAGTCGCTTGACTCTTTTTCTGTCGGCGGGACTGACTTCCGCCTCCGACCGCAGATGACGTCTGCGCTTCGGGTTCTTCTTGGTCAGAATATGGCTATGATATGCGTGGCGGCGCAAGATTCGGCCCGACTTGCTCACTTTGAACCGTTTCGCCGCGCCTCGGCTGGTTTTCAACTTCGGCATCTCGCCTATTTTCCTCCGTTCTGGAAACCCGTGGGTCTAAGTGGGAGCCTCACTGGGTGGCATCTCAGGACCTGTCGTCGCCGTGGTTGGTTTGGCCGCGCTCAAGGGCACCAAAATCATGTGTTGCTGGCGACCGATCTGGACCATGCGTTCTTCAAGCGTGGCAACATCCGCAAGGCTTTCGACCACCCGTATCAGCAAACTGCGCCCCAGCTCGACATGGGTCATCTCGCGACCGCGAAACTGCACCGTGACTTTGACCTTGTGGCCGAGAGCCAGAAACTCGCGAACGTGGCGAAGCTTGATCTCCAGATCGTGGCGATCTATGGTCGGGCGCATCTTGATTTCTTTGAGCTCGGTTCGTCGGCGGCGTTTGCGTCCTTCTCGCTCTCGCCGCTGTTGCTCGTAAAGCAGCTTGCGGTAGTCAACGATTTTGCACACCGGTGGGTTAGCCTCGGGGGCAACCTCGACCAGATCCAATCCTACCTCTTCGGCCTGACGCCGTGCTTGCTCGATCGGAACGATGCCAATCTGCTTGCCGTCGAAGTTGATCAATCGAACTTCGCGGGCGCGGATTGCGTCGTTGACGCGCAAATACGCCCTTTTGTTAATAAGCCACACCCCCTTTTCCACGCGGTCGCGACCCACTGGCGAACACTTTCATTATGTCTCCTCTTGTTCCTCTTCCCGGCCTTGGCCGTCTCTGTTTCAACCGGCTTTGCTCGGCCGACGTCGAAGGGGAAAAGGTTTGCGGCCTGTCAATCTGACTGTTTTCACCTCACCACGACGAAATAGGAATTAGGCAGCACCGTCCCCAGCGGTCAAGTCATTTTTCGGCCCTTTGCGGCGGAAAGCACATCTGTCGAAATGAACGCCCCCGCCAAACGGTCCAATCCGCAGCCCGTGCGGGCACTCCCAACGCGAGCGCGAAGGCCAAAATCAAGATGGTTTTCGTCGGGGTGAAACGGACCATGCCGGTGGCCTCCTTTTCGGGTTTATTCCCTTCCCAGTATCTGGCAGATCGCTTGCTTTTCAGCGACTACTTCACTCTTTTTGACTGGATAACAGGATAGATAGGATTCCGAATGCCCTGTGCATCGTGTTATTGTATGGCCATCCCAGCTTTGTTGGGGGGATGGAGTATGTACCTCCGGATCGTCGTAACTTTCTCTCTTTTTGCTTCTTTTTCTCTCTTTGTGGAGATGTGGAAAAGCCGCCGGTCGGATTG
>Ga0315280_10000707_pt1 | contig 60881 bp, 58 predicted proteins | sample YL17G06_40_MG_FD_203697 | JGI IMG/M metagenome (GOLD analysis project Ga0315280, IMG submission 203697) | Sediment microbial communities from Yellowstone Lake, YNP, Wyoming, USA - YL17G06_40 | ecosystem: Environmental > Aquatic > Freshwater > Lake > Sediment | place: USA: Wyoming | collected... | reverse complement strand
CCTCACCCCCGGTCCCTTGGCGGCGCCAGGGACCACCCCCTCTCCGCGAGCGGAGAGGGGGAACGGCCCTGAGCTTGACGAAGGGCCGGGGGGTGAGGTTGGGTCGGCACTAGCCAGCGCCCGGAGAATGAAATGACCCTGAGCGCATCCGACGTAGCACAACGGGGATCATCGACGTATGCTATCCTTCTACGAGACTAGGAGGCGAACGACGATGAACACCGACGTGCTGACCGCGCAGGAGGCGGCCGCCTACCTTCGGCTGTGCCTCGACAGCATCAAGCGGAAAGCACGCGCCAACGAACTGCCGGCGTTCAAGGTCGGCAGGCAGTGGCGCTTCCGCAAGGCCGACCTCGACGCGTGGATCGCCAAGGGTGGAAGCCGCTACGAGGACGTGGTGACCGAGGGCATGGTCGACACCATGCGCGAACGCGTCGCCGCCGGCCAGGAGTCCATCCCGCTGGATGAGGCGAAGAGGATGCTCGGGCAGTGAGCTACGAGGTGCGAGTCGATCCCGCGGCGCTGAACGACATCGCCCGAGCGCTCCGTGGGACCCGCCTGCCCACGTGAAGCGCTGGGGGCCGGTCCACTGGAGAAGGAGGTGTCGGCCGTGGAGCATTGCTGTGTTGAGTGCTTCGCGGATGAATGCCTTCGCAAGTTCATTGCGCAGAGCGGAGCGGCAGGCGACTGCGACTTCTGTGGGGCGCGCGGAGTGCCAGTGCTAAGCCCCGACGGGCTGAAGAGCGCGTGCGAGCCCGTCATCCAGGTCTACGAAGAGGAGCTACCAGAGCGAGACGTGCCTAGGTTGCGGCGGAGGGGCAAGCCGCTGTATGAGGTGCTCCAAGATGACTGGTCCGTGTTCTCGGATGCAGGCATCGGGTCGGCGGAGCCGCTGCTCGCGGCTGTCCTTGGTGATCCCTCACGAGCGCGACAAGAGGCCGTGGGGTGGCGCGACGGCGCCTCGGGGGAGTGGGCGCGCGAGCTCTGGCAGGAGTTCGTCGCCCTGCTGACGTACCGCTCGCGCTTCGCATTCCCTCGAATCGCCGCCAGTGGTCTCGTACAGGACGACCCGGCAGCTCGCGTGCGCTGCGTGCTCCGCGAAGCAGCCACGGAACGCACCCTCACGGTCGGGGACACAGTGTGGAGGGCGCGGCGTCCTGGCCGCGCTGGCCTGGAGGCATGGGTCGGTCCAGCCGGACAGGATCCGCACGAGTGGTATGGCCCGCCGCCACCGCAGCACCGAGCGGCAGGCCGCGCCAACGCCGAGGGCATAGGTGTGTTCTACGGAGCCCTTGACGATGTCACGGCGGCGTACGAGATGCAGCCCATCCGCGATGAGCACGTTTGGGTTGCGGACTGGCACCCCAAACGCGATCTCAGGATCGCGGACCTGACGACCCATACGTCCCGCTTCAGCCCTTTCGAGCGCCCCGACGTCGGGCACGGGGTACGCGTGGCGGCCTTCCAGAACGTAGTGTCCGGGGCCCTAGCGGAGCCGGTGCGGACCAGAGGGCACTACACAGACTACCTGGCAACGCAGTATGTCGCGGAGGTCGTGCGATCGTGGGGGTTCGACGGACTCCTCTACAGCAGCGCACAGCGAGAGGGGGGCGAGAACATAGCCGTGTGGTGGGAGGGCGAGCCGCTGATGCTCGGGGCACAGAGGCAGCACATCTGGGTTAAGCGCATCTCGTACCAAGGGGGGCAGTGCGACCCGGAACGCCAGGTCCCCTTCCCTGTCCGGCCGTGGCCATAGGGCGCTCCGGGCAGCCCCTGACCCGTCGAGGACCCCGTTCGCAGCCGCACCGAACGGAAGGGGCGCCTTCCCCAGGGGCGGCTCAGGCTGGTCAGAACCCGTACTTCTCTCTACGCCGGCGGAAAGCTTCCTCGGACCCCTCCATCACGTCCTGCACGATCTTGGAGACGTCGGGGTTGTCGAGGGCCCCCTGGACCGGCCCAACACCTCCGCCCGGCTTCCTTGCGAGTACAAGCCTGCCGAAGGCCGCTCTCTCCAGCGCAAGGTTACGTATCGCTGCCTCGGCCTGCTCCTCGCTGCAGCGGCACATGGCAGCCAGCTCACGGCGCACCTGGTTCTCCCAGTCGGGACGCTCGACAGCCGCAACGACGCGCGCAACGCCGTCTTCAGCCGTGGCGCGGCCCGTTTCCGCGATGGCGGCCTGCGCTTGCTCCTCGGTTACCGAGCCCGATGCCTCCAGGGGGATGATGGCCTCGGCGTCAGCGTTCACGGGGATGTTCGCGTTGTGCGTCACCAGGATAAGTTGGCGCGTCTCCTTCTGCTCCCGGAATGTCGGCACGAGCGAGCTGTACACGGCGGCGCTGTCAAGGTGTTCCTCCGGCGTGTCCACGATCAAGGGGCCTTCCCCCTCGGCCAGCAGGAGGCTCAGTATGGCGGCGCCCCGCTGCCCTGTCGACGCTTTCTGTATGGTGCCTGCGACGGTGCCGTCCGGGTTGTGCACAATCATCTCAACCGTGTCGTTAAGACGGGTGAGCTCAAGCTCGGCGAGGCGGTCCTCCGCGAACAGGTCTTCGACAGCGGCCCGCCGCGCTGATGTGAGCTCTGTGGACGTCAGGACCCGGCTCGAGGCCCCAGCACGCAGGTCGGCTGCGAGCCGCTGCAGCAACCCACGTGCGCATGGATCGGCGGACTCTCCAACGAGGCCGACAACCAGCACCAGGTCGTTCTCGTTCAGACGGCGCCTGTCCAGTCCCTCGCAGAGCACGGTGAGGGCGTGCGTCCGGTCGCCCTGGTGCGTGACCTGGATGTCAACCGTTGGCCCTCCACCCGGACCAGCCAGGCGTCCCATGAGCTCGAACGCCTTCCTCCTCCGCGCTTCTGTCTCTCGACGCCAGACGGCCCAGAGGCTGTCAAGGGCCTTGGCTCGCTCGCGCACGAGCTCCTCTCTACGGGCCCCCCTCTCCTCGAGCGTCGCAAGCTGGGCGCGCAGACTCGCCTGTTCAGCCGCCAGGTTCTGGAGCGCGCTGGCCTGTTCGTCCGCCGGCTCTGCCTCGTCAGCCATGGTGGCCGAGGCGCCGGGGGCGCGCTCCGCTTTGCCTTCCTGGGCATCGGGCGCAAGGGCCTGCAGGGACTCCTCGACCTCGGCTCTCCGGGGCTGCGTTTGGGCGGCGAGGACCTCCCTCAGGGAGCTGCCGTGCCCCACGCGACCGCAGTCGGCGTAGGTTGCGGCGGCAGAACGTACATCGGCGCGCAGCCTGTCCAGTGCCCCGAGTGTGGCGCGCCCCGCTTCCCTCACCTTGTCGCCGTGTGGGAGGCGAAGCAACGTAGCGTCGTCGAGCAAAGCCGCAAGGTGGGGCGTCAGCAGCGCGTCTTCAAGGTGTTGAGGCACGGCTTCACACTCACTGATCGCGGCTCGCAGCAGCTCTTCCTCGGTCGCCAGTGCCGTGAGCTGGGCGAGGAGGGGAGCGGCCTCCTTGTGCTTCGAGAGTAGGCCTGTGACGATCTCCAGGTCTGTCTCCAGGCCGGGCTTGCGCTGCAGATCGCGGACGAGCGCACTGATCTTAAGGTCTAGACTGCGGATTTCGTCGCGCGCTCTATTCGCCTCTGCGGCAAGATCGCTAAGCTCCGAGACCAGGAAACGGTCCAGGAAGGCGGGCAAGCTGTCACGGTCCTCCGCCAAGGCGTCGATCTGTCCCTGGCTCACCTGGCGCGCCTGGGACAGGGCCCCGGCGACTAGATTCACAGGGCCTCCTGCAGATGCGGAGACCACACCGGGCTGCGCATCGCCCTTGCTCCTCGTCACGACGTACCTGTCCGAGGCCGCCTGCAGCTCGACTTGCACGTGCGCGTCGGCGCACAGTGTTCCCTCGATCAGGTCCGTCACACGCTCGCGCACTCGCTGGGGCATGTCGTCCCCTGGTCTCGGCTCCAAGCCCAAGGCCCACCTGATGTACTCTACCAGCGTCGACTTGCCGGACCCGCGTCCTCCGATGACGCAGTTCAGGTTGGGGCTGAACTCGACGTCCACGTCGCGCAGAAACCTGGCGCCCCGCACACTCACCCGCGTGATGCGCGGGTGGTCGTACGCGTCCTCGGGCCGTGGCCCCCCCAGCCGGATGCGAGAGCCTGGATCGAGGAAAGCCTGCCGCAGTGCTTCGATCCAAGGCGCACTCATCTTCATCCAGGTGTAGCGGTAGCCAATGTGGTTGGCCGGGTTCTGTTCGCCGCACTCCGGTCGCAGGCGCTTGGCGTCCGAGCACGTTACGTACGCCATGTCCCGGCGCCGCTTCCACTCGGGCCAGCAGTCGGGACCATTCCCGAGCAGCTTCTGTAGGGCGGGCGTGTGCCGCTCGACCGGCTCTGTGAGCTCAACGCTCAGCAGGGGACCGCGAGTCCACTCGGACTGCTGCAGCCGCAGATCCGCCGAGCTATCGGCGAGGAGTCCCTTGTCCCCCAGGACGTGGGCAGGGATCACCAAGCCCCACTCCCGCGGTTCCGAACTGCACTCCTGCACCGTGGCCAGCAGCTTTTCGATGGAAGCATTGGACCGCTGCGGCTGCGCTCCAGAGAACCTGTCACCAGGCTTCAGCCCCAGCTGCGACACGAAGCCGTCCACCCACACCAGGTCAGCGTCGGGGTCGAATAGGCAGAGAACATGGCATCCCTTGCCGACGCTGGCCTCAACCTCGAAGCCCGGGAAGATCACGAGCGGATGTCGTCCGTCGCGCTCCGCGACCCCCTCGTTCTCTTCCCGGAGCCACTTGATAAAGCTGTGCTCATGCGACTCGGCGAAGTTGTGGTCCGTGATCGCGATGACGTCCAGCTCTTGCCCATGACAGGCACGCAGGTACTCGCGAGCCACGTCGCGCTTGCGGTCATCACTGTCTCGCGGCCTCGGCCGCGTCGCGTCATCTCTCCAGCTTGGGTCCATGGGGCTGTGCATGTGCAGGTCGCACTTGAGGAAACGAGCGTAGCTCTCAGTGCGCATCGGTGTGGGCCGTCCCTTCGCCCGGTCCTCCTCACATCCGCGTCGCCTTGGCAGGGGCGATGCGGCCTCGCGCAGGTCATGCGTAGGCGAGGTACGTGTTCGGGCTCAAGGTCGGCAGGACCTACCCGCTAGGTCACGGCACGGAGGCCCGTGCCACTGTACTGCGCTGCCCTCAGTCGGCCGAGTATCCCCCCATCCTCGCTATCAGCGGCACGCCAACCCACTCCGTCGCGATGAAGCGGAGCTTGGTGGCCTTCACGGGCGTGAAGCGGTCGATCTTCTTGTAGCCGACCGAGGAGCCGGTGCAGACCTCCGTCCACGCGCCGCCCGTGAGCGCCTCCAGGCGGTAGCCGCGCACGCGCTGGCCCTTCCGGATGTCCTCCATCAGGATCACGTGGTCCACCTCGGTCGGCGCGCCGAGGTCGAGCTCCAGCACCCGGCCCCCGCCCCGAGTCTCGGCGATCGCGTGCCCGAACCGCCGCTCGATCTCGCGGCCGAACTCCCTGTAGATGCGCACGTGCGACTCGGGTATCAGCCCGCGCGTGTCGGGCGTCATGTTGAGGAGCAGGACGCTCCCGCGCCCGACCGATTGGTAGTAGATATCCATGAGTCGGTCGACGCTCTTCAGCATCTGGTCGGTGCCGGGCGCCCAGAACCACTTGTGGTCGAGGAGTGGCGTGTCGCACTCCATAGGCAGCCAGACATCGCCGTCGGGGTCGCTCTGCTCAGCGGTCGAGACGCCGCTCTCGGCGTCGGCGCGCTTCACGGCTTGCCACGTCGGGTACGGGACCACGCCGGCCTCGTTGCCGGGCCAGCGCAGCGTGGCCTGCGGGCCCTGAAAGATCATCGCATGGGGTGCGTAGCGCTTCAGGATGTCGGCCACGTCGATGACGCAGCTCCCATCGAACCACACCTCGCTGATCTCTCCATAGCGGGAGAGGACCTCCGTGAGCTGCTGCCGGTAGACGCGGTTGTAGGCTTCCTGCTTGCCCGGGTCGGCAGTCCGCCCGCCGCTGCCGATGCCGGCGCCCCACTGGTCGTCGCCGGGATAGACGTAGACGCCCAGCTTGAGCCCGTACCGCCGGCAGGACTCCGACAGCTCGGCCAGCACGTCGCCCTTGCCGCCTCGGAAGGGGGTGTTCTTGACGCTGTACTCGGACGTGTCCGTCTGCCACCAGCAGAACCCGCCCGTGTGCTTCGCGACGAAGAGGATCTGCTTCGCGCCGAACGACTTCGCGACCCGGCACCACTGATCCGTATCGAGCTGCGCCGGATTGATGGCGGACAGAGGGGTCGAGTGGTCGTCGTACTCCCTGCCCTGCCACGTGCACGGGTCGAGACACAGGAACGCCTCTATCTCCATCTGGTGCCACGCGAGCTGGTCGGGTGTGGGCCGAGCGAGGCGAGCGGGGCTGGCAAGCCCGGGGGCGACCGTTAGGCACGCTGCCAGCGGCAGCAAACGACTTGCTCTACTCACCGAAGAACACCCTCTCCGCGGTCCGCCGCAGCAGCCACTCGCGGTCACTATCGGACAGGAAGTCCAGCCCATCCCGGACGAGCGTGATGCTCTCGCCGTAACCGTGCGACCAGGCTTGGAACGGGCTGTCTGTCGCCCACATGAGCCGCTCCGGCCCGAAGGCGTCATACGCGCGCCGGACCAGTGGCACCAGGTCAAGATACGGCGGCTGCTTCGCGCCCAGCGCGTAGAAGGCGGAGACCTTCACGAATACGTTCGGCAGCTTGGCCAGCGCACACAGGTAGTCGACCTCGGTGTCGTCGATCGACCCAGTGATGCCGATCCTCGCTAGATGGTCCACACCGAACGTAGTGTGGGGAGTGCGCTCGGCGGCGCGGTACACGCCCGGCAGGAAGTCAGGGTCGAGTAGTGGGCAGATCGCGATCCCCGCTCGGCCCGCCTCGTGCATAAGCCGCCGATTCTGGTCGGCGCTCAGCGGAGACCGCAGTTCCGACTCTAGCGAGTAGATCCGAAGCCCCCTCACGCCGGCAGCCCGCAGGCGAGCCAACTCCTCCCCCAACCCCGCCATCGCGGGATCGACGATCGCCACGCCGCGGAACACATCGGGCCGCTCCGCGATCGCGTCGAGCATGTACGAGTTGTCGTACCCGTAGAAGCTCATCTGGACGAGGACGACCCGGTCGACGCCGGAGGCTTCGCACAGGGGCAGCAGCTCATCCGGCGTGAACCTAGGCTGCGCGTCCTCCGGCCTGAACCCGTCCGCCACGGGGTACCGCTCGCAGTCGTCGGTCCACACGTGCACATGCGCGTCGATGTACCCCATCGCTCTCCTCACGCGTCGATGTCACCCGGCGCGGCGCCGGCCGGGAGGGGGACGTCGAGCTGGCATTCCACGGGCTCGATGGTCGCCTTGTGCGCGGCCACAGCGGCAGCTATGCGCTCGATCACGTCCGTGTTGCGGGCGGCGACGTCGTGCCTCTCACCCTCGTCGCGCTCCAGGTTGAAGAGTAGCGGCGGGTCGCGCTCCTCGCGGTCGGTGCCGTAGCCGGTGCGGGTGACGTAGTGCGCCTTCCAGGGCCCCACGCGGTACGCGTCGAGCTCCGCCCCACGGTAGTAGGCCATCTCGGTGCGCGTCCCCTGTCCCCCGTGCAGTAGTGGCATCAGGCTCGCGCCGTCCATGGCCCGATCGCCTGGCACTTCGGCGCCCGCGAGTTCTGCACACGTCGGCAGGAGGTCCAGCGTGGACGCCATGTCCATCGCGGTCGTGCCCGCCGGGACGGTGCCGGGCCACCAGGCGATGCACGGAACCCGCAGACCGCCCTCCCAGGTGCTCTCTTTCCCGTCCCGGAGCGGTCCCGCGGTGCCGCCCGCGAGGCCCTGGGTCAGCCAAGGCCCGTTGTCGCTGGTGAAGATGACGAGCGTGTCGCGCTCGAGGCCCTGGTCGCGCAGCTCCTGCAGGATGACCCCAGCGCTCCAGTCGAGCTCCTCGACGACGTCACCGTAGAGCCCCCTGCGGCTTTGGCCCGCGAACCGCGGAGAGGCGTGGAGCGGCACATGCGGGTATGTGTGCGCAAGGTAGAGGAAGAACGGCCTCTCGCGGCTCCGCCGGATGAAGGACACGGCGCGCTCGGTGTAGCGCGGCGTGAGCGTCTCCTGCACCGCGGGCTCCTCGATGACCTCCTCGCCGTCGAGGACCGGGCACGGCTTCATGTCATTGCTGTACGGGATGCCGAAGTACTCGTCGAAGCCGTGCCTGGTGGGGAGGTACCGCCGCCGGTGGCCCAGATGCCACTTGCCGCCACAGGCCGTCGCGTAACCGGCGTCGTGCAGCAACCGTGCGATCGTGACCTCCGAATCGGGCAGTCCACCACCAGAGCCCGGGAAGAGCACTCCCCGGTTCCCCCCTAAGCCGCTTCGGACTGGCAGGCGCCCTGTCAGGAGTCCCGCGCGGCTAGGAGTGCAGAGCGGAGCCGCCACGTAGAACTGGGTTAGCTTCATCCCCTCGGCGGCCATGCGGTCGAGCTCCGGGGTGTGGATGGTCGGATGGCCGAAGCAGCCCAGATCGCCGTACCCGAGGTCGTCTGTGAAGATGACGATGACGTTCGGACGACGCGTCACGGGATCATCCCCTCTCGCCCGCGCGGCGAGGGTGCCGGCCGCTGTGACGCCCGCGACGCGCGCTATGAACTTGCGCCTGCTTACTGTCGGCATCTGGCACTCACCCCGCAGTGGTCAGCCGAGCTTCAGCCTGACGGCGCGCGGCACCTTCGAGGACCGGCCCCGTCTGGAGGACCTAGCCGTGCCCTTCTCGAAGGGTGGGCCAGAGTAAGGAGGCACGCCATGAGGGAGGTCCACGTTGACCAGATAGTCGATGCGGTCGCCACGATCTGCCAGGACGCAGCGGTCGACATCGGAGACGACATGTTCGAGGCGCTCGAGCGCGCCATTCAGAAGGAGGAGTCGCCGCTCGGGAGGCACGCTCTGGAGATCCTCTTGGAGAACGCGCACCTCGCGCGACGCACGAAGATCCCCTACTGCCAAGACTGCGGGTACACGGTGCTGTTCGCCGCGGTTGGACAGGATGTCCACATCGCGGGCGGCGGGCTGACGGAGGCCCTGCAGGCCGGAGTCGGCAAGGGCTACAGAGAGGGCTACCTCCGTGCGTCGGTGGTTCGCTCGCCCATCGACCGCATCAACACGGGCGACAACACGCCCGCCATCATACACTACGACGTGGCGCCAGGGGATCGGCTGAAGATCGCGGTAACTCTCAAGGGCGGCGGCAGCGAGAATCAGAGCCGGCAAGCGATGCTCCGCCCGTCCGACGGCATCCACGGAGTGAAGCAGTTCGTCGTCGAGACGGTCGCCAGGGCCGGGCCGAACGCGTGCCCGCCGCTGATCCCCGGCGTCGGCCTCGGGGGGACATTCGACAAGTCCTGCGTCCTCGCCAAGAAGGCCATCATGCGGCGTATCGGCGACTTCAACCCCGATCCCGCTGTCGCGCAGCTCGAGAAGGAGCTGCTCGTCCTCTGCAACGAAACCGGCGTTGGGCCCCAAGGCCTCGGCGGCCGCGTGACGTGCCTCTGGGTTCCTGTTGAGGTGCACCCATGTCACATCACGGCCTTGCCGGTTGCCGTGAACATCCAGTGTCACGCGCAGCGACACAAGGAGGTGGTCTTGTGAGCGGCAGGCCGATCCACATTGAGATTCCTTTCGCGAGCGAAGATGTCATCAGGTCGCTTCGTGCCGGCGACCCCGTGTTGCTTTCGGGCACGATGTACACTGCCCGCGACGCGGCGCACAAGCGCTTGATCGAGGCGCTCGAGCGCGGCGACGAGCTCCCCATCCCGATCGCGCGCCAGGTCATCTACTACGTCGGGCCCACGCCCGCGAGACCCGGCGAGGTGATCGGGGCCGCCGGCCCGACCACGGCCTACAGAATGGACCTGTACTCCCCTCCGCTCATCGAGCGCGGGCTGGGCGCGATGATCGGCAAGGGTTGGAGAGGCCCGGAGGTGCGCGAGTGCATCGCGCGGCACGCCTGCGTGTACATGGCAGCGATCGGCGGAGCCGCCGCTGTGCTCGCCCAGCGTATCACCGCCGCTGAGGTGGTCGCCTATGACGACCTGGGCGCCGAGGCTGTGCGGAAGCTCACAGTTGAGGACTTCCCGGTGATCGTCATCAACGATACGCAGGGCGTTGACTTCTACGAGGTCGCTCAGGCCCCGTGGCGAAAGGCTGGCACCACTGAGTGAGCGAGGACAAGCCCCCCCACGGGATGGCGCTCCTGTGGGCCCCCTGGCGGATGGCCTACATCAGGTCGCCCAAACCCCGGGGTTGCCCGTTCTGCATACCGCTCGATGACCCGTCCGAGGACCGGGAGCGCTATGTTCTCGCACGCGGGAAGCGCGCATACATCTGCCTTAACCTCTACCCCTATACGAACGGCCACATCCTTATAGCGCCCTATGAGCACACTGGCGGGCTTGTGGAGATCGACACCGAGGCGCTGGCTGAGATGGGCGAACTCATGCGCGCGAGCCTGGAGGCATTGGCCTCGTACGCGCACCCGGACGGCTACAACATCGGTTACAACATCGGCCGCGCCGCGGGCGCCGGCATCACGGACCACGTTCACATGCACGTCATCCCCCGCTGGAGCGGCGACACGAGCTTCATGTGCGCCGCGTCCGCGACAAAGGTGATCGTGCAGGCTCTCGAGGACACATACGAGGAGCTCGGGCCGCTGTTCGAGCGGATGCTGGCGGGCAGCGGCGCGTGACACCCGCCGCTGGGCGGGCTACAGCACAATGCATGATGATGGGTGGCGCTCATGCCGCGCGTTGTGTCGGCCGAGGAGGCCGTGTCCCACATTAAGTCCCAGGACGTCGTCTTCTGCCACTCGAACGGCGCGAACCCCGAGGTGCTCCTCGCGGCTCTCGCCGAGCGGGCCGGGGCCGGAGAGTTGCGGGACGTCGAGGTGCTCCACCTTTTGACCCTGGGCTCCGCGCCCCACCTTAGGCCCGGCCTGGAGGAGGCCATCATCCACCGCGCGTACTTCATCGGCGCCAACGCACGCGAAGCCGTGAACAGCGGGCGCGCCTTCTACCACCCGACCCACCTGTCCAACTACGGACGATGTGTCGTCGCCCGCAAGCCGACTGTGGCCCTGCTGCACGTCTCCACACCACGTAAGGGCGCCTGCAACCTGGGCGTGTCCGTCGAGGCCGCCCCCGAAGCCGTCCACGCTGTCAGGCGGAACGGCGGGCTTGTCATCGCCGAGGTCAATCCGCGCATGCCATTCGTCCACGGCCGAGGGTTCGTGGTCGAGGACGACATCGACATGATCGTCGAAGTGGACTACCCCATCCCTGAGGTCCATCAGGACTCGCCCAACGAGAACCAGCGTCGGATCGGCGAGCTCATCGCGAAGTACCTCATCGAGGATGGCAGCACATTGCAGGTCGGCATCGGAGAGGTGCCCTCGTCGGCGGTCGCCGCTGCCGTGGAGCTCGGACGGAAACACCTCGGCGTCCACACCGAGCTCTACATCAACGCCCTAATGCACGCGACCATCGCCGGCGCCATAACCAATGCACACAAGGCCGAGAACCGGGACTACTCCGTGAGCGGCCTTTTCCAGGGCACCCAGGAGCTGTACGACTGGATCCACGACAACCCGCGTGTCCAGGGGCGTACGTCCGCCTACACCAACGACATCAGACGCATCTCGGCCAACCCGGACGTGGTCGCGATCAACAGCGCCATCGGAGTCGACCTGAACGGTAGCGTCTTCGCCGACTCCTTGGCGCCAAACAGGATCTACTCAGGCTACGGCGGCCAGTGCGACTTCATGCGCGGCGCTGCCTTCACCGGCCCGAACGGCAGGCCCGGCAAGGGCGTAATCGCGCTGGAGTCCACCTACGAGAAGGACGGGGAGCTCAGGTCCAAGATCGTCGGCCTGCATCCGGCGGGGATGAACATCACGGTTACCGCCGCCGACCCGGCCTATATCGTCACCGAGTACGGGATAGTGCATCTCGCGGGCCTGGGGCTTGGCGAGCGCATGCGCGCACTTACCTACATCGCCCATCCCTCGTTCCGCGATCAGCTCTGGGCGGACGCTGACGAGCGCGGCGGCATCACGCACTACCAGAGCCCGGCGGCGCGGGCTCGCGGGCTGCCGGACGGCGTTATTGTGCAGGTGGAGTGACACACTTTTGGACAATGGGCTTCAGCCCATTGTGTTAGCAAGCAATGGGCTGAAGCCCATTGTCCGGGTACGGCCTCAAGCCCACTGTCTGGGGCGGTCAGGTCACCGTCGAGATCGACGCGATCCGCCTCGCCTCAGCGCCTGTCCCGTCGGCGACGACCTCCCCGTCCACGAGGCGGATGACGCGCACCGCGCGCTGCGCGATGTGTGCCTCGTGTGTCACGACGATCAGGGTCATGCCGCGGGCGTTCAGGGCCTCCAGAAGGGTCATGACCTCCGCGCCGGACCGGGTATCGAGCGCGCCTGTCGGCTCGTCTGCCAGCACCACTTCCGGCTCGTTGACGATCGCACGCGCGATCGCGACACGTTGCGCCTGCCCCCCCGAGAGCTGGTTCGGCAGGTGGAACAGCCGGTCGCCCAGACCCACACGCGCGAGGGCGTCGGCCGCTTGCTCGGCCTTGCGGGGCCTGCCGGCGTAGATGAGCGGCATCATGACGTTCTGGAGCGCGGTTCGGCGGGGCAGAAGGTTGAAGCTCTGGAACACGAAGCCCATCCTGCGGAGCCTGACCGCCGCGAGCTCATCGTCCTCGAGGTCGGCAACGTGTTGGCCGCCCAGCAGGTAGTCGCCCCGCGTTGGCCGGTCGAGGCAGCCGACCAGGTTCATCAGGGTCGACTTGCCACTGCCCGACCGGCCCATGATCGCGACATACGAGGCGCGCTCGATCACCAGCGAGACGCCCCGAAGCGCGTTAACCTGGATCTCGCCGAGCTCGTAGATCTTCCACACGTTCCGCAGGTCGATCAGCGTGCCGTTCGCGCCCGCGCTATCGGGGGCGGCGCCTCCGTTGCCGTTCCTGCGGAAGAGACCGTTGAACATCATTGGCCACCTGCCTCAGGCGCGGGGGGCGGGTCGTACGGAGCATCGACCGCCGCTTGGGTCGGATCGGCGAGCGGGTTAACGCCGGCGATCACCCCGGGGGCGGCTCTGTGAAGTGCCCAGTAGGAGCGGAACAGGTCGGCCTCCGCCTCCAGTACCTGCTGCCGCGCCTGGTAGTACTGCAGGCGCGCGTCCAGCGTCTCGAAGAACGAAGACAGGCCGATGGCGAACGAGGCCTGCGTGCGATCCAGGCTCGTCTGTGCCGCCAGTTCTGAGAAGCGCGACGCTACGACCCGCTCGCGTGCCGACTCCGCGTCCCGGTACGCGCCGGTGACGTCCTGCCAGACCTTGCGGAGAGCCGCGGATACCTCCGCTTGGGAGATGATCTGGCGCGCCTCAGCGGATCGTAGCTGGCTCTTGGCGGCGCCGCCGTCGAAGATCGGCAGTGTGGCCGTGAACGCCACCTGCCAGTTCGCCGGGTTCTCCTCTCGGCTGAAGCTGTTGTAGCCCGTCGCGCTGAGCTGGTAGCTGATGCGTTGCGCGAGCCGAGCGAGCGCGAGGTCGACGTGGCTCACGTCGAGCGCGCGCTGGATGCTCTCGATGTCGTCCCGCGTCGTGTAGGCCCTGTCCACGCAGTCCCTCAATGGCGGGATCGACACGTCTGTCGGCGGGCCCTCCAGGGCGAACTCATAACCCGTGTCCTCTGAGAGGCCCATCGCGGCGAGTAGGCTCAGCCTCGCCTTTTCGAGCGTGTTCTGAGCCGAGAGAAGCTGTTGGGCCACCAGGGCTACTTGCGCCTGAGCCTGCGCGGTCTCGACCTTCGTGCCGTCGCCGATCTGCTCCCTCGCCGTCGCAATCCTCAGTGACTCCCGGTCCAGCCCGAGCACCTCTGTCTGCAGGTCGGCGAGCCGCTGGGCTCGTACGAAGTCGATGAAGGCCGACGCGACAGACAGGTCGAGGTCGCGCAACGTGCCGAGGGCGCCGGCGCGCGACTGCTCCTCGAGATGCCGCGCCCGCTCGATCAGCCGCGGCCTGCGCGAGTCGAAGAGGGTCCATGAGACGTTGAGCGCGACCTCGGTGTTGCCGGTGTCTCGGATGACGGAGCCGCCGGCGCCCGGGGAGATGATGCTTGTGCCTAGGTTGCCACTCCTGAAGCTCGCCTGGAGGTTGGCGGTTGGGTACCTGCCCGCCTCAGCGCTCTCCAGTCCGGCGTGGGCGTCCCGCACTCGCTGCGCCGCGATGATGACGTTCTCGTGCGTGACCCGCGCGAGCGCCAGGCAGTCGGCCAGCGACAGCGGGCGGTGCCGCTCGGGAGCGGCGCCCTCCGGCCTCTCCTGTCCAATGGCCACGCTCGCGGTGACGGTCCCGCAGACGGCCAGGACGAGCATCAAGCGTTTCATCGGACGCGTGTCCCCTCACTCATACCTTAGAGCCTCGATCGGGTCGAGGTTCGCGGCGCGCACCGCGGGGTAGATGCCGAAGAACGCGCCTGTCCCGAAAGCGAACAGGAAGCTCACGCAGAGAGCCCACACGGGCACGTAGAACTTCATCTCTTGGGTCATCGCGCCGAACGTCCTTGTGAGCATCAGCCCGAGCGCGATGCCGATGAGACCGCCAACTCCAGCCAGCACTACGGACTCGATCACAAACTGGATGAGGATGTCTCGCTTCCGTGCGCCGATCGCCTTGCGGATCCCGATCTCGCGCGTTCGTTCGGTGACGGTCACCAGCATGATGTTCATGATGCCGATGCCGCCCACGAGGAGCGAAAGCGCACCGACGCCCCCGAGCACCAGTGTGATGACCGTCAAGACCTTGCCGATAGCCTGCAGGATGGCCTTCTGGCTGACCGTGTCGAAGTCGTCCACGTTCGAGTGGAGCGCCTTCATCTCGGTCTTGATGCGAGCGGTGAGCTCCTCCAGGTTGACGTCCGGCTCCCCCTCGACCACGACCAGCGGCACTTGGTCGCCGCCCAGGATCCGCTTCTGCGCTGTCGTCAACGGGACGAAGATCGCGTTGTCGTTGTTCTGCATGCCACGGCCGCCGCGCTTCTCCAGCAAGCCGATGACGTCGTATGACACTCCGTTCACTGCGATCCTGAGACCGACCGGGTCGTCATCACCAAAAAGGTCCTGCCTGACGTTGGCGCCGAGCACCGCTACCTTGGCGTACGTATCCATGTCCGACTGGACGATGAAGCGCCCGCTGACGAGGGCCATGTCCGGGGTCATGCCCTCCTTGGGGGACACTCCGTTCACGTCGGAGCGGCGCGACTTGCCAGTGGGCGAGGCGATCTCAGCCTGCAGGCCCGCGACCTGCGGGCGGACCTCTTTCACGCCTGGCAGCTTCTCCAGCGCCTCGACGTCGGTCATGCGAAGCCCGCGCGAATGGCCGCGCCACTCGCTCTCCGGCTCCTCCTCGGGCTTGACCTCCTTGCCGTGCACGTAGATCGACTGTGAGCCTAGGCCCTGGAGCTGAGTGACGACGTCCTTCTTGGCGCCCTCGACCAGAGCGACCATCGTCTGCATCGACGCCACGCCGATGACCACGCCGAGCATCGTCAGGAAGGACCTGAGCTTGTTGCCCCCGATCGAGTCGAGGGCCATCCGCACTGATTCGCCGACATTCATGGGCGGGACTCCTTACGTGCGGGTCAGCGCCTCTCCTGGTTCAGCACGAACTCGGTCTTCGGGCGTTTGACAAGGTAAGTGTCGCCGACGGCGGCCCCCTCCTTGACCTCCACCACCGACGCACCCCGCAGCCCGAGTTGCACCCCGCGCTCATCGGGCTCGGGCTTCCCCTCCGCCGACGGCACCAGGATGAACGTCTCGTCGCCGCGGCTGCGGAGGCCCGCCAGGGTGACCGTCGGCACGCCCTCGGCCCTATCGCACACCACCTGCACGCGAGCGGACATCCCCGGCCTGATGCGCTCGTCGCGCTCGACGACGAGCACCTTCACCTCGAAGGTCGCCACTCCCGCCTGCCCTGTGGCCGTGCGTCCCTGGGCTTGCTCCTGGCTCGCTGTCGTGCTCTGTGGCGCGATCTCGAGCACCTTCCCGGCGAACACCTCGCCGGGCAGTGCGTCGAAGCGGAGCTTCGCCTCCAGATCGGTCTTCAGGTTGACCACGTCGACCTCGTGAACCTGGAGCTTCACGGTGAGCTGCTGGAGGTTCCCCACGGTGATGATCGGAGTCCCTTGGGCGAGGCCGGTGGTACCGGAAGCCGCGAGCTCACCGGCTTCGATGTGACGCTTGAGCACGACGCCGGTGACAGGCGACCGCACCGTACAGTCGATCAGATCCTCCTGTGCACGCGAGAGCTGCGTGCGCGCCGAGCGGAGCTGGGCCCTGGCGTCTGTGATGTCTTGCGCGCGCAGCCTAGGGTCCAAGCCCTGTGCTACCGATTGCTCGAGGCCGGCCTCGGCCTCGCGGAGCGTAGCGACCGCCTGCTCGATCTCCTGCGGCCTGGAGCCGATGCGAGCGAGGCGTAGCGCGGCCTCAGCCTCGCGGAGACCGGCGTCCGCGCGCGCGACGGCGCCCTCTTGCTGCGCGATCTGCTCGGCCCTCGTCCCGATCGTGGTCAACTCGAGCCTGGCCTGCTGTGCCTTGAGCCCGGCTTCGGCCGCGGCGACGGCTTGTCGCTGCTGCTCGATGTCCTCGGGCCGCGAGCCGGCTTCGATCAGACTCAGCCCCTGCTCCGATGCCTTGCGCGTGGCGATCGCACGCTCGAGGTCGGCCTCGGCCGCCTGGACGTCCTCCGCGCGCGACCCCTCACGAGCCAGGTCGAGCGCCTGCTGGCGGGATTCCACGGTGGCCCGCGCCGATAGGTAGGTAGACCGTGCTGTGTCGACGGCCTGCGCCGAGGCGTAGCCCGCCTCCCGAAGCTGCTCCTGGCGACTCAGGGTCGCCTCGGCCTCTGTCAGCTTCGCCTGGGCGTTGCCGAGATCGGCCTGCGCCTGCGCGATCTCCTGCGGCCGGCTCCCGGCACGCACCTTCAGAAGCGTGGCGCGCGCCGCCGCCTCCGAAGCCTTCGCCTGGTCCAGCTCGGCCCGGGCCGACGCGATGTCCTGCTCACGGTTCCCGGCCTCAGCCTTGGCGAGGCCGGCCCTGGCTTGCGCGAGCTGGGAGTCCGCCTGGTGGACAAGCTGCTGCTGCTCCCCGATCTCCTGTGGGCGCGAGCCTGCCTGGAGCTGCGCGAGTTGCGCCCTGGCCGACGCCAGGTCCCCCGTAGCCTGAGCCACGCGCTGCTCAGCCTGTGTGATCTCCTCCGGACGCTTGCCCTCGCGGGCGATCGATAGAGCGGCCCTCGCGGAGTCGATCGCGGCCCTGGCCTTCGCCAGCCCCGCACCGGACGTGCCGCCCGACTGGGTCAGCATCACCTCTGACTTGCGGACACCGGCGAGGGCGGAGTCGACCTGCGCGGCGCGACTGTCGACATCCTGCTGGACCCGCGTCGGGTCGAGGACGGCGATCACCTGGCCCTCGGCCACGGGATCACCCTCGTTGACGAGGATCTCCCTGACCTCGGCGGCGACCTGCGACTTCACGATGACCTGGGTCTCGGGCTCGACCACGCCCGTCTCGTCGACGACCACCTCGACGTCGCCGAGTTCGACGGTGCGTTCTTCCCACTGCTGCTTAGCCTTGAGTGCGGTGACGATCTTCCTGGTCTGGTACCGCCAGCCAGCGTACGCGACGACCATAACGACTATGATCGCCCATGTCACGCGACGGCGCCGCCGCCGCCTGGCTATCTCGGGCCGTTCGAGTGAGGTCAGGCGCGGGGCTCCCGAGTCGTTCAGCTCATCCACGACTTGCTCCACCTCCGTGATCGGCCGACCCGGGCCACACGGCAATACGCTGACTCCCCGCGTGACCTTGCCAGCAAGCGGCCGACACGGGATACGGACGTTCAGCGCTCCGGGTTGTCACGAATCGCCGACAAGCCGGTAGGGGTTCAACACGCGGTATGGGTCCGCCTGCCCCATGTCACCCGGTACCGATAGGTGCGGCACGAAGCGCCGACGGCGTCTGCGGGAGACTCGTTAGGGCGCGTAGACCCAGGCGGCGGGATCGCCCTCGGGCGCCGGGCTCTCGGTGGCAAAGCGGACGGCTTCGTCGATGATGAGCCGGGCCTCGTGTTCCGTCCGCAGCGCGTCGTCCGCGGTGGCGATGCCCTCCCCGAGGAGGTAGTCGCGGAAGCGCAAGATCCCGTCGCGCCGGCGCGCGTCCGCCTCTTCCTCGGGCGTCCTGTACTCGCGTTTGTCCGACTTCGAGTGCCCCAGCCAGCGGTACGTGACAGACTCGACCAGTGTCGGCCCGTCCCCCGAGCGCGCCCGCTCGGCGGCTTGCTCGACCGCGGACTTCACGGCCAGGACGTCGTTGCCGTCCACCTTGACCGCGGGGATGCCGTAAGCCGGCGCCCGAGACACCACGTCCGGCACCGCGGAGTGGGCTAGCAGAGGGGTCGACATCGCGTAGAGGTTGTTCTCGCAGACGTAGATGACCGGCAGCTTCCAGAGCGCGCCCATGTTGATAGCCTCGTGGAAGGCTCCCTGTGCGGTCGCCCCGTCCCCGAAGAACGAGAGCACGACGGTGTCCGTGCCCTTCAGTCTGGACGCAAGCGCCGCGCCCGTCGCGAGCGGGATCCCGCCTCCCGTGATGCCGTTCGACCCGAGGAACCCGATCTCGGCGGAGCCCATGTGCTGGCTTCCTCCGCGGCCGTGAGCGTACCCATCGGCCTTGCCGAACACCTCCGCCATCACCCGCCGCGGGTCACCGCCCTTCGCGATGAAGTGGCCGTGGCCCCGGTGGGTAGACGTAACCTGATCGCTTGGTCGCAACCCGGCGCACGCGCCGACCGCGCTCGCTTCCTGCCCGATGCACAGATGACAGGTGCCCCTCACCAAGCTCCGGCCGAAGAGCTCGTCAAGTGCTTCCTCGAACCTCCGGATCACGTGCATCGTCCGCAGGTAGCCGAGGTACTCGTCACGCCTGTCGACCACGTTACCCCACCTCCCGACGGATCAGGCACGCGCCGGCTCCGGCATGGTCGAGCACAGCGACGAGAGCCTGCTCGCCGGGGCCGAGGGCCTCGATCGCGAGCGCGCAGTAGAGCGGACCGGCCACCGCGAACGTCTCGCCCAGCCCCCTGGCGGGCCACAGAACCCGGGCGTTGTCCAGCCCCCGGCCGGCATTGGCAAGCGCCGCCCGCTCGGCCTCCTCCAGCTCGCGGTAGCCGCTGGCGGGAGAGACGTACAGTGCCGGCGCCGATCCGTCGGGCGCCGCGGACAGGCAGTGCGACACCGTGGCCGCGAGGGCGCGTCCGGGGTCGGTGTCGCTGCGGACACACGCCTCGAGCACGCGCGCGCGCACGACCGCCCCGCGCCGGCGCGCGGTCGCCTCATCCTCCAGCACCAGCACCGCTCCGCCCTCGCCAGGAACGATGCCCCCGGACTGAGGCCACTCCGAGGGGTCCTGGGCCTCGGTGACCAGCCCCGCGTCGCACAGCCCGCGGTAGAGCGCCTCCGACAACGCCTCCGACGCGCCCGCCAGCACCGCGGAGGTCCGGCGCTCGCGGATCATGTCGACCCCGAGCATCAGCGCGGTCATGCCGCTCGTCCAGCCTGAGCACACGGTCGCGTTCGGCCCGCGGATGCCCCACTCGATGGCCGCCAGGCTGGGTGCTGTGTTGAGGTACGTGTGGCCGAACAGAATCGGGTTGGCGAGCTTCGCGCCCTTCTCGGCCAGGCGCTGCTGGAAGGCGGTGGTGCTCTCCAGAGGACCGAACGCCGACCCGTAGGCTATCCCCACCTCGTCGCCGAGTCCGCCCGACAGATCGAGCCCGCTGTCCCTCAGTGCATGAGCACATGCGGCGAGGTAGTGTCCCGCCACCGGGTCGATATAGCTCTTCTTGCTGCCGAGGACTTTATCGAGGTCGTAGCTCGCGACCTCGGCGGCAAGGACCGGGGCGCCGGGATCAGGCTCAAACGACGTCACCCAGCCGATGCGCCCGCCGGTAGCCTTCACGGCGGCGAGCGCCGACGCGCTGTCGCTGCCGCCGGCGCACACGACGCCGAGCCCGGTCACCGCAACCGACGGGTAGCTCAATGGTCAGGACCTCCGTAGCAGATCGCACTGCGTCCGCGCAGGCCGCTGGAGGGCCTGAGCGGACTCGAACCGAACAACGGCAACCAGACGAAACGGAGGGCAAGATGGACGGGCAGCGCACAACAGACATCACTGCCTCCCGGCCCCGTGCGCGCACCGCCCCAGGCGCCCTCGCCCCAACCGGAAGAGGTATCACGGTTTTCCGGCTCGTGCAACTCGCCATCGACCTGACTGCCGCCGTGGGGGCCTGCTGCCTAGCCGTTGTCATGCTTCCCGGGCTCACGTTGCGCGACCTGGCCGGTCACCCGGGCTGGATCGCCTACTGCTCCGCCGTGGGGCTCGCCTGGCTTGCGGGCATCAGTCTCCTCGAGCTCTATGACCCGCGACACTGGCGTGTGTTCGCCTATTCGTGGGCGAGGTGCGCTTTCGCCACCGCTGTGTCCACAGTGGTGGCGTTCGGTCTGCTGGCGGTCGTGTCGGCCCCGCCCGACGAGGTGACCCTGATAGCGCTCTTGGCCGGGCAGCTTCTGGGCCTGGCCGCGGCCGTGAGCCGTTGCGGGCTTTACCTGGTGATACCGCGCAGGCTGCTGACCCGACGCTTCCTGCTTGTCGGCACCGACCCGGGGGCAGCCATGCTGGCCGCTGCCATTCGCGAGCGCCGAGAGCCGCCGACAAGGTTGGTCGGTGTCGTGCCCCTCGACCACGCCCCCGAGGAGGTCTCCGACCTTGGACGGCTCGTGCCCCCTGAAAGGCTGGCCGACACCGTGGCCGCCGAGGCCGTGACCGACGTCGTGCAGTGCTTCAGGGCGCCAGTGCCCGAGACCCTCGCACGGGCGCTCAGCGAGTGCGCGGTCGTCGGGGCACGAGTGCTGTCGCTTGAGGACGCCTACGCGAGCGTCACCGAGAAGGCCGCCATCTTCAACATCAAGGACGACGAGTGGCTCGCCGATGTGCGCTGGGTCGAGACCAACCTCTATGCGACCCAGGTAAAGCGCGCGCTTGACATTCTCGCTTCTCTCTTGCTATTGCCCATCGCGCTGCCCCTCATCGGCATCCTCGCAGCGCTCGTGAAGTGCGACTCCGAGGGTCCGGCCTTCTTTCGCCAGACCCGCGTGGGGCTGCGCGGGCGGCTCTTCACGATCGTCAAGCTCCGCACGCTGACGACGGACGACTCCGAGGTCGTGGAGCCCGGCTCGGAGGCTGAGGAGCGCCGGATGACGGCGGTCGGCAGGGTCCTGCGCGCCACGCTGCTCGACGAGCTGCCGCAGATCCTCCAGGTGCTGAAGGGCGACATGAGCCTTGTGGGGCCGCGCCCGGAGCAGCCGCACCTCGTGGAGCGGTACAGCATCGAGGTCCCGCTGTACGACGAGCGGCACTTCGTCCGCCCAGGCATGACGGGCTGGGCGCAAGTGAACCAGACGCACGCGGAGAGCCTGCGCGATGTCGTGTCAAAGGTGCAGTTCGACCTCTATTACATCAGCCATCTCTCGTTCAGACTGGATGCCCTCGTGCTCATGAGGACCCTCTCCCTCACGCCCTTCGGCCGCGCAAAGCGTGGGTCCCGAGCCGAGGCTCCCGAAGAGGCTGCCGATGAACCCGCGAAGGCCTCGTGACCGGCGCGCAGCCTGCGCGCTGGCTGGACTGGCCTTCGCGCTCGGCGGAGCTGCGGCGTTGCCGGATGAGGGCAACGCCGGGCTCGAGCGGCTCGTGTCGCAGGGCCGGTACACAGAGGCCTACGCACGGGCCCGGGACGAACCCCCGCAGGCCGGCGAGTCCCTCTACCTGGCCGCTCTGTCGGCCTACAACGCCCTTATGCTCACGGATGCCCGGAGGGACCTGACCCGGCTCGCGGCACTCGGCTACGAGCGCCGCGAACGCGGCTGGCCGACGGTGTCGGCCATGAGCGCCGGGCTCGCCGCCTCCGAGCGGTGGACAGGTGCGTTGGTTCCGGTTACAGCGGCCGACGGGCGTGTCGCATATGATCGCTCTGGCTGCGGCGATGTCACATTCGCCTCTGACGTCGACAGTGCCGCGTCGGAAGCGTACGCGGCCGCCTCACGGATCGCGTTCGGCGGCGTTCGGCCGCCGGACTCCGCTCCCCCGGTGAACCTCTATCTGTTCGACCGCAACGCCGACGCAGCCGAGTTCCTCGGCGCGCTGGATTTGCGGGCGAGGACCGACGGCAGCGCGGCCAGCATCGGCCTGGGCATCATGCTCTGGCGCGAGCTCGACGGCTGCGACGCCCACCCCGGACCCTACGGTCTCCGCGCCACCTTGGCGCACGAGACTCTACACGCATTCCAGAGCCTGATGGGCGTCGAGTACGGACCTAGGTGGACCATCGAGGGAACGGCCCTCATGGCGGAGTGCCTCGTCGACCCGAATCGCGCGTTGGATCTTCGCTGCAAGGCGCTGACGGCTGTCCGCGGTGACAGGGCGCGCGTTCTTGCGGCACTGCAGTCATCTGAGGAGCGTTTCGACGACTACCCCGTGTACTACATGCTATGCTCCTGTTTCGCCCGGAGGCAGAGCCTCGCGGCGCTTGGCGCCCTGATGCGGGACCTGAACAGGTACCATGGACGCAGCACGGAGGACGCTCTGTGGTACAGCTCCGCGCTCACTCCGGTGGCCCTCGCCGCGGCGGCCCTTCGCGATACCGAGCAGGCGCCGGAGTGGGCCGCCGCTCGCGATCTCGTCGCCCTACGAGCGCGCGCCGGCGGCGACCCGGACCAGCAGGCCACCGAGCTTCTGGCGGCGTACCGAGCGCGCTCAGATGAGCCCTACCTCGGCTTCCTCGCAGCGCGAGCGCTGGTCCGCGCAGGGCGGCTCTCGGAGGCGCGAGCAGTGATCTCCCGGCTCGAACGAACGGGGTACGAGGGCGCCGTCGAGGGAACGCTGACCGACTCGGAGGCGATGATGCGCGGAACGGGAGCGGGTAGTTGATGCGCGGTCCCGCGGATTCCGACCTGGCTCGCGAGGTCGAGGATCTCAAGCAGCGCTGATGGGGCGTCGCACGACCGACCGGGCGGCCGTGCGCGACGCTCTCGTGATGTGACCGGCCGGCGCCTACTCGTACTTGTCGGCGCCCTTCTCGGGCAGCGGAACGAACCAGATGTTGCGGTACTGAAGGGGGCACCCGTGATCCTGCAGCATCAGCGGACCGGGCGTGCCCTCGTTGGGGTCGATGGCGCCGCCGATGATGGGCGTCGCAACGTTGTTGTGCACGACGATCCCGTTGTGGAGCAGCGTGATGCGTGTCTGTTCGGCGATCTTGCCCTCCGCGTCGAGTCGCGCCTGGCGGAAGATGATGTCGAAGGTCTGCCACTCCTCGGGCGGCCGACAAGCGTTGACCAGGGCCGCGAACTGCCCGTAGAGCGCTGCGCAGTCGCCCTTGCCGAGTTCCTCCTTGCCGTAGGAGTCGAGCACCTGGATCTCGTAGCGGCCCTGCGCGAACACGCCGCTGTTGCCCCTCCCCTGCCCGTGTGCCTCGGGCATGAACGGCTCCTTGAACTCCACGTGCAGGTAGGCGTCGCCGTGCGTCTCATTGGCGATCGCGTAACCGCCGCGGACGGTGGCCGCCCCGTCCGCGACGACCCAGGGAACCGGCTTGCCGTCGAACCCGTGCCAGTGGCTCATGTCGGTGCCGTCGAACAGGACGACCGCGTTCGCGGGTGGGGCCATGCCCAGCGTGGGGCTTGGGCCGATGTCCGCCCCAGCAGGCGGCAAGTCCTTGTCCCCCTGGCCCTCTTGCGCGGTGGCCTGACGGTTGGAGACGGTAGCCCCAAGGACGACCGCGGCGATCGCGATCAGAACGAATAGCACGGGTACCCGCGCTTGCTTGCTCATCTTCGTGCCTCCAGGCTGCGCTCTAGTGACTCGCGTGGTTCTTCCGCTGGCCGACGCGCGGATTCCTCCGTGCCGCCCGGACCCGCTCGCCGGAGGGACCGGTCGCGCGCAATGCGAACAGGGCCCGGTGCCACTCGACCGGCCGTGGGCGCCGGTACACAACGGACCCGGAGCGCATAGATGGCGGAAACAGCGAAGACCGGACCTCGCTCCCTGAGGTGGTATGAGGGCCTGCGCCGGTACCACTGGCTCGTGCTCATTGTCGCATCATGCGGCTGGCTCTTCGACACGATGGACCAGTGGATCTTCAACCTGCTCAAGCAGCCGGCCGTGGCCGCGCTTCTCGGTGTTCCGAGCGGTGACCCGCTGGTGAAGCAGTACTCCGCCGCCGCGACCGCCATTTTCATCGTTGGGTGGGCATCCGGGGGGCTCCTGTTCGGCATGGTGGGCGACAGGCTCGGCCGCACCCGCACCATGGTCATCACAGTGCTCATATACGCGATCTTCACCGGCCTGTCGGGCTTGTCACAGACGTACTGGCAGTTCGTCTTACTTCGGTTCCTGACAGGGCTCGGGATCGGGGGTGAGTTCGCCGCCGGGGCCGCACTGATAGCCGAGGTGTTCCCTGAACACGCCCGCACGACCGCACTCGGGGTGATGCAGGCATCGTCGGCGTTGGGGAACCTAATGGCCGGACTCCTCAGCTACCTCATCGCGTCAAGCTCGCTGCCGATGGCCTCAGCCTGGCGGTGGGTGTTCGCCGCGGGAGCGTTCCCGGCGCTGCTAGTGGTCGTCATTCGGGCCTTCATCAAGGAACCTGAGCGGTGGCAGCACGCGAAGGAGAACGCGCTAGCGGGACAGCGGGGGCTCGGCTCCATCCCTGAGTTGTTCCGAGACCCCGTGCTGCGTGGGCGGTCCATTGTGTGTGTCGCCCTTGCGGCTGTGGGTGTCGTTGGGTTCTGGGGTATCGCCACCTGGTCCCCGGAGCTCGCCCGCCAGGCGCTCAACCCGACCGGAGCGGAGGAGCTGAAGCGGTGGGCTGAGCAGCAGATGAGTCTGGCCGTCATGGCGCAGCAGGCCGGCGCCTTCTTCGGGATCCTGGTCTGGACGGCCCTCGCCAAGAAGCTCGGGCGGAGGCCGGCTTTCTTGCTGACCTTCGTCGCTTGCGCGGTGGCCGTACCTGCGACGTTCCACCTCACCCACTCGTTCGCGACCGCGCTGGTCATGTTCCCACTGATGGGCTTCACCACGACCGCGCTGTTCGGTGGCTACGCAGTCTACTTCCCCGAGCTGTACCCGACGCGCCTGAGGGCCACCGGTACCGGCTTCTGCTACAACGTTGCCAGGTACATCTCAGCGGGCGGCCCGTGGATCTTCGGGAGTCTGGCCGCCATGCACGGTATCCGCTGGGCGGCGACGATGGTAGCGAGCGTCTACCTGCTGGGCCTGATCGCCCTGCCCTTCGCTCCTGAGACAAAGGGCAAGCCACTGCCCGAGGATTGAGTATAATGCGCGCGCTGCGTCGGGAACCGGCTGGTGCTTGGAGGCATGACCGTGTCGGCACCGAGTATCAAGGACGTGAAGGTCTACGTTGACGGCAGGATCGTCGGCGGTGACGAGGCCGTCATCTCGGTCTTCGACCACGGACTGCTCTACGGCGACGGCGTATTCGAGGGGATCCGCGTCTACGGCGGACGCATCTTCCGTTGCGACGCTCACATAAAGCGACTCTACGAGTCGGCCCGCGCGACCAGGCTGGAGATCCCTCTGTCTCCCGCTGAGATGGTGGAGGCGATGTGCGCGACTGTCCGCGCCACGGGGCTCCGCGACGCCTATATCCGCCTCCTCGTGACCCGAGGTGTTGGGGATCTGGGCCTCGACCCCCACAAGTGCCCCAGACCTTCCGTCATCATCATCGTCGGTAGGATCGTGCTCTACCCGGAGGAGTTCTACCGCCAGGGCCTCGCGCTCGTCACGGCGTCCACCCGCCGCTGCACCCCGGATTCGCTGCCGCCGGCCATCAAATCCCTCAACTACCTGAACAACATCCTCGCCAAGATCGAGAGCACCGACGCCGGCTGTCTCGAGGGGATCATGCTCAACTCCCAGGGGCAGGTGGCTGAGTGCACCGGCGATAACCTGTTCATCCTGAAGGACGGCGTCCTCTCGACACCGCCGACCTCCGCGGGGATCCTCGTCGGTATCACGCGGGCTGCCGTCATGGAGCTCGCGACGAGGCGCGGGATGACAGTCTGCGAGAAGGTGCTGATCCTGCCGGACGTGTACGCCGCGGACGAGTGCTTCCTTACCGGCACCGCCGCCGAGATCGTGCCTGTGGTCAAGGTCGACGGCCGGCTCATCGGCAACGGAGAGCCGGGCCCCGTTACCGCGAAACTGCGCGCCGCGTTCGTGGAGCTCACCAAGATGGATGGGCACGAGGTGTACTAGGGCCGCCGCGTCCGTGACGTGTCGTAGGGGCATCTGCCATGAAAGCCGTCATCCTCGCCGCCGGGCTTGGCACGAAGATCTGGCCGTACGCCGAGGTGCGGAGCAAGTGCGCGACGCTTGTCTGCAACAAGCCCTTGGTGCGACGGCTGGCGGAGAGCCTGCTGAAGGCCGGCGCGGACGGTCTTGTGGCGGTGGTCGGTCACCACGCGCAGAGCGTGCGTGGCGCCCTGTTCGGGCTTGCGGCCCCAGTCGAGTTCGTCCATGCGCCTCCCGCCGAAGGCACCGCCCTCGCCGTCGCGCGCGCACTTGAGAAGCTGGACGATGACGAGGTCGTCGTCGCCTACGGCGACATCACCACCTCGGAGGAGAACGTGTCGCGCACCATCCGGGCCGCGCGCGACGCCGACGCGCCCGCGATGCTCGTCGCGCGGCTGGACGCCGTAAAGAGCCGGCCGCAGGACTTCATCGACGTTCGCGTCCGCGACGACTGCGTGACGGAGGTAGTGGGCCACGCGCGCAGGAGTCTCGGGCACGTCGTCGGGGGCGTGTTCGCGTTCCGGCGGGCGCAGGCGCTGCCCTACCTGCTCGGCAATCCGGGCCTCGTCACCAGGGTCGAGGTCGGGGGCATGCCGCCGGTGGAGGCCGACCTGGCGCAGAGCATACAGATGATGGTAGAGGCCGGCCAGGCGGTCGCCGCCGTCGAGGCCGACGAGTGCTGGTGCGACCTCGACAAGCCTTGGGACATCATCGCCGCCAATTCGAAGATGGTGCGGTACCTCGCAGAGCGCGCGCCGGAGGACGTGATCCCTTCCGGCTGCGAGATCGACGACTCGTCCGAGGTGTCCGGCAGGATCGTCATGTCCCCCGGCTCGCGGATCGGGAAGCGCTGTGTCGTGACCGGGCCGCTGTTTCTTGGCCCGAACTCGTCGATCGTCAACGGCTCGATCGTGCAGGGGCCCATCCACATCGGCAGGGACTGCCAGGTCAGACACTACTGTCTCCTGGCAGGGCCGGCCCTCGGCGATGAGTGCATCGTCAGCCACGGAGCCGAGTTCTGCTGGGGAGTCGCGTTCGAGCGGGTCTACTTCTACCACTACTGCGAGATCGCGGGCGTCGTCGGCGCCTGCGTCGACTTCGGCGCCGCCACCGTGTGTGGGAACCTGCGATTCGATGACGGCGACACGATCCACCGGATCAAGGGTCGCCGGGAGTTCCCTCCCGACAACGCGGACGTGGCCTACTTCGGCGACTACTCGCGTACCGGCGTCAACGCGATCATCATGCCCGGTGTCAAGACGGGGGCGTACTCCTGCGTCGGTCCGGGCGTGATCCTCTACGAGGACCTGCCCAGCCGCAAGGCCGTCTTCGCGAAGCAGGAGCAGTCCACCATCGACTGGGGACCCGAACGCTACGGGTGGTGAGCCAGAGTGGCGCGCAGGCGGGTCAGGGCCGTCGTCTCCGGTCGCGTGCAGGGGGTCGGCTTCCGCTACTTCGTCTGCGATGCTGTAGTCGGGCTCCCCATCACCGGCACGGTCCGCAACCTACGCGGTGGCGACGTAGAGGTGGTCGCGGAGGGCTCAGAGCCGGCCCTTGAGCGCCTGATAGCGGCTCTGCGTGAGGGCCCGCGCGTGGCGCGCATAGCCTCGGTGGACCTCGAATGGTCGCCCGCGACCGGCGAGTTCACCGGGTTCAGGGTCACCTACTGAGGGCTGGCGGGTGTCTACTCCACCGCGCATGGCCCCGCCGGGGCGGCCACGGCCTCCACGAGCGCGTTCATGAAGGCGGCCGCGTCAGCTCCGTCCACTGCGCGGTGGTCCACGGTCAGCGTGAGCTTCACGGTCCTCCGCACGGCCACCTCGCCCTCCACAACGAACGGCCTGGGCGCGAGGGAGCCGATCGCCAGGATCGCCGTCTGAGGTGGGTTGATGACGGCGTTGAAGCTGTCGACGTGCCCCGGTCCGATGTTGGATACGGTGAAGGTTCCGCCATGCTGAAGGCTCGCGCGGAGCTTGCCTGCTCGCGCGAGCTCGACCATCTCCTTGGTCTCGTCCGCGATGCGCTCGAGCGGACGGCCGTCGGCGCCCTTCACGACAGGTACCAGCACTCCTTTGGGCGTGGCCGCGGCGAAGCCCACGTTGATCTGCTCGTAGACGCGCACCTTGTCGTCCACGAACGCTGCGTTGAGCACGGGATGACCACGCAAGGTCACTCCGCAGAGCTTGATGGTTATGTCATTGATGGTGGGGACGGGGCTCATGCGGTCCTTCAGGTTGCCGCGCAGCGCCAGGATCGGCTCGGCGTCCACCTCGGCGTGGACGTGGAACTCGGGGATCTCGGCTCGGCTCTTGCTCACCCTGGCCGCGATGGCCTTGCGGATCGGGGTCAGCTCTTCCTCGTGGTAGGGCGGCTCGCCCGGCATCGATGCCGACACGGCGGTCACTCACCTTTCTGCGCGAAGAACGCGGGCACGAGCGGCAGGCCGGCGGCCAGCGCCTCTCGGACCCGTTGCTCGGCCCGAACGCATTCCGCCAGGATCGGCGCGTCCCTGTCATCTGAGGGGTCGAGCCCGGACAGCGCGCGCAGGGCCGCGGCAGTGCCTTCTCGCTCACGCAGAGCGGCCGCCTCAGCGTCCGGCGGGTACGGCTCGCCGTGCTCGTCGCGCGCGTCGAACCTGAGCGCGCATGCCGCCGCGAGGCACGTCGCGGGCGCCTGCACGCCGTGCTTTGCGTCCAACCGCAGCGCCCCCATCAGGCGATCGTCACCGGCGAGCTTGCGCGGCACATCGCGGCCGACGCGGTAGATCGTGTCACCCAGCGCTCGGTTGCCGAAACGGCGGAGCAGGTCCTCGATATGCGCGCCCATCGACGTCTCGGTGAACTCGCCCGGGTACTCGGCCAACAGCGCCCGGCCGCTCTCCCACATGGCCCTGCGCGCCGCGTCGCGCAGCTCGGGCACTGCGGCGACCTCCCAGATGAAGCGGGACTCCGGCTTCTGCAGGAAGCCGACGTACGCGCAGGTAGCGTGGCCCAGATTGTGGACGAACAGCTTGCGATCGACGTACGCGGGCATGTTGTCCTTCGGGTCGAGCCCCGGCACCTGGGGCACGCCGCACTTGAAGGCTCGACGATCGCAGATAAGCGTGTTGTAGGCCTCGGCGAACACGAGCAGCGGATCGGACGCTCGGTCCTCGTCTGTCATGAGAGGCACCATCTTGCCGATGCTGGTCTCGACCAGTCCGGCCGCTTCGTCCAAGGGGAAGCCTGGGGGCAGTTCCCGGGCCAGTCCCTCGCGCACGTGCTCGGCGGCGTTGCGGAGGTTCTCGCAGAGGATGATGTCCAGCGGGCCGCGGCCGGCGGCAAGGCGGCGCTCCAGCCCGCGAGCGATCGTGGGGAACAGGTGCTTGAGCGCCGCGGGGCCGACGGCCGTGCCGGCGGTGTCCGCCCGAACGAGCTCTTCCGCGACGGCGTCCGCGTGGCGACCGTGAACCGCCCGCACGCCCGGTACCAGGAGACGGCCCGGCGGATCGTCGCGAACCTCAACCACGTACTCGCGGCGTTCGTTGAGCGATGCCACAAGGGCGTCCACCACGTCGACGAAGCACACCTCGTAACCCGCTCGAGCGAAGAGCTGGCCCATGAAGCTGCGGCCGATGTTCCCGGCACCGAACTGGACGAGAAGCAAGGCCTCGCACCTTTCGATCCGCGGCTCCCCGCGCATCGTACGCGCGAGAGCCGGGAGGGGCTTCTCCCCACCCGGCCCGGGGCCTTCCAGCCGGCTTGGCGCCGCTAGGGAACCTGGTTCAGCGCGAAGTTGACGGTTTCCGTGGCGGCATCCTGGATGGTGACGTTCTTCACCTGCTCGACGTAGCCTGCCCGTGTGGCGGTCACGGTATAGTCGCCGTCCACGAGCCCGTCGATCTGGTACGCGCCCTGGTTGTCGGTTGTCGCCGACCTGCCGCTGCCGCCCACGATCTGGGCCCTGACTCTGACGCCCGAGATCGGGTTGAGGTTGTTGTCAGCATCGAGGACGATCCCCTCAACGCCGCCACGGTGCGGCGACACGCCGATGTCCTTGTTCTGGAGAGTCCCGCCGCTGTCGATCAGAACCGACAGGGTGCCCTCATCATAGCCGTCTGCACTGGCGTGCAGGGCGACCGACCCGGCCACGAGGTCGTCGATGCGGTAGTTTCCCTCTTCGTCCGCCAGGGTGAAGCCGACCTGCGCACCGCCGTTGTTGAAGGCCGTCACCATCGCGCCCGGCACTCCTTGGGCCGTCACGATGTCAATGACCCGCCCCGAGACGGCTCCCTTCATGAACTGCGAGGTGTTGCAGCCCACGATGGCGAGCGCGGCCAACAGGGAACCAATCGCGATCGCAAGGCTGGTGTGTCTCATTTCCAACACTCCTTGTGGCCCGACGCGCCGCCGGTCCCCACACGGGTCCAGACGCCATGCGGGGGTATCAGGGCTCGCCTGCGACGCTCCACACCAGCCACGTCACGTGCCCAGGATGAGGTTCCTGGTCGCCGGGTTGCCCTGAAGAACAACCACTCGGGCCACAGCGCTATCCGTGAAGCCTGTGGCGGTCGCGTACACGTCGTAGGTGCCAGGATCGAGGCTGGTCACGCGGTAGTGGCCGCCGTTGTGGGTGATGGCACGGGCGATCTCGGCGCCGCCCCGCAGAACGATCACGACGGCCGCATCCACTGGGTTGCCCCCGTCGTCGGTTACAGTGCCCTCGATAGTGCCCTGGAGGATAGAGCCCGTGCAGCCCGCAACGACAGCCGCGACAACGGCGGCCATGAGGACCGCCAGGCAGACGAAGCGCATTCGCAATGCTCCCTTCAGAGGTGAGACCTGGTGCGCGCGGGCATTCTTCGCCGCGCTGGTATACTGACGGCCGAGCGCCCATCAGGTTCCGCTACCGCCGCGGCTGGTCTTCTCACAAGATGCGACGATTCCTGCCGCCGCAGGCCCTACCCCCCGCGCTTGGCGAGCGAGCGCAGCAACTCGAGCTTGAGCTCGCCCTTCTGGCCCCAGCCTGCCTCTCCGCGCGCGATCTGCGGCCTGAAGCGCTCGTAGAGGCTGAAGGACACCTCCTCGATCTCCTCCGGCTCGAACGCGGCCGCCAGCTCGGCCATCGTCGCACGCACGCGGTCGAGCGCCTCTCCGAACTTGCTCGCCAGGTACTTCCTAACAGGTCCCGGATCGATGGGCTCGTCCAGCACGACAGCCCGGACGCCGGCCTCCGTGTTCTTGACAGGCACCGGGCGCCCGCACACTTGCACCCAGAAGTCCTCGCCGAGCCCGACCTTCTTGGGTGTAGTGCCCTTCCCGCCCTTGGGTGGCCCATAGATGCCGAGCGACCGGCCCTTCGCCTGGGCGTTGAGCCCGGCGACGGCCTTGCCAAGCGACAGCGCCTCGTCGTCCCCGTAGCCCATCCGCTCGGCCACCACGGCGGCCCAGAGAGTGAGCACCGGGGCACGGTTCACCAGGATGGTGTCGTCGTCCACGTGGGGAAGCCTCCTTGCTCGGAGTCCGCCAAGCTGGAGACACCCGAGCCGCCAGCCGTAAGCCGACCGGGGTTCACCTAGCACCGTGATCTGACTGACTCGCTGCGGCTGTCCGGCGAGCCCGACTCCGGCGCCTCCGGTCCTCCAGAGCAGCCTGCGCCGCTTGCCATCGGCGGTAAGCGGCTTCTCGGGCCATCCAGAACGCTGCGGAGAGGTCGAAGATCCGGGACAGGCCCTGCGCCACCGGCACTGTGATGGGCGCCGCCCCGCGAACTATCGCGTCGACTTGCTCCTCGCTCGTCTGGAGCAGTTGCGCAAGCTCGCGCTCGGTCATCCCGCGCTCAGACAGGAGCTCACGGATGGTGGACCCCGGCGGACTGACCGAGTCGGGCTCGTACCGATCGACCTGGTCGTCAGTCATGCGTATCCTCGATTCCCTCGACGACGAGCCTGCCGGGGCAGTTCGGGTCCGGGCGGAAGATGAGGCGGTAGGGCCCGTCAAGATCAAGCGACCACCGGCCTGAGCGGTTCCCAGTGAGCAAATGGGGACGTCCCGGCAGCCGACTCACATCGCGCATGTCAGGTGCCGCCCGGAGATCATCAAGCCGCTGCCTGATGAGCTTGGCCCGCCTGTGTCCATGTTGCCGAGTCATCAGCGTGTCCGAGTTGCACAGCTTCTCTAGACGCCTGTTCGCGAAACACAGATCCACACCGACCCCCGCTCAGCCTACCGTACCGGAAGCTCCGTCCTGTGTCAACGCAGCACCGCTTCCGCATTCCCCGCCGCAATAGCGTGGCGCGCCGCCTCAGGCACGTCGAGGTGGTTAAGCCACCCGATGATGGGAAGCTCTTGCCCGTGCCACATGTGATCGGTGCCGAACAGGAGCTTGCGCCAATGTCGCCGGACGAACCCGGCGGCGAATTCCGGGTCGCGCGTCATCGCGTTGAACCCCGAGAACGCGGACAGATCGGCGTACAGATTGTCGTGCTCGGCAAGCAACCTGTCGAGCGCACCGCCCTGCTTCACAGGCGCCGATGGGTAGCCCTGCCTGGGGTCGTCGGCCGAGATGGCGCTCCAGAATGCGGGCCCGTGGCCGCACCACTTCACGTTCGGGAACTCCCGCAGGCAGCGCTCGAGCCGGGGCAGGCCCGGCTCGTCCCAGTTCAGATCGTCGTTGATCTCGATCACCAACGGCAGTCCGAGCTCGTCGCACTTGCGGTAGATCGCCAGGTTCAGCGGATCGTCGAGCGCTAAGCCGCAGACGTGTTCGCCGAATCCCCTGCACCCCAGCCGCGTCACGGCGTGCTCGATCAGCGCCGCCGCGTTCGGGTACCGAGGATCGACGCACACGAACGCGATCAACCGGCCCGGGTACTCGTCCCTCGCAGCGACGGCGTCCTCGGTCAGCCAGTACCCCCACGCGCCCTCCGGGCTCTCGAGTGGGAGCAGGACGGCCCTGTCGATCCCCTCGCGGTTCATGCGGTCGATGAGCTGGTGCACACCCGAGGCCGGCCGGTGCGGGTAGTCCTCCCGGAACAGCCTGCCGAGGTGGACGTGGAAGTCGATCATGGCCGGCCTCCCGTCCACTACGGAATGAAGCTTGTCTTCTTGTCCAGTCGCAGGATGAACTCTGCGATCAGCTTGGCCGCGTTCTCCAGATCGGAGAGCGCCAGCAGCTCGACCGGAGTGTGCATGTACCGCAGCGGCACTCCGATCACCCCGGTCGCCACGCCGGCCCGTGCGACTTGCATGACCCCCGCGTCCGTGCCCGTGGCGCCGGGCGCCGCCTCGAGCTGGTAGGGGATCTTCTTGGCCTCCGCCGTCTCGACGAGTATGTCGAACACCCGCGGGTTGATGTTCGCTCCTCGGCAGATGGTGGGGCCTTTGCCGAGCGCGATGTCGGAGTTCCTCCTCTTCGTGTCGCCGGCCGCGTCGTCGGCGAATGTGACGTCTACCGCGATCCCCACGTCCGGGTCCAGCCCGTAGGCGGAGGTCATTGCGCCACGAAGGCCGACCTCTTCTTGCGTCGTGGACACCGCGAAGACGGCGGCCCCGGGCCTACGCCGCGATACGAGCCTGAGCGCCTCGACAACCACCCAGGTGCCGGCCTTGTCGTCGAAGCAACGGGCCGCCGCCATACCGGGGCCCAGCTCCTGAAACGGCCGGCCCACGGTGATCGGGTCGCCGACTCGTACGAGTTTCGCGACTGCGTCCTTGCCGGCGACCCCGAGGTCTACGAACAGGTCGTCCATCTGCAGCGCCTTGCCCCGTTCGTCGGGGGAGAGCAGGTGGACCGGCTTGCGCCCGACGATGCCGGGCACCGGCCCGGACGCGGTGTGCACGGTCACGTACTGGCCGATCAGAACCGTGGTGTCCCACCCGCCGATCCCACGCACCGAGATGAAGCCGTCGTCGTCGATGTAGGTCGCCATCAGGCCGATCTCGTCGACGTGACCGGCGAGCATGACCCGGGGCCGGCCTGTCTCGTTTTTGGCGGCCACGACGTTGCCCATGACGTCGGTCCGCACGTCATCGGCGAACTCGCCCGCGTACTCTCGCACGACCGCCTGCGCAGGCTGCTCGTAGCCGGAGGGGCTGGGCGCCTCCTGCAGGCGGCGAAGGAACTCAAGTGACTCTGTTCTCACAGCACACTACCTCTCCAGCGGGGACGGGGCTGGGCCCCTGGCGTCACCCCGCATTCACCTCGCCGTGTCCGCTGTCCTGCGACCCTTTGAGCGCGCGCGGACGGCTGTGCTACACTAGCCTGGGAGGAGGTGGCTTCTCCCACCTGGCGAGGAGTCAGAGTGCCCTGACAGTGTCCGCAGTCGTAGCTCCCGGCCTAGAGGACCTCTTCCACGAGGTACAGCGCTACAGTCCCGACGCTGACCTCGATGTGTTGCGCCGGGCGTACGAGTTCGCCGAGCGCGCTCACGAGGGCCAGAAGCGCCTCACAGGCGAGCCATTCGTATCGCATCCCGTCGCGGTCGCCCGGATACTCGCGGAGATAGACTCCGAACTGCCCACCCTACAGGCGGGGCTCCTCCACGACACGGTCGAGGACAGCGGAGAGGTCACCCTGGGGCAGATCGAGGATGAGTTCGGGCCCGTCGTCTCCCACCTGGTGGACGGTGTGACGAAGCTGAGGGGCCTGAACTTCCGCAGCCGGGTCGAGAACCAGGCACAGAACTTCCGCAAGATGTTCGTCGCCATGGCGCGCGACATCCGGGTAGTGGTGATCAAGCTCGCCGATCGTCTCCACAACATGCGGACCATCGACCCCTTCGCCGAGCCGAAGAAGCGCTCCGTCGCCGAGGAAACCGTTCGCATCTATGCCCCGCTCGCCCACCGGCTGGGCATCAGGCATCTGCAGTGGCAACTAGAGGACTTGTCGCTACAGGTTCTGGATCCCGCTGCGTACCGTGAGATCCAGGTCAAGGTCAGCCACACTCGGCGCGAGCGCGAGGCGTACGTCGGGAACGCCGCCGCCGAGCTGCTCGCGAAGCTGGCGGAGACGGGGATCAGGTCAGAGGTGGTCGGTAGACCGAAGCACTTCTACTCGATCTACCGCAAGATGTACAGGGAAGAGGTCGACTTCGAGCAGATCTTCGATCTCATCGCCCTGCGGGTGCTCGTCCAGACGATTCCCGAGTGCTACGCCACTCTGGGCATTGTCCACGATCTGTGGGTCCCCCTCCCACAGATGTTCGGTGACTTCATCGCGAAGCCGAAGTCGAACGGCTACCAGTCGCTCCATACCAAAGTCATAGGCCCGCAGGGGACACCGATGGAGGTCCAGATCCGAACCCGCGACATGCACCGGGTCTCGGAGTACGGCATCGCGGCCCACTGGACCTACAAGGAGGGGCTAGGCTCTCTGTCGGAGTTCGACCGCAAGTTGGCGTGGCTCAGGCAGCTCCTGGAGCTTCAGTCCGAGGTCAATGAAGACGGCCAGTTCATGCGGTCCCTGGAGGAGGACCTGTTCCAGGAGCAGGTCTTCGTGTTCACGCCGAAGGGCGAGCTCGTGGAGATGCCGTGCGGCTCCACGCCGGTCGATCTCGCATACCGCATCCACACCGACATCGGCCATGAGTGTGTGGGCGCCCGCGCGAACGGCAAGCCTGTGCAGCTCAACTACGAGCTACGGAACGGCGACATCTGCGAGATCGTGCGCAAGCGTGGGAGCCAGCCCAGCAGGGATTGGCTCTCCTTCGTTCAGACGAGCCATGCCAGGGCCAAGATACGGGGCTTCTTCCGCAAACAGAGCTTCTCGGAGCACGTGAAGGCCGGGCGGGCTCTTCTCGAGCGCGAGATCACAAGGGCCGGCGAGTCGCCCGAGGCGCTGCTGTCCGACGAGCGCCTGGAGCGCGTCGCGGAGAGCCTCAACTACATCGTCGTCGACACGATGCTTGCTCACATCGGCTCACGCGATCTGTCCGCGGCGGCAGTGCTGCTCCGGCTGCGGACCCTCGAGACCGAGGAGCGGATGAGGTCGTTCGGTGACGTCGACCTCATCAAGAGGGCCACGGCGAAGCCGCGGTCCGGCAGCTATGACATTACGGCCGCCGGCATCACCGGGGTCGAGTTCACCATCGCCCGGTGCTGCGAGCCCCTGCCGGGCGATCAGATCGTGGGGTACGTCACGCGCGGCCGCGGCCTGAAGATCCATCGCCCCGACTGCCACAACCTGCGGGCCCTCATGGCAAAGGACGGCTCGCGCATGCTCGCCTGCGAGTGGGTCGTCCCCGAGGGCGCGATCTACCCGGCAAAGCTCGAGGTCGTTGCGGGAGATCGCGTGGGGATGTTGCACGACATCGCCGACGTCATCGCCCAGGCCGACCTCAACATCATTGACATCTCGATCGACTCGCGCCAAGCGCACCGGGCGGTTCTGCATCTGACCGTTGAGGTGAAGGGCGCGGCGCAGATCACTATCCTCATCACCCGGCTCGAGACCCTGCCCAACGTCATCAGTGTCCGCCGCGTGTCGCGGTAGGGAAGCGCGGCAGGATCGCCGTGCCCTCACCCGTCTGCCCCTTCGACCCTTCGCCAAGCTCAGGGCTCCGGGGGTGAGGGCGGCACCACCCACGGCACGCGCATCGCCCTCGACACCGGCGGGCCGTTTCTGGCATTCTTACTTGGTTACGCCGCATATCGGAGGCCGCGTTTGAGAGCTGTCGTGCAGCGAGTGAGCTGGGCCGAGGTCGAGGTCGAGGGAAGCGTGCGAGGGCGCATCGACCGAGGCCTGATGGTTCTCCTCGGCATCCACGACAGCGACGGTGAGCAGGAGGCGGAGTTCATGGCGCGCAAGCTCATCGGGTTGCGCGTCTTCTCCGACGAAGCCGGCAAGATGAACCTGGCGGTCACCGATCTGTCGCCTACGGGCGGCGTGCTGGTGGTACCGAACTTCACCGTGTGCGGGGACACGAGGAAGGGCCGGCGGCCGAGCTATGCGGACGCCGCCCGGCCGGAGAAGGGTGAGGCGCTCTTCGAGCTGGTGTGCGACCGGATCGCCGCGTCCGCCGTGCCCACGGCGCGGGGCGTTTTCGGCGCACACATGCACTGCAGGCTGGAGAATGACGGCCCGGTCACCGTTATTGTGGAGACACCCAGCGATCGGACCGGTTCGAGGAGCAGTCCGGATGGATAGGTCGGAGTTCGAGGAAGCCATCGAGGACGACGAGGAGGAGGAGCAGGACGCGGACCTGGGCGCAACCGTCGACGCCAAGGTCGCCGACCGTCTTGACGCCCTGGGCCCGGTCGATGTCGAGGGCATGACCGACGAGGAGCGGGCCGCGGTCAGGCTTCAGCGCGGGGACCTGCTCTCCGAGCTTGGGCTGGTGGAGCGCGCGCTCCGCGACTATCGCGAGGCGGCGAGGCTCAACAAGTCTGCGACGTACCGTCGGCGTGTCGCGGACAGTTACTTCGCCATGGGCCTGCCCCAGAAGGCCTTCCGCACCTACCGCAAAGCGCTGCAGCTCAACCCGGAAGACCCCGAATCGCACCTCCACATGGCCGACTTCCTCCGGGCGATGGGCCGGACTGCCTGGGCGATAGACGAGTTCCGTACGGCGGCGGCGCTCGACCCCGGCAACTCCTACTATCGTCTCAGGCTGGGTGAGGCGCACCTTACGATGGGCCAGTTGGACCCCGCCGTCGAGGCGCTGCGCCATGCGGCTCATCTCGACCCGCGCGTCGCCTACCACCGGTTCCGGCTCGCCAACGCGTTGGTGCGGGTCGACCGGACCGAAGACGCGGCACAGGAGCTCGAGGTCGCGGTGGCGCTGGAGCCGTGCGACGACTACTATCTGGCGCTGCTCGCGATGTGCTACCTCATGATCGAACAGACGCAAGGGGCCGTGGATGCCCTCAAGCAAGCCATCCGCGTGCGGCCCAAGAACCGGGTCTACCGGTGGCTCCTCGAGGAATGCGCGGACACGTCGGGCGGCCTCGCAGGGGATGGCGTGCGCAGCCTGGCGCCACCTGCGGACCTTGACGAGTACGACCGCGACTACGTCCGCAAGCTGCAGGCGAAGGTCCTCCGGGAGAGTGAGTGGGAGAGGCCCGGCTGGGCCTGAACCCCGGCGCCGGAGAGCCTTGGCTGCCTCAGGGCCACGTGGCTGTGTGATCGGTCCCGCCCGAAGTGATTGGCGCCATCCCTCGGGCCCCCTCTCCGCCGGCGGAGAGGGGGGTGTCCGAAGGTGGGGGGCTGATTGGGTGGAGCACGTTCGCTTCATAAGTCCTGAACGCAAGTCCCGCGCCCAGCCCTCGCGCCGCCTTTGACGGATTCTGCGCGCGTTCACAGAATAGTCAGCACGGGCATGGGGCGGGCGCATTAGGGGCCGCGCCGGAGCGGCCCGTTGGAGACAGAGCTGGTGAAGAGCCGAACTCGGACCGGCGATCGGCTGCGAGACAGGAGCCCCTTCCTGGTGCTGTGGGCGCCCCTGCTTGCCTGGATGGGCACGCTGTGGGTGCTCTCCGACCAGGCTCACCTGGGCCCGGCGGCGCGCCTATGGGGCCTTGCCGAAGGCGACAAGATCGTCCACGCGTTGGCCTATGCCGTACTCGCCGCGTTGACGTTCCGCCTGACCTCCTCGCGCCGTGTGCCGCTCGTCTACCGTGCCCCCGTGTTTGTGGCAGTCCTGTCCACGGTGCTGTACGGCGTGTTTGACGAGATCCACCAAGCCTACGTTCCGGGCCGCGATGCCTCGGTGTGGGACGTGGTGGCAGACGGCGTCGGGGCATGCGTGATGGGCTTGTTCCTGATCCTGTGGACCGACAGGCCGCGCGGGCCGAGCCGCGTCGGCAAGCTTCTGCACAACCGACCCGGCACGGGTCCCAGCCAGTCCGGGGTGCCCGCTAGGGTCGAGGACTAGCCGGCCTCCGTACAGGAGCGAGGCGACTCAGGCCTCGCGAACGCCCTCATCCCCCAGCTTCCGTCGCCACTCCTCGCACACCAGACGCGCTTTTTCGGTCGCTTTCCCCGTATACAGCCGATAGTCGCTCAGCACGGCGCGCTGGCTCTCGGTCATGCGGGCTACGTACGGCGCCAGGTCGGAGTGCTCCGACAGGACGTCCATCAGCGGCCGACCCTCGGTCTCGGCCTTCAGGGTCAGTCGCCGGACGGCCTCGTGGGCGTCCGGGTGGCCCAGGCCGGCGAGGATGATGTACAGCGGCTCCGCCAGGACCATCCGCCCGGAGAGTTCCAGGTTCCGCTCGAGAGACCCCCGGTCCACGACGAGCTTACTCATAATCCGCCGCAGCCTGTCCGCGCAGCAGACGACCGCGACCACAAGCTCGGGCAGGAACCTGCCTGTGGCCGAATTCGTGAGATCCCGCTGATGCTCGGAGAGCTGGTCCAGGTACATCGTGACCATCCGCGGGGCGAAAGCCTTGAAGAACGCCTTCACGTTCTCGAAGTTCCACGGGTTGCGCTTGTGCGGCATCGTGGACGAGCCAACCTGGTCCTTCTCGAACGCCTCCCCGACCTCCGCGATCTCCGACCTCTGGAGGTGGCGCATATCATCTGCCAGGTTCGCCATGACGCCCAGGCAGGACGTGAGCACGTGGATCAGGTCGCACAGGGGCTCAGCGGCGACGATCTGGGTCGAGTGCGAGCCGGGCTCCAGGGCCAGCTCTGCGAGCACCTCGCGTTCGAAGCGAAGCGGATCGTCGAGGAACAGGGACGACGCGTTGTACGCCCCGACGGCCCCGCTGATCTTGCCGGTCAGGCGCCGCGCCGCGCCCAGGAGCGCCACGATCCGCTCCCCGAGGCGCGCGACATGCTCGGCGATGGCGAAGCCGAAGGTGATCGGCACCGCGTGTTGCCCGTGAGTGCGGCCCATCTGCAGCGTTTCGGCCTCGCGCTCCGCGAGCGTGATGAGCACCCCCTCGAGCTCGCGCAGCGAGGGCACTACCACCTCAACGGTGGCCGCCTTGAACCGCGCCGCCATCGCGGTATCGATGACGTCGAAGCTGGTCAGTGTCCAATGGACGAAGCGCCGGGTCTCCTCTGGTACGCGCTCGCGGATGCAGTTGACGAGGGCGCGGATGTTGTGGTGGATCCGCTGCTCCTCGGCCGCGACCTCCTCGGGTGTCACGTTGTGGCAGGCGCGCTCTATCGCGTCGGCGTCGGCCTGTGAGCAGAGCCCCCGCCGGGCGAGCACCCGCACCAGCGCGGCCTCCACGCCGGCCTCGGAGCGCACACGCGCGGCTTCGGAGACGTAGGGCGACAGCAGCTTGAACACCCGCTCGTCGCCGCCGTAATAGCGGAAGTCGAGAGGCGATACGCAGTCGAAGAGGGAGATGGTGTCCATTGTCGTCTCCTCACCGGTGGCCGCGGCTCCGACGCGTGCGTCACAAGGTGTTAACGTACGCCACCGCCGCGACGGCAGCGGCGGCCCCGTCGCCGACGGCTGACGCGATCTGACGCACGCTCTGTACGCGCAGGTCCCCGATCGCATAGAGACCCTTGACGCTCGTCTCCATCATCAGATTCACCACGGCGTAGCCATTCTCGTCGAGCTCGCAGACGCCCCGGAGCGGCTCGCTGTTGGGCAAGTTCCCAACGTAGATGAAGATGCCGTCACACGGCTCCCAGCCCTGAACGCCGGTCTTCTTGTTGAGGGTCTTGGCGCCCTTGACGCGTCCGCCCTCGCCCGCTATCTCCTCGACGATGGTGTCCCAGACGAACCTGATGTTGGGCATCGCGAAGGCGTGGTCCTGAAGCACCTGCTGCGCGCGCAACTGGTCGCGGCGATGGATGACGCGGACGCTCTTGACGATCTTGGCGAGGTACACGGCCTCCTCAACCGCCGCGCTGCCTCCGCCGATCACGACGACGTCCTTGCCCCGGTAGAAGAACCCGTCGCACGTAGCGCAGTAGCTCACGCCCCCCATTCGGTACTCCTGCTCGCCGGGCACGCCGAGGTAGCGCGGGTGGCTGCCCATCGCGGCGATGACGGCCTTCGCGCGGGCCGGCTCGTCCTCGGTCGAGATGGTGAAGAAGCCGTCATCGTCGCGCGCGAGGCCTTGCACGTTCGCGTAAGTGGTTCCCACGCCGATGGAGGCGCAATGGGCGGCCATCTGCTGGGCGAGGGCCGGCCCCTCGATGTACTCGATCCCCAGGTAGTTCTCGACCGCCTCGGTGTTGTTCGTCTGACCGCCTGGCAAGCCCATATCGAGCACCGCCACGGAAAGCCCGGCGCGCTTGCAGTAGAGACCCGCACAGAGCCCGCCCGGCCCGGCTCCGATGATGGCGACATCGAGCAGTTCAGACACGCACTATCACTCCCACCGACCCGCAATGCCGTTCCACTCAACCGGTACCACGCGTCCGGCCCGTATCTCCTCCGCCACCTGCGCCGAAGTGGCAACGTCGCGCTCGAAGCGCGTCGCGAACCGGCCGACGAACCTAGCCTGATGCGCGTCACTGCCGGCAACCATCGGCAGCCCCAGCCTGCGGGCCAGCCTCCGCGCGAGTTCCGAATGCTCGCGCCCTACGTTCGTGCTGGCGACCTCGATTGCCTGTACCGGCAGCAGCTCCGCCAGCCTCTCGGCTCCGTCACGGTACCGCAGAGGGTGTGCGAGTACCAGGGCCCCGCCCCGCGCGCGGACCGCACGCGCGAACGCTCGATGATCCTCCCACGGACCTGTGCCGATGTCGGCGCCGAAGACCAACACATGCCCGATCACCGGTGCGCTTGCGACCGTCTCCACCGTGGCCTCGACGGCCCGCAACACCACCATCCGCCCGAGCGCCGCGCCGACGTTTCCGCGCAAGAGCTCCTCGGGATACGCGACGTCGTGGTCGGTCACCGCGATTCCGTCAAGGCCCATCGTCAGTCCCGCCGCCACCACCGAACGCAGATCGTCTCCGGCGCACGGCGAGTACTCCCGCGTGTGACAGTGGAGATCGACGATCAACCGCGGTCGCCTCGAAGCCTCGCTACCTCGACCTCGGAACCCTGGGTCGCGCTCCGCTGGGCCGATGTCAGCACAAGCTGCGTGCGCGCTCCCTCGATCAGGTCGGGCTGCGGCGGGCCGTCCTTCGCGAGGGCGTCGAGGTAGCTGTGAAGGCACGCCACGTGGAACCGCAGCCAGCCCGGGGTGAACTTCGGACCAGGCCAGCCGGCTGGGGGGTCGTACCGTTGCACACACTCGATCCGCGTGAAGCCACGCGTTCCGCCCACCGGCTGGTCCGCCGCCTTGCAGTCGTAGAACTGAAGCCAGTTGGGTGCCTCGAGGTCGAACGCGAGCGCGCCTTCGGAGCCGTGGATCTCGAACCTCAGCGAGTCATTGGCGCCGGTCGCAAGCCTGGTGGCCTCGATGGTGCCGACGGCGCCGCTTCGGGCCGTGACGGTGAGCAGGGCGATGTCATCCACCTCGACCGGGCGCCGCTCCGTGGCCCCCTTCTTGACGGGTCGCTCAGTGATCAGGATTGGCAGCTTGGCGCTCACACGGTCGAACTCGCCGACGAGCCAACGCATCATGTCGACGGCGTGTACGCCGAGATCGTAGAGCGCTCCGCCACCGCTGCGTTTGAGGTCCAGACGCCACGACAAAGGCCGGGACGGGTCGATGTAGCCGGAGTGAAGATACGCGGCGCGGAACTGGTAGATCCGGCCCAAGGCCCCTTGCTCGACGAGCTGCTTCGCTCGTATGGTCGCGGGGACAAACCTATAGTTGAACGTCATCTGATGCCGCCGCGCGGCAGTGAAGGCCCTCTCCGCGATCCGCCGCGCCTCCGCCTCGGTAACGCAGAGCGGCTTATCGCAATAGACCGCCTTGCCTGCACCGATGGCCGCCTCGACGAGGTCGGCGTGGCTGTCGTTCGGTGTGCAGATGTGGACGATGTCGATGTCATCCCGCGCGAATAGGTCGGCCGGCGAGGTCGTCCCGAAGTCGAACCCGCCATGCTCGCGCGCCGCCACGGCTGTCTCCCAGTTGGAGGTGCAGACGCCCACGAGCTTGGCGCGGCAGGGCGGCGGATCGTAGAAGAAGCGCAGGACCTCGTGGGCGTACGTGTGAACTCTACCGATGAAGCCGTAGCCGATTACGCCGACACCGAACTCCCGCACGGGGTTCGCTCCTAGGGCCGCGGATCGAATGCGAGGCGATTCTACCCGGTAGGCACGGTGAGGGCAACCGAGCGAAAAGGAGGCCCCTTGACGCCAGGTTCAGCGATGGTACGTTCGGCACCGGTGCCGGCGAACCGGGGTCGGCCTCTCGACCGGCCCACAATGGAGCAGTGCTATGCCCGCCGCAGAAGCACGCAAACTCGCGCCCAAGCCCTGCCTGCGACGCCTGCCCACCTACCTGCGGGTGCTCAGGCGCCTTGAGGTAGAGGGCAGGCTCACCGTGTCCTGCACGGCGATCGGCGAGGAGCTTGGCCTGGGCTTCACCCAGGTTCGCAAGGACTTGGCATGCACGGGCATCGTCGGCACCCCGCGGGTCGGCTATCGCGTGGTCGAGCTGATCGCGGCGATCCAGCGGTGTCTGGGCTGGCATCGCGCGACCGACGCCCTGCTGGCGGGAGCGGGCAACCTCGGCAAGGCCCTGCTGGCCTATGAGGGCTTCGCGCAGTATAGGCTCCGCATCGTCGCGGCGTTCGACGTTGATCCGTCGCTGGTGGGCACCGAGGTCGCCGGCTGTCCGGTACGCCACCTCGACGACCTGCCCAATGCCGCGCGAAGCTCCGGCGCGCTTGTGGGCATTCTGACGGTCCCCGCCGATCAAGCTCAGAGCGTCACCTGCACCATGGTCCTTAGCGGAATCAAGGCGATATGGAACTTCACCGGCGCCAGACTGGAGATTCCTCGCGGGGTTCTCGTCGAGGACGTGGACCTGGCCGCCAGCCTGGCAGTGCTCACCAACAGACTCGAACACGTGCTGACTGACTAGGCGGCACCGCCGCGCCCGACCGTGCGGCACGTCCGCAATGAGTAGCCGCAGGGCCGTGTCCGTCGCCACCGACGCCCGCGGTGCCCGGGGCCCCTACCGACCACAGGGCGTTTCGGACGCTGACACCTTGTAGCCCGAGCCCTCCTGCGCGACTGTGACGATGAGAACCGTGGCGTTGTTGTCGTCGATCACGGCGACCTTGGGTCCGTTGCCCGTGGCGTGCAGGGCGCCCTTGCCCTGTTTGACGGCATCGACAAGCGGCTTGAGGGACTTGATCCGGTCCTGACGCACCTTGGACTTGATCTGCTGTCGTTGGCCGGACGGGATGGAGTCCCAGTCCTCGTTCTGAGCCTTGGCCTCCGTGTCATAGGCCCAGTAACCGGCAGCTTCGTCTAGGTTCCCAGTCCGCAGCGCCTCAGCGAAGCCCGACGCCGCAGCCATCGGGCTGTTGCCGCTCGTCTCGGTCCACGCCTTCTTCCGTCCGCATCCGGCGGTCGAAAAGGCTACGCAGCACAGAACCACGGCCACGAACGCGCGCAACATGCAGCCTCCCACGTACCGTCCCGCCCGGTCGATGAGGTTCAGCGCTGCCGGTGCCCGCACCTCGTGGCCGCCCCAACAGGCGGGCGACCTGCCGGTCGCCCTTACTGTGCGGCCCGGATGACCTCGTTCCAGTCGTAGACTCCCACCGTCCGGTGACCGGGTGAGACGACAAGGAACTCCTCCTCGCTCCACTCGCCGGACAGCAGGGCGCGGATCAGCCGGAGGTCGCCCGCGACTATCTCGACGGCGACTCCCTCCGCGTCCGCGCGCTCTCGGAAGCGGTCGACATAGCCCAGGTGCGAAGTCTCAGGCACGTCGATGAAGACCGCCGATTCCCCGTCCATGTCTGAGGCCTGAGGGTGCATCGTGTCCCAGATGTACCGGGCGTTCTCCTCGCCGTACTTCTCGACGTACTCCGCGTACGCGTCGCCGTAGTGGATCCTGCTCTCGCCGTCCTCCACGCGGATGAAGTACTCGCCGCGCTCCACATAGCCCACCGAGCTGAACGGCCTGCTGGGGTTGTCCTTGAACAGGTCGCGGAACCGCAGCCTGGAGCCGAGCAGCACTGTGCAGCAGTCGTGAGCGCGGGGGATCACGAGAGGGATGCTGCGCGCGGTGAGACCCACTCCGGCATTCCCGCACAGCCCATAGAGCAGGAGGATGGCCTCGTACGGCTTAGGGGATTGCTCGGCGGCGTCGATACCCGCCTGCAGCCTCTCGCGCAGGCGCTCGGGACTTGTGTGCTCACCGACCTCGGTGAACTCAGCGTCGATGACGTGCCGGGACTGGGCGAGGCACAGACTTGCCTCTCGCATGAAGACGTTGCAGGCGATGAGCTTGAACATGACGCAGCGATCCGCTCCTACAGTGTGTAGACCTGCTCCGCCGGCATGATGCTGAAGCCGTTGTTCCGGAGCAGGGCGGCGCTCTGCTCGAGCACTTCGTCGAGCACCCTCATGACCACCAGAGCCCGGCCCTCGAAGCACGCGACGAGGCCGTAAAGGTACTCGACGTTTATGCCCTCGTCCGCAAGGAGGCAGAGGGCCCGCGCGAGCTCGCCCGGCTTGTCCTCGATCCGCACGACGAGCACGATACTCTCCCGCACGGCGTGGCCGGAGGCCTCCAGCACCTCAGTCGCCCGGCCGGGGTCGCTCGCGATCATCCTCAGGATGCCGAACTGGCCCGTATCGGCCGTGCTGAAGGCTCGCAGGTTGATCCCGTGCGCGCCGAGCAGCTTGCACACATCGGCAAGCCGCCCCGCCTTGTTCTCCAAGAACACTGAGACCTGCTTCGTCGCAAGCTCGGGGCGCATGCATCACCCCTCCCGCAGCGCGTCGGCGGGCCGCTGTGCCCCGCCTCCGCACCGGGCGATGGCGTTAGGGCCCATGGGTCGGACCTTCGCGGACAGCCAGAGCGTCGCCGCCGGTTCGCCGGCTGCGCCGGTCACGACGAGATCCCGACAAGCACCTGACCGCGCGCGAACGCCTCCCGGTTCACCGCCAGCGCGCGGGCTTTGAGCCGCTCGGCGAAGGCAGCCGTCCACGCTTCCTCCGAGATACCCAGGAATCGACTGAGGGCGCCGAGCACTACAGCGTTCGCCGCACGGGGCTCGCCCAGTTCGCCGGCTTCACGGGTGGCTGGAACCAGCACTCCCCGCTGGGCAACACGCTCCTCAGCGTCCGCCGGGTAGCGCCCCTTGCCGGACGCTACGGTGATGGGCGGAATGCGCCGATCGTCGCACACGACCCGGCCGTCCTGTCTCAGCATCCAGAGCCAGCGCAGACCCTCGAGCACCTCCAGCGCGACGAGTAGGTCAGCCTCACCCGCCGGTATGAGCGGCGAGAAGACCTGCCCGTCCGCGGAGAAGCGAACGTGGCTTACGACACTGCCGCCGCGCTGCGCCATCCCGTGGGTCTCCGCCTTCTTCACGCTCCAGCCCGCGGCCAGGGCCGCCTGGGCCAGCACGTCACTCGCGGTGACGATCCCCTGCCCGCCGACGCCGGCGAAGAGCACGTTTGTGGTCATCGCGCGCTCCCCTCCCCGCTCACAGCGATCGCACCGAACGAGCACTCCTCGGCGCACAGACCGCAGCCTGTGCACAGAACCTCGTCGATCACCGGCCTCTCGGCGACCTCGTCCCACCCGAGCGCGGGACATGCGATCTCGAGGCAGCGCCTGCACTCCTGGCACTCGTCGGACAGTACTCGCAGCGGCTCGGATCGCACGTTGTACCTCAGCGGACATGGCCCGGAGCAGATCACCACGGCAGGCCCATCATGGTCCATGGCCTGCCTAAGCGCCGACTCGATCCGCTCGGCGGTGCCTTCATTCACCTGCAGGACCAGTGACACCCCGAGAGCCCGCGCGACCGCGGCGAAGTCCATCGCCGGCGCTTCGGAGCCCATCAAGGTGCGTCCGGTGCCGGGGTGGTCCTGGCCCCCGGTCATCGCGGTGCTGCGGTTGTCGAGGATGACCGTCACGTAGTTGCCGCCGTTGTAGACCGCGTTGAGCAGCCCGGGCATGCCCATGTGGGTGAATGTGGAGTCGCCGATCACGGCCACCGGCTTCTGTTGGCCTCCGGTCGCCTTGGCGATCCCGTGGGCCTGGTTGAGACCGGCGCCCATCGCCAGGCACGTGTGCAGGGCGCCCAGTGGGTCGAGAGCGGCGAGTGTGTAGCAACCGATGTCGCCCGCGACGAAGACCCCCAGCCTGCGCAGCGCCGTGAAGGCGGCCCGGTGGGCGCATCCCGGGCACAGGACCGGCGGACGGGCCGGCAGATCGGCAGCCTGCGCCGGCGTCGGTTGGGCCGCGTCGGGAAGCACCCCAAGCTCGGAGAGGGCACCCCTAACACGCTCGACGGTGAGCTCCCCCACGCGCAGGTCGTCGGGCATGCGCTCCGCCCGGGCTCCCAGCGCGCACACCTGCTCGTAGAGGAACCGCTCGCCTTCCTCGACCACGATGACGCGCGCATACCACTCGCAGAAGGAGTGGACGAGGCGCTCGGGCAGCGGATAGACGAGCCCTAGCCGCAGCACCGGCGCGTCGGGCATGACCTCACGCAGATGCTGGTACGCGAGCCCTCCCGTGATGAAACCCACGCCGCCGGACCCGTCCTCGATGCGGTTCAGTGGCGCGTCCTCGGCCCACCTGGCCAGGGCGTGGAGCCTCTCAAGCTGCCGCACATGCCGCCGGGCAGCGTTGGCAGGGATCATCACGTACTTCGCAGCGTTTGCCGACGCCCCGCCGGGCTCGCGCTGCGACCTGTCTGCTGCGAACGTCACGGGCGTGCGCGAGTGGGCGACACGTGTCGTGAGGCGCAACAGGACGGGCAGATCGTATTCCTCGCTGAGCGCGAAGGCGAGCCGTGCGAAGTCACACGACTCCTGACTATCCGAGGGTTCGAGGAGCGGCACGCCGGCGTGCCTCGCGTAGAATCGATTATCCTGCTCGTTCTGCGATGAGTGCAGGCCGGGATCGTCCGCCGACACGACCACCAGGCCGGCCTCGACTCCGGTATACGCGATTGTGAAGAACGGGTCGCCCGCTACGTTAAGGCCGACGTGCTTCATCGCGGCTAGTGCGCGCGCCCCCGCGATGGCCGCGCCGTGCGCGACCTCCAGGGCCACCTTCTCGTTGACCGACCACTCGCAATACACGTCGCCGCCGAGCCGCCGCCCGCACTCGACCAGGGCCGGGAGGATCTCGGATGATGGGGTGCCGGGGTAGGCTGCTCCCACGCGGCACCCGGCCTGCCAGGCGCCGAGCGCGACCGCCTCATTCCCTGACAGCAGCTTCGTCGTGAGGTCGCTCAAGGGTCGCCGGCTCCTGTGACAGCATGCTTGACCGCCTCCTAGGAGCGCGGCCTGTCCCGGGCCGCATGTTATCCCAGCGCCCCCCGCCGGGCAACAAGCGGGCGAAGCTCGGGTCAGAGACCAAGGTCGACCGCAGGCTCAAGCCCGCGGCTCCCAAGGCCCCCGCGCCACCTGTGGGCTGTCGAAACGTCATTGTCTATGGAGGTGGTCAACATGAGGTGGGTACTCGCAGCAGTGGGCTTGGCCGTCCTCGGAGCGCTCGCCGTGGCGGCCGTCATCGACATCCGGCCGAAGAAGCGCGTCATCAAGACGGACGAGACTGAGGAAGAGGCCAAGGACGAGGAGGAGTAGGGGCCGTCCTTGCTGCGCCCCTGCCGCCACGACACACGAGAGGGGCGCGGCACTCGCCGCGCCCCTCCGATCCTCGCCGACAGCCGTACTCAACTGAGAGTCACTTCGCCCAGGTCTGGGTGGTGCAATCGAAGGCCTTAGGGTTGCCGTGGTCCCACTGGCACTGCCACAGGCCGAGGGCCTTGGTCTTCGCGATAACCTGGTCGTTCAGGTTGAACGGGCCGGTGTCGTCGGACTTCAGCACTGCGGGCAACGAGTATGTGAGGACGACATCAGGGATGTCGATCTCGTCGCCACCGGGGACCGGTACGTCGTACTTGCCGACTTCCTGGACCTCGACGACACGGTTGACGATCGTGTAGAACACGAACGCGCGCAGCTCATCGTCACCGACACGATAGGTGTACAGCGACGGCATCTTCGCTTCATCGTAGAGCATCCCGTTGTACCGGCGCCAGTCGCCCTCCGGGTGGGTACCCTCTACTGCGACATAGTCGGATCGCCGGGTGACGTATTCACGCGGCAGTACGACGCCGGCAAGGTGGACCGGGCCGCCCTGTTCGAGGGTGAGCAGGCTGCCGTTGATCACGTCCGAGACGACGTCCTGCCCTTCCTCGACTTGGTGCTTACCACGCTGGGCGGTCATCGCGAGCCCGGCGGCGGCGGCGCCAGCGGCCCCCCCGGCGCCCGCGCCTGCGCCCATTGGGGCGGCCGGTGCCGCTCCGGCTCCGGCGCCGGCCCCTGCGCCACCGCTCGCGCCACCGCCGGCGGCCGCGCCGCCCGAGCCGGTCTGCGCCCGCACTACGCCCGACCCGTCGTATGGGTGGTGCGACGCCAAGCCGACGGCGATGCCCACGGCCAACAACAGCGCACAGATCACGGCAATCCTCTGCATCGAAACCGGCCTCTCCTTCAGCACCCGATCGCTGAGTGCCACGTCGCGTAAGACACCGCCGCGACGCGTCGCGATGGACGCGCCAGCATCTTACCAGTATACACAACCGACCGCCAGATCACCTGCTCCGGCGGCCCGTCAAGACCGACTAGAGCCGCTGCCTGAGCACCACGCGGCGGCCCTCGTCGTCGAAACTCACCTCATCCACCAGCGAGCCCATGATGATCAGGCCGCGCCCGCTGGTTCTCAGGAGCGCCTCCCCGTCGTTCGGGTCCGGAAGCGAACTAGTGTCAAAGCCGGGTCCCGGACCGTGCACGGTGATGGTCACAAGGCCCGGCTCGGTGTCTACGGACACGTGGATCTTGCGCTCGCCATAGCTCTCATCCCGTTCTCGCTCCGTACACGCTTGCTCAAACGCGCCCGGGTCCATTCGCTCCTTGAGGGCTGAACCGATCTCCAGACCGCCATGGATCACCGCATTGGTGATAGCTTCGTCAGCGGCCATCACAACCCGGCGCATAACGCCCGGTGGCACCAACCCGGACAGTCGCATTTCCGCAGCCAGGTGGTTGACCACTGATCGGATGCTGTCCCGCCGGCAGGACAGGGAGCACTCCCAGTGCTTGCGCGACTCGACGGACAGTCGCCTGGTCTGGTAGACGGCCTCGCGGCCGGCGATGGCTCGCGAGATAAGCGTCAGGAGCTCCACGTTGCGGGCCGGCTTGGTCAGGAATCCGACGGCGCCCTCCCTGATGGCCCTGGCCCCGTCCGAGATACCGCCGCGGCCTGTCAGGACGATGACGTCCGGCGGCTGCGAGTCGAGTTGTAGTCCGTCCAGCGCGCGCAACACGCCGAAGCCGTCGAGCTCCGGCATTGCCAGGTCCAGTACGAGCACGTCCGGCTGGTGTCCGCGGATGGCGTCAAGGCACTCGCGTCCGGTGTGCGCGGTGGCGACATCGTAGTCGTGCGCTGAGAGCAGCAGCTTGAGCGATGCGCACAATTGCGCGTCGTCATCTGCGACCAGAATGCGGGCGACGGAGCTTCCCGCTGACGTCAAGACACGGCACCTTCCTCGGCGGCGCCGCGGACAACCCCCGCTCGCGCCGCAACCGCCTGACTGAACAGCGACGCGATCCCGGCGGCCGATTCGGCGGCCGACCAGCTTCGTGCGATCTCCTCGCGCATCGCGCCTGCCAGTCTGCCGGCCGCTTCCCTGTTGCCCAGGGCCGCCCGTAGCGCCTGCTGCAGCGGCTCGACCTCACCGGGCGGAACGAGCATCCCGGTCTCGCCCGAACGCACCAGCTCGGGAATGCCCGCGAGCTCGGACGCGACGACGGGCACCCTGAGTGCGCCCGCCTCGAGCACTACGTTTGGCAGTCCGTCAGTGTCGCCGTCCTCGGCCTGCACCGATGGCGCCGCCAGTACGGCAAACTCGCGTATCTCCGCGAGCGTCTTCCTCCAAGGCAACGTTCCGAGGAACCGGACGTGTTCAGCGACCCCCAGACTAGCGGCCAGCGTCTCAAGCCGGTCGCGCTCGGGGCCGTCGCCGATCACCCGCAGCTCGACGCCGGCTCTCTTCTTGCGCAGTATCGGCGCGGCCGCCTTGAGCAGCACATCGAAGCCCTTCTTGGGCACGAGCCGGCCGACGGCGCCGATAACGCCGGGGCCGCCTGGCGAGGGGTCGGCCGGCTCCGGCAGGAGCGACAGGTCGATCCCGTGCGGGATCCGCACCACCTTGTTCGGGGGGTACCCCCGATCGAGGAGCAGGCGGTTGCGGATGTACTCGGTGCAGGCGACTATGCGATGGGCATCGTGAACGGCGGCGTGCTCTTCGGGCGTGGGGGGCCCGGCGGTGAGAACGTCCGACGCATGACACGAGTAGCTGAAGCTCACGCCCAGCATGCTCGCGAGGCTGTGCCCCACCTCGACGCACGCGCCAAGGAAGTGAGCGTGCACGTGGACGGGGCGACGACGCAGGAGGCGCTCCGCGAAGTAGCCGGCCGCCGCCCCGCGCACACGCCGCTGGACCGATCCGCCGACACCGTACAGGAGGCTGAGTGCCACACAAGCGTACCGCGAGGGCCGGAACCTGGCGGTTCTGAGCAAAGGGGCTGTCCGCTCGTCCCCAATGTCAGGGCCGCGCTCGAGGGCGCACACCACTGGCTCGAAGCCGTGCGCGCCGAGGAGCGACATCTCGGTTAGCACGAAAGTCTCCGTGGGTGCGGGGAAGCCGCCGACAACGTAGGCTACGGCGGACTCAGGCGCCATCAGCCACCTCCGCGTACACGTTGTGCACGAGTTCCGCGTGGTTTCGCCATGAGAACCGCGCCGCCTGCCTGGTCCCCCTAGCCGATAGACATGCGCGCAGATCGCGATCCTCGCACAGACGCCACATCGCGTCGGCCAGTGCGCGCACATCGCCGGACGGCACCCGCAACACGGCGTCCCCGGTCACCTCGGGCAGCGCGCCCGCATCGGACGCGATCACCGGCGCGCCACACGCCATGGCCTCGAGCGGCGGCAGCCCGAAACCTTCATACACGGATGGGAATACGAACGCGTCCGCGAGCCCGTACACGAGCGGAAGCTCCTCCGCGGGGACGTACCCGGTGAACAGCACTGCGTCGCGCAGGCCCAGCTCGTGGATGAGCGTGTCCAGTCCCGCGAGACCCCATGCACGCTTGCCCGCGATCACGAGGGGCACCGACAGCCCCAGGTCACGGCGCGCCACGGCGAGCGCGCGACACAGTGTGTCCAGCCCCTTCTTGGGCTCGATGTTGCCCACATAGAGCAGGTACCGATCGGGGAGGCCCAGCCGCTTGCGTTCGGCCTGCGGGTCGATGTCGCGCCGGGGCGGGACGAATCGCGCGTCGATTCCCAGGTGCGCCACCACCACTCGCTCCCGCACGATTCCGAGGACATCCTCCACGGAGCGCGCGACAGCGTGGCTCGGCACGACGACGCGGTGGCACCGCGGGGCACTGCGGGATAGCACCGAGCGGTAGTGCAGCCTGTTCGATGCCGCGCACAACGCGGGGTACAGGTAGACCATCAGATCGTAGATGCTGGCGATCGTGGGGACGGTGCGCGCGATCGGAGTCACATAGGCCGGGCCGTGGAGCACCTGCAGGCCGAGCCGGCGCGCGAGTCGCGGCAGCTCGACCTGCTGGAACAGGATGCGGCGCGTCCTGCTGGCGGCGGGAAAGGGTAGGCAGTGCCAGCGGAAGTTGGGTGGCAGTGGGTCGGGGAGGGGCACCCCGCGCCCGCAGAACAGCACGTACTCGGTGGCGCGGTCTACCTCGCCAAGCCCCACTAGGAGGCCCCTCACCGCGTTCTCGACTCCGGAGAAGCAGCCGTGCAGCACGGTCGCGTCGATGCCTACCCTCATGCGGCCCCACCACCGCACACGAGGTCGTGGTACAGCGCTTGCACCGCCGCGGCGTGGGCCTCGCTCGAGAGGCGGTCCCGCCCGGCCACCGCGCCCTTCACCAGCCGGGCTCGCAGCTCCGGGTCGAGCGCCAGCCGCCACACTGCGGCGGCAAGTGCTCGCGTATCGCCCGGCGGGACGAGCAGCCCGCTCACCTCGTGCAGCACCAGCTCTGCCGGGCCTCCCTGGTCGTAGGCCACAACCGGCAGGCCGCACGCCAGCGCTTCCGCGACCGTTCGACCGTACGCCTCGCCTACCGCCGGGTGGACCAGCATATCCGCCGCAGCGTACACGCGCTCGATGTCGGACTGGTACCCGAGGACGTGCAGGCCGGAGCGCGCGCTTACACCGGGCTGCGCACGAGTTCCGGGTGGCGGGTAGGTCACAAGGAGACGGTCGTACTCGGCCCCTGGTAGACCGGTGAAGTCTGTCAGCCGCTTCCAGGCCACCCATTGGCCTATGCAGAGCGCCAGGGGTCGGTTGGGCGGAACGCCCAGCTCGGCGCGGAGTCCCCGGTCGGGCGCGCCCGGGCGGAACCGGGCCAGCTCCACGCCGTTCGGGATGACTCGATCGTGCGGCCCGGTCGCCAGGGCGTACCTGTCCGCTACCGCCCGGCTGACGGCGATCCGGGCGTGGCTGCGGCGCTGCAGCCACCGCGCGAGGGCCTGGCGAACGATACCCATATGGGGCAGGTCACGCATGTGCCAGACGATCCGCCAGGGTCCACTGCGCCAAAGGCCGGCGGCGTAGATCATCGCAGTGTCCGAGTTCGCATGGACGACATCAGGCCGCAGGTCCCGGCACACTCGAAGCAGCGCCGCGGCTCCGTCGTGCGCCCGGATGGGGCTCGTCGGGTCGAGCTTGCGGAGCAGGCCGAGCTGCCGCACGGGATGGACCGCGACGCCGGCGTCCGCCAGGGCCCGCCCTAGCGTGCTATCCGTGTGTGGGATCGCGGCGTGCGGCTCGATGCTCGTCCGGTCTAGGGCGCGCACCAGTGTGAGCAGCGAGTGCTCCGCGCCGCTCATCTCTGCGACGTGATTCACGAACAGCACTTTGATCATGGTGGGCGGCCAGCCAGCCATTCACGGGTGACTCGGATAACTTCTGTCTTCCAGTGTAACCCGTAGAAGCCGTGGTTCGCCCCCTCAACCACATGAAGGCTCGACCCACACCCGGCCCCACCGTAAAGGCTCTCGTAGGCGATGGCCGCCTCCTGGGCCACAGGATCGGCGGTCCCGTAGACAAGCAACGCGCCGCCGCACCGGCCCGTGAAGACGGCTGACCGACCGAGCTCCTCCGGCTCACCCTCGGACTTCTCGTGGACGCCAGCGCCTCCCAGCACCCGACGGATGATGTCGAACCTCACGCGCCCAGACAGGAGCTTCCGCCAGGTCTCCGGACGCAGCGCCTTGCGACCGTAATCGAGCAGGTAGCCCAGTCGTTTGCGCGACCGACGGGCGGCCGTGGGCTCCGCTGCGAACACGGGCGCCGACCAAAGGCACACCGAATCCACGTCCAGCCCGCTGAAGAGGGCGCCGACGGCCACCTCACCTCCGGAGCAGATCCCGAGCAGTACAGGTGGGCGCTCGTCCACGTGGTCTCGCACCCAGTCCGCCATCGCGAGCGCGTCCTCGATGTGACACTTGAGGTCATGCTCCGACACGGCTCCATCTGAGTCGCCCCTGCCTCGGAAGTCGAACCTCGCGACCGCGCGACCGTCCTCGGCCAGCACGCGCGCCGCCTCGACAAGGATCCCGTTCGGGCCGTACCTGGTGCCTCCCCAACCTGAGAGCATGATGACTGGGGCCGGTCCCCGGCTCGCCGGCATATGGAGCACCCCGCGCATCGTGAGGCCACCGAACCCGAACTCGACGTAGCGCTCCTCCGCGGTCACTGCTCCACACATCCCTGACGCAGGCGGCCGACAACAGCGCCTGTGAACGCTCGTGGCTCAACCGGGCCCAGTGCGTTCCAGAACGGCTCGTCGACGACGGCACTGACGGTGACGTCCGCGCCCCGAGAGCGCAGGGCTTCGCCAAGCTTCCGGAGGCCCGCCGTCGGCTCGGCGCGAGCCTTGACGTCCAGGCACAACACTGACGCCGCCAACCGAGCGGACCGTGAGCAGAGGTCGTGGGCTGCAAGCTCCCCGATCATCTCGTCGGAGACGGGATGCCCGTCGAAGTCAACCGCCACCCCGGGCGCAAGGCCCGGGCCCCCGCCCTCCGAGTCTGTGATTGCCCCTCTGATGCGACTGCGGATCCTCATCTCGCGAACATAGCGCGCGCCCTGCACCACGGGCACGACGAGGACGATAGACCGGATCCCGGGATCCTCCTCGGCCAGAAGGGCCGCGATGTCCGCCCCGAGCCGCACGCCGACGAGATGCACGACCTCCGTCGCACTCACCCGTTTCGCATGCTCGACGGCTGCTCGGAGGTCGTCCGTCATGCTGCCAAGCGTCACTGCCGCCGGCTCCCCCGAACTGTCCCCGGTGCCGACATAATCGAACCGCAGGCACGGTACTCCGCACCCCGCGAGCGCCCTCGCCAGATCGACGAGAGGCCTGTGGGCGGACTTCTTCTCCTCGTGGATCGGCGAGGCGATGACGGCGCACTCGTGCGTGCCCTCACCCCGCCCGCGCTGCGCGCGGTCACCCCTCTCCCTGGGGAGAGCCTGTCCCGAGCCCCGTCGAAGGGGGGACGGGGGTGAGGGCTCCGGCAGGTGCAGGCCGACGAACAGGCGCTCGCCGCGGACGGGGATGTACTCGTAGATCTCCATGGTGTGGGGGGCTAGTCGCCTCTGGACGCGAGGAACCGGGCCAGCTTGTCCACGCTGCTGAAGGTGTCGAGGTCGAACTCGTCCTCGCCGATCTGGACGCCGAGCTCCTCATCGAGGCCGACGACGATCCAGAAAAGGCCGACCGAGTCCACGCCGTGATCGTCCATGAGCCGGTCTGTGTCGCCCAGGTCATCGGGCTGGATCGGCAGCGCGAGTCGCTCGACGATCAACTCCTTGAGCTTGGCGCGGAGTTCGGGGCTGTCCTGCATGAGGGCGGTGCATCCTCTCGGTGGGCGGTCCTAGTGCGGGCCGTTTCCGCCGGCGTGGACCCAGCCCCTGCCTGGTGCTCGCTACGGCTCGCCTGGCCGGCCGTGCTCGGCTGTGACGTCCATCTTGGCCTGCCCCCTGCCCAGGAACACGCGCGAGTCGCGTAGGAGGACCCGCTTCTTGCTCGGGCTGTCCCAGACCGTGACGAGGTAGGTCGTCTGGGCCGGCAGTTTGTAGAAGACGAACGACCCGCCCCCGCCTTCCCGGACCTGGCCGGTGAGCGGACGACCGGTCTGCTCGGCGGGACGCAGCTCGATGGTGGTGCCGACGGGCCCAACTATCTTAAGTTGTCCCGTCGGCCTGTTCCGGGTAGCGCCTCCCATTGGCGGCACCTGGTCGAGGTTAGGGCGAGCCGCGAGCTCCTTCTCGGGCTCGAGATCACTGACCCCGGGCACTGACATCAGCGGCGGCTCGCCTGGCTGGCTCTCGACGGCCGCATCATCCGTCGCTGACGGGGGGGCCGCAGCGGCGTGCTCGGCCCTGGCGGAGCTGGAGTCGGCGGCGACTCCGAACAGGGCCTGATCGCGCGCGTACGGGGGGATGATCGGGTTGCTAGGCCCACTCGACCACGCGAGATAGGCCAGCCCGGCTCCGGCGAGTAGGAACAGGGCCGCCGCCAAGAGAGCTGTCAGCACCGCGCTCCGATCGGGCGCTCGCGCGGGTGCTTGTAGAGCGGTGACCGCGTGTGGCCGCGGATAGGACGCGGCCACGGACTCGGCAAGGGCGCGGCAGCCGTCCGACAGACTGGGCGCGTTGCGAAGCACCACGGCGGCCCGGCCCGGCTGCAGACACGGCGACGTGCCGCCCGCGACCACGAAGACAAGGTCGCCAGGGTGAGCCCGGAACGTATGCAGCGTGGGCGCGCATATGGGTGTCCCTAGCTCAGCATCTCGCTCGGACGCGCGCAGAACAGGGCCGGTGGTCCTGCCACGCGACAGGTAGACAACGGCCGACCCGGACTGCATTACCGTCCACGATCCGTGGTGGTAGGCCGCCGCGGCGACGCTGCAGCGGAGGTCGCACGGATCGCTCGGCAGGGCCGACCGCACCTGCAGCGCTTCGTTCCCCGCGCGAGCTCCGAGCGCGAGTGCGGCCCCGACCGTGGCAGCCTTCGGGTTGTCGAGCGCACGCTCGAGGGCGTCCAGGGCCAGCGATGCGGCAAGGTCGGGGTGCACCGATGACGAAGCGCCGTCGGCGACCGCCACGAAGCCTTGATGGGCCGCGGCGGCGGTAGGCTGGGAGGCATGGCGAACGAGTACCGCCTGCGATGCCTCAAGGTCGGTCGGGGAGTACGCGCATCCGCCGGTCTGGCTGACCGATGGCGGGCCCGTGAGTCTGTCCGGTGCGAGATGGCGGTCATCCGCCGCCGGCGCGCTCGTCATGGGTCGGCTTCCCTGGCTTCCGTGCCGCGCCCGCTGGAGCCTTGGTCATCGTGTCCGTCATCGGTTGCCACGACCACGAGTTCGGTGCTGCCGAGGCGGATGACATCCGACGGCCGGATCGCGGCGTCCCCGATGGGGTGCGCGTTGACGGACATGATCGCCGAGGGGCTCTCGGCCCGCACTCGCACGCTGCCGTTCTGCCGGAGTATGCTCGCCTCGTACCTCGACAGTGAGTTGTCTGTCAGCGCGATGTCGCGGTCCGCGTGTCGGCCGATGCTGACACGAGCCTTCCGGACGACGAACCGCCGCCCGGCGTCCGGCCCGGAGCGAGCTTCAAGCACGACGGTCGGCATCTCAGCGCTCTCGCTCGGCACGAGCCCCTGGGCCAGCGGCTCGGGTGCCTGCGCGGGCCTCACCAGGGCCGCTGCCAGTGCTCGACGGTAGGCCTCGGGAGAGCGGACACCGGGCTCTCTGCTCATCCGTGCCGCGCTGACGAAGAGCATCACCGCGGCGCAGAACGCGAGGATGGCTCCGAGCGCCCACAGGGCCTGCCGGTCAAATGGGCGCTGCCAGATCGGCAGCTCGTGCAGGACTGTCACGGAGGGATCCATCATGTACGGGCTGTTGCTGGTCGGGTTGACACACGCAACCCCGGTCACCTCGGCGTACTGTCCGACGGGGGGTGAAGACCCCGCGATGACACACAGCCCGACGTCGGAGTTCGGAGGGGTCAGAGCGAACGCTCCCCGGTAGCCCTCCGGTGCCCGCGCGAGCTCCGGGTCGGTGACGGTGCCCCGCACCGTCACCAGGTTGCCGTCGAAGTGAGCCGGACGTGCGAGCACGTCCCACAGTTCCGTCACTGAGCCGGCGCTACCGGCAGCGACAGCCGCGGGGGCCGAGGCGAGCAACGCGAGCGTGGCAGGTATGAGCTTGCTCCACCCACGCGCGCGCCGCACACCAGATACTGTGTGGTCAGACGGCCGCACTTGCCCGACTCCGCCCATAACGCCGATCAGCAGACCGCCGGTTGGAGAAGTGCCACTCGCGCCAGCCCGACGGCCCCCGACCACGATCACAGGGGAGTAACCTAGCACCCTGCTCTCGGGCTGTCAACGCCACAGGCAAACGGAGATTCGCGGCCTGGGGAGGGTAGCCCGCCGCGCCCGGTGAACCTATCCGCGCAGGCCAGCAACGCGTGCCTCCCGGAGGCTGTCAGATGATCCGACACCGGTCCGCAATCATCGTGGCGCAGGCCCTTCTGCCGGCCGCCGCGGCCCTGGTCGTCGTCGGCTTGCTGGCCGCGGGCTGCGGTACCAAGCAGCATCCGAAAGAGGCCAACGTCTCCCCTCGCGCGCCGGTCGCGCTGCAACCCGCGCCGGGCGCCACAGCGGGCCAACCCGCACCTGCCGCCCCTCGGACCGAACAGAGAGTCGCCGCTGCGCCCGTGCCCGGGTGGGACCTGACCCCGAATCCGGCGCCTGGCGTTCTGTTCCGGTACGTTCGACCGAACTCGGAACACCCCTTCAGTCCGAAGGCGACCGTGGTGTCGAACGGCGAGAGGGCCGAGAGCCCGGCGGAGTATGCCGAGCGCGCCCGCGAGGCCCTGCGGAAGGAGCTCACCTCATACCAGGCCGTCGCCGAGCAGGACGTGCCCACCGAGCACCCGCCCTTTCACAAGGCTGTCTTCACATGCATGAGCGGGATCGACACGTTCGAGGTGATGCAGCTCTACTTCGTACGCGACTCGGGCGAGGTGGTCACCGTCACGTTCACGGCCCTAACCGACCAGTGGGACCACCTGCGCGGCGAGTTCAGGCAGATCCTCTCGTCCATCGTTGTCCCACCCTAGCCACAGGAACCAGATCATGCCACGGAGGCGCACATGCTGACCCCGCGCGAACGCGTTCTGCGCACACTGAGCCACGAGCATCCAGGCCTGTTCCCGAAGGACATCAGCTTCACCCCTGCGGCGTTTGAGACGTTCAAGCAGGCGACCGGCAGCGACGACCCGTTCGCCTACTTCGGCCTAGAGGTGGCCCACGTAGGGCCGACACGCACCTCCGAGCCGGCCGACTACCGCCCGTACTTCGACGAGGGCGAGCTGCCCGGTAACGCCTGGATAGGCGATTACGGCATCGCCGAGGTGCCCTCCGGCTTCTACCACTTCACCGGCCTGCGCTACCCGGCGAAGCGCCTTGACTCCGTCGCACAGTGGGAGGAGTACCCGTGGCCGACCTGGGAGTACCCGGACGACGCTGCGGACACGGTGGCCCGGTGGCATGAGAGAGGCTTCGCGGTCGGCGGCTGGACCAGTCACATCTGGGAGATCGCGTGGCAGGTTCGCAGCATGGATCGGCTCATGCTCGACTTTATCGAGCGCCCCGAGATGGCGGAGTACCTGCTCGACCGGATCACCGACAACTGCGCGAGGTGTGCCGCGGCCGCGGCGCGCGCCGGATGCGATGTCGTCATGTTCGGCGACGATGTCGGGATGCAGGACCGCCTCATGATGTCTCCGGCGATGTGGCGCGATTGGCTCTTCCCGCGCCTAGAGCGGTCGGTGGACGCGGCCAAGGCGGTCAACCCGGACGTTCACACGTGGTACCACTCTGACGGTGACGTTCGTGCCGTCATCCCCGGCCTTATCGAGGCCGGCATAGACATCCTTAATCCGGTGCAACCGGAGTGCATGGATCCCAAGGAGCTCCGCGCGGAATACGGGACGACGCTCGCGTTCTGGGGATGCTTGGGCACCCAGACGACCTTCCCCTTCGGCACACCCGACGACATGCGGCGCACGGTGTTCGACCTTGTCGAGACGGTGGGCGCATCGGGCGGTCTGCTCCTCGCCCCGACGCACGTGATCGAGCCCGAGGTGCCGTGGGGGAACATCGCGGCGTTCTTCCAGGCCATCGAGGAGGCGGCGGCGTCAGGGTCATTCCATTCCCCGGGCGCTGGCTAGTGCCGACCCAACCTCACCCCCCGGCCCTTCGTCAAGCTCAGGACCGTTCCCCCTCTCC
>Ga0315280_10000706_pt1 | contig 60892 bp, 59 predicted proteins | sample YL17G06_40_MG_FD_203697 | JGI IMG/M metagenome (GOLD analysis project Ga0315280, IMG submission 203697) | Sediment microbial communities from Yellowstone Lake, YNP, Wyoming, USA - YL17G06_40 | ecosystem: Environmental > Aquatic > Freshwater > Lake > Sediment | place: USA: Wyoming | collected... | reverse complement strand
CTCAAGAAAAGAAAGAACAAGATACTGAGAGAAGATTAGATGTTTCTGAGTGTTATTGCTCTACCTAACCTGATAAGCCTTATAGTGAGCCTCTGTATCCTTTGACTTCCTTCTCCTTGTTCTTTGGCGCGCGAAGTTTTCGCGGGAATAGAGCATCGCTTTTGGCATTTTGGCATTATTCGCAAGAGCCTCGACCATCGAGCTGTCCTATGGAAAGTTGAGAAAACCAAGTATATAATATAAAATCGGTTTGCCCTGTTTTCCATAGGACAGCCTAAGCAGGCTAAAACGTTGACGCAAGCGCGCGCTTTGCCCTGTCTGGTAGGCTCATTAACAGGAAGTGCCCCTACTAGACCAGTTGTCTTAATTACCTCGTGTTGCGAGTTATTTTAAGCTGGTGAGATGGCGTTTGGAGATTGTCGAGTGTGTTCCGAATTTCAGCACTTCAGACCCTAAGGTTGTAAAATCAATTCTCAACGAACTCAAGAAGACCAAGAACGCCTTCTTGCTTGACCAAACTTATGACGATCATTACAATCGCCTGGTAGTCTCATTCGTGGGCAATAAAAAATCGGTTCTTGAAGCCGCGCTAAACATGTCCTTCAAAGCCGTAGAACTGATTGACATGCGAAACCACAAGGGCCAGCATCCGAGAATCGGAGCCGTTGATGTTGTCCCCTTCATACCGTCAAAGAACGTGACGATGGAAGATTGTGTTGAACTTGCCAAAGAATTTGGACAAGCTCTGGCCAAAAAATGTGGCTTGCCAGTTTACTTGTACGGCGAGGCCGCAACCAAACCTGAACGGAAAGACCTGGATTGGATACGCGAAGGCGACTACGAGAAACTTTCTGAAATGATTTCCAAGCCTAAACGCAAACCCGACTATGGCCCATCAAAACCGCATCGCACGGCTGGCGCCACAATAACCGGGGCCAGAAGGGTTATGGCCGGCTTCAACGTCAACCTGGGCACTGCCGACCTCACGGTCGCCAAGAAGATCGCGAGGGCCCTGCACGCAACCAAGGGAGGGTTCACAAACGTGAAAGCCATGGCCGCGTCTCTTCCGGAGAAGAACATTACGCAGATAGGCATGAGCATAAGCGATTTCGAAAAGACTCCTCTCTACCGCGTGTTCGAAGCACTCAAGGTAGAAGCCGCACGGTATAACGTGCCAATAGTAGGCTCAGAATTCTGCGGCATGGCGCCCTTGAAAGCCCTCATAGACGTGGCAGGATACTACCTGAAAGTCGACAACCTCACGGAAGACCGCGTGCTGGAGATAGCCATTCAAGACGCCATTGAAAAAGGCGGTGCCTTTGAATAAAGCCGTCCGGTCAAAAGCAAAGGAAAAGGCAGACTTGCTCATCGTAAACGCTAACGAGCTAGTTACACTTGGAGGAAACAACCAAAAACCACGCACCGGCAAACAGATGCTCGATCTCGGAATAATGCGCAACGGTGCTCTAGCGGTTAAGGATGGAACAATTGCCGCAGTCGGAAGCACGCCCGAAATCACAAAGGTTTACAAAGCTGAAAACGTCGTGAGCGCCAGCGGCAAAACAGTGTTGCCAGGCTTCATCGACCCACACACGCACCTTGTCTTTGCCGGCTCAAGAGAGGACGAGTTTCAGATGCGGGTCGAAGGGGCCCCATACATGGAGATCCTCGACGCAGGCGGCGGCATCCTGAAAACTGTCAGAGAGACGCGGAGAGCAAGCGTCGAAAAGCTCGTTGAAAACGGCACTGAGACACTGAACGCCATGTTGGAGCACGGAACGACAACTGTGGAGGCTAAGAGCGGCTACGGGCTGACGACTAAAGACGAGTTAAAGATACTGGAGGCCATCCAGCGCCTTAACGAGATGCATACGGTTGACTTGGTTCCAACTTTCCTCGGAGCACACGCCGTTCCTCCAGAATTTTCAAACAGCCCAGAAGACTATGTGAGTCTGATCATCAGCGAGATGATTCCCAAAGTGGCTGGAAAGGGACTCGCAGAGTTCTGCGACGTTTTTTGCGAGCGAGGAGTCTTCACTCTTGACCAAGCTAGGCGCATCCTGGTGGCGGGCAAGAACTCAGGCTTGAAGCCCAGGGTGCACGCTGACGAGATCAGTCTACTGGGAGGGACAGAACTTGCCGCCAGCGTCGGAGCGGTCTCAGCGGACCATATGCTTTTTTCTTCCGACAAAGGCATCAAGGCCATGGCTGACAAAGGAGTCTTGGCCACTTTGCTGCCTGCAGCGGCCTTCAGCCTGATGAGCGGTCGTTACGCGGATGCTCGAAAAATGATCAGCTCAGGCGTTCCCGTGGCTTTGGGCACCGATTTCAACCCAAGCTGCTGGGTTGAGAACCAACAGTTGGTCATAGCGTTCGCCTGTCACTTCATGAAGTTAACCCCAGCCGAAGCCATAACAGCGGCAACGATCAACGCTGCACACGCTGTTTGTAGAGCGGGCGAAATTGGAAGCCTAGAAGTCGGCAAGAAGGCCGACATGATCGTTCTGGACGTGCCAAACCACAAGTTCCTCGGGTACCGCTTCGGCGTGAACTTGGTTGACAAAGTGATCAAGAACGGCAGGCTCGTGGTCGACAAGGAGGCAAGTCGAAGCGAATTCCGCCTCTTAGAAGAACAGGAAATGTGAGCGCTCTCAGCCCCTTAGGGCTTGAGAGGACTGGGCAAAGAATTAAAGTGCGGTTACATATTTTGGAGACTGGTGAACCATGTTGGCCAAGCTTAGTAGGCCTATTCGATGCCTGACTGGGCACGAGCTGCATTGCAAGAACTGGCAGATTGAAGGAATTCTGCGAATGCTCTGCAACGTTCTTGACCCCGACGTGGCCAAGGACCCTGACAGGCTTATTGTTTACGGTGGAACCGGTCGGGCTGCTCGGAGCTGGGAGTGTTTCGACCACATAGTCGAAACGTTAACCGAACTCGAAACCGATGAAACAATGCTCATCCAAAGCGGCAAGCCTGTGGCTGTTTTCAAGACGCACGAGTGGGCTCCGAGGGCTCTGATAGTCAACGCTATGCTCGTGCCAAAGTGGGCCAACTGGGACTATTTCTACGAGTTGGAGCAGAAAGGCTTAATCATGTATGGACAGATGACGGCGGGGTCTTGGGCCTACATTGGAACGCAGGGCATCCTTCAGGGTACTTACGAAACCTTGGCGGAGGTCGCTAAGGAACACTTCGGTGGAAGCCTGCGCGGAAAGCTTGTGTTGACCGCAGGTCTGGGTGAGATGGGCGGGGCTCAGCCTTTAGCGGTTACGATGAACGAGGGCGTTGCGCTCGTCGTTGAGATAGACAGGCGGGCAATTGACCGCAGGCGCAAGCACGGATACTTGGAAACATGGACGGACAGCTTGGACGAAGCTGTGAACCTTGCCTTGGAAGCGAAGAAACAGGGCGTTCCAAGAAGCATAGGCCTGCTGGGCAACGCTGCGGAGGTGCATCCAGAACTTCTGAAACGAGGCATCATACCTGACGTCCTGACTGACCAGACTAGCGCGCATGATCCGCTGAACGGCTACTACCCCGCCGGTCTGAGCAAGGAAGATGCAGACGAGCTGCGAAAGAGCGACCCGAAAGAATACTGTCGACGTGCAAGTTCAAGCATGCGTCTGCAAGTTGAGACCATGGTCAGAATGATGCGCAAAGGCGCCGTCACTTTTGATTACGGCAACAACCTGCGAGAACAAGCCAGCAAAGCCGGTTATAAAGACGCCTTCTGCTACCCGGGTTTCGTGATGCGCTACATACGGCCCAAGTTCTGCGAGGGCAAGGGCCCGTTCCGTTGGGCGTCACTCGTCGGCAGCGAAGACGATGTCTACAAGCTCGATGACATCATTCTGAAAGACTTTGCACACAACAAGGAATTGTGCCGCTGGATAAGAAAAGCCAAAGAACAGGTGAAGTTTCAAGGCTTACCAGCACGGGTCTGCTGGCTCGGCTTCGGCGAACGCGCAAGGTTCGGAAAAACCATCAACACAATGGTCGCGAACGGAGACATCTCGGGGCCCGTTTGGATAGGCCGCGACCACCTGGACGGCGGAAGCGTGGCTTCACCGAACCGCGAGACCGAGGGCATGAAAGACGGCAGTGACGCAGTCGCAGACTGGCCTATACTCAACGCTTTGATAAACGCCGTCGGCGGCGCCACGTGGGTAAGCGTACATCACGGCGGAGGCGTTGGAATAGGCTACAGCATTCACGCTGGCATGTGCTTGGTTGCGGACGGAACCAAGGAAATGGAGAAAAGATTGGTCACCGTGCTGACGACCGACCCAGGGTTGGCCATAGTTCGCCACGCAGACGCGGGCTACGAGAACGCGCAAAAGATGGCCAAAGAGAAGAGCATCAAGATGCCCATGCTTAAGTAAGAGCCTTCACACCACAGCACGTGGCCCACTTGCTGGATCTGCAGCGATGTTTATGCGTTTAAGAAGACACAGGGTTTGCGTGTCCGGCCTTCGGTAGAGGAATAGCATTCTTTGTAAGTTTGTTCTTGCTGAGTTTTGTTTAAGTAGACAAGTTTTTATGAGATTTTCGAGTATTATCTTGTGGGGGTAGGCATGATTAATCTCAAGAACGTGTCTGCCAGGCGTTTAGCCGTCAATATCGTCGAGAAGATGCCTACCATACTTGGATGCCTGTTCTTTCTTTTTTCGTTTATTCTTCCCTTCTACAGCACTTATCTCATGACCACGGCCGGGGGAGGACCGATCTACTACTGGTCCTTCGAGGCTGAGTCTCATCTTTCAGGACCCCCGCCTGGGTATGTCGTTTCAACGCAGTATCGGTTCTCTAATTATTGGTTCAACTACTTTCCGACTCTGAATCTTGGATGGACACTTACGCTGTTATTCACAATTCAAGCCCTTACTCTGTTCTTCGGAATAGCCTATATCTTTGTAAATAGAAGAGTTCTGTCGATTGCGCCAATTCTGCTGTGTTCGGTAGTTATCGCACTGATGATCTACGCGAGCATAACGTTATCGGCTTCTGCTCCATCCTATTTATATGGGGACTACGAGCAAGGCTATTACCTCATTTATCCTTCAGTGGTCATGTTCCTGTTAGCCCTCTTAAGAGGTGAAATGACCAAGAGACAGCAAATGCCGAAAAGGTACGCGCTGAAAAACGTTTAAGCCTTGACGATGTTGTATCCGGCAGCCTTGCGAAGCCTGTTCATAACAGCAAGCCCTAAACCTTCAAGTGGCAAGCCCTCCGCGACTATCACGTCCACTTTTTCCAGGTCAAACTCCCTCAGAAGTCTGAAAAGGTTCCGAGCGACGCCGGCCAAATCGCTTCTGCTCCCGAGAGACTTCACAACATCTGCATCGTAGCACTGAGCGGTCTTATCCGTGCAAAGAACGCCGACTGTGCTCCCTCTGCGCTTGTAAAACTTCGTCAACTCGACAACTTTTTCAACTACAGCGGGCAATTCCCCTTCAACAACCACAACATCAGCGTCAGGAGCATAATGCTTATGCTTGACCCCTGGCGAACGAGCCTTCTCAACGGGCAACGGCTTCTCAGCTGTGACGACTGGATTAAGCTCCACTCTGCCAAGAGCCTTCTTCAACAATTCAAAAGGCATCCCGCCTGGACGCAGCACTTGGGGCGGGTTAACAGTTAAGTCCAGAACGGTAGACTCCACTCCTATGTTTGTCGGTCCAGCATCCAAAACGGCGTCTATCCTACCGTTAAGGTCATCTAAAACATGTCTTGCCAACGTTGGACTCGGCTTTCCCGCGAGATTTGCGCTCGGCGCCGAAATTGGGCAGTTGCTTTCCCTGATCAGGGCCAATGCAACATTGTGCCTCGGCATTCTTATCGCAATCGTGTCCAACCCAGCAACAGTCACGTCTGGCACAATCTTCGAGCGTCTGAAAATCAATGTTAGCGGTCCAGGCCAGAACTCTCTCATTAGCTTCTCCCCCTCAGAGGAAACGTCTTCAACCAACCTGCGAACATCCCTCACATGACCCACATGCACGATCGGAGGGTTGTCGAGTGGACGCTTCTTCGCCTCAAAAAGGGCTAAAACAGCCTTCGTGTTCAAGGCATCCGCCCCAAGACCATACACGGTTTCGGTGGGAAAGGCCACTAACCCGCCTCTTCGGACGAAACCTGCCGCTATGCGAATCTTTTCTATGTCGGGTTCTTGAGGGTCCACTTTCAGCGTTATTGTCTTCTTCATCCAAACCATAAAGTGAAAACTGTGCATTTAAACTTCTTTCAGAAAGAAACCTGAAAAGCTCAGGCACTTCTCCGCCCAAGCCGTAAATTATCGACCATAAAAAGCTCTTGTCAAACACCTGCGCGGGAGGTCTCACACCTCAGGCGGCAGTGACGCGCGTCTTCGCAAGGTCTTAGCGGGATCGTGAAACCAGAAGGCAACTTCAAGACAGTGCATTGAAAAGTTACGACCCTTGCCCAGACCCTCTGCCGAGCGCTCGGCACGCGCTCGCCTTCAAGCCCGCACAAAGTCAGAAAGGCCTTCACCAACACCTACGTGCAGTACTAGCACCCTAGGGGGGAGGGGGTAGGCGGAATAGACCGGGTGAAAACGCGAATACAGGGATGTAGCGCTCATGTGCGCGCGCTCGCTTGGAATCGGAACAGAGACCATGAGCGTTTGTCTAGACAACGTAGCGGTCGATGACTTTCTGCATGCTTTTCGGTGGTGTCTGTCTCGCTGCAAGCTGCTTCAGTATAGTGATCATCTGAGGCTGAAAACGAGCTATATCCGTCAGACTCACCAAACCCACGAGACGTTTTCCATCAACCACAGGCAGTTTCTTGATCTTCATCTGAAACATCAGCTTCACCGCTTCCCCAAGGTCCATGCCCGGCTCAGCAATAACCAGAGGACTCGTCATAGCATCTCTGACCTTAGTCTTACCAGCATCTTTGCCCTCCGCAACCACCCTTTTCAGCACGTCTCGTTCAGTCAGTATTCCCATGGCCTTCCCTCTTCTCACGCCGATCACACAACCGATCTCAAACTTGTTCATGATCTCAGCAGCCTCCTTCACAGTCAAGTCTTCGTCTATGGTGATGACCTCCTTCACCATGACGTCCCCAACTCTTAGAGACACGTCACCTTCCCTCTTCTTCTCCCCCGCCAAACAAGTCACCTCCGCTCATGCTCGACGCAACCTGCGAACGATCTTTTCAGCGTTATCGCCAGCCGGAATTCTCGCTTTTTCAAACTTCTCTCTTGGCTTCCCCAAAGGTCTAGTGGCGTCGAAGCCCACTTTCGCAGTCAAGACCCTTTCCTGATCCGCTGAAGGGTCCAAACTTGAACCACGCACGTTCTCCATCATGATCAAGTCTTCACTTCCTTGAAAACGCGTCGCAACAGCCCACTCCACGTCTGAAACGTCACACACGTCAATGTCAGAATCCACGACTACCGCATGCTTCAAACTCGGATGCGCCGCAAAGGCCGCCAACAAAGCGTTCTTCCCATCACCTTCCAGTTGTTTCTCAACAGAGATCACAGCGTGAAGCCACCCACTTCCACCGACTGACAGGTTTATCGCACAAACCCTCGGTACAACCTTCGAAACTGCTTCCCAGATCAGCACTTCGTGAGGCAACCCCATCAGGAGCCTGTGCTCAGCTCCTGAAGAGAGAAGCGCATGATAGACATATTCCCGTCTGTGCATGAGACCTACGATGTCTACAACCGGCTGCTTTCTCTGCACATCATAAGTTCCAGTGACATCGACAAACGGGCCCTCCGCAACCTCCTTCGTCGCCGAAATTCTTCCCTCCAAGACAAGTTCAGCCTCAGTTGGGGAACAAGCGTTCACGTGCTCACACTCAGTCAGCTTGAGGTTGTTGTCCAACAGGGCGTTTGCAACGCCGTACTCGCTCACGCCGAAGGGCAGAGGACAAGAAGCTGCCAGCAAGACTGCCGGGTGAACGCCGACAGAGATCGCTACGTCAAGGTCTTTTCCGGCCTCTTTTGCCATTCGCCACAATTTGAAGAGATGTCGAGGCACCAGACGAATCGCCAAGTGCTTTCTGTCCAAAACCTGAATGCGATGTACTGACACGTTCTCGACCTCTCCGTCGAGGCTTCTAGCATGCACAACTGCCGAAGTGATGTAAAGCCCCGCGTCTTTCTCAAAGTGAGTAAGAACAGGAATCCTCGATAAGTCAACATCTTTCTCTTTACACTCTTTAACTGCAGCATTCTTGACCGTGTTGGGTTTACTCGGCAAGCGCCAAGCAGCCGTCAGTCTTCCATAAAGCTCATCATGGCCAACATTGAGCGCTCTGTAAATTCTCTTTCTAGTCCCCGAGACGTTAGCAACAACCCTCGTCGCATGATCCTTCACGTTCTCAAAAAGCAGAATTGGGCCTTCGCCGTCAAAGCTCTTCATTACGTACGCCATTTCAAAGCGTGAGGAGACCTCATCCTTTACGTGCAAAACTTCCCTTTCTTTTTCCATTTGTTTGAGAAAGTCTCTGAGGCTCATGCGCCGGACGCCTCCTTCTGCGGCTGCTCGTGGGCAACCCTCTCTATCAAGCGCTTGAAGACTGATTGCGCCTGTGTCTCATCCATCGTTTCAAGGTAAACCGAGACCAAGGCTATCTTCTCCTTTCTTGCAGCCAAGTATTCTGCGAACATGCGGGCTGAAATCGCGTTCTTGTCCCCGAGGAGAACTGATGACGATGGGGGGCCGAGCAAATCCTTCGGTCTTGGAACAGCGATTGCAAGCGTCCCAAGCTTGTCTTCCCTCTCGCTCAGCATTACCAAACATGAATTCTTCGCTTCCACATAGACCGCAAGAAAACGCGTGCTCTGCTCAGTTATTTCGTCCTTAAAGACTCTTGCCCGCTCCAACCTTCCCTCTCCATTGCTTATTAGTAGCTTTAAGCACTCACTATTTATTACTTTCAAAACACGGGGCTCCGTAATGGCTGACCGTCGTGCCGAAACAATCCTGAGAATACTTCGCACCACGTTTGCGATGCCAACATGGACGGCCGCGACTCGCAACCCTTTCGCAACGTTGATCGCAACGATCATTTCACAAAACACCAACGACAAGAACACCGCAAGAGCCGTCGAAAACCTCTCGAACAAGTTCCGAATAACTCCCGAAACCCTCGCAGAGGCTGAAATCAAACAGATCGAAAACTGCTTGAAAGTTGCTGGCCTGTACCACAACAAAGCTCGAGCGATACAACAAGTCTCAAGGATAATACTCAAGAAATACAACGGTAACCTAGCACAAATCTTGTCGAAGCCTCTCGATGAGGCAAGAGAAGAACTCTTACAACTTCCCGGCGTCGGACCCAAAACAGCAGACGTGTTATTGCTGTTCAGCGCCAAAAAACCAACCGTACCCGTTGATACACACGTTAACAGAGTATCGAAACGGCTGGGCCTAGTCGCTAAAGAGGCAGACTACGAAACTGTACGTAGAACTCTTCAGTCGATCTACGATCCAAAAGACTATCTCGCTGTTCACATATTGTTGATTTTACACGGGAGAAAGTACTGCAAAGCAAAAACTCCGCTGTGCAAGGAATGCCCTTTAGCCAGGCTTTGCCCATCGAGACATCTATGGAGCTAGAACAAGACGGTTGTGGGCGCGCGTTCTTTATTCGGAGCAGAACCGTCGACAAAACAACAAGGGACCCAATTTGGAACCGAGCTCGCCGCTCTCATCCGCGAGAACGCGCGTGCTATCGTACCGCATGATGTCGACTGGCCCCAAAACGGTCCAGGAATCTCCCATATCCCAGCTCGGCGAACCAAATTCGATCCAGACGTAATAGCGCGCGCTTTGGCAAAAGGCCACACCAGTCGAAGAAGAATTCAGTTTTCCACGGTTTCGGAACGTCCTGGCCATCCTATTATCTCAAAAAAGTTTCTTGAAAGACGCAAAGTCTAAGTTGTTTTCTTCAGCAGTCAGGGAAATCTCTTTCATGTTCTTGTCAAGCTTCACCTTTCCCAAGGCAAGGATTGCCGCTTCTTCAGACACAGGGGTGATAACTTTTAAGGTCTTCCTAAGGTAGTCGACTTCCTGCAAGATGCCGATGCCGAGAAATCTTCTCTGGTCGTCATACAAAGCTGCAAGCAACCTTTCTTCTTCGCCTTTTCTGGTCACCACAACCCTCTTTTTGGTTGCCTGCTCAACCTTCTTTATGTTGTCCGAGCTGATCCAGCGTCTTCTGCCGATGATTATGCTGATTCTATCACTTAGTTCTGATAGTTGCAGGGGCTTCATTCCGAGGAGATCGCATATTCTTCTTGCTTCCCTACTGTTCATGTGAGGCTTAGTCAAGCCAAAAGAATCGTTTCCCTCAACCTTCAGCCAGCTCAACGAAAGTGACTGAACTCTTGGGTTTCTCAAGTATTTTTTGTATCCGAGTTCGCGAAGGGTTTTGCGTCTTTCGCTGTCTCTTCGCCTTATTGCGGCAGGCGATTCAACGGTGACTTTTTTGAATTTTTCAAGAGCGGTCAGGAGCGGTGCTAGTTCATCTCTTTGGCGGATGCAAAAAATCACTTCAGGCTCAAGTTCCTCAGCAAGCTTGAGTTTGTACGCAACGGCGCATTCTCCTTCGACCCAGCCGTCAGTGTTTATGACCAAAAACTCAGGATTGGTAGCCATTATCTCTTTCTTCAGCAAGGAAAGACCTTCGATCATCTTGTCTACAGCGTTGCCTGGTGACGTTTCGCCAATGAAGAACGCGTTTTTTGCTTGAAGGTTGAAGAGGTCGGTTACTGCTTTGGTCACAAAAGCGTAGGCGACAGTTGACGGTGGCCCAACGTCTGACTGACCCAAGTCTCCGTCCAAAACTGCGACTTTACGTTTTTCTCCTAAGACTTTGTTGATTAGGTACGTACAAAAACTTGTTTTTCCAGAGTCCGCGTTCCCGAAGATCATCGCCGTTGCAGGTCTGGTTTGCAGGTCCAGAAGCTCCTGAGCTGATTCAATCCAGGATGAGGGGATAGTGTTGCCATCAACTTCTTCGACGGCTGCGTTTTCTCCTAATGAAATGTCAAGAACAGCCCTTTCCTGAACTGCAAAAGGCAGCCTCTTGCCTTCACGTATAACAACTTTACCTTTTTCACTTATCGCTGACCCGAAAACTTCTACTTTGCCTGAATTCAGAGTGACCGAGGCCGGGCCGTCAACTAGAAGAGTCTTGCCATTTTCAACTGTGCGATTCACTTGGCTTCCTCCTTTGAAACGAATGTCCACTTCTCCCTGCTATCTGAATCGCCGAAACAATATCTCTTAAGCCTCTTCTGTGTTTCGCTTCGTTCAGACGACGGTTTGTACCAGCTTCTCTTACGCTTTCTAGTACCACGTTGGGGGGCAGTGCGTTGTCCAAGTCTCGCAAGAGTCTTTCTTTGCACGCAGGAACTCCATCGCCGACCTTTACTGAAATCGTTGAGACTGGAGTGTTCTCAAGGCCCCTAATTATCGTCTCTATTTTATGCAGAGTCTCTTCTACGCTGTAACAGTTTCCTGTTTCAACCACTCTGCCACCTGCTAGAACTGCCAATCCAAAAACCTCACCTGGGTCGACACCTATAGTCACTTTTTCAAACGATCCTTTTCCCTGAACAATTTGCAGGGCTTCGTTTATGAATGCTGCTGTTTCCATTCCATTCTTGTAGGCCAGTACTTCTTCATGGTTTATCAATCCCTTTTCCTCTTCGGTCGTTATGACAACTCTGATCTCTATTGGAACAGGTTCGCATGGAGTTAAGCTTAGAAAAGGAACATTCCTTCTCTTAAGCTCGCTTACGATAAGAAAGTAGGCTTTCCCTGAAACTGTTGCAACCGCTATTTTCGCTTTCATACAACTATCCAGGCACTCGGGACTTTTGAACACAAAAACACATTATAATTCGGCCGTTTATATCTGTTGACGTGCACGGACTTGCTTAAAAAAATTCCAACAAATTGCAGACCAATTGACGAGTTCCTGAAAGGGGGTTTCCCAGTTGACACCGTTGCCCTCATCTATGGCGAGGCTGAAACTGGAAAAACAACACTGGCCATGCAGTGTGCCACAAACTGTGGGAGGCAAGGCTACAAAACGCTTTTTGTGGATTCTGACAGAACATTTTCAGCTCAAAGGCTTTCTCAGATCGTTCCTGAACAGTCCAAAGAAGTTCCGGAACTGATAATTCTAGTCAGGCCGAATGATTTTCGTGAGCAGACTATGGTCGTAGATCAGTTGACTGATTATGTAAACCAGAATTTCAAGCTCGTCGTCTTCGACACCGTAACGTCACTGTATCGCCTTAGGATTGCAGAGTCTCCGTCAAAAACGTTTGAGCTTAACCGAGAACTGAACAGACAGTTGGCAAGCCTAGCACAGGCTGCTAGGACCCAGAGAATTGTGGTTTTGTTGACCAGTCAGGTTCACAGCGTTCTGAATGAAGTTCCTGTGAGCATTGCGCCTGTTGCCACGAGAGTCGTAAAGTTCTGGGCTGACACGATTCTTGCTATGAAGCTCACTGAAAACCCTCAGGCAATCGAGGCAACTGTAGAAAAGAACCCGGCAAAGCTTCCTCCAATGACCTGTAACTTAAGAATTGAAGAACGTGGAATACACTAGTATCAGCCTTATTAAATGGAGTATGGAGAATGGACTTAGTTCAGATAGTCGCTCGAGCGTTAGAGTTTATATTTCCTGCGTATTGTGCGAACGCCGTTCCTGTACTTGCTGGTGGTGGGCCAGCTATGGATTTTGGGAAAAAGCTTCCTGATGGAAGGCCTGTGTTCGGGAAAAACAAGACTTTTCGAGGTTTTTTTGCCGGGCTGGCTGTCGGAACGGTGGCAGGTTTGGCAGAGAGTTTGGTCTTCAATTATCACATTATGTTTGGTTTGCTGCTGTCTTTGGGCGCTCTGTTTGGAGACTTGGCTGGAGCCTTTGTAAAGCGGAGACTTGACATTCCTCCAGGCGGGTTGTTGCCAGTTGTGGATCAACTAGACTTCATATTAGGTGCGATTCTTTTCTCGCTTCCTCTTTCCATGGCGTGGAGTTGGGAGCTGTGTGTCACAGTTCTAGTCATTACTCCTCCCATTCATCTGTTAACAAACTTCGCTGCGTACAAGTTGAGGCTAAAAAGCAATCCTTGGTAATGCTTGGCGATGTACTCTCATGCGCCTCCGCTCAACTTAAAGTGTATTGAGGCTTCGAGAAATATGTATGCCAACAGCACAAGAACGATTCCTATGATCAACATCATGTAGGCTTGTCTTGGCTTGTACACATACTTGGTGCTCTGATATACTGCCAGCAAGCCGATGATTCCAAGGGCGTAGATAATAATGGCAACAATGCTGTCGCCTATGAACTGCTCGGAAAGCGACGGGTAGAGAAACAGGAATCGCCCACCGTAATAGACTGCTGGAAGCGGTTTCATTATCAAATCGTACAACCCGCCTCCGAACAAAAACACGGCAAAACCTATCGAGAGCAGTGGAATTAAGAGATTTGATGGTCTTGTCGTCGAGATCATCCTATAAAGTTTGTTTAGTGAAAATGACAACGAAGAGATGCTTTTCTTAACCGTTCTTGACATTTGCCTGCTCTCCACTTTTCAACAGATGTTGGACGACTTCTTTCGTCCATTCTCCTGTTAATGGATTGTTGGCAATCTGACTTAAATACTCTTTCCAAGAGATCTCTAATGCCTTTCTCCACTGCTCATAACTTCTAACGATGTTTTCGCAGGCTTTCTCGTGCGACCTACAATACTTGCCTGCGCGCGATTTTCTGTCGCATATTGCACATTTCAACTTCTTTCATTTCCTGTTTTTGACGGACATTCAGGGTTGAAACACAAAACCCACGGGTGTCTCTTCATACGCACTTCAACAGTTGGCCAACCGCATGCAGGGCAGTTTCTCCCACTTGACCCTACTGTGCCTCTCTGTGGTAGCGGGAAACAGGTTTTGCACAGCCCTTTGAAATAGCTTGTGCAGCCGATGAAACGTTTGCCAGTTTTCCTTGAGTAGTTTATAATGAGTTTTCCAGTTTTGCACACCGGGCAAGTGCCAATTATCCTTTCTTCTAGCTTTGACCTTTCCAAGGCATCGTTTAGTTGTTCTCCTACCAGCTCCTCCTCTTCCTTGAAGGCTGCCAACGACGGGTGAAGCATTCCGATGACATCAGTCAGAACATCTTCCCTTTTTTCCCTGTTCTCTCGAATGCTGTCCATCTTTTCTTCGAGTTCTCTCGTCAAAGCTGTGGAAACGACTTGTGGACAATGTTTTTCCAGGACATCGAAAACTTCGAACCCCAGGCTGGTCACAGTTATTCTTTCGCCTTCAATGTATCTCCGGTCATAGAGCGTTTGCATTATGTCGGCTCTGGTCGCTTTCGTGCCAATTCTTGCTTCTTCCATATCCTTTAGCAGACTGCTTGGATTGTACCGTGGAGGTGGTTCATTGAACACTTCTTCTAGGATTGTCTTTTTGACGTTGACGATCTGTCCCTTTTTTGTTTGCGGTAGGAGCACTTCATCAAACTTAACGTAAGGTTCGTAGTAGCGCATCCATCCTTGGACCAATATTCGTCTCCCGCTGAAGTGAAAGCGGTGGCCGTTGATCTTGACGTAAACTTTCATGTTCTGCTTTGCCGCGGGTTCGCTGAAAACTGCTAGGAACCTTCGGACGACTAGATCCCAGACTTTCCTTTTAGAGGGTTCAAGAGCTCGTCGTGGCAAGTTTCCAGTCGGATAGATGGCTGGGTGTGCTGGGTCTTCCTTGTATCCCTCGTTAGGTTTGAGTGTCTGCTTCAAGAGAAGTTCTGACGTAAGCTTGCAGTACTCTTCGGCTTTTCCCAGGTTTTTAAGTATCGTTGCATAGTCTATAGTCGATGGAAGCCTCTGACTGTCGGTTCTTGGATAAGAGATCAGCGCGTCCAGGTACAGCTGTTGTGCTAAGTTCAAGGTGCGTCGAGGCGCAAAGCTGAACAGGCTGTAGGCCTCACTTTGCAAAGTGCCCAGGTCAAATGGAAACGGTGGTGGGTGCTTGAATTCTCTGATGGCGATTTCTTCAATCTGTCCTTTCCTATCTTTGCAGGAATTTGCTATAGTCTCCGCTTCTTTCTTGTTCTCAATTCTTTCCTTCACGTATCTCGCTTCAAACACTCGGCCGTCCTTTTCGACTTGGGCTCTGATTTTCCAGTATGGCGTCGGCACGAAGCTTCTGATGGCCTCTTCTCTTACAACGAGAAACTTCAGAGTTGGGCCCTGAACTCTTCCGGTGCTTAATGTTGCGTACTTCCCGCTCCATTTTCTGGTTGCGACAGTAAGCGCCCTTGAAAGGTTTATACCGCACAGCCAATCGATTTCGTGCCTCGTAAGCCCGGCTTCTATCAGGCCAAAATCTAGGTGTGGCAACGGTTCAGCGTAGGCTTTTTCCAGTTCCTGCTTAGTTAGAGTCGAGAATTTCATGCGTTTGGATTCATGCTCCTTGGCGCCACAAGCATATTTAAGTATGCAATATCCTATGACGCACCCTTCCACGTCGAAGTCACAAGCGTCGACAAAAGCTCCAGCTTTCTTTGCCAATGTCGTGATAGTCCGAAGCCAGCTGCGAATCCGAGTTGCTTTTCTGTCGGCAACGTATCGCGGAACCCATTTAAAACTGAAAACCGGGTAGTAGTTTCTCCCCTTTTGCTCAGCAGTAATTGTGTACAAATGACCCAAAGCTGGAACTACGACTATTTCCCTGCCGTTACGCTTAGCTACGTAGTAGGGCACCCCATTTTCCGACAGTTTCCTAGGCTTTTCCCCTTTGTCGAGGGCCAAGGCGATTCTTTGTGCAGCATCCGGCTTCTCCGTTATGACCAGAGTGTAACTATCCATGCATAGTACCAGCCGCTGATGTTTCTTCCCGCATCTTGTTTGAAGTAAAGGTTGAGAGGAGATTAAGATTTTGCCTGCGCTGGCGGCCTCATTATTCGATGGCGTCTTTTTCGGAGACTGGCACGAGTCAAGAAGGCTGAAAAATGACGAAATTACGTGAGTCTTGTCTCCGTGAAACATACAGTAACAAGGTCAAGGTTTGAAAGCTACGAGCTTCCTTGTCTGTTGCGCGCGCGCTCAACTAACGAAAAGACTCCACCATTGTCCTCCTGAGGCCGTGTCATCAGTACTAGCTGCAGAGAAAGCCTAGGTGGAGGTGGGAAGGCATGAAAGGACTGGTGAAAATGCGAATACGGGGAACGTGCGTGCTATACAGAGTCAGGCATCCTGAACCGCCCATGCTGATATCGGATGGGATCACATTCACTAGCCAGCGGGCTGGCACGTTTTATCCTTCTCAAAACAGTGCAGAGTTTTCTTGCCTAGCAACCGATAAATACGTCATGGTCATTTAGTTCTTTTGTCACCACAAGGAGCACAGCTGTCATGCCTCAACGAGTTGCTTGTGAAGGATGCGGTCACGTATTGTATGAAGGTGCCGAACTGCGGCCTCCTGATGAAATCTTGCACGATCTCGAGGGAAAATGCCCCAAGTGTGGGAAGAAGCTCTCCCTCGTACCCATTGACGTGGACGTGAAGCCTTTCAAGTAGTTTTGAAAGAGGACAGAGGCTTGAACGAAACAACCCGCAGAACACAACTGTATCAAGTGCACTTGAAAACAGCTAAACTAACAGTCTTCGCAGGCTTTGAAATGCCAGTTTACTACAAAGACATAGCACCTGAACATATGGCTGTACGCAACAGCGTCGGCATTTTTGACATCAGCCACATGGGGCGCGTGATCGTCACGGGCGCTGATTCAGAGCGCTTTCTGAACTACGTGATAACGAACGATGTCTCAACCCTCTCACCGAACAGTGCCCAATATTCGGTCATGTGCACTCAAACCGGCGGCATAGTAGACGACTTTGTCGTGTACCGGCTGGAAACAGAAAAGTTCCTAGTAGTCTTCAACGCGAGCAATCGTGAGAAAGATTACAACTGGTTCATCAAGAATGCGAAGGGCTTCACCGTGAGGATCGAGGACTTGTCTGGCAACGTGGCCATGTTTGCAGTTCAAGGTCCGAACGCAGAGAAAACACTCCAGAAAACCTCCAGTGAAGACTTGAGCAAAATTGGAAGGTTCAAGTGTGGTCATCCGCGTCTGGCAGACACGGACGTCTTTCTTTCTCGAACAGGCTACACTGGCGAAGACGGTTTCGAAGTCTTCGTATGGAACGCTTCACTAGAGAAGCCAGACTTGGCAGTGAAAGTGTGGAACGCCATTCTTGAAGCCGGCAAGAACTTCGGAATAGAACCCTGCGGCCTAGGAGCCAGAGACACACTCCGACTTGAAGCTGGCCTGTGCCTCTACGGAAACGACATCGATGAGAACACAACGCCTCTAGAGGCAGGGCTTAGCTTTGTCGTGAAGCTGCAGAAGGGGGAGTTCATTGGAAAAGAAGCGTTGCTTAAACAGAAAACTGAAGGATGGAGAAGAAAACGTGTTGGAATAGAAATGACAGATCAAGGAATACCTAGACCAGGTTTCGAAATTCACTCAGCCACTGGGGAAAAGATTGGTCAGATTACGAGTGGCACTTTTTCACCACTTCTCAAGTGCGGCGTAGGTATGGGATACGTTCAAACATCGCATGCCCAAGAAGGGGCACTAGTAAAAGTAAACATACGCGGCAGGATGACAAAGGGCAAGATAGAAGCATTTCCGCTCTACGACCCTGAAAAATACGGTTACAAGCGGAAAATTGAACGAGCGTAATGTCTTTTTCAGTTTGTTTGAACATCGGAAAGGTATATATGAACGGCGTTTCTCTTGTCAACATTTCCTAGACGTTAACTAACCGCAGGGAAAATAAAACACCTCAAAGAACTGTGTGAGAGATGAACCCAAAGTGAAGCTCAGCAGCGTCCTATCCAAGGAGAGTTTTGTCAACGGCATAAAGAGTCTGGGAAAACTAAGACTCAAAGTGAACCACAGTTCAATCCTGACGTCTTCAGCCTTGCTGCTCGTCGTTTTCTTGGCATTCACCATACGCGTACTGCCACTGCGTTGGGAGATACAGGCGGGCGCAATTCATCTTTCAGAATTTGACCCGTACTACCAGTACAGTCTGGTGAAACGAATGACGGAGCAGGGTTTGTTGTCGCCCTTCTGGCCTACGCATTGGGTTGACAAGCAGCGTTGGTACCCAGACGGAATAGACATGGGGAGCTCCTATCCGGGATTGGTATTTGTTACAGCTGTTTTCTACGACATCGTTAGGTTCTTGGGGGTTAACTTCGACTTGATGGCCTTCTGTGCGATGATGCCTCCATTAATGGCTGCGCTTGGCGCCTTGATGGTCTACTTCCTCGGAAAAGACTTAGGGGGAAAGCCTGTCGGTTTGCTTGCAGCACTCTTCTTGGCGATAAGCCCAGCTGTTATCACCAAGATTACGCTGGGCTTCTTTACGACCGAAAACGTTGGCATCTTTGCACTTCCAGCTTTCATTCTTTTTTTCCTCAGAGCCGTTGAGGAAGAAAGGCCGATCAGTTCAACGGTTGGCTACTCACTTGGGTCGGCTGCTGTCTTGACATACTTCGTTCTCGGATGGGGTGCATCATACTATCTGATTGATTTGGCCGCCCTCTTCGTTTTCGTTTTACTTCTGCTCAAGAGGTACTCGCGACGTCTTTTCTTGGTGTACGGTTTGACTTTTGGGCCGAGTTTGCTCCTAGCTATAAGTACCCGAACTGAAGTCGGACCCAGTTTCGTGGTTTCCTCTGCTATCTTGCCTGTTGCAGGAGTCTTTGTTCTCCTTTGTCTGAACGAGATCGTGAGCAATTTGACTTCTGCTAGGGAAAAGTTCATGTTTGTCGTAGTATTCGTGGCGGGGATAATCGGCAGCTTCATCGTGCTCACGCTGGCGGGCTACTTGGGAGCCATAGGGATAAAGTTCTTGGTTGTTTTGGATCCACTCCTGCGAGGAACTAACCCGTTGTTAGAGTCTGTGGCTGAACATAGAATGTCTACTTGGGGTACAATGTACTACGACCTTGGCATAGCGATACTCTTCTTCCTCGTGGGTCTATTCTTCATTGCAAGAAACCTTACCACCAAGAATCTTTTCATGCTACTCTTCGCTTTGACATCCGTCTACTTTGCTGCATCCATGGTACGCGTTATGGTCATTCTGGCCCCAGCGTTCGCTCTTGTGGCAGCCATCGGAATAGTGGGTCTGTCCAAACCGTTTGTGACACTGTTGAAGGAACCGCTGAGATTGACTGGAAAAAGGAAAGCCCTAGAGCATGTGGGAAAAGAGTTCAGCGGGGTTGCCATTTTCCTGATTTTCTTAGTTTTGATGACAAACCTGGCATTTTCGCCGCAATCTGGCGGGGTGCCGATAGTCTACAGACAAGCTTACCAGCCAGTTACGATCACCGGAGGCGGTATATCGGTAACGCCCAATCGGCCCGTGACAGAGTGGTTCGACATGCTGAAATACGTGAATGATTTCCATAGCTCTTCTACTGTTGTGGTCAGTTGGTGGGACTATGGATACTGGCTAAGCCTCCTAGGAAATGTCACCACGCTTACGGACAACGCCACGATTAACCAAACACAAATAGAAAATGTTGGGTTTATTTTTATGGCAAACGAGACTTATTCGATGAATATGTTGAAGCAGTACAACGCGGAATACGTACTCGTGTTTGTTACTGCCAATTATCAAGGAGGCTGGGTTGACTGGGCGGGCGGCGACAACGGAAAATGGACTTGGATGGCAAAGATCTCAGGAAACGCGCAGCAGCGATTCATAGATAACAACTTTATCGACAAGGCCTCTTCTTGGCAGAATGAGACTTCCTTTGGTTCATTTAGCAACACGACCAACGCATGGGAGTGGAACGATGTTGGGTTAAACTCAACGGTTTATAAGCTTATGAGTTGGGGCAAAGACCGTTGGTGTCAAGTCAACGGCGTTACGGACCCCGACGCGGCCAACGTTACGCAGCCCATATACTTCAAGGAAGAGTTCTTCTCAGGGGAGCTTCTGACGTCCAGTGACTCAACGAGCAACTACGGCGGACTTGTTCCACTTGTGTGTCTCTACAAGATCGACTGGCAAAAATACTACCAGGATTATCCGAATGCTTAAAGGGGAACGTCCTTGTTTCCTAAGGCTCCTGACCTGCACAAACCAAACAAGCCTTTGGTTCCTAACGGCGTCGGCATCTTGTACGTCCTTATCAGCGTTGTGTACTTGTTTCTCCTGTACTCTTTAGACATTGTCAAAGTCTCAAACGGGGTTTCTCCGCCCTTGACGCTGGCCGTGTGCGTGTTGTTCGGTGGTTTCATGGGATTGCTGGATGACTGGATAGATCTCAGGTGGCGTTTCAAAGCGTTTCTTCCTCTGGTTGCTGCAATGCCTCTTGCTGCCTTTGCGTATCACACTCCCCTAGTCCGTACGTATATGGCAATTCCGTTGTTGGGTACGGTCGACTTCGGTGTGTGGTACTACCTTGTGATAGTTCCGGTGCTTGTGACGATAGTGACGAATACGGTGAATCAGCTGGGCGGGTTGAACGGTTTGGAAACGGTCTGTCCGGCGGTAATTATGATTGGGTTGATGGCTATGTCGGGGTCAAATGGGGTATTGCTTTACGTTCCTCTGGCCGTGTGGCTTATCCTTGCTGCTCTAAACTTTGAGGGGAAGATCTTCGTTGGCAACACGGGGTCTTTCACCATAGGGATGACATTGGCTTCTTTCGGGATCATATCGGATTTGAAGTTGGACCTGGTCGTGTCTGTTCTCCCCTACATCTTCAATTCTGCGTTGATATTGCTGACCTTCTTCATCTATAGAGCCAAGGCAGCTGTCTCTTTTGATGGGAAAAAACTGTCCTCAGATCACAGGCGAAGCTTGGTCACCCTTCTCACGTTTCATCGTTCCTTGACCGAGCGGCAGGTGGTGTTGCTGATCTCGCTTTTGGTCGCGGCGTCAACTTCTGTTGCTCTCGTTCTCAGATTGTTAATGTTGAAATAGTGTTTGAAACGTGTTTTCACGGCGCTTATTGATGTCCCACGGTTGCTTCTTGCTCCGCGTTCCTCCATCGATCCGTTGACATTCCCTGTTTCGCGTTTTTACTCGTCTAACACGTCTACCCCCCTTCCCCCCTCGGTTTTTTTCTGCAGCAAATACTGTGATGCGGTCTTCGGCGACTGCTTGTGAAGTCTTCTCGATGGCCTCGCGCCTGATTTTCTATCCTGAACGCTCATGCGATGAATGCTAGTATGCGAGTCTCAGCAATGTTTAATAAACATCTGTGGTCTTCTTAGGTGCTAGGCGGGTGAGTGGACCTCCACCCGTTCCGCCATAGAAATCCCGGCGCAGGAGGTGAAAGGATAAGATTTGACAGTAGAGACTTGGCGTTAACAGCCGTTTTTGCAGCATTGTACGCCACTATCAACCTGGTGCAGTCGTTTTCTCCTTTCGGAAATCCTTCAATCTATGGACCTATACAATTGCGCCTTTCAGACTTTCTGATCGCATTAGCCGCTTTGTTAGGATTGCCTGTCGTTATAGGAGTCACCGCCGGATGCGCTGTTGTTAACGTCTTCGGACCCATAGGATTCATTGACGTAATCTTCGGTTCCATCGCCAATCTAATAGCTGCAAGCCTCGTGTTGTTGCTGAAGAAGCATAAGTTGCTAGCGTGCATCGCAGGTGCTTCACCTATAGGAATCATCGTTGGCGGCGGGTATCTGTGGATATCCTATCCTTATCAACCTGCGGAGCTAGCGTTCTTGCCAGCTTGGATCACGACGCTGATCAGCCTTTTGGTCAGCAGTCTAGTCGCTATTGCGGTCATAGGTTACGCGGTTCTGCGAATACTGAGCAGACCCAGCATCATTGAACCACTAAAATCACATGGTTTGAAAGCGCTTTCAGAGAATTAACGACTGCGAAGCCTTACATGAATCTCTCCAGTTTTGTCAGTCCTATTATTTCGTCAAAGTCCAGACCCAACGCATCCAAGACCTGGTCAAACGTCGAATGCAGGTAAGCTACGTACTTGTCAACGTCAACCTCGCTTTTCGTCGCCAACTGAACTGGTTTCACGTGCGGCTCTCTGGTCGTCTTGACGAAGCTTATGAGGTCCCCGGCTTTCAGCTCCACCCCATTCTCTTGCAGAATCTTTGCGGCCTTGACGTGTTGGGGAGTTGTCTTCGTGTAGTGTCCGATTTCTTCGCCTAGGACCACGTTGAATGCTAGCTCGTTAAGGTTCTCCCATTCGCGTCTCTTCAGTTGCATGTAGCATTCTAGGACAATTTCGCCGATATCCTTTTTTGCCCTTTCAAAGTCTTTTGGACACTTGACCTGTGCGAGACGATCCTTCATTCTGTCGAAGGCTTTCTTGATGAGAAGTGGGATGTGTTTCTTCTTGCCTGTCAATCCTTTGACGTCAACTGTGCCATTTTCAAAGACCCCGAGATAGTTCTTCTTGCGAGAGCTGAAAACGGCGTACCTGTATACCTTGTCAACGTCCAAGCTCATTTTGAGTTCGTGCTCTGTCCAGCGTGCCAGTTCTTCAGTTTGCTGTTTCGAGGGGTTCTTCAGGAAGAGGCTGTCGGTGTCCCCATAGAGCACTTGGATGCTCAGCTGTTCTGCTTTGTTGAGTATCTGTGTTATTGAATGTCTTCCGATGGCGGCTGTTGCCTCAGCTACTGGTGGGCAGTAGAGGTCAAAGCTTTCTGCTCCGAAGACTCCGTAGCTCGCGTTCAGGATGACTTTGAGAGCTCCCTGAGTAATGTTGTACCAGCTTCTCAAATCTGAGCTGAGAGACTTATCCTTGGTCCTAGGCTTGTACCATTGCACGCGTAAGTCTCGTAACGAACCGATCAACAGGCTCTCTAGCGCTCGTTTCTTTGTGCAAACCCAGTGTGGGGTATCTGGAACGATGTTGCTGCGGCACTCTGGATGTGGACACAGTATAGACTGGTAGCCCAGGTTCCACACCTTGATGATTGACGGGTACAGGCTTGGAAAATCCATGACAGCAACGTTGAAGTACACTCCTGGCACTGGCTCGACGACTATTGCTCCCTTGTATTTCTTGCCCTTTATGATCGCTTTGGTTGCAGTCTGGCCCTTCGTTGCCAGTATATCCTTTGGGCTCGGGATTAGCATGTTCCTCTTGCGGTGCTCCCGTTGCAGAAAGTTTCTTATCCAGCGAGAGACGCCTTGCCGACTCACATCTTCCATTGGCATGCTGCTGATTCTAGTGAGAACCAGGATCAGCTTCATGACGAGCTCATCTTCAAAACTTGTAAGTTTAAAGGTGATTTCAGAGTCTCTGAGGCAATACTCGGCGAGCTCGGTGTAAGTTAACTCGCCAAGAGTCTTGTCGAGTGGCACTTTTTCAAGTCCGATCAGGGTTTTTCCAAGGTCGTTCAGCGTCACGTCTCTGTAACGGTTGTTGAAAGCGTAAATCTGAATTGAACGGTTGAAGAAAAACTTGTAAAGATCAATATGAACTCCATAACTCAGCGAGCAGGATCTTTTACCAACTTCTATTGGGATCTCGCTTCGTCTGATGCCAAGGTTAAGCGCGCGGTGGAACAAATAGCTGAGGTCAAAGTCGTCCCCGTTGAAAGTTAGGACGAAAGGATAGTCCCACAAGGCGTCAAGAACAGACCTGATGAGTTTCTCCTCTGAATCGAACGTTTCAAGCTCCACATCGGCGGACAGGTGCCTCGCTCCCTCGCGGACTCCTTCGCGTTTCAGGAGCAAGACTTTCTTCAGTCCATCTGAACTGTAGAGTGAAACACATACAACCGGGCAGGCTGCTTCCCGAGGGTCAGGCATTCTTGTAGGGATTGGTGCCAACACTTCTATGTCGAGGGCCACACGGCGAAACTTGGGAGCAGGGTATTCCAGCAGTCTTGCCCACTCTTCGATGAATTCCAACTCCTCATCAGTCGCGTCCTTGAAGGTTCCTCGAATATGGTTCACGGTCCTGTCAGCTTCTTCCAGCCGTTTCAGGACGAGGCTGCAGTCTCTTATCTCGTACATCATTCCGGGCAGAAGTTGGCGGTCGTAAATGTAGGATTGGTAGTACTTTATCGTTGACTCCCACACTTTGATTTCTTGAGGGGCAACAGGCGCGTCCGAGACGTTTGGGAAATCCTCAGGAATTATGTCTCTAATACATCCTGTAGGTCGGCCGCCGATGGCCAATGGATCCTTAGTCAATATTTTCGTGACACTGACGTTCTTGTCTAGCAGCGGGTCAAATTTCTCCACGATCTCAAAACGGTCGAAACCAGGGTGTTGAATTACACGGCTGATTTTTTCAAGCTCGTATTGTGAAAGGTTTGTGAGACAGTACGGTTGATGGCCAGTGTTGTCATACCAGAAGTAGATCTGGCCCGAAACCGGCTCATACAGCTTGATTACTGCCTTGCAAGCCCTCCCGTCATAGGTGGCGGAGACAAGGTATGAGCATGGTAGGTTCTCAGGAGCAAGCGGAGGAAAGGCGCGCTTTATCTCTTCTCTCGTTCCAGCCTCACGGATTACCGATAGCCTCGCATCCGCTTTCTTTTCCATGGGAGGCTTGTTTTCCTTGGGCGAGAAATCCCCTAGGCGTTTCTGAGCCATCTAAGTCTTGACCTGAATATTCCAATGAATCAGGTTGCCTAAAATCTCTTGCTCTCAGACGTTGATTTTCACGAAGACTCTGCCACTCGGCCAAGCGTTGCGCCTTCTACTTGTGATGCTTTTTCTCCGAAGACACCAATTTCAAGCTGGACGCGGAATCAATGGGATGCATCTTCAATTTTTATGCAGAACCACACATGTGTCTAAACTGTGTGGACACTTTGCCGAGGGAAGCTTGGACGGTTGCGATCGAGACTCTCAGCTGGATGGAGATGCGCGCGCTTCCGTTTCTGACAGTGACTCGCTACGCATCGTTTACCGTTGGGCATACACGAAGAGCATGTTCGGTTTAGGAATTTTGTGAGGTGTGTGAGCCTTAAAAGTGAGCCCCCCGTCGTTTTTTGCTGCTGAACCTCCAAGACTGTGAAACACCATCTATCTCTGTTGAAGTAACCGCCCGCACCAGACTGCGACGGACGATAGAAAATTTAGGAACAAGCATGCTCGCCCAGAAGTTCTGCCAATGTCAGGGCAACTGGGTCCCTTCGCAAAACTAGCTCATGTTCAGGTATTCAGTCCAATAGTTCTTGGCGATAATCTTTATTGACAAAGGTTCCCTTTCATATCTTCCGACTTCTCGTCAAAAAATCTTTGGCTTCTTTCATTTGTGACTAGGCTTTCCTAGATTTTTCTACTTGGCACAGTATTTCGAAAATGACTTTTGCCGTTTGGATCGCTGAGACTCCTCGGTCGTAGTCAGGCGCGATTTCTAGAACATCAAAGCCGACCACACGCTTATCACATACGCCTGCCAGAATATCGAGCAGAAAGTGCATTTCTAAACCGTCAGCCTCTGGGTTCTGAACGGCAGGCACGAAAGCCGGGTCGAGTACGTCCATATCGACAGATACGTAGATGTGCTTGTACTTCGCCAGTTCCTCGGTCAACTGTTCTATTGTACGTTCGATTCCTTCTTTCCTGATTTGCTGCGTCGTGAAAAACTCTATTCCTGCCCTTTTTGCATACCTTAGCTCTTCGTTGCAGACTGCCCTGGTGCCAACCTCGATGATTTTTGCAGGTCTCACTTCCTCGTTTATTCTGCGCATGAAGGTCGTGTGTGACATTTTCAGTCCCAAGAACTCGTCACGCATGTCAAGGTGAGCGTCGAAGCTGATAATTGCTGTTTTTGAAGCCATTTTTCCAAGGCCTTTTGCTATGCCAAAAGTTATGGTGTGTTCCCCGCCAATCGTCACCGGAACCTTCTCTGCTTTCAGGATGTCCCTGATGACAAGCTCAAGCATTTCCAATGTTTTCGCTGTGTCAGAAGATACATGCAAATCGCCTAGGTCGTGGAGATGCAGGTCTTCAACATCCATACCCGTGCGGAAACTGTGGGTTTCTATGTTAAGAGACGCTTGTCGAATTGCTGTAGGTCCAAACCTCGCTCCAGTGCGGTAGGTGCTCGTGACGTCAAACGGCACTCCTAGTATTACAAAGTCCGCCCTGTCAAACGGTTTTTGAAAACCGGTGAAGACGTTTGAAGGCGAAACGAAAAGCTCACGATACCCCATCTGTCTTCATCTGCCTGCTCAACATTTCACTCTGTGCCATCACTTCTAAACGGTTACCTCATATTAAAATTCTGTAAGTGTACACGTTCAGAGTCCCTTCCATCCCATGGATGGTGGGTCAATGCCCATTTGCCAAAGAAGTGCATTCAGTTCGCCTCGATGATGGACTTCTTCCTCGAACACATGGATTAGGACGTCTTCAGCCGTGATTTTCTTGATTGCACCGTCATCATCCTTGACTGAGTAAGTTTTCTTGAGTCTTTGTGTCGTTAAGGATTTGAGGTATCGATGCGTTCGTTCTTCGACGTGCTGCATGTAAGACCTGACTTCTTCGAAAGTTTTGTACTTGGCATAATCCTTCTTTGAATGGAGGTTCTGCTTTTGGAGGAAATCCAACCAGTAGTCTATCGCGCCTAGAACGTGGACAAATATGTTCCTAATCGAGTGAAAACTCGCTTCCCTGTTCTTGACGAATTCTTTCCAAGATAGTTGAGAGAGAGTATCGAAATATCTGTGTCTCAAGGTCTCGTTGTAATCCAAGAGGGCTACGATATCAACCATTGTTTAGGTCACAAGAATAATGTTAGTTCACGTAAACGTTAAAACTTTGTGACCAAAGATTGCAATTGGATGCATTGTCTTTGAGGGATGAAAATGGAAAAAGTCGTCAGCTCGATGTACGAACGCTTAGTCTCTCTTCTGATTGAAAATCTTGATTTCGATAGGGCATCGGTCATCCTTGAGGTCGGTGCAGGCAGGGGTCAGCTGACAATTCCGCTTGTTAAGAGACTCAAGACAGCCAAAGGTGGTTTCAGGATGATAGCCTTTGACACTTCGGAAGGACCATACAAAAGCGCTTTGGAGTCTCTGAAGCGGGATTTGCGAAAGGAAAAGCTTGAGGATCTTGTCATGGTCGTCAATGGCGACGTCAGAAACATGAGTGCGATGGGAACCGAGAGCGTCGATCTGATCATTTCAAATGAGACGTTGTGTGAATTGAACAGAGAGGGGCTTGAAAAAGCAATTCAGGAGTTTCACCGAATCCTGAAGCCCGACGGCGAGATGGGGCATGGCGAACTTATTCCTGTCGCAGAAAACGAAGCACAGAAGCTGGTTATCGATGCAGATGCCAATTCGATGGAGACATCGTTGCCGAGACCAGAATGGTTTTCCCCTTTCTCAGACGAAATCGCGGCAATGATGCACAGGACGGGTTTCAAGAACATAAGGACTGAATATTTTGAGACAAGAATCGAAATGGATTACGACACGGCAATAAGCATGTTGAAGGACTGGGCAATCAATCCGTCATGGATTAAAAAACATTTGAATGACATCAAAAGGTTTGGCCTGGAGCTTCCGATGGAACACGTCGTCTTCTGCGAGAAATAAGGCGGAGTTTTTTTCCAAACAGAATTTGAGAGTGACGAATACTGCTCAGCAGTAGCTCGAAACGTAGAAGAGGCGCAGAAACTGGTTGAAGCTGGGTTTGAATACGTTTGTAACCATGATGAAATATTGTTATTCAGAAGAAGAAAATAAGAAGGCGCGTACGGAAAGAGAAAAAGGGGTAGGCGTGTTTTAAAAGCCGCGTAGGGCTTGGCGCTGGGCCTCTACCATGGCTTGGCTTCGCTTGCATTCGAACTCGATCATGATTGTTCTGTAAGTTTTCTCTGCTTTGTATGGAAGGTTGCTTGATACGAACATTTCAACAGGTATGCCCTCCTCCAGGCTCAGGCGACGGATCTGGCCAACTCTCCTCAAGACAACCCCCAGACTTGCGGCAGCGCCCCAATGGGTTTTTCCTGCAAGACCTAACCTCGATCTTATTTCCACATTAATCAACCTCCATTCTGTTCCTGATTACAGTAAGGTCATATCATCGATAATTGTATAACTGAAGAATATTCAAATATAACACAAGACATTTATAGAAAGTTGAACAGTATTCAATAATATGAAGAACATAAGACCTGAACTGATAAAATTGTTCAAGCAGGGGTATTGCACGCCTCAGATATCCAGAATTGCCAAAGCTATTGACGAACCTTCGACGACCATTCATTACAACATAAAGAAGCTGGAGAAAGAAGGCGCAATAAAAACCTACAAGGCCGTTTTTGACTACACAAAAATCGAAGAAGGATTCTGCGCGTATGTCCTGATCAACGTGTCTCCTTTAGAATACGAACATGATTGGTCGAAATACGAAACGCAAATAGTAAGAGAGCTGGCAAAGCATAAGGAAGTCGAGAGTTTGGATATAATCACGGGAGAATGGGATATGATTCTCAAAATCAGAACAAAAGACCAAAACGATTTCTATGACTTCTTAGGGAAAGTCGTTAATCGAGTGGCCATCCAAAAAAGCGTATCCCTAGTCTCATTGCGGCAAGTCAAAAGCGATTTCATACCTAGATGACGTGCGCGCGCCAACAATGTGGAAGAAGCCAAGAAACTAATTGAAGCTGGTTTTGAATACTTTTGCAACCATGACGAAATAATGCTATTCAGAAAAAGAAAATAACTTGTTAACTCCGCTTACATATTGGTTGGAAACATGAGCTTAGACGAATTGTTTAATGGTGTCTCAAAGAAACTTAAGATAGACTTTGAGGAGCAAGCCAAAATTCTTCAGCATCCGGGCGAAGTTGGCACTGGTAAAGAGAATGTTTTGAAAGCAATCTTGACTAAGTATATACCAAAGAGGTTCAAAGTTGATAGTGGATTTGTTATCGATGCTCTCGGAAACAGAAGTCTACAAATGGATATTGTTGTCTATGAGGCAAACTACACTCCTGTTTTTGAGATTGTAGATGAGAAGAAATTCTTTCCATGTGAAACCGTAGTTGCAGTTGGACAAGTGACATCAGAAATAGGATCAGCAAAGAGATTGCAGGAATGTTTGGACAATATTCGTTCTGCGAAGGCTTTGGATAGATCAAACCGTGGAACTAGTCTATTGATAACTGGTCCAGGCATTTCACATGAACACATGCCATTTAATCCAAACAAAGAATTCAGAGATCAGATATTTGGCTTTGTTTTCTGTTCATCTTCTATGAAGCTAGATTCGATGATTGCAGGATTGCAAGAGTCTAACAAGAAGAATGAAAGGAAGCTATGGACTAACGCTATTGTGAATTACAATGAATATCTGATTGAATATGAAGGAAAGGGTCATCTAACACAAAACGCCATGGAGGCCGAAAATATCATCGTGACGGATGCAAAGTTGACTTCACGGATTCTTCCATTATTCATTAGCATACTGAACAATTTCCTGAATATGGCACATATAGCACGACCTAATCTTTTCGCGTACTGCAAAATTGATGCTGTCGAACATCATGACTATGAACTTATGTCCACAGAAGAACAATGATCAATGTATGACTTTATTCAAGGGCGCGCTTATACTTTCATGTCAAATGCTGGGAATTGAAAAGCGAGCAATATTTTATAAACTGTTGAATCACACTTAAGGTTATGCTTCCATTTCTACTGCAAGCTGTATCCCCAAGCATTCAAGACCAAATATGGACGATACTTAAAGCCCATCCAGGAGAATTTGCATTCCTTTGGTTAGGAATATCTTTTGTACTACTTCTCATGTTCAAATACGGTTTTAGAAGAATGAATTATGGATTTGCACTTTTGTCCTTTGTTGTTGGGTTTGGACTTGCATTATTGATAGTTTTAGGAAGTTATCCTGTACCTGCACTGCTTTGCGCACTTTTCTATCTTTCCAAGCAGGATTCGAGAATGTGAGTTTAAACGGGAAAGTGAAACATTAGATTTATTAGTGTTACCGTCAATGCATAAAGGTTAAAGGCGTATGGAAAATGTCACTCGGGTCCAGGCTAAGGATTGAGAGCTGGGGAATGTTCGCAACGTCTTTCTTCTACGCAGTCGTCGGCATAGCATTTCTTGCTCTTTTGCCTGTGAGTGGCTTCCCGCCGCACATTGGGATCCTCGGCATACTAAGCCTTATTGCCGCCTATGGCATGTTTAGGAAGAGGGCTTGGTCGTTCTGGTTTGTCATAATCTTGTTCTTTGCTAGTACAACCTTTTCATCCTATGTCATATACAGTGTTTTGACAAGAGATTATCTCCTGAGTGTCGGCATGATTTTCTATCTCATTCTAACATGGGTCTTCACGGCATACGCGGCAAACAAGAGAAAAGTTCTTGAAGAATGAGGACGTCTTTTCTCGTTTTATATAATCGCGCCAGCATTCGTCTTGTCGAATTCTCTTTGTTTTTCACTGCTTTTTTCCAAGAAGTCGCACCGCGACTTCCTCTTCTGCATCCACGAACTGCACGTTTTCAGGGATTTCGACATAACCATCTGCTCTCGCGAGGGTCGTTATCGCTCCAGAGTCTCCTGCTAGAACAGGTTCGGCCACGGTCCTGTTTAGCTTATCGTGCTTCAGGGTTACCATGACAAATGTTTTTCTTCCCTTTGCCGAGAACATCTTTGTCGTTGTTACGGCTTTCACTTCCAAGTCCTCTTCTGCTCTTCTCCCCCCCATTGCCTGTATGATCGGGCGTACAAGTAAATGGAAAACTAGCAAGGCAGACGTTGGATGTCCAGGGAGCGAGAACACAGGTTTATCACGAATCAGCCCTATCGTCGTGGGTTTTCCAGGTTTGATAGCGATTCCAGATACGATTGTGCCAGGTTTTCCGATAGAAGCCAACGCTTTTGGCATAACATCTTTTGGGCCTACCGAGACACCGCCGGATGTTACCACAACGTCGGCGTAGGCCAAAGCTTGCCTCAACGCTTTCTGAAGCTTGACGAGGTTATCGGGGAAAACGCCGAGAAAAATGGGTTTTCCTCCGCTTTCGAGCACGGCTGCGCTCAAGCTGTATGCGTTAGTGTCATAAATCTTCCCAGTGGGCAGGCTTCTGCCTGGCTCGATTACCTCAGCTCCTGTCGAAAAAACTGCTACTCGAGGAACCACGTAAACCTTGACTCTCGCTATGCCCAGGGCAGCTAGAACACCGCTTTCTCGCGAACCCAGCAGTTTGCCAGATTTGAGAACAGCCTCGCCTTTTCCGATGTCCTGTCCTGCTTCCATTATGTTCTCATGTCTTGCGACTGCGCTGAACACACGAATACGGTTAACCTTTCTTTCAGTCTGCTCAACCATGACAACAGCGTCTGCGCCTTCGGGAATGGGTGCTCCTGTGACTATTTCTGCTGCTTCTTTCTTTCTGACAACTATCTTAGGAGCTTCGCCAACGCGTACTGCTCCGTGGGCCATCAGCGTAATCGGTCTGTTCTCCTCGGCACCAAAGGTGTCTTGCGCCCTGACAGCGTATCCGTCAACTGTTGACCGATCAAACGGTGGAATGTCTCTGCTGGCCGTTATGTCTTGTGCTAGAACACGGCTGCTAGCCTCCAGAAGCGAAATCTCTTCAATGCCCAAAGGCTTGGGTCTGAATCGTTCTAGAATGACTTTTTTTGCCTCTTCAAAAGTCAACAGTTTCCTAAACATAATCTCTAATCGCCTCTAAATCGTCAAACATGTGCACCGAGACAATGTCTCCTTCTTCTAAGCCTTCTACGTTTTCTGGCACGACCGCATAACCGTTAGCTCTTGTCATAGTGGAAATCAGACTTGAACCGCGAGCGCTGATAGGTTCAGCGAAGAAATCATCATCCTTTTGAAGAACGCGGACACGAACGAAATTCTTCCTTCCCAGGGTGGTGGCGATTCTCCTACTCATTCTTGCCCTCAACATGGGTCTCGGCTCTGCCCGTTTAAGCCCAAGCATCCTGCTCACTAACGGTCTGCCAAAAACCTCGAAGCTCAGCATAGCGGCAACAGGGTTGCCTGGGAGTACGATGATGGGCTTGTCTTTCACGACTGCCAGCGCCGTTGGCATGCCTGGACGCATTGCTACGCCATGAACAATGACGCCTGGCTTTCCAACCTTGTTGACAGTTTCTGGAACGAGATCCAGGCCCCCGACACTAGTTCCACCAGAACTAATCACGCCATCAGCTTTCATAAGGCCTAGCCTCAGCTTTTCCGAGATTTCGTCCACATCATCCCTTGCAATGCCCAAGTCTAGAGTTTGTGCTCCTAGCTCACTGCATAATGCACATAGAACAGTTCTGTTGGTGTCAAATACCTGTTCTCTTCGCAGTTTACCACCCAACTCAGCAAGTTCATTTCCAGTTGCCAAAATGGCGATCCTGGGCCTTCGGAAGACCTTTACTTCGGCGATGCCAAAGGCAGCTATCAGTCCCAGCTGCTGAGGCTTCAAACGAGTTCCTGCTTCGGCAGCGACCTGTCCTTTTCGCATGTCTTCGCCCTTTTTCGAAACGTTTTCCCACCGAGTCACAGGGCTCAACACGGCGATCTTGTCTCCATCCAGTTTAACATTTTCCAGCATCACGACGGCGTTTGTGCGACTGGGAACCGAGTTGCCCGTCCACACCTGCTTTGCTTGGTTCTCGTTTATCACGTCCTTATAGACGATCTTGAGAGTTTTTGGTCTATGCTGTGTTGCTTGGGCAGTGCTGTCGGCGTTTACAGCGTATCCATCAACTGCTGACCTGTTAGTCCTCGGCAAATCCGTCCTTGCGATTATTTGTTCGGCTAGGACACGATTTAGGGCTAAGTGCAACGGACTAGACGTTTCTTTCGGTTTGATCCGCAACGTTCCGAGAAACGTTTGCAACGCGGTTTCTACTGAGAAAAGTTTCTGAAATCCTCTCAATCGAACCAAAACATGTCCCCTTGAACAGCACTACAGGACAGCGTAAAAAACGTATCGCACTTTCTTAACTCTTGTCTAACTCTTCTTGAAGTGTGTCACGCATCTTCATTGCGTCCAGATCTAGGATTGGGCTTTCGCTTATGATGACTGGTTTCAACTCGAATTCAATGATGACCCTTGCAAGCAATCGGAAGTCTGGTCCATAACGTGCTTCCTGCAGCGTGTGATGGCGTCTTTCACCCTTGTCAGTGAACTCGATCTTTGTGAAGTGACAGTGCAAGTTCTTGAGAGCGTCAGTTCCAAGTCGGTTCTCAATGCGCTCTGCAACCTTGCGGAAATCCTCGACGGTTCTGAAACGCCCTCTGTCTCTTGCGTGAAGATGGGACCAATCAACAACCAGCTGCGTGCGTTCAACTGTCTCGCACAGATTCAAGGCTTCGTCGAGGCTTCCCAGCTGATAAGTCCTGCCCATCGTTTCTGGTCCTATTCTAACGTTCCTAATCCCCAGGCTCAGCATGTTTTCAACAACTTCTTCCAAGGCTTCTGAGCACGTTTTGAGAGCTTCCATGGGTGATTTCTTGCCGTAGACACCGGGATGGAAAACCACAACATGAGCACTCATCCATTCAGCGGCCGTTGCACACGCTATCAAGCGTTGTTTGCTTGCTTCAACGATTGCTCTTTCGCCGCAGAAGTTGATGAAGTAAGAACCGTGGAGACTGAGCCAAACGTCGTTCTGCTTGGCTTCCAGCTCTAGTTTCTGAGCCTCTTCTTTCCTCATTTGGGGCTTCTTTCCCCATTGAACGGCTTCATACTCGAAAGCGTCAAGTCCCTCTTCGCGTAGAAGTCTCGGAACGTCCGTCAAAGTAGCCTTCATAAACTTGAACAGTGGGGGAACCTCAGCTGGACCGAACCTGGGGCGTCGATCCATAGAAATCCCGTGAATCTGGCTATTTCTTGTACCGGTAGCCTTTCCCGGTTCGCTCTCCGTAAATGATGACTACTAGCACAGAAATCCAGGCTGCAGCGTTCTGGAAAAGCAAGAACTTGTCAACATTGCCTAGGGTTGCTATTGGACTGATCAAGCCCCCAAGACCAACTCCTAGATTTCTGACCCCTGGTGCAGCAGCAATCAGGGCGTCGTTTATGGAAGTGCTGAGCCAGCCTATGGGCCCCACAGCTTGGGCCACTCCCTTCGCCCAGTTGTTCACCGAGATGACGAAGTTGCGCAGCGAGGGGTCGGTCTGATAAGCGTTCGACACAAACCGAAAGATTGCCTGCGGGTAGGCCACAAGAGAGAAAAGCAGGGTGAAAGCTGCAAAAGCCAGCAGTACAATCAAGGCGCTTCTGATTGTGGCTCTTGCAAAGTGTATTCTTTGGGAAAGGTAAGAAATTCCCTTGGTTTTCGGTAGCCTTGACTTTATCCTCCTAGAATAGTTCCTTGCGGCGCGACTTATTCTTGATGCCAGTCCCCTCTTTTCAACCCTCTGCCTTGGGAAGGTTTCAACCTTTCCTCTTCGTATTTCTCGCCGTCTCAATGATACCCTTTTAGTGAGGTACGTCCAGCTGAGTGCAAGCGTGATTATGACGCAAATGGGGACCAGATTGAACGCTGGGCTTATCGCTATAGTCACTGGCCAACCCGTCCCTGGAAAGTTGAAACTCCATTGCAAGACTGATGTGTCCTCAACGCCCAATCTCATGGCGTAGAAAACGACAAGAAACTCGATTAGTGCTGCCACTGCGAGAAACAGGATCACTGTAATCGATCCTTTCAGTGTGGTCCAGCGGATCACTCGCCGTTTTTGTTCAGGCTGCGTTTGCAAATGTTTCACCGCATGTTCTTGGCAGCATTTTGGTTCAATTATGAAGATTCTCATTAAAAAATGTGACTGTGACCCAGCGGCCCGCCGTGAATGTGGAAGAGATGACGTTCACGATCTTAGGTTTCGGTCAAAGGGAATTCGTGTCCACACCTCGGGCATTTTGTCCCTGTGCAGTGCACTGAAGATGAGCAGCCTGAGCAGGCGAAAGCTCTACCGTAGGTTATGTCAAATGCGAAACCGCATCTTGGACAGCGAACTATTCGCCTGGGACCAGCGCTCACTCCAATCACTTTGTCTGTGTCAACCGATCAAACAAAATTTTAAAAGCTTTTCTGGATATGTTTAAACGGGTGGAACCAGAAATAATCTCTGAAAGGAACTAAGCGGCTCGGTTAACTTGGAGTGGATTGCACACGTCGGGTAAAGCAGAAAGGATGGAACTCTACAAGGATCGAAATACGCAAGTCCTACTGAACAAGTTCTTGAACGGTGAGATAAGCGAACTTCAAGCAATCTGTGATTCTAAGCTAGGATACCGGTACCCGACGATTGAGGCAATTGTTGGAGACGCTTCAAGCGCTGAGTCATTTCTCAAGAAGCTTTACGAAGGTGGAATACTCGAGAGAATACTCTTTGACAAAGTTATCTTCTGCCCAAAATGCGATTCAGCAAGTATTTCCATCCATTATTGTTGCCCTTACTGCAAATCTTTCGACATACGGAAAAGCTCCCTGATCGAGCACGTTAAGTGTGGATACATGGATGTCGAGGAAAACTTTCACAAAGATGACAAGCTCATCTGTCCAAAATGCCAAGATGAACTGAGAAAACCCGATGTAGATTACAGAAGAGCTGGAATATGGTGCACTTGCAAGGACTGCGGCAAGAGTTTCGACATCCCAGTCGCCGCACTTTTTTGCCGGGACTGCCATGGAAACTTCACTTACGAAGATGTGAAGGTCAAAGATGTATATGCGTACAAGCTGAAGAAAGAAGCTAAAGAAGAAGCTGCTCTGGGCTGGGTTCTGATTGCGCCGATAAAAGAGTTTCTTGCAGAAAATGGGTTTCAAGTTGAAGGCCCCGCCTTTCTGAAAGGCAAATCCGGGGCTAATCACATGTTTGACATAGTCGCTCGTAAGGGACACACTGCAGAGAAAGTGACAGTCATTGATGTGGCAACGTCAACCGAGGCAGTCGTGACAGAACAGCCTGTCATCGCATTGTTTGCCAAGATGTTTGACGTTTCGCCAGAGGATGCATACCTTATCGCAATTCCGAAAATAAACGACAACGGAAGAAGAATGGCGGAATTATATAAGATTCATCTGATTGAGGTGAAGGACCAGAAAGACGCAACGAAGATTCTCAAAGAAGAGCTGCATGCCAAGAAATAGAAATGTCAAGCTGAAACTAGGGATTTTGCCAAGAAGGTTTGAACACTGAAACGGTTCCTTTTTCAGTAATGACCTTGACAATGGACGCGTTATCGACCAAGCTCATATCGCCGCGAGTGTAATTGACTGAATCTCCAGCGTTGATGAACAAGTTCACGTCATATCTTTGATGGATTGTCGTGCTGTCTACCCATACAGAAACCAGATGAGCAGTCACGGAGCCCTTGTTCTGCAATGTAAATGTTGCTCCATCAACGATAACTGCTCTGACACCTAAGAAGTCAATGTCAACAGAAGTCTGATTAACATCCATTTGCTCGTCTTGCAATTTCACGTAGATGATGCCGTTGTCAGTAATGTAGCTGCGCCACTGGTCGGTCAGATTGAGAGCGTAAATGTCCCAGCCTGTAGTGGGTGTATGACCGGCAGTAGAGTTGAAGCCGTTATCAGAGTATTCTCCCACTGTCCAGTTGAAGGCTTTCAGATACCAGTTCTCACCTGAGTCATTTGCACGATATCTCAATTGGATTTCAACAGTTCGTATGGAGGTGACAGGTATTGTGCCCAAATCGATTGTAAAGGTTCCGACAACTTCTAGCTTCCTGGATTGTCCGCCCTGAACCTCTTGAGCACCATAAGCAACTAAATTGTCTCTATCGCTTTCGTAGCTAGCCTTGATCCACGCATTGCTTCTTGCAACGTTGGAAATCCGCACTTCATCAATGATACCGTTCAAATAGCCTCGTGAAGAAACACAATAAGCGAGGTAAAGAGGTGCTGGATTGCAAACGATGTTTCCTGTCACTGTGTGAGTTGAGCCCACTTGCTGAGCATCTACAATATCCGTAATCTTTGAGCCGTCATATGTAAAAGTCCAATAATACCATGTGTCTGTCTGGAAAGGATAATTCTCATCATTCGCCCCTGTCCACCCATCCGCACCGTCTGTTCTCACCAAGTTTCTTATGGCGTGTGAGTTTATGAAGCCAATCTGCCACTGATTGTCCTTTCCTGCAATAACCGTTTCGGTGGTTGGCAAAGAGCTGAGTTTTACCCATGCTTCGATCGTGAGTTGGCTGTTTGTGAAGTCGAGGCTTGGGCTGTCCTGTGTCTGAACTTTATCATTTTTCCCGTCAAACGCGTCCGCACCGTCTATTTCGCCGGAAACACCCTGTGTTACACCACCTTGGGGAACCCCAACGTTGCTGTTCGAAGTCGAATCTTGATGAACCCCGTTAGACTCAGGCAGATGCAAGACAAGCCTAAAGTTGCTGTCCCACACGTTCATGGCAGCCGTTGAGGCTGCATCTCCCACATGCGCAGTGTTGTCAGCTTGATTCCTGTCGTAATACAAGTACAGTAGAGTGTCTTGTGAACTGCTTATGCTGGGAACTTTGGTCCACAGCCACGCTTCTCTGTTGGTGGCATCCCATCTTTCAATCTCTACGAAGCACTGAGTTATGCCATCGCTTGTTGTGATGGCAATTTTCTTCCTGTTGTCGGCACTTTGTAACTCATCGAACACGTAAGAGACGTCATTCCTGAACCTGCCAGAAGAATTGCTAAGGTATACCATTACCGGGAAATCGTTCAGCGTATTAACGATGTTACTGTGGTCAATGGTGATCCTCATTCGCTTGCTCCAGCCTCCTAGCCAACCTCCTCCAGAAGAGCTTTCCATGAACGTTTCGTAGCGACCATCAATGGCTTGAGTATCCACATAGGACCCGCTTACGTGACTGCCAACATTAACGGTATATTCATTTTGAGCTACTGACCAGGAAGAACTGTCTATTTTGGCTATGTTAACGATTTCAACATTTTCTTGCATTCTTTCCCAGTCGAATTGATTCATCTGGTAACTCCACAAGATCACGTTAGAAACAATGATCACGACTAGAACCAGGCTTAGCATGACGACTATCACGTTGCTTATTCCACGCTTGTCCAGTCTAAGGCGCTTCATAGTAAGCAGCAACATGTGTCCCCCTTGTGGTCAAAACATCAATGTAGTACAGGCTATGTGGAACCCAATTTTGGGAAATGTTCAGCCACTGGTGTTCGCTGATTTCCAGCCTGAAAGGGTTGGTGAAAGATTGAGAGGTGTGGTTGACATAGACTGCAAGAATGTATACCGCAACCTTTCCAACATTCCGAACATAAATGTCAATGTTTTTGGTGTAATTGTTGAACCATACATCTTCCACGATTACGCGTTCACTCATGTTTTCACGCAAATTAGTCGTTATGACATAAGTTGCTGACGTAGCAATCGCCATTGCAGCAACAGCGACGACTGTGAGCAAGAGATTGCTCAGAACAGGGGTTATACCCCGTTTATCGCTGAAGATCTTAAACAATGCCTGCATTTTCTTACCTCTACAAGAAGAGTTTCAAAGCCAGGTAACCACAGATCATCAGTATTAAGCAATGTTTCAACCCAGCGTTGATTGTCCCCTCCCCCATTTTTCCAGCTACAAGTCCTCCGAAAAAGGCTTGAACTAATGTCATGTGGAAGAACATGCGCCTCATTTCTTCAGGCGTCATAAGCGCGGTTCCCACCGTTGGTAACTGTTCTATGCTTACGAAGAACGACTTAAAGAGTAGCAGTATTGTGAAGATGAAAACGAAGAAGGCTACGTAGACTATTGCTATGTAGGGTCTTGCTTGAGTCTTGCGCTCCTTGTCGAGTAGAAGTGTTGTCTGTATGAATTTTCCCATCGGTTCAAAGACTTTTTCAACGTGTCCTCCAGAACGGCTTGCCTCGATTATCATGGGCACTGTTCTTTGCACAAGTACTGTGCTGACACGCTTTCCCAGGGCCACAAGAGCATCTTCAAAACTCATTCCCCACGAGATTTGCGCTGTCATTTTTCTCAACTCTGCAGTGAGCGGTCCATAGTCTCTTTTTGCAGCTTCCTCTAAGGCTTGAGGAAGCGTCATGCCTGTTTCTTGCGCTTGAACTATTGTTCTGAACAGGTCTGGCAAGTGTTCATCTATGGCCTTTCTCCACCTGTAATCAGCGTAGGTCAGGATTGCAGGAGGAAAGATGCCCACAGTGATCGCGAAGAACACCAACTCGTCGAATGTTGCGGTTCCCCAGAATACGAAAACGCCCAATGCAACTATGGCTATGGCTAGCGCAGCTGAGATGATCCATGTGATTTGCTTCACCTTTGTCTCTATTTCTGGCATTTTCACTACCATTTCGGTGATGTTGCATCAAGGATAATTAGGAATATTACAGAGCCTAACGGTATTCCTACGTACGTGAGCAGGCTCAGCAGGAGGTCTGGGCTCAGGAATCCAAGGCTGCTATTACCAAGCATGGCCATTACTGTCAACATGATGACTAGCATCAGGGGGCCTGTGAGAAGAACGGCTACGTAAAACTCTGACAACATTGACAAGGTGTCCGCATATTTCTTGAGACCTATCCTCTTCAGCTTCATGTACTGCGCGGATTTTTCGCGTAGGTAACTTGCTAAATTGCCGCCAGAGTGAATCATCGAGATAAATCCTTCAATCATCTCACGGAATCTTCCGGAAGGTGTTCGTTTCGAGGCGTCTTCGAGGGCAGAGATTATGTCGCAACCAAATAGGTTTACGTCTCTTACAACATCTTTGGCCTGCGTGGAGATGGCTAGAGCAACGGGAAGATTTGCGAGAGAGCTGAAAATGTTCTCAGGAGAAACGCCTGCACTTGTGAGGATCGCCATGTACCCCGTCGTGAATGGTAGCTCGTCTTCTAACTGTCTTTTTGTAGCGTCTGCACGATAAATGGGGTAACCGTAGAATCCTATGGTTGTGAAGGCAATTGCTAGAAGGCTGCCACCTAGTCCGAACAAAATGGCTGGTATGAGACTCACATTGAGTAGAAAGAAGAGTAGGCATGGAACAGCGGTCAGGATTGCAAGGGAGAGCGAGATCGTGCAAAACACTGTTAGGGTGACGTAAGCTTTGAAGTTGACCTTCAGCCCTGATCTTTGCAAGTTTGCGTCAAGATCCTTGAAAAGCGGCAAGATACGTCCTGTCTTTTCTCCGAAGAGTTCGTAGGCTATTGATTGGAGGTTGCCGAGGGTCAGCTTGACCTTTGCTTGCGGGGTATAGGATGTGTTACTGGGCATCTTGAAAGCAGAAGGTCTTAATCTTGCTTTGAGCCTGTTGAAAACTGTTTTGACTCTCTCTAAAAGAGTGTGTGTCGTTTTCATTTGAGGCCAACTCTGGCTTTTTGGAAAACTCTCTCTGGATTAGCGTAATACTCTCTGATTATGTTTGCAACGTCGGTGTATCGTCGAATGCCTTCACGGGTAGCCCAGTCCAGAACCATCTGTCTTCGGTTTAGCTCGCGCTTAACATCTTTTTGATTGATGCCCAACTTGTTCATGTGTCTCTCTAGAAGGATGCTGTTGCCGAGAGATGAGAACTTATCAAACTTGTGATTCCAACTGAACACCTCTTTCGTTGAAATATTGCTTTTCTCAGGGTTCAGTTCAACGACTTCTGCGGTTGCGCTAGCTCTTCTTGCTGGTCTTCCGTCAATCTCTGTTCTGGTCATGACCATGATGACGCTTGTCATTGCGATAAGTGGTTTCGGAATGTTCATCGGTTCAGATTCAAGCCGGTTTATGGCAGCTTCAACCGATTCTGCATGTATTGTAGACATTCCCAGGTGTCCTGTTGCCATCGCTTGAAAAAGGGTGTATGCCTCGTCTCCACGAACCTCGCCCACGATGATGTAGTCGGGTCTCTGTCTAACAGCAGCTTTCAGGAGATCGAACATGGTTATCGTACCGCTTCTCTTATCTTCATGTCCAAAGCCTAACCTTACAACTGATGGTATCCAGTTTTCGTGTGGGAGATTGAGTTCTTGCGTGTCTTCCACACTCACTACTTTCATTTCAGGTTTTATGAACATTGATAGACAATTGAGCATGGTTGTTTTTCCGGAGGCCACACCGCCCGCCACGAGCACTGAGGCTCTGTTTTCTATGATGTACCACAGGTATGCGGCCATTTCCGAAGAAATGGTATTGAAGGCGATCAGGTCTGAGATTGTCAACGGGTCTACCCTGAAGCGTCGGATAGTGAACGTTGACCCTCTTCTTGTGACCTCGTTCCCATACGTTAGCTGAATTCGGCTGCCGTCCGGAAGCGAAGCGTCTAGCATTGGTGATGCTATGGAAACGTTCTTTCCAGATAGGTATGCCATACGAACTATGAATGAGTCCAGTTCTGATTCTTCTTTGAATATGATGTTTGTTGGTATTGATTCATACGTTCTGTGCCAGACATAGATCGGTATGTTCACGCCGTCCGCGGATATGTCTTCAATGAGATGGTCCTTCATTAAGGGGTCAATTCTTCCATAGCCTATGAAGTCCCTTACTACGTAGTAAACCAGCTTGTCGACCGCTTCTGGCACGATCTTTATTCTGTACTTCTTTACTATTCCCTTTGTCCTTTCTCTAAGGTAATCTTCTGCTTTCTCTTTAGTTTCTATTTCATTCGAGTTTACGTCAACTTCCTGCATCAAGAAGGTCTTTAGCTCTTTCAGTTGTTTCTCTTCTTCTTCTTGAAGTGTTGGCTCTATGATTTCGTAGCGTACTTTCTGAGTTTCTGGGTCTTTGATTATTGCCGCGTACACGTATGGTTCTTGTATTGGATAGGCTTCTCTAAAGACAGCTAGCTTCTTTGCTTGGCCCTCTATGATGACGCCTGCCGACGCTTCCTCTCGACTGTATGAAGGCTTTGCCTGTTCTGTCGTAGTTTTCACTGCCCTTTTGGGTTTACAGTCTATAGTGGTGTTGAATATATATTGTGTAGTGAGTCTTAATAAGTTATATGCACGCCCAATCCTTAGCACACTTAACGCAGGTCAACCTTAATAGAAGCAGAGCACACGTGTTGTTTTGGGGCCTCGGATGAGTGGAGTCACAAAAGATGCCGAGCGCGTACGAAGACCAAAGCTGCCAAAGCGAAGATTGCTCAGAAGGCAGAGAAAGAGGCTCAACTGTGCCCATGACGGTGGACAAGAGATCAAGCCAAAACAGACTGGTTACAAGCGAGGCATGTTGTTTTGTCCACAGTGTGGTTCAACTAACCTCTTCTGGACTTCTGGCCTGCCGCATCTTTGGTCCATCTGGGAATGCAAGAACTGTGGATATCGCGGAGCTTTCATTGTCAGAAATGGCAAGCTTGCAGAGAAAGTCAGAGAGAACTATGGGAAAAGGACCGCAAAAGAATAAAGCTTACTGGTGCTTTAATGCGACGTTTCGAGTTTTTGTTCTGTTGTTGCGTGTCTGCGCTTCAGGTCTTCCTCGGTTCGCCTAAGCCGACCGTGCTCTCTCCTCTGCTGCTTTCAACCGTTTCGACTGGTTTGTCAATCGAAACGCCCTTCACGCAAGAGTCAAGATTGAAAGCTTTGTGGCTCCAAGAGTTCTTCTTAGGAGGTCGTACACTGATGGAATTCCTACGAATAATCGAACGTAGACTGCTGCCACCAAAATTATGATCGTTAGGACTATTAGGATGAAATCGCCCCTGTGCATTCTGAGCACGTAAAGGTTGGTGCGGTTTTTTGTTGCTCCCCAAGCGCGGGATTCCATGGCTTCGGCTAATTCCAAGCTTCTACGGATCGCGCTTACGATCAGCGGTATGAGGATCGGAATGTAGTTTCTGATCCTTTTTAGAAAGTTTCCGCGTTCAAGCTCCAGTCCTCTTGCTTTTTGGGCGTCCATGATTGTCTGTGCTTCCTCAGCCAGCACTGGGACAAAGCGTACTGCGGTTGTGAAGGCGAAGACGAACTCGTAAGGCACGTGTGTCTGTTCCAACGCTAGACCCAAGTGGTCAGGCGAGGTCGTCAGGAAGAAGACTGAGAATGACTCAACAAGCACTATGAAGCGGAGAGTCAGGGCTATGGCCCCTTCGGCGTTCTTAGGTGTGACCGTGTAGCCGGCTCCGATGAATGAGAAGATGAAGTTTGTGAGGAAAATCACGATGGCCAAGAAGGCTGCTCCGCGCATTGAGCGTAGCCACTCGCGTCTGACGCCTGCAAGAATTACGAATGGGACCTGGATCAGGAAGAGCACGATCAGAGGTAGCAGTTCCCAAAAGATGATCGCGGCGACGAAGATTGCGCAGACGTAGAGAAACTTTATCCTCGGGTCGAGGCTGTGGATGGGTGAGTAGATTTTTCGAAACTTGAGTCCGGTGAAAACGCTCATGTTGCGCGTTTCTCCAGAATCCGAAGGAGGATTCTCTGCGCCTCGTAGACGTCGATCACGTTCTTCGGAAGGCCTAGACCAGGCAGGTCCAAGAAAATTTGAGCTATTTGCGGCGGCACGATTGATGCTCGTTCCAAGGTTTGCGCTTCGGTCAGGATTTTTCCAGCCTCTCCGTCAGCGATGATTTTTCCGTCCAGCATCAGCACGACTCTTGGGTTGCATTCAGCCACAAACTCGACATCATGCGTAACGATGATCGTTGTTTTTTTCTGAGTTTTCATTTGCAGGATGAACTGTCTCAGTTTCTCCTTCTGCTCATAATCCTGTCCTATCGTTGGCTCGTCTAGTATCAGCGTTTCAGGGTCCCAAGCTAACACTGAGGCCAAGGCCACACGTTTTCTTTCTCCGCCGCTGAGCATGAAGGGTGAGGTTTTTCTGTACTGGGTCAGGCCTAGAAGGTTAAGGGCCCAAGTTATCCGTTTTTCAGTTATGTTTTCGTCAAACCCGAAATTTCTCAATGCGAAGGCGATTTCTTCTTCCACTGTTTCACTGAAGAGCTGATGATCTGGGTTTTGGAAGACGAAGCCGACGTTTCGAGACAGCTTTGCCACGCTTGTTTTTGCAGTGTCAACGCCATCAACGAGCACACTTCCTTGACTTGGTTTAAGTAAGCCGTTGAAATGCTTCACAAGTGTCGTCTTGCCAGCGCCGTTCTGCCCCATAATTGCCAAAAAATCGCCGTTTTCAATCTTTAAAGATACGCCTTTCAATGCTTCCACGCCGTTTGGGTACGTGAAGTGGATGTCGTTCACTTCGATCATCCGGTTTTGAGAGCCTCCTGGAGCATCGTTGCCATTTCTTCCGAAGACAGCGGAAGTGTGCTGCCCAGTTTCACTCCGGCCTTTCGGAGCATCAAATAGAGACGCGTTGCTTTTGGAATTCCAACTCCGATTAGACGTGTTTCTTCTGACTGTAGAATATCGTGAGGGTCGCCGTCGGAGACGACCTTTCCCTCGTTCATTATGATTATGTGGTCCACAAACCTGGCTGTCAAGTCGAGCCTGTGTTCCACCAGTACCACTGTCATTCCCAGAGTTCTGTTCAGCTGGTAGATCGTCTCGAATATTCTTCTCGCGCTCAAGGGGTCGAGGAAGGAGGTCGGTTCATCCAAGACTATCACTTCAGGCTGCATCGCTAGGACCGAAGCTATTGCAACGCGTTGTTGTTGTCCGCCTGAAAGCTCGTATGGCGCTCTTTCCCTCAGACCGTAGATCCCTGTTAACTCGAGGGCCCAGTCCACTTTCTTGCGCATTTCTTCCCTTGGGACTCCTAGGTTTTCAAGCCCGAACGCCACGTCTTTTTCGACGGAAAGCGCGAAGAGCTGGTTCTCCGGGTTTTGGAAGACAAGCCCTGCGTGTTTAGCTAGCTCATAGATCTGGTGGTCAGCAACGTTCAGTCCGGCGAGAAAAACTTGGCCTTTGATTTCGCCTTGGTAGAAGTGAGGGATTAGGCCGTTGAAGCATCGGCAGAGGGTTGTTTTTCCGCAGCCGCTTGGTCCAGTGATCAGTGTGAACTCGCCTTTCTCTATTTTTATGGAAATGTCCTCGATGGAGTGTCTTGTTGCGCCTGGGTAGGTGTACGTAAGTTCTTTTGTTTCGATGACGGCCATAGAACCGATGCCTGCCTGTCTTGAAGCGGGTTTTCGGCTCATTTAAGAGTAGCTACTTAATTGTGGCTACCCAGCCTTTCCTTAAGAAGGGAAAAGCACCATTTAAGCCCGATCTCTATGTCTCCTTCGCCGTTTACTCCGGCGGCCGTGGCGTGTCCTCCGCCCATGCCGTGGAGGTGTTCGCCCAGCGGTTTCGCTATGTCTCTTCCCAAGTGTATGTTGGTCTGTTTGTGGAACTCAAGGGAGCTGCGTAGGCTGATTTCGATCTTGCCGTTTTTTGTTCCTGCGACGGCTGCGACGTGGGCGCCCAGTTCGATGAGGGCTCGGGCTGCTGAGGCTTCGTAGGCGCTGACGTGGGAGAGGGCTATTATCCATTCGTTGATCTTGAAGAGTTTGGTTCTTCGCGAGGCCTTGAGTCTTGCTACTCGTTCAGAGAAGTCCATCGGCAGGGAGAGCATTGCTAAGGTTTCCTGTGCGTTCACGCCGGCGTCGATGAGTTCTGCGATGTTTTTCAGTGTCGTCGAGCTGGCTAGGACGAAGTGTCGCGTGTCGAATGTTATGCCTAGGAACAGTGCTTTGGCTTCGGTTTCGCCGGGCTTTATGCCCGTTTCTTTGTAGAAGTTGTAGATGATTTCGCATGTTGATGATGATTCTTCGTTGGTTATGCAGATTTTTGCGAGGCTTTCTGTTTCGGGGTGGCTTGCGTGATGGTCGATCACTATGATTGGCGCTTTTGAGTCTTTTACTTTTTCGGAGAGGGTGTCCAACTGCTGGATCGTGTTGGTGTCGAGCAGCACGATTACGTCTGCTTTCTCGACGCTGGGTTGTAGTTTAACGTTTATGGGTAAGTATTGTAGAAGATGTTTTGAGAGTCGGCTTATTCCTTGGGCGGCTCCGACTTCGACTTCTGTTTGCGGGCGTGTCTGTTTGAGCAGGCTTGCGAAGGCGTACGAGGAGCAGATTGCGTCTGGGTCGGCGTTGTGGTGGCATAGAAGAACGACTAGTCTTGCGTCCAGTGTTTCTAAGAGTTTGGCTATTTCCGCGTATGACAAGCCAGTTCCCTCAGGTATTTTTCAGCCGAGGCGAATGCTTCTTTCACGGCTTCATCAGCGAGTTTTTGTACGTTAAAACTTTCTGCGCGCGTCGACAGCCGGATGTCTACGTCGACCGCTAGTCTCGGGGGTTTTGTGCGGTCTGCTTCAGCGCTTATGTTCAGGGTTTCTATCTTCTTTGATGGGACCCGTCTTAGAACGTGCTTCCTCGCTGCTTCTTCTGCGGTCGAGCACAGTTGCTCGACCTGTTCGCTGGTTAAGTCTGGTAGGCCGAACTCTTCCACGTTTTCACCCGTTTTTGCCGCTAGGCGGGTGGGGAAACGGGGTTCAGGTCTTGCTGAAGCTTGGTTTGGACGTCTTTCAGTTGGCCTCGTAAGCGCTCTTCTTGCTTTCCGAGGACAGTTACTCGCGTGTTGAGCAGTTCTTTTCGTTCGTTCAGGTCTGTTGTTACCCTGGTTTTTTCAGATTTAACTAGAAGTGAGCCTGTTGCCTTGTAAATGACTGCGTCGTCGGTTAGTTTTTGCAGTTCATTCAAGGCTTGGTCGATCTCCATCAGCTCCAGTTCCACTTGCTGCTTCTGCCCCAGGACTGATTGGCGCGTTTGTTGAAGTTGCTGAAGTCTCAGCAGACGCTCTTGAACTTGGGGCGGAAGCGTTGACTCTTCATCACTCACCTTTATTCCTTCCGTCTGGACTGCAATAAGCCGAGCTGTTAATTAACATTTTCTGAGCGCCTCATGAACCATCGCTGTCGTTGCTGCTGCCCCAGTGTTCGCGTTTTGACGGAGGGCTTAACATCCCTGTATTCGCGTTTTCACCCGGTCTATTTCACCTACCCCCTCCCCCCTAGGGTGTCAGTCCTCTCTGTAGGTGTTGGTGAAGGCCCTTCTGACTTTGTGCGGGCTTGAAAGTGAGCGCGTGAGGAGGGCTTGGCAGAAGGTTTTGGGTGAGGCTTAGAAACCGTTCGATGCGCTCAGCAATAGCCTCGTCTTCTACACACACTTGGTGATCAAGCTCTGAACGAGTACTTCTCAATGGAGGGTGAGATTATGGTGCTTCTAGAACTTCGAGGACGTTCAAGATGGAGTTTATCCATCTCAGGTAAGCGTTCAGAGACGCGCGCAACGCTACGGTGTCGTTGGCTTCGACCCTTAAAACCAGAGACCCGTCTTCTTCCTTCAAGATCGTTCGAGCGCGGGTGGTGGCAGGGCTGCTGACTTCCGGCTTCAAAGAGTTAAGAACCGTTTGTAGCTTTTGTTCTGAAGGGAACTTTAAACGTACGGTTGCCTTTGTCTTCACTGCTACGGCTCCATACCCGCTGTTAGTGATCAAAAATGGGTTTTGAACAGAATAGTGAAATGGGAGAAACTAGGCGGTTTCTGGCTCTTCCTCTGCTGCTTTCATCGTTTCTTCGGCTGGTAATCCCTTGGCTGAGCGTTTCGCCACTACACCGAGCTTCGTGACCGGCGTGTAGGCTCCGCCCGTGTAGGTGAACCCGCACTTTCTGCACTTCCAAACGCCGACGCTTTCTCTCTTGACTCTGGGAAAACCGCATTGTGGGCACTTGTGAGGTTTTCTCATTTCTTCCAGTACTTTGATGTAGCGTTTTCTGACTGTGGAGCCATAGCGGGGTCCTAGGCCTCTTGTGGGTCCGACTTTTTTTGTTCTTGGCATCCGGTTGTCACCAGTTCAGTTTCTTGCGCATTTCCTCGGCCTTTTCTTCGACTATCTTTGCTGCTTCTAGCACTTGGTTTGGTTCGAAGTAGCCGCTGCCGCCCTTCTGTATGGCGCATATGTGCCCGTCGTCATCAATAGCCATCGAGATCCTTGCATCCATGACCTGTTCCTCTTCTAGCAGCGGGTCAACGAGGAGCTTGTTCCCTATCTTCGCAACGGTAACCGTTATCGGACGCTTGTTTATTGGAAGTTTTTCGTAGCCGGGTTTGATTTTGACTTCTCCTTCTTTGACTTCGTAGTTGGCCATCTTCGTGTTGAGCAGGGCGGCGACTGCGGCCAACGCTGACGCGTCTATGAGGTTTCCATCGTGATTGAGAACGTAGATGTCCACGAAGACTACGAAGACCTTCTTTCCGGCTTCGATGACGAGTTTCTCTGTGTCGATGGCCTTTGACTCTCTTATTCCCCTGTCAACGATCCTTGCAAGCTCTATGGAATCCTCGCCTGGTGGTCCTGCCTCGAAAGCGGGTGAGGCTATTGGCGTGAGTTCCGCGTTGACCGTCAAGACGCCTTCGTCAGGCGTGTCTGGAAACGGCTCGCCCATCTCGATTTTCACTCCGACCACCACCTCTGTTTTGCCGAGGAGCACTCTGGCAGAGCCTTCAGCGCGTTCGATGATGCCTTGCTCGATTTTCATCTCGCGATAATCTGTCAGGGCGCGGCCGTCCATACGTTTTTCTTTGTCTATCAACTGTGTAATCTGCTTCTGCTTTACACGCGTGATTATTGACGCCATTAATCTTCAGCCTCCTCCTTGATCTCTTCGCTAACGTTGACGTACTTCGTCTTCAGTGCTTCCTTCTGCATGGCGTAGATCTTCCTGCATCCCTCAAGGGCCAAGTTCACAGCGGTCTCGAACTCTTCACGCGTCAGTATGCCGTCCATCTGCAGAAGTGTTACAGCGTTCAGGTTAGGCATCAGAGCCACCGGGACGTCTGCAGAGCCCACTTTGTCTTCGGTGTCCATCAAATCCAGCACCACCGTGCTGTCGATCTTGCCCGCTGCGCATGCTACGACCAAGTCCCTCATGGGAATGCCTGAATCGGCAAGGGCTAAGGCCGCTGCCGTTATGCTTGCACATCTTGTTCCCCCGTCAGCCTGTAGCACTTCTATGAAAACGTCTACCATTGTTCGGGGGTAGTACTCCATGAAGACCGCGGGTTCAAGAGATTCTCTTATCACTTTTGAGAGTTCAATTTCCCTTCTTGAAGGTGCGGGCGATTTGCGTTCTTGGACAGAGAACGGCGCCATGTGATAACGGCACTTTAAGACTGCTCGGTCTTGAAGTGCTAAGTGTTTAGGATGCACTTCTCTTGGGCCGTACACGGCTGCCAGAATCTTGTTTTTTCCGTGCTCAACGTACGCTGAACCGTCGGCGTTCGATATGACGCCCACTTCAAGCTTCACAGGCCTCAACTCGTCTGCTTTTCTTCCATCCAGTCTTAGGCCTTTCTTGTCGATCAACTTTTCAGGTTTATCATTCATTTCTGGTTTTCCTCCCTTTTTGATTTTTCTTCTCGAAGCATCTGGGTAATGCGGTCCGTTAGGCCGCTGGTGTGTGACTCCTGCTCAATTTTAAGGATCGCCCTCATCGCGAGCTGTTCGTCTTCTAACGTTTTCCCCGTGATCAAGACGACTCCGTTGAGTCCCAGGATTATGTTGCATCCTGTTTCCTGCTTTATCATGGATATCATCGAGCCTTTTCTTCCGATCACACGTGGGATCTTTGTCGGTGTGATTTTGACTATTTGTCCACGGGTGATCTTTCCCAATCCCGGTTCTGCAACGGTCAACTGCGGGTCGTGTGTTCTGTCATAGGAGACTATTTTTGCAACCACCAGGTCTCCCGCGTCGAGCACTTGCGGCAGGTCGTCCTTCTGAGGCTTGAAAGGCCTGCTGAGGACGTCTGATGCTCTCAAGAGGGCGATGTATGGTGAGTTTATGTCCACTGTCCACCCGTTGAATCCTACCTCTGAGATTGTTCCTATGACTATGTCTCCCGCTCTTGGGATGTAGAAGGCTTTTAGGGCTACTACGTCCACTCTCTTGTTTTCATACTCAACTATTCCAACGCGTGCTGCGTAGATTTTGTTGTTTTCTACGAATGTGTTCTCTCCGGCGATGTACTCGCCTTCTGCGATCAAGTCTCCAGGAGTCACAAGTTGTTTTCTTTCCAAAAGTATTGGCATATTCTACACCTGACCGTTCATAAAACTCTTAACGAACTATTTTTGCTTCCCCGCTTCCCTTCGTTAGTTCACCGAGTTTATCTAGGAAGGGGGCGTAGGTACCTGCGGGCATCTCCAGAATGCCGTACCATGAGCCGTCTGCGCGCCATTCTTCGTGTTTGATCGTTCCGAAGCCCTTGATAGACCCGTAAGCTCTTGCTGAGTACGCCGCCGGTATCGTGACGCCCAGCGATATTTGCTCCATTTTAAGTGGCAGAATAGCTCGCAACGCCTTGATTATTTCCTTTGCCTGCTCTTCCACGGGCTTGAATGGGTCTATCGAATAGCGTACCTGTTCCATGGCGTTTTCTATGCGTGTAGGCGGGTGCGGAAGGTTTGTCCTGGGGTCAACGCTCTGCCTCGATATGAAGTCGACGATCTGTTTCCTCTTGTCCTCGATCATCTTTCTCCGTTGCTCTGTCGTAAGCTGCAAGGTTCCCTTGGTCAGTATCACTTCTGCTATTTTCAACGCGTCAGTCGTGTCAAACGCTTTGCGCAGGTTTTCCTCCGAAGCCCTCGTGCCCTTGTTCGCGTCTGAAAATATCGTTTCGGCAGCCAAGACCTCGGTCACCGAGGCCGTTTTCCCCATGCGGTAGTCTAGAGCCTTTTGGGGTTTAACGAGGACCTCAAAGTGTTCGTTGTCCTTTGTCATGCGTGCAACGGTGTACTTATCACTCATCGATGTTTCACTTGCCCACGCCTAGCTCTTTTATGATAGCGTCGACTTTCTCGTCGCCCAGCATCTCGATCTTCTTGGTCTCCAATGGGATCACTGCAACTTTCACTCTTGGAGGAAGCTGCCTTGCTTCCAGGGCTTTTGCTAGGCATTTCACAGCAAGCTTTGTGGCTTCTTTGAGGTCCATTTCTTCCTTGTACTCTTCTTTCAGTATGTTGAAGACTGTTTCTCTTCCAGCGCCCTCTGCTCTCGCCTTGTATCCCCTGTAGGTTCCGCTTGGGTGGGTTCCGAACACGCGGCTTCCAGTCTTGTCGACACCAGCGAAGATCATAGAGACTCCGAAGGGCCTCACGCCCGCGTGTTGCGTGTAGAGCTGTTTTATGTCGCATATCCTCTTGGTCACGACTTCCGTGTCGATCGGCTCGTCGTACGTCAGCTTGTTCGACTGAGCGTAGACCCTCGCCTGGTCAATCAGTATGCGCGCATCTGAGCTCAAGCCCACTATGCCCGCGCACACGTGGTCGTCTATCTTGAAGATCTTCCAAGAGTATTCTGATTCTTCAAGGGGGTCCGCAGTCTCTTCCGCTCCTAAAAGGGCTCCCCCTGAGCAGCGGATGGCTAAAATCGTAGCTCCACGGTTGACCAATTCCATTGCATATTCAACTTGAAAAAGCCGACCGTCTGGTGAAAAAACAGTTATGGCACGGTCGTATGCGCCTGGTGCTGCAAATACGGACATTCATGCATTCCTCACAGTCTATCCTAATCTGTTGCAGTCTTTCATACGACAACTAAACTAAAAACCTTTCCTATTTGAAACTCTTTTTAATTTGAGTCTATATTTCAGCCTTCGAAGGATCCTGCTCCATGTTGCCAAAAGCGTGTTATGCGCGCGAAGACCGTATTCTTGTCGACTTGTTATTCTTTCCGCGAAGGAACGCGATTTCTGAATCGGTTCTCTGGAGTCCATGAAAACTGGGCTCCATCTAAGCGTGAACGCGAGCTACGTCTTCCTTTTCTTGATTTTCCAAACCAGTGGTATCCTACTCAATGATCGAGGTGCGTGGGCTCTGAGCCGATAAACAAAGTGTATAAGCAAGATTTGTCTGTTTGTTCTTTCAGGGAAGGAGTTGGACAGGAAGACTAGGTTCTGGTTAGGTTTCCTTTTTGTCGTTGTTATGTATTCGCTTCCCATTGCCGGTTTTGCGTATGCTGGATGGGTTTGGCCCTTGGCATTTGTCCTAGGGGCCTTCGTCTTTTCGATTTACATGGTGTATCGGATGACGATCAAGAATATCAGACTGAAATATCCCATTGTGTCCCCTGAAGGGCACCCGGACATCTATACTGGACGCATGCCTAGACCCATATACGAGGACATGCAGCGATACCCTTGGTTCTTCAAGAAGAAGCGAACCAAAAAACTCGGCAGCAAAAAAATCAAAAAGAAAAAATGATGTTTGCTCTGTCGAACTATTCTCTCCAGTCCAGAAGTCTCCTTTCGCCCTCAAGCTTCTTTATGTCAGTCAAGTCCTGTGTGACTTCCATCGTTCCAAGATATTTTCCGTTCTTACCTCTGACCGCGAAGTATCTGATGTGAACTAGTCGACCGCCCATCGTGATCCAGAATTCAGCCGAATCTTTTTTGCCTTTTTTGAAGGCGTCCACGATCTTGTTCACTATGTGGACGCTTTTCTGCGGGTGGCACATCTGCACTTTTCGGCCGATCACGGCCTTTGTGCGCACGAAGATCCTTTTCTCAGCCTTGTTGAAGTACTTCACGCTGTCATTCCTGTCAACGAACGATATGTCTATGGGAAGCGAGTCAAGGATGGCCTCAACTTCCTCTTTTGAAAGGCTTCCGGTCTCAAACTTCAGTGTTTCCTCAGTCAAGGGTTCCGCTTTGCCTCTTGGCTCTTCAACCTGCATTCTCACCGTTGCGGCTGGAGGTGTAAAGCAGCAGTAGCCTATCTCGTCGAACTCTTTCCTAGCCTCTTCCCACTCTTCGATCGAAACTGATTCCAGAGCCGCTGGGAACAGTATGTTGTTTTCTTTGTAAAAGTGAGATGGAAGCAGGCTGCATAATGGTTTCGTCGCGTCGCTCAGTCTTTTCTTGAACTCTTTGTAAGTCATGGTGTTCCATTTTTCAACCAGGTTGGTGAACTTCTTCTTGACCTCTCTTATCTTGTCGTGTTCCATCCACATGATGGCCGGAGGTTCTGTGATTCCGTGCTTCTCTACCATGGGAAAGAGGACGTTCTCCTCCCGGAGGTAATGTTTTTCCGAGTCCTGAAATTCCTTTGCTATGTTTTGCAGTTCGGTCAAGACGTCTCCAATGTAAACGGAGTCGCACGCCTCTTCAACTAGGCCCAGAAGAGTCTCCAGTCTCTCAGCGCGTTGAAGCATAATACTGTGCTCTTCGATGAGAATGCTGATGGGGTGTCCGCGCGGAATGTGTAACTCCTGCTCCTGCAGTTGTTCGCCGAAGATTGCCATGTGTATGTCGCAGAGTTTCTGCAGTTCTTCGCGTGGCATTCCTTCCTTGACGAGTTCCTGTTCAACCTTGACGATGTCCTCGGAGGTTACGCCCTTGAGGGCTTCTTTGAACTTCTCCTTAACCTCGTCCGGCGGCGCTCCCCCTGGTAGCTGCTTGATTATCTCTTTCAACAGCTTTTTCTTAGCTTCATCCATCCCACTCATACTGTTTGCACCTTCTCAGGATGTAGATTCACTCATTACAGGTATTAAAACGATAGCGGCCCAGATCTTCTAGCCTTGTTCCTTGATTTTCTTTGCAAGAATCTTCCCATACTCGACTATTTTGTTGATGTCGGTTTCTGTTGGTGGACCATTGATCTCTAGTGCTCCAACGATTTCCATTTTTGTTGGTCCCAGCGTTTCCTGAATGTGTTTTATCGCCCCTCCGCTCCAGCCATACGAAGTGAGCACGACCGCAAACTTTGTCGGTGGACGAAGAACCTTTGCCAAGTACGTCGCGTACATCGCCAGCGGATGAGCCCCGCCGAGCACCGTGGGCGCGCCTAAGACGATGGCTCGCGAGTCGACCAAGTCTCTTGCCACTTCACCTATGTCTCCCACGGCTAGGTTGTGCTTTGCCACTTCTATTCCTTCGGAGGTTAAGGTATCTTCAATCGCTTTGACCATCTTCTCTGTGCTGTTCCACATGGTCACGTAGACTATGATCGCCTTCTGTCTGGTTTCTCCGTTTACCCATTTTCGGTAAGCAGAGAGAATCCGCGCTGGGTTTCTGTGTATGGGCCCGTGGCTCGGTGCGATCATGTTGATCTCTAGGTCTTTTATTTTTTCCATGCCTTTTTGGGCGTTGAATCTGAAGGGCATCATAATTTCGCCGAAATACTTCTGGGCGAAGACGAGTAGGTCTTCTATTTCATCGTCGAACAGTCCCTGTGCGACGTGTGACCCGAAGAAGTCGCATGGGAACAGGGTCTTGTTCTCTGGAAGGTAAGTGAACATTGTTTCGGGCCAGTGAAGCATCGGGGCCTCGATGAACCTCAGGGTCTTGCCACCAAGGTCCAGTGATTCTCCGTTTGCAACGGCCTTTATCCTGTTTTCAGGCACCTTGTAGAAAACTCGCGCCATCTTTGCCCCCTGGCTTGTGGTAATGAGCATAGCCTTGCTGTTGATTGACATAATGTGCGGAATTGAGCCTGCGTGGTCAGGTTCGGCATGGTTCATTATCACATAGTCGATGTCAGTAGGGTTCACAACTTTGCTGATTTTTTCTTCCCATTCCTTTTCAAAACCCGGGTTGACAGTGTCAATCACCGCCTTTTTTGCAGATCCAATCACTAAGTACGAATTGTAGGTTGTCCCTCTGGGAAGCGGAATCAGGGCGTCGAAGAGTCTTCTGTTCCAGTCTCTTATGCCTACCCAGTAGACTTCTTTAGAGATTTCGGCAACGTTTCTCCAACTCATTTTTTCACCTTCAAATGAATATGACGATTGTAATAAAGTATATTTATGCCTTTCTACAACTACTAGTCGGAAGCCTCGTCAATGTCTGTTCCATGTGAAGTTGCTGTCAAATGCGTCTTGCCAGTGGTCCGCGCTATGATAGCTAGGGAGCTTATGGCTTGCCACGGGCTCAGGCAGGTTGAAGCGGCGCAGCTCCTCGGCGTCAGCCAGCCAGCGATAAGTTTGTACTGCAGAAACATCAGGGGAAAGGCCATCGACTTGGAGAACGACTGTGATATTAAGCGTTTGGTGACCAACATGTCCGAGTCATTGGCTAAGGGTGGTTCTTCGCATCGGGACTTGATCGTCATGTATTGTGGAGTGTGCAGGGCGATCAGGGCGAAGGGTTTGCTGTGTAAGCTGCACAAAATCTTTGACCCGTTGGTCGACATTGAGAAATGTGAGCTTTGCGTGGCCAGCGAGTCTGTTAGGTGTGTCTAGCGATGCGTCGGCATCCTTGTTTAGACCTGTCACTTCGCGGGTTGAGAGGCTATATTTGTCAATATCTCTTTCAAGGCGAGTTTTGCAGGCTCATCGCCGTTGACCACAGAGTTTACAAACTCGGCAGCGGTGCATGTTACTCCGCATTTTTTGGTGAGAAACGTACCAACCAAGCTTATCATAGATTCCGCGCCGGCTCCAAAGATTTCTTCCAAAGCTTCATAGAAGCTCTTAGGGTCTTCTACAAAAACTTCATAGGGGTCTTTTCCAAACTTTTGCTTCAGATGGAATTCTATGACCACGCTGCAGGATGACCCTAGAGCAGTGGTCGTGGCTTCTTCGAAAACTTCCCTTGCGCGCGCTAACGGTGTCTTGGGGTTTCGGCATAGGGGCCTACCTCTTCCTAGTCGCTGCAATAATGCGAATAGTTGCAGGCTTCATAATGCGAAGCACCTCTGAACTTCAAGCAGCGCCTACACAACCGTCTCCGCCCCCAAAGCCTTCGTCACCTTCGGCTCCTCCTCCGCCCCCTCAGCCGAAGTCCTAATCCAAATCAATCAATGTCGAAGGCCAGTTTCAGATAGAATTTTATCCTCTAAACGAGTTTCCTAAGGTTAGAGTGACCGAAGAATGAAGGTCGTGGGCATAGTTGGTAGTGCAAGGCTGGGAGGAAACACTGAGATTTTGACTCGCATAGCGCTTGAGGAAGTACAGAAGGAGGGGCTTGAAACAGAACTAGTAAGCTTGGCAGGAAAGAAAATAGAGCCTTGTGATGGGTGCAGAAGTTGTTCGAAAACTGGCAAATGTCACATCAGAGACGATTTTGAATCCATCTTCAAGAAGATGAAAGAAGCCGATGGGATCATACTTGCCACTCCAGTCTACTTCGGTGCAGCCACGCCGCAGATAGTCAGCCTGATCAGCAGATTCTACAGTATACGCGGAAAACCGTTGAAAAACAAGGTGGGCGGACCGATCGTTGTCGCCCGTCGAGCTGGGCACAATTTCACTCTTGCGCAGCTCATGTTCTTCTTCATGATCTCTGAAATGATCGTTCCCGGCTCATCATATTGGACCGTGGCTTTTGGCCGCTCAAAGGGAGATGTTCTGAAAGACGAGGAAGGAATTAACACGGTCAAAGACTTTGGGCAAAGACTTGCTTGGCTGATAAAGAAGATCAATGCATAGAGTACGTTTCGGTCGCACTTTCGATCACGGATTGATGTGATAAGCAGCACATTGTTTCCGAGATGTCGCTAATGCTCCTCACATGTAAGAACGTCGAAGAAGCGCGTGCGTTAAGTTCTTGTCTGGAAATGGTCGATGCCGAGTTGTCATATCTCGCCGTGGAGCATGCCGAGCAGGCGGCCCAGCACCTTCTCGCAGTCGGCGCGCAGGCCGTCATGTTGGTATTCGCTGGTGACCCACAGTTTGATCCCTCGAATGTTTTTGGCAGTTTCCTCTGAAAGGCTGCGCTCAACGTACATGTCGTTGTAGTAAATAGCCGCTGCGCACGGAACAGTGTTCGATTGCAGGGTTGATTTGTCGTACAGATGCGGCCAGCCGTCGTATGCCGCCAGAATCTTCGCAGCTTCTTTCAACGGGCGGAGGTACCTGTACTCATCGAGCATCCACGGGTACACCATCTCGCCCGTTAAGAACACAGGCTGACCAGGCGTGACCTCGAATTCCGGGTATTCCGAACGGACACGCTGGGCCGACCAATTCGACGCAACCCCTTCGCAGTAGATTGACTCGTGCAGGATCGCGTAGATCGGGTTGGTTTCAAACCAGAGAGAATTTTCGAAGCCGCGCAGGAAAGTGTAACTAATCTCTCGGCTGGTTGCGCCTTGCAGAAACGCGTCTTCAAGCAAATAGTGAACTCGCTCGAAACCTGTGCTCATCCCGAAGGCTATGCCGAGTTGTTGAAACCGTCGTGGTGAGACGCGGTCACCGTTGGGCAGGTTTACCTCGTGAGATGATAAATGGTCGACGATTTCGCGGGCGCGCTCGGCGTCATCGGGGTAACGCTCGTAGTAGAGCCTGTTCCTTTCGCTTACACGTTGATAAGTGGCGCGGTAAACATCGTCTGGAGGTCGATTCAGAGGCGGTAAACCACCGGTTATTATCGCTTCTTTCAAGCCGTCTGGTGCAGCGGACAAATAGTGCGTTACGCAGAAGCCGCCGTAGCTTTGCCCCAGCACGGTCCAGCGCTTTTCCGCTCCGACTAACTTGCGTCGGATCAGTTCAGCGTCGCGGACGATGGAGTCGGCGCGGAAGTTTTTCAGGTAATCAGCCTGCATTCTAGGCGTGGCAAAGCGTGCCAATGTCTGGTAGTTGATCGGTGAGCTGCGACCCGTGCCGCGCTGGTCGAGTAGCAACACGCGATATTCTTGCAGTGCCCGTTTCAACCAGCCACTCTTGTCTTCTGGGCGCGGCGCTGACGAGCCAGGACCGCCTTGAAAGAAGATTAGCCAGGGCTGATCCTGTTTTTCCCTGTCAGTTGCAACCACCTCACGTGCAAACACATTAATTGTCTCGCCCTCTGGCCGGGCGTAATCGAGTGGCACGTTGAATTCGTGATCAACTAGTACCAAGCCGGGCAAACGGTGAACACAAGCACTCACTCGTATACCTCCCGTAGACCGCGATCGGCTTAATGGTTACTAGTGATCAGGATATAAAATCTGGCACAGAAGAGACGGCTGGTGGTTTCAGTAGGAAGACTTAAATGTACTACTGAGCGAATGTACTACAGTGATAGAGTTGGAACACGAGGTTGTAGTAACCAGGAAAGGTCAGACCACAATTCCAGCGCGACTCCGTGAGAAGTACAAGATTGAAGAGGGAACGAGGCTTCAGGTCATCGAAACCGAAGAGGGGATACTGTTCAAACCCAAGAAATCGACGTTGGACCTTGCTGGTTCCGGATCCCAGTATGGAACTCCTAAAGAAATGAAGAAACTTCTGGATAAACTCAGGGAAGAAGATGTCTCGAACGGTTTACGACACTAGATTCTTCATTGAACACTACTACTCTAAGGATGAGAAAGTACTTCAAAGAACTAAAGAAGAATTGAGAGGCCGTGAGAAATATGTCTCAGCTATCGTGATCCACGAAGTTTATCAGCTTACGCTTGCGCGCGAGGGGCGCGAGTCCGCAATGCTGAGGACGACCTTGCTGGAGAAAGATTTCAAGATAGTAAGGGTAGACGCAGAAATCGCAAAAGGCTCGGCTGAACTGAGGCACAAGTACAAGCTCTCCATGGCCGACAGCATGATAGCAGCTACAGCATCACACCTGAAAGCAAGCTGCGTCTCAGACGACCCTCATTTTCAAGCCATCAAAGAAATAGAAACAAGATGGATCTAGAAACCCTGAAATGCGGATGGTCATTTCGGCCAAAGCAGATGTTGATGACAGCATTAAACTTTTAGCCAGCGCTGCTGCGGTGAGAAGGACGAAGACCTCACCAGCCTTACCGGTAAGAATCCACAGTTCTTAGTAAACCTGCTCACAGGCTATTTCCAGGTTCTGGTAACTTGTCGGGACTTCGCTTAGGCTTAGGGAAGGTGGTAACTTGTCGGGACTTATTTTGCTGGCAAGACGTATTTGGGCTATCTGAAACTTTAGAAACTGGTCTTTTTATCAGAGCATTAATATCGTAAATAGTAATATACATCATTCATCCGAATCCTTTGTTGCGCTCGATGTTCCCAAGAACACTTAAATATAATGGACATTAAATCAATAAATGGGATTCAGGAGGCAATTTTTGTGGAGCTTCTCATCTTCCTGTTCAGGAGTGGATTGCAGAGGGAGGAAGGCTTAACGATATCAGCCAAGAGGGCTGAGAAGTACCGTCAAGTTAAGGGATTGTTATAGAAGCTGTCCGTCATGGATAATTCAACGGGCCACGTTGGCGCCGTCTTCATCTTCGACTCGAAAGAGAACCTTGAAGCGTTCAGGAACTCGGACCTGGCGAAGAGCACTAGCGAAGCCTACAAATTCCTTGAACCGCCAACAGCAAGAGTGCTCGAAGTATTCAAGGTGCTATACGAGGATAAAGAGCGAGTAATATAAAAGAAATAATCTAGGGCATAACCACATTACCCCGATACAACTTCTCCAATAAAAAGGCCATCATATAGCTAAAGTCCCGACAAATTACCTTTTGAACCTATTTCCATAATCTTTTTTAAGACGAGCCCTAGCTTCTTTTTTGGCGAGAAACATGAAGAAAATCACTTCTCTGACTTCAATGATTTTGACGGCCATTGCATCATTGCTTTTGCTGCAAGTAATCATTGCAGGAGTTCCAGTCTTGGCAGCTCCAAACGGTTGGTCAGCGCACGCGATGTTCCATATTCGTCGGGCTGCGACTTCCGGTCCGACAGGTCTTTCTCCATCGCAGATTCAAGCAGCGTATAATCTTCCTTCAACAGGCGGTAGTGGAACAATTGCCATAGTCGATGCCTACGATGATCCGACGGTCCTAAATGACTTGAACGTGTTCAGCAGCCAGTTCGGTTTGCCTCTTCTCACGAGTGCGAATTTTGAGAAGCATACAATGTCGTCAAGAGTTCCTGCGGATGGTGGTTGGGCGCTTGAGATATCCCTTGACGTTCAGTGGGCTCATGCTGTAGCTCCAAGCGCAAAAATACTGTTGGTTGAGGCGACATCAAACAGCTTAACTAATCTTCTTGCTGCCGTTGATTATGCACGAAGTCGCTCGGATGTCGTAGCGGTATCGATGAGCTGGGGTGGAAGCGAGTTTTCCACAGAATCCAGTTACGACTCCTATTTCACCAGCACCTACGGAGCAACCTTCTTTGCATCCTCCGGGGACAGTGGGGCCGGCGTGTCATGGCCTGCGGTTTCAGCAAACGTGGTTGGGGTTGGCGGAACAACCCTTGCCTTTACTGGAGGCGGCGCAGTTGCTTCAGAGACTGCGTGGAGCGGAAGCGGCGGTGGCATAAGCGCATATGTAACTGAACCATCCTATCAAGTAACGTACGGCGTACCAGGGACAAATGGTAAACGTGCTGTACCGGATGTTTCCTATGATGCTGATCCAAGGTCAGGAGTAGCAGTTTATGATAGCACCCCCTACTATGGCTCGACAGGATGGTGGCAAGTTGGTGGGACGAGCGCGGGCTCACCTCAATGGGCAGCAATTCAGTCTCTGGGACTTTCTGCATCGAACAACAACTTCTATCAAGATGCAAAATCAGCAAGCTATTCTTCCTACTTCCGCGACATAACGGTTGGATCGAACGGGTACCCCGCAACGATAGGTTACGATCTGGTCACAGGCTTGGGCAGCCCTCTCACCACTAATTACACACCGGTAACAACGCCTGACTTCTCCATCTCTGCGTCTCCATCTGCTCTGACAATCAATGCTGGGGCTTCCGGAACTTCGACGATAACAGTGAAATCGCTTAATGCATTCAGCGGGACAGTTTCACTGACAGTTACTGCTCCAACTGGCTGGAGTGCATCTGTTAGCCCAACTTCACTCACGGTTGCATCAGGCGGATCTGCTACATCAACGCTATCGATAACAGTTCCGACATCCGCTACGGCTGGGACGTACATGGTGACAGTAACGGGTACGAGCGGCTTGTTGAACCACTCTGCAATTGTCACGGTAAACGTGCAGACAGTGCCCTCTGCCCCACAGAGCCTTAAGGCCAC
>Ga0315280_10000705_pt1 | contig 60911 bp, 56 predicted proteins | sample YL17G06_40_MG_FD_203697 | JGI IMG/M metagenome (GOLD analysis project Ga0315280, IMG submission 203697) | Sediment microbial communities from Yellowstone Lake, YNP, Wyoming, USA - YL17G06_40 | ecosystem: Environmental > Aquatic > Freshwater > Lake > Sediment | place: USA: Wyoming | collected... | reverse complement strand
AAGCGAAAGCGTGGCTTAACGGAAGAGGGTACGTCATTCCAGACGATGTGAAAGCCATAGCTGTGCCTGCCCTTTCACATCGACTCATACTGAAACCCGAGCAGTGGCTTCGAGGTGGAAAAACCGCTGCCATAGTCGAGGAAATATTGCGAAAGGTTCCTGTGCCTAAGGTCGAGTAGGATGTTCTCGACAAAGGCGGCGGCTATCGCCGCGTCAGCTATGGTGGCGCTAACTCTGGGGCTAATACTCCAAAACCAATATTTGGTGGCCTCATCAGCCCCGCTGACATTGTTTTTAGTGCTTGCCCGTTTGATGGGAAGCCCTCCACATCTTGACATTGAGGTAGAACGAACGTCCATTAGAGAGAGCATCTACGAGGATGAGACGCAAATATTCACGGTTAGGGTGAGAAACAACAGTGCTCCCTTGGACTTCGTGGAGATTCTTGATACGTTGCCCGAGAACCTTCGCCTAGAGACAGGTTCTAACCACCAATTCACGTCGCTTCAGGCAACTCAAACATTCGAATTCGCATACGAGGTCTCACCAAAGCTTCTGGGCTCATACACGATCGGCCCTGTCAAAATCAGGTCTGCGGACATCTTTGGATTGTGGGTTGAAGAACGAACCTATGAAACCTTTACCAATTTGAGGGTCTTCCCGCAGATACAGTATGTTAGTCGCATCGATGTGAGGCCTCGCAGGACACGGCATTGGCCAGGTGAAATTGTCTCTAGGAAGCCGGGGCATGGACTTGAATTTTACAGTCTACGCGAGTACATGTCTGGTGATCCGTTAAAGAGGATCAACTGGAGAGCTTCTGCTCGATTCGACGAGCTACTAAGCAACCAGTTCATGAGTGAATTGGGCGGGGATGCCATAATCGCTCTGGATGCAAGAGATGTGTCAGAATCGGCCAATTCAGCGAATTCATTGGCTACATATTCTGTCAGAGCGGCGGCAATCGTAGCTTATCGTCTCTTGAGGGATAGGAACAGGGTGGGGATGATTGTGATCGGAGACCGGTTGGAGAAGGTGAGTCCAGCATTCGGCCGGAGACAGTTTAACAGGATTCTCACCGTTCTTTCGGAAACCCGAGCAGGGAACACTTGGGAGATAGGTAACTTGGCGGGTTATCTGTCTCTTTTCTTTTCAAGAATGACTCAGATAATCGTGATCACCCCACTCCTCGATGAAAAATCGTTCAGAGCCATTGCAGACATATCTGCAAAAGGGTACGAAGTATTGGTCATCTCACCCTCTCTTATAGCAATCGAAGTTAGCAATGCCCCTGACACGAGAATCTACAGAATCGCTAGGGACATCGTAAGGCTAGAGCGACAGGCCAAGATAGACCTACTGCGCAAGCATGCCGTCGTCGTTGACTGGAGAGTCAATGAGCCTCTGAGCGAGGCCCTCCAAGAGGCAACATTTCTATGGACAAAGGTCAAGAGGAAGTAGAGTCTTTGAATGTATTCCGCTTAGGACTATTATTAGCATATGTCATGCTATCAGCATGGACATTGGTAATCGCTCTCGAAGGACATGTGGGATCGATAATGTTGGTCCCACTGATTCTGGGTATGTTGGCTTTCATTGTAGGAAACACTCTGAAGCAGGAAGGTATCGCCTTCTTAGCTTGGATCGGACTTGGCGTCAGCTTCATAACAACTCAGTTTTCTTTGTCAAACATAACCTATTTGTCAGCAATTGCGTCAGTGATGCTCATGTTGGTTCTTGCTGATTTTGCTGATTTTCTTCGATTAATGGGTGTTTCAGCGAGTCGTAACATTGCAAGTACAAGCGATCAATCCATACGGACTAGGTCTCTTGCCAAGAGGCATTCTTTATTCACCCTATTTGTCGCTGGACTCTCATCCCTTATCTCGCTGGTCGTACTTGTCCTGTCTGTTCCTATGGAGTTTGGCTCTAACCCGGTGTTCGCTCTAGCGCTTCTTGTGTCAACAGCCTTGCTGTTGACTACAAGTGCTCTTGTCGCCAGACAAGTTCCCCAATCGAATAGGCTTCACCGTGATAGGTAGGCGCATAAAGAGACGGTGGAATGATGTCTGACCAACAGGAATCGAAGACTCGGCTGAGTCGGTCGCAATGACTTCCCACATACTGGTGTGAGATTAGTCCGGTGAGTTGCGTATAATGGTTGAGAAGAACCTACTGACAATCAGCATCCTTGAAGCAATTGAGCAATCCGCTGGTTGCCCGTTGTGCTATCTGTGGTTGAAAACACAGGAGCGTCAATTGGAGGATCTGCTATCAGATGAAGTAGTGATGAATCCAGACTTTAGAGAGAGCGTTGTGCTTGCTAAAGGTTTCTGCAACCACCATATGCATCTGCTCTACAAGACAGCGCAAAAGCCGGGCGTGCTGGACGGTCTTGGGTACGCACTTTACGCCAGAGACATTGTTGGTAGCATTATCGGACAGCTCGAAAGGTTTCCTCTCGAAGACCTAGAGAAACGAGAGATCATGGCAAGTATCAAACTCCTTCGTTGGAGAAAAGGCAAAAAGCATTTAGTGGCACAGCTCTTCGACATTGTGAGGCGTGCAGTCCGGGGAAAACTGCCATGTCCAGCATGCAAGCATCTCAGGACTTTTGACGAAATACACCTGCATACGCTTCTTGCAATGTTGAAGAATGACGATTTTCGGAAAGACTTCCGACGTTCGAAGAGAGGCCTGTGTATTCCTCACTTTGAAGCGGCCATGCGAACGCTAGAGTCAAGCAAACTCACAGATTCCGCCAAGATCGCCATGTCGGTCTTTGAGCTAGAGATCGAACATCTTGAATCGATAGCGCACTATCTTTCAGAGTTCATAAGAAAACAGAGTTGGGATGCTAGGGATGAACCTCGCGGATCTGAAGTCAACACGAATAAGATGGCGTTGGAATTCTTGGTCGGCGCAGCAGGCTTATGCTGCGAAACCACCTGAATCACAGATTCGAATTGTTTCCTCTGGAAAACCTAGATAAACCAGAGAACATGGCAAGTATCAAATCCTTCATTGGAGAGGAAATGAAGATGATGACCTCGTCGGGCGAGTTGCCAAGACTCTGCTAGCCTACAATGCAAAAATCAAATCCATCAATACTAGGAAAGCCACGTTTGAGGAGGCCTTCATCGAGATGACGGGCCGACAAGGAGGAGAACATAGCGATAGAAGGGTTACCCATTCTACCCAAGACGCATAGAGTACTTTTGACCAAAGTGCGGTTTACTCAATCATAAATCCGCTGTCAATTGAGCGTTTCAACCTATGGCTCGGATTATCTCATGATTTTCTTCGAGCGTGATCTCCGCGCGTTTATACAGATCGTCAATGGTGCGCCGGAAGAAGGCTCTGCTCTCCGAATCATTCGAAACTGCCCTTAGAATCCTCCCGCGGTCTTCCTCTGTTATGTTGAGTGATTTGAAAACTTGCAGAACGAAGTTTTCTTCGAATGCTTCCCAACGATTTCCATCGCGCCACTTTCTGCTACTTACCGTAAATTGGACGGCGTCAGCTAGGAGTCTTAGACTCGCAGTACGTGAAGCATGGCAGATTGTCGACCAGTTACGACTGAGGTTCGGCATCTTCTCCTTGAGGTGCGAGAGAATTCTCTTGAAGTTTGTCCAAACGCGATTGTCTGCACATAGGGCTTGGACCAAGCCAGTGGGGGTCAAGTCAAGTTGGGCATCCTTGTCCGCTGAATAATGCCGATGTAGCTCAAGGCATCCGCACTTAATGAGGTCGGAGATTATCGGTGGTATTCCCGCCTGAGAGTAATTGAATAGTCTGGCGACTCTCCTGAAGGTAATGGGCGTCCCTCTCAGGGCAATCGCGACTAGAGCATCTTTGAGGTCGTCGCTGAGAGGTGGCCATATCCTAATCTTTCCGGCCAGATATCCTGCTTTTGCTGTCCACAAATGGCGGGGTCCCCCAACGACTAAAACTTACGGCTTTTTTTCTAAGACGTAATAGCGGCATAACATGAGAGGTTTAAATGTAACGACTGTTACAGCAAAATTCATTCGGATGATGGAGGATGACGAAGAAAACTAGTTGGTTGTCTGGGAACGTATTCTACATGGGCTTAGTGAGTCTTCTGGGCGACGCCAGTCACGAGATGGCCACCGCAGTCTTGCCGTTCTTTCTTACCATCGAGCTGGGTTATTCTGCTGCAGTTCTTGGATTAATCGAAGGATTCTCTGATGGGGCTTCTAGCTTCGTAAAACCATTCTCCGGATACATGAGTGACCGGATGGGACGGCGGAAACCTCCCATTAATCTGGGATATGGTCTTACAGGGTTGCTTGTTCCAGTAATAGGGTTTGCTTCAAACTGGGTTCAAATAGCCGGCTTAAGGGTGGGCGCTTGGATCGGACGTGGTGCCAGAGGGGGTCCCAGAGATGCTCTTCTCGCGGATTCTGTCACGAGCGAATTCCATGGCAGAGCTTTCGGTTTTCACAGAGCGATGGATACTATTGGCGCTACCATAGGTCCCGCATTGGCGCTCGTACTTGTGACCATCCTTGGATATCGTGAAATATTCTTTCTGACGGCGTTGCCTGGCATCGCGGCGGTATTTATCGTCGTATTTTTGGTTAAGGATATCAAACGGAAGCAGAGCGGCGATTCTCCTAAGGGCCCAGGGTTTGTTCTGACCATCCGTTCCTTGCCTAGGAAATTCAAGCTCTTCATAGCAGGTGTAGGCATGTTCGGTATTGCGAATTTTGCTAATACGCTCTTTGCGTTGAGGGCTGAACAAGTCCTCGCTCCTGGGATGGGCGCTACTAAGGCAGCGTTATTGGCGATTGCCCTTTACACGTTGCTTAATCTCGTCTACGCTATTACATGCTTTCCAATAGGTGCGCTAGGTGACAAAATCGGGAAGAGGATGGTGCTCGTAGCAGGCTATTTTCTTTCTGCCGTGACATGTCTTGCAACAGCTTATCTTTCAAGCGATTTAGTATACATATCGTTGATTTTCGTGGCAGCGGGGATATTCAGTGCTGTAACCGAGACTATTGAGGGTGCGTTTGCCGCAGACCTTCTGCCCCAAGATGTGAGAGGAACCGGCTATGGCGTGCTTCAGACTGTCAATGGGATTGGCGACTTTGTCTCCAGTGCAGTGGTAGGCGTCCTATGGGTAGCCGTGTCGCCTCTTGTAGCATTTCAATACGCCGCAATCCTGTCCGCCTTGGGTGCGCTCGTCCTATTTCGTGTTACAAAATAGTTTCTTCTCTTGAAAAACTCGCAAGTTAACCGAATCTAGCGGTGTGGGAGACGTGAAATGGGCGTCGATAGGTATCGTGCAGCGGATTTGCAGTGGCACACTTTGCGAGCTGACGAAGTTGTTGCAGCACTAGGATCCAGCCTAGACCGAGGGCTTTCGGAGAGTGACGCGAAGTCTAAGCTTGAGCTGTATGGTCCTAACTTGATAGAGGCTGAGAGTGGAATATCGCCCATCAAGATCTTTCTCAAACAGTTTTCGAATTTGCTGATTGGCATTTTACTTATCGCGACCATCATTTCGTATTTGCTGGGTGAGGTTATCGACGCGATAGTTATCATCGTCATAGTTTTCTTCGCGGTTGTTCTAGGGTTCCTCCAAGAGTTGAGGGCAGAGAAAGCGCTTGTGTCCCTGGTGAAGTTGCTCAGTCCGAGTTGCAGTGTAGTGAGAGATGGGACGCGGAAGAAAATTCGCGCTGAACAGCTCGTACCAGGGGATTTACTTCTGCTTGAGGCTGGTGATAGGGTCAACGCCGACGCACGTCTAATAGAAGTTTTCAGCTTCCGAGTGGACGAGGCTTCGCTAACAGGCGAGTCGACGCCAGTGACTAAGTCAGTAGCAAAATTGGGTGAGGCTACCTATGTGGCCGATAGGATCAACATGGTGTTCGCCGGAACAACCGTGATGCAAGGCCGAGGAAAAGCTGTGGTCGTAAGTACCGGTGGGCATACCGAATTTGGCAAGATTACAGTGCAAATCCATACCATTGAAGCTGAAGAGACACCGCTTGAGAGGCGTATGGAGGAGATTGGCACTAAACTTGGTCGGATAGTTCTTGTTCTGATAGTGGTCATCGCCATTGGAGGGCTGCTGGAAGAGTACTCAAGGACGGGTATCCTCGGAACAGGGTTCATAGCCAGAATCTTCCTCTTTGCCGTAGCTCTCGCAGTTGCGGCAGTCCCAGAGGCTTTGCCTGCAATCGTAACTGGCAGTTTGGCGATAGGCATGCGAGTGATGGCAAAGAGGAATGCCTTGGTACGCAGAATGCCTGCTGTGGAGACTCTTGGATCGACTCAGGTAATTTGCTCCGATAAGACAGGAACGCTCACAAAGGGAGAGATGACTGTCCGAGAAGCATACGTTTCAGGAAAATTGTACGAGGTTACAGGCACGGGTTACGACCCCAAAGGAGAAGCTCTACCCAGAGACGGCAACATCGAGGCGGCAGATCGGGAAAACCTGCAAAGGCTTGCGAAGGCTGCGGTTCTATGCAGCGACGCCGTACTAGCGCAGGAAGAACGAGGTTGGGTCGTGAAGGGAGATACCACCGAGGGTGCGCTCCTTGCCTTTGCAGAGAAGGTTGGGATAAGGCAGAACGCAATGCGAAACTCACATCCGAGAATCGGTGAGCTGCCTTTCACCCCAGAGAGGAAGCGCCTAACAGTGATCGACACGGAACCAGACGGAGGAGCAGTAGCTTACACGAAGGGCGCCCCAGAAATCGTACTCTCACTTTGCAGATTCTTCTACGAGGACAGCAAAATTAACGAACTCAAAGAAGACGACAAGAAGCGAATTCTCGCACTCAACGAAGAGATGGCGCTGAGAGCCCTTCGAGTTTTGGCTGTTGCTGAGAGGAAGCTACCGTCAATTCCGACAGAGTTTTCTGAAGAGCAAATTGAATCGGAATTCACACTGCTGGGTCTGGCAGGACTAATTGATCCGCCGCGCGAAGACGCGATCGGGGCCGTTGCAGCTTGTAAGGCTGTTGGGATCAAGCCCGTGATGATCACAGGGGATCACAAGCTGACCGCCTTGGCAGTCGCGACGGAGACGGGCATCTATGAAGACGAGGATTTGGTGCTGACCGGCGAGGAACTTGACAGACTTAACGAAAAAGAATTCGAGGAGAAGGTGGAAAAAATCAGTGTCTACGCTCGTGTCTCGCCAAGCCACAAACTCAGGATAGTCGACGCATGGAAGAAAAAGGGCAAAGTCGTAGCTGTGACCGGAGACGGAGTTAACGATGCTCCTGCCTTAAAGAAGGCGGATATTGGGATTGCAATGGGAATCACCGGGACAGACGTCACCAAAGAAGCCTCTGATTTAGTGCTGGCTGACGACAATTTCGCAACGATCACCAAAGCCATAGAATTAGGAAGGTGGATTTACGATAACATCAAGAAATACTTGGCCTATCTTCTGCAGGGCAACTTCGTCGAGATCGGTGTGCTTACGATAACTTCTCTAATCATTTTACCATTGATGGCTTATCGCAGTGGTGATACGCTACCTCTTCTCGCTGTCCAAATCCTTTACATCAATCTCGCCACCGACGGCCTACCTGCAATAGCCTTGGCTTTTAGCCCACCCGAGCCGGATTTGATGAAAAAACCTCCAAGGCCGAAGACTGAGTCTGTCTTCACGAAAGAAGTCACGAGACTGATTGTCATGGCTCTCATTGTCCAGACCCCAGTTTTGCTGCTCGGATTCGTGAGCGGCCTGAGTGAGGGCCTTGTTGCCGCTCGGTCAAGACTATTCCTGATGTTCATTGGCATGGAGTTGGCCATGGCCTTGAACTGCTGTTCCCTGACACATTCCTTGCTGGAAGTCAAGCCGTCCAGATGGGTGGTTCTTGCAGTCATCTGGGAGGCAATGCTCATAAGCATACTCGGGTCAGTTCCCTTAACCAGAAACGCTCTTGGAATTTCCTCTCCAACGACGAGCGATTTGATCTGGATTATCTTTGCGGCGTTGGAAAACACCCTGAGCATCGAGTTGCTGAAGAAATTCGCGAAAGGATGGGAGAATAGAGATAAATGCAGCATGGTCACATCGAGTCTTCCCAAGTGATAGTGAATATGAGAAATTCAACTTGAGACGAGTTGTGCTTGACGTTGTCAAGCCTGCTGGGGTATCTTCGATCGCATCCCTTGCAGAGACGATTGGAGGTGTAGCAGGCGTTCAGTCTGTCAATATTACGGTAGAGGAAGTTGACTCAAAGACGGAAGGGCTGCTTGTTACCGTGGAAGGGGAGAAAATTGATTTTTCTGCGCTCAATGAAGCGATTGCTCGTTGCGGGTCGGTGGTTCATAGCGTGGATCAGGCTGCGGGTGGGGAGAAGATAATCGAGAGTGTTCCCGTACCTCTTTCCAGAGTGAGAAGGTAGGCCGATTGAATCTACGTTATGTGGCTTTAGGCATGATAGACGGTACCCTGATTACGTTAGGAGTCGTGACCGCTACGCGTGAGGTCACTACGTTAGCGCTGGCACTGACACCCGCTCTCGCGGCAGGCTTGTCTTCCGCGCTTTCGAATGCATTCGGAGCCTACGTGGCGGAGACGGCTGTCGCCGGCCAAGAGCTGGCTGAGTTCGAAAAGCATTTGATGGTGCGAGTCTTAGCTCAACAAGCATTGGGTCTGCCTATAGTTATCACACGTATCTATATGCAGCAACGATGGCGTTGTTCGCCGTTCTTGGGGCGTCGATCCCGTTGCTGCCACTAATACTATTGGGGCCAATCCTTTTCGCAAGAATAATTGCGATATCTCTGGCGTTGGTCACGTTATTCTGCATAGGAGCTTACATCGGTACGAAGACTCACAGAGCGCCGCTTGTGATGGGCCTTCGAACTAGCATCGTAGGGGGATTGGTCACTCTCCTAGCGTGGAGCATTAGTGCAATAGTGACCGCCTAAATTCAGGGAAATACAGACCAGCTGTCAAACAAAAACCGATTCAGCTATTTTTCACAGCGAGTGTAGGAATTGTGAAGAACTATCGATTACGTGAATCGAAGGCGAGCGGAAGCATTTAGGACTAGACCGGGGTTGATACAGGAGATAGAAATGTCGACCGCAATTAATCGCATTTGGGCCCGTGAGATCCTAGACTCACGCGGAAACCCGACGCTCGAAGTCGAGGTTAGATTAGGAAACGGTGCATGGGCTCGCGCGGCTGTTCCCTCCGGTGCGTCTACTGGCACCCATGAGGCGCTTGAGCTTCGAGACGGAGATAAAACACGTTACGGCGGCAAAGGTGTACAGCGAGCTGTCGAACATGTAAACAATGAAATCGCCAAAGCAATCTCGGCGAGAGACGCCTTGGACCAGTCAGATGTCGATCGGATAATGGTGGATCTCGATGGAACGCCCAAGAAGAGCCGATTCGGCGCCAACGCGATCCTAGGTGTAAGCCTGGCGGTCGCGCGGGCAGCGGCCAACGCGCTCGGTTTACCGTTATATCGTCATCTTGGTGGCGAAACAGCGAGGATACTCCCGGTACCGATGTTCAATATTCTCAACGGCGGCATTCATGCGGGCTGGGACGGTGCGGACTTTCAGGAATTCATGATTGTGCCAGTTGGGGCGACGAGCTTTGGAGAAGCGTTGCGTTGGGGCAGCGAGGTATATCATTCGCTCAAGGGAGTGCTCAAAGGCAAAGGATATGCTACCTGTGTCGGGGACGAGGGTGGGTTTGCACCTGCCCTGAAAACCAACGAGCAAGCTGTCGACCTGATTATAGAAGCGGTCGAGCTAGCCGGATACAAGCCAGGCCACCAGATTGCCATCGCACTCGACCCTGCTTCAAGTAGCTTCTATCAGGACGGCAAATATCGCCTACGGACTGAGAAACGCAACCTTACCTCACGAGATATGGTTGCCATGTACGCTGATTGGATTCAGAAATATCCTATCATAGTACTCGAAGACGGGCTGGCTGAAGACGATTGGAGTGGCTGGAAACTGCTGAACGAGACTTTGGGAGAAAAGCTTGAGTTAGTTGGCGATGATCTATTTGTCACCAATGTGCAACGGATAAGCCGCGGCATCGAAGAAGATGTGGCTAATGCCGTGCTGATTAAACTTAATCAGATTGGTACGCTGACAGAGACGATTGCAGCGATTAAGATGACACGCAAAGCAGGATGGGGAGCAATGATCTCACATCGCAGTGGCGAGACCGCGGACAGTTTCATTGCCGACTTGGCGGTTGCAATGGGAACCGGCCACCTTAAGACAGGAGCGCCATGTCGCGGTGAACGCGTGGAAAAATACAATCAGCTACTGCGCATCGAAGAAGAACTGGGTAGTACGGCGGTCTATCTTGGTCGCAGAGCATTTGTCAGGTGAGCACGACCGAAGTCGTTAGCTAAGTCATGAATCGAAAGGCCGACTCGCGCCTCCGAACATCGAATCTCTTTACAGGGAGAGAAACCGCACAACAGCGCTTCGAAAATGCCTCTTCTAGGTCCCACCTCTGAAAGCTGAAAACCGCTTGCCTCTCTCGGTCTCGGGAGCGCCATTTCCTGGAAACGACGGCCGATGTATGTAAGAAATTCGAAAAGCCGCCTAGTCTTTGCAAATCGCCGAAGAAAACACCGAGTCAAGCGTTCCCACCCAACTCATGCAAGATCTGCCATCGGTAAAAGCCTATTTGTGAGAGTGTAACACGCGTTACACTCGGAGGTCGTCGCAATTTGGTCTCACGCTCCACAGTACGTGGTCTTTGGCTGCATTATCCTCTGAGGGTTTGCAGAATCTCGCGGGTCTGTCAGCAGCAACCTTGTTCGGTGCCAAGGGGCGATGGTTCCTGGAAGTAAAACCGGAAACTCGTAAGCAACTCGATTTCGGCATGTGGATACGGACTGAACCTATCGCGGATTATGTTGCTGAACGTCAAAACGCCGATGGAGGCTACACGTTTGCTCAGTGGGCTGAATCATCTGCGCAGGACACTTACTACGCCCTTCAAATCCTCAAGATGCTCGGAGTTGAGCCAGCGCTTAAAGAACGTGCGATCGCATTCCTAAGGAAGTTGCAGCATCCACATGGAGGTTTCGACTCAATAAAGGTGGCCTATTACGTCACAGCGTCCCTAATTGAGTTGGGAGCGACACTGGATAGGGGTTTTGGAGGCACGATTATTCTGGCTAGGAGTTCACTAGAACGACTGGGTAGTTTTGAGGTCAACACTGAAGCATCGTCAGAGATAGAAACCGCATACCTCGGTCTTGAAACCCTGAAAGTGCTTGGGAAACCTGCGGAATCGGGCACGATACCCGCACTTATCCTCAAACTCAGAAATCATGACGGAAGCTTTGGACGAGGCGGTTACTCACACTTGGCTTCGGTATACTACGCGCTTGCTTCATTGAAGCTCCTTCGATATGATGTGAACTCACTTGACAGCACGCTTAAGTGGATCAGGGCGTGCGAGAATCCTGCCGGGGGATTCGCGAGAAGTCCAAAGGATTTCGACCATTATCTGATACTTGAGGAGTTGTATTTCGGGTTAAAAGCTCTGGAAGTTCTCGGCGAAGCCTCTCTATATCGATCCCAGAACTTGAACCTCATCGGCAAATTCCAAAACCGCAACGGCGGATTTCGAAGGTCCATATTCCTTGGGATTTCGACCTTTGAAGACACATTCTACGCTCTTTCATCTCTTGAAATACTCGATTCGGCGAACTGACCAATTGGTTCATCCAGGCTTGGAATGATACTGTGGCACGAGTCTCATGGTCGTCCACTTCTGTCCAAATTGCTGGAATGAAGTAGGAGCGCACGACCGCGCATGTTCTAATTGTTCATATGATCTGTCAACTTACAACGACTTGTCCTACGAGGAGAAGCTTATCCTAGCTATCCAACACTGTCAGGCTGCATTTGTGCACCTTCAGAAGGACGGGAGGGAACTAGCACTCTCAGTGATCCAAGATGCCCGTGACAAGCTTGCCGGACATGCGAGCAAGTATTTCGACTTTGACCTCACAGCCTCGAAAAGCCAAGTGGATCAGATGCTTCATGCAGCCAGTCCAAAGTTCTTCAGAATAGAGACAACATAATGAATGGTTCAAAGAAAGTCCAGGGTCCGGAACAAACCGCAGACAGTCTTGGCGTCCCGTATTTCTCCTGAGCGAATCTTCTCCATCGCAGACTTCAGAGGCACGATTTCAATCTTTATGCGTTCGTCTTCCTCTGTTCTCATCTCCCCCTCTGTCAATTTCAGAGCCAGATAGAAGTGAATTGTCTCCGAGCTGTAGCCCGGAGACACGACACATTCTAGTATCTTCTTGAGTTCGCCGCATCTGTAGCCTGTTTCCTCTTCGAGTTCACGTTTGGCACAAGCCTCAGGTGATTCTTTTGCCTCCAACGTCCCCGCCGGAATCTCTAACAGCTCCGAGCCTATGGCATATCGGTACTGTCGAACGAGAATCACATCACAGTCGTCGAGGAGTGGAACGATTGCGGCGGCGCCACGATGCTCCACAATCTCGCGGGTGGTCTTTCGACCGTTCTCCAAGGTGACATTGTCAACGCGAAGGTTCAGAATTCTACCTTCATACAAACGAGATGAAGACTTGCAGTGTTCCATTTCCATCGTGGAGGCTTGGCTTCTGTCGAGCATATGAGTGGTTTGGTACTGTTTTTATTGAAAGGTCTCTACTGCTAGCCACGTAAGGATAAGTTAGGAATTGACACAGAAGCTAGTTCCGGATACGTCGATCATTATTGATGGAAACGTTCCCACAGTCATAGAGAAGGAGCAATTCACCGATGTTGAGCTTGTGATCCCGTATGCGGTGTTGGATGAACTTCAAGCGCAAGCATCGAAGGGAAGGGAGCCGGGTTTCGTTGGGCTGGGTGAGATAAAGAAACTCCGCGCCTTTTGTGAAAGTAAAGGAATCAAACTGACCTTTCTGGGTGAACGACCTGGTTTTAATGACATACGGCTGGCCCGAAGTGGAAGGCTCGATGCGCTCATAACCGACGTCGCGAAGACGGAAAATGGGATTCTTCTAACGGCGGACTATGTGCAGGCCTTGGTGGCGGAGGCCTCTGGTGTTCAAGTGAAATATGTGCCGGGAGAGGTGAGAACTACCGACCTGGCCTTTGAGAAGTTCTTCACACCTGATACTTCGAGCATTCACTTGAAAGAGGGGACTCGGCCCCTGGCGAAGAGGGGAAAGCCGGGTAAATTTGAGCTCGTTGCGGTATCGGAATCCCTGAGCACCATCGAAGAGGTTGAGCAAATCATACGCGAGGTCGGGGAGGCCGCGAGGGTAAGCCGGGAAGGTTTCGTGGAGATTAACCGAGCCGGCGCCATGGTGATCCAGTTGGGACGGTTTCGAATAGCAATTACCCGACCTCCGCTGTCTGATGGCGTTGAGGTCACTGTAGTTCGACCTGTTGTGAGTTTGACTCTGCAGGATTATGGCTTATCTGGGAAGTTGATGGAGCGGCTGAGCACTGGGGCCGAAGGTATTCTCATAGCGGGACCGCCTGGCTCGGGCAAAACAACTTTCGCATCGTCCCTCGCGGAGTTCTATTGGAAGCAAAGTAAAATCGTGAAGACTCTCGAGTCGCCGCGGGATTTGCAAGTTGGCCCAGAGATCACTCAATACGGTCCACTAGAAGGTGATTTCGAGAAGACCGCTGAGATCCTTCTGCTCGTTAGACCGGACTATACGGTCTTCGACGAAATCAGACGAACCAAGGACTTCATGATCTTCGCCGATTTGCGTTTGTCAGGGGTGGGTATGATTGGGGTGGTTCATTCGAGTAAAGCGATTGATGCAATACAACGCTTCATAGGTCGCGTCGAGTTGGGTATGATACCTCACATAATCGACACAATTATCTTCATACAATATGGCGAAGTGCAGAACGTCTACACGCTAAACCTCACGGTCAAATGCCCAACAGGGATGACCGAGGCGGATTTGGCTAGACCTGTTGTTGAAGTCCGCGACTTTGAGAACGGTAGCTTGCAGTTTGAGATCTACACCTTCGGCGAAGAGAACGTGATCGTGCCTGTGACGGACGTCAAACAGACCGTTAGTAGTGCCCAGAAACTGGCCGAAGAAAGGATTCTTCAAGAAGTGCGGAAGTTCGATCCGGATGGAGAAGTAAAGCTACTTTCTGATAACCGCGTTCTAGTTCGCGTCGATAATGAGATTGTCCCGATACTCATTGGGAAGAAAGGAGTGACGGTGACAAAGCTCGAAGAAAAGCTTGGGATTAAGATCGATGTCGAACCTCGTACCCCAAGCTCATCTGGAAAAGAGGTTCGCTACGAAATCAAAGAGGTCGGCAACCGATTCGACCTCGCCTTCGACAAAGATCTGACCGGGGAGGTGGCAAACGTCTACGTGGGTGACCAATATCTATTCTCGGCAACAGTAGGCAAGAAGAGTCAGATCAGGGTCTCCAAGAAATCAGACTTGGGACGCAGCCTCCTACGCGCACTGGTCTCGAAGCAAAGGATCCGAGTGCTGATCTAAGAAATCTGGAGCGCTAAATCGGCGCCGGATAACTTGTGAGAAAAAGATTCGATATCCTTGACCAAATTCATCATTTGCTCCCCAACTCGTTGCTCGCTCGCATTCGCTCGCTCCAATTCGGCTCGCAGGTCCTCCTGTGATGCATGAATGGCTCTTCCCTTTTGGCGGAGGTCCCGAAGCTTCTGGACTAGGCTTGCTGTTTCTTGGTCAGTCAGGCATTGGTCATATGCGCGTTTCATCTCGCGTGATCTTGCGTGAATCTGTGCCAATGAATCGGCCGAGACTACTTGATCCGTTCGCTCGGTGACTTTCTTCGCCTCACGAGGTTTAAGCGCTAGTTTTCCGCTCGACACGGCTTTGGAAAGAGTTGTCATGACTGCTTTCAGTTGCGGGTAACCTTCCGGTTCCTTGAGGAATGTTGTGAAGGGTTTCCTCACGTACTCCTTGGCTGCCTCACGGACGTCAAGCGGAATCGGATAGTCCCCTCGCTCAGAGACCGACATTAGCTTACGCAGGGGTCTACCGAGTCTGCTGAATCCGGTTCGCAGCAGTTCTTTTCTTAGCATTCTCAGTTGTGAGTCAATCTGCAAATACTCTTTGATCTTCGGGTTCTGGAGTATTTCCTCGACCTGGGACTTGAGACTCCTTTCTTCTTGTTCGGTTCCCATTAGTTTCTGCTCTACCGACTTTCTTTGGGACATAGCAGTGTCTTTTGAGTGCTGAAGCTTCGATAGCGAATCCAGTTTCTCGTCTATTTCTTCCAACGAGCGGAGGAGCATCCCGCGCCCCACGAGGAAGCTGTGCAGTTCATCGCCGAGCCTTCGAACCTTGTCTACGTTTCCGCCCAGAGTCATCATGTCGATGATGTAGTATGGCCTTATCTGGCGAAGCCATTCCTCTCTCGTCCTTGCGGCCTCCGATGCGAATTTCGATACTTCACGTTGCAGGTTCCTGAGGCCGACCGAATCTCTCACCGTCGGTATTACAACTGAGCTCGACATCTGGGGGACTACGCCTGTCAAGCGTCCAACAGCTTTCGCCGCTCTAAATTGAACTCTATTGTCTCGCTTCATCTCCATGTCTTGTTCTGCCTTTCGGGACAGCTGCCCGCAGAACTCCGAGAGGGTTGTGATGGCGCGAGATATCTCTGAAACGAGCTTGTCGCGTTCGCGTTCTACTTGGGACAGGTTTGAGGAGAGGGTTTTCCGGAGCCAATCCTTGAGCTCAGTCACCGGGACTTGATTGGTCATTGTTGACACTGGGACTATGCCTGAGGATCAACGGACGGTAAGGATTGGCAGTAGTTAAAAGGGGTTCTCCAAACGATTACCTAGCTTCTTCTCGCAAGGTAATCAGAATCGTCTCCACAGTTTCCTCGGCCCTATCGATTCGCTTCTCGATGCTGCTGACGAGAGTATCATATGTCTCACGTGTGGACTTGCCTGCTCGGTATTGACCTCGAACTTGGTTCAAGCTGGCCCGAGACGCTTCAATCTCCGCTTCGGCTCGATCGATTCTTCTGATCAGGTCATCATAATGTTGGCCGATCGTCCGAAGCTCAGCCTTGACCTCCATAAGTGACTTGTTCACTTCGTCAAGCCTCAGCTCCATGACTTTCGATCTTCTGCGGAACTCATGCTTCACTAACGCGCCTCTCGACACATCCTCCTCCATCACAACGAGCTCCCTTGATAATGCGAGTCTCTCGTCGTATAGACCAACGAACTCTCTGAGCTTCTCAACGGGCACTGGGACCTTGAGCTCTGGCCCGCGCCGAAGTCTGACCACTGCTGCGAAGGCTATGATCAATATTTCGAAGCCGAGGATCCACGGTAGGACCTCGAAAGCGGACCAGAACGGAGAATAATTGAGCGTGCCGCCAAATGTCAGGTTGCCCATGCCGGTGATGCCTCTGAGATTGAAGGTTTGCTTGCTTTCGTCAACTTGGATTGGATCGGAAAGAGGTGATTGTGGTGGGATCTTCAGGTCCCTAACGGTGACCCCACTAGGAATGATGATCTTCACAGTGGAGTTCCGGATGAAATAATCGTCACGGTTATTGAAAAGTGCGAAAGTGAGGTTGTAGCTGCCCCACCAGCCCATTTGCTTTAGGTAGATTGATTGGGGTACGTTGTAGGTCAGTGTGAACGTGAAGTTCTCGCCTGACCTTATACCCAAACTGTACCTTGGCGTTACCGTGACTGAGTATGGAGGTGCTGGGTTCTGTGGCGTTGCCCACATCGCTCCGACATTATCGTAGGCCATGACGTTGGAGGCGCCTTCGGGAAGGGTGATCGTTAATGTTGAGACGGGAACAGTTGGATCATGGATTTGATAACTATCCCTGACGCTAAGAGACCCTCCTCTCCCGATGATGATGTCTCGCTCAGTCGAGGTAAAGTCAAGAGTGAATTGGTTCACAGTCGAGTACGGCGCATCAAATGTCTCGTTGGAATAGGCTTTCCAAGGTCTGAATTCCCGTATCAGTGCGGGCTGACCTGCTATGGTTGCGGTGATATACGAGGAATTGTCGGCCAGGTGGAAGTTGGAGGCCGGCGGGGCGAAGTAGGTTACGTTTGCTAACCTCGCATCTTGAGTCAAGACAGGCGCCGCCGTGAAGTTGTATTCGAATTCACCTGCTACTGGCGTTGCCAAACCATAGGCGACAGATGACACAGTGAAGTTGTAGGTCTTGTTGAAGGCCAATTCTTGCGCGAAATGAGTACGCATCCAATAGAAGTCCGATGTCTTATTCACATCAGCGTCCAGCGGCAGAACTCTGCCTTGAGCATCCTTTGCGTCCATGTAGTGGAGATTATTCCGGTATACGCGTGCAAAGGCGAAATCCAGTGAAGACACTGGGGTTGATGCGTTGTTGAATAGGTTGAATTGGTCGGTGATATGAATTACTCCATACTGTCCCGCACGGATGATTCTATGAACATCTATCACTAGCTTCGGTTGGTTATCTTTCGCTTGCAGCGGAGCTGCAACAGAGAGCGCGAGAAGAAGGACTAGTGCTACCAAAACGAGCTTTGTCTTCAACCTCAGCTTTGCTCCGCTTTCATCGGGTTCTCGGGATTAAACCGTCCCGTCAATGCGAAGTTCAATATTTATTCATTCTGCTACGCGCGGATCGCATCAGCCTTTCAGCAACGCCGAACGCCAATCTTCTGGGACATCTTTGATTTTCTTGGCGGGAATTCCCACGACGACCGTTCGAGCTGGGACGTCTGAATTGACCATCGCCTGTGATCCCACAACTGCGCCCTCACCAACCGTTACTCCTGGGAAGAGCAAGGCGTTCGCACCGACACTGGCGCCTCGCTTCACAGTCGGCCCTAGCAACTTGTAGGGTTTCTGGTAAACATACTTGTCATTCGTGAGGATACAACAAGGACCAAGAAAGACTCCGTCCTCAACCGTGGAGTACGTGCAGATGTAAACTCCAGTCTGGATCGACACATTCGCGCCAATCTTCGTCTTTCCATCAACCACAACATTCGTCCCTATCTTAGTTTGATCTCCAATCATTACGTCCTCTCTGATCAATACGTTGTGGCCAAATGCAACGCCATTGCCGATTCTGACATTGGAGTACACGGACGTACCAGGTCGAACAATACAGTCTTCACCTAAGTACGTGGGTTTCTTTTCCCGGATCCTCTTCGAACGGATTACTTCCTTAAGCTCGCCCGCATCAGGAAACCCTACAACAGAATTCGGACCGATGTACGTCCCGCTACCTATCTCGACTGGTCCGAAGACGATTGTATTTGAATCTATGAAGACATTCTTACCAGTTCTCACTTCACCGAATAGTTTCGCCCCATTCCCGAGACGAGTTCTCGCGTGAAGCAACTGCTTCTTGTCAACGTGCACACCGGAAACCACTCTTACTGGACTCAATAGAATCCTAACCGTCCGCACAAATCGATTGGTAGCCCTTAACTGTGTTTGTCAGCGGCTGAGTGTACTCTTTGGTTAAAGACCATAACCGAATAATATGAACTCCTCGTAAAGGCCGCACCGAGGATGCAGCGTTTTGTCGAAATCCCACCCCTACATCCCCAATAGCGACGAGCACTTAATGCGCCGGATGCTCAACGATATCGGTCTCAGTTCAATCGATGAGCTGTTCAAAGACATTCCAGCGAGCATCCAGTCCAAGGCTGCTATGGATATTCCGGCGACAATGTCGGAGATGGAGACTAGGCGTCACGTGGAAGGTCTTCTGGAGAAGAATATCTCGACACGTGAAATGTTATCTTTCCTCGGCGCCGGGATCTGGCCACATTACGTTCCTGCGGCCGTTGATGCGATCATCAGCCGCGGCGAATTCCTGACCTCTTACACTCCTTACCAGCCGGAGATATCTCAAGGAATGCTCCAGGCCATGTTCGAGTACCAGAGCCTGATCTGCGAGCTCACTGGCATGGATTACTCGAACAGTTCAATGTACGATTGGTCAACGGCACTTGGTGAAGCTGCAAGAATGACCGCACGCGTGACCGGTCGCGACGAGTTCATTGTCCCACACTTCATTCATCCGGAACGGCTCTCGACCCTCCGCACATTCTGTGAACCAGTAGGTATCAAACTCATCGAAGTCGAACAGGATACGCACACTGGTGCCATGAACCTCACGGATCTCAGGAAGAAGATCTCCCACAACACCGCGGGCGTGTATCTGGAGTACCCATCATTCCTCGGATTTGTTGAGGAGAACTGTGATGAAATAGCAAAATCAGTGCACAAGGAAGGGGGCGTTTTCGTCGTTGGAAGTGAACCAATTTCTCTTGGGGTCCTAAAACCTCCGGGCGAATTTGGAGCCGATGTAGTTGTAGGGGAGGGTCAACCTCTCGGGAGTCACATGAATTATGGTGGTCCTCTTCTAGGAATATTCGCGTGTAAGGGTGATGCTCTCCTTAGGCAGATGCCGGGTAGAATCATCGGGAAGACAACCACGCAGGATGGACAACAAGACGCGTACTGTATGGCTTTGCAGACGAGAGAGCAACATATTCGAAGAGAAAAGGCGACATCGAACATCTGCACAAACGAAGCATTACTGGCAGTAGCCGCTTCAACGTACCTTTCACTCCTCGGCCCGAAAGGGATAACTGAACTTTGCTCAACGATCCTTGATCGGACAAAATACGCTACAAAACGGTTGCGAGAGCTGCCGGGGATCGAGGCGCCAAAATTCTCTGCGTTTCACTTTATGGAATTTACGGTCAACTTCGACAAGGCTGGAAGGAAAGTTGCGGACATTAACGAGAGGCTGCTCGATGCCGGAATACAAGGAGGTCTTGACCTAAGCGGCTACTTCCCTGAGCTGGGACAGACAGCTCTCTACTGTTTCACTGAGGTACACAGTCACAAGGACATCGATATGCTCGCTGACAAACTCCGACAGGTCATGGAGGGTTGAGAGGATTGGTCTATTCTCAAGCCAGATGGGACGAACCACCAATCATAGAGTTGTCCGAGGAAGGGAAAATTGGTTTCCACCAACTCCAGACAACCGAACTCAAGGATAGCCTCGCCTCGGTTCCGGCAGGAATTCGACGATCATCTCCGCCGAGGTTGCCGGAGGTTTCAGAGATCGAGGTCGTCCGCCACTATACTCGCCTTTCGCAAGAGAACTTCGGAGTGGACTTGGGTATCTACCCGCTCGGAAGCTGCACTATGAAGTACAATCCGAAAGTCTGCGACGCAGTCGCTTCGAGCCATAAGATTCAGGAGATTCATCCTTACCAGAATCCGAGAACTGTTCAAGGTATTCTACAAATTCTATACGAAACATCCACTTACCTAGCAAAGATCGTTGGAATGGACAAAGTCACCTTGCAGCCAGCAGCAGGCGCCCACGGAGAATACACGGGTGTCATGCTCATGCGAGCCTACCACCGCGACAAAGGCGAATCGAAGAGAGACGAGGTGATTGTTCCAGACTCCGCTCACGGCACGAACCCTGCCAGCGCAGCAATGGCAGGCTACAAGGTCGTCGAAGTGCCCTCAAATGCGGAAGGATGCGTGGACAAAGACGCGCTGAAGAACGCCGTCGGACCTAACACTGCCGGGCTAATGATTACTAATCCCAACACGCTCGGGATCTTCGAACGCGAGATCGTAGACATCGCCGAAATCGTTCATGACGCAGGTGGGCTGCTCTACTACGACGGCGCCAACCTCAATGCCATCATGGGCAAAGCAAAGCCCGGAGATATGGGCTTCGACATAGTCCACATCAACCTGCACAAAACCTTCGCCACACCACACGGAGGTGGAGGCCCAGGCGCTGGACCGGTAGGAGTGACAAGACACCTCTCGGATTACTTGCCCGTTCCAACTGTCGAGTACGATGGGACCAAGTACTACTTGGAGTACAACAGACCGAAAAGCATCGGAAAGATACGCGCCTTCCATGGCAGCTCAGCGGTAGTTCTTCGTGCCTACACTTACATTCTCCTGCATGGGAAGGAAGGCCTGAAGACTGCATCAGAAGTGGCAGTCCTAAACGCAAACTACATGGCGCAGAAGCTTTGCAAAATCAAAGGTTTCTCTCTTCCCTTCGGAGAAGGAGTTCCAAGAAAACATGAATTCGTTCTGTCGGCAGCGACCCTAACAAAAGAAACGGGCGTCACAGCCCTTCAGGTAGGAAAACGGCTTCTTGATTTTGGCGTACACCCACCAACCGTCTATTTCCCGCTCATAGTTGAAGAAGCAATGATGACTGAACCGACCGAAACCGTGAGCAAGCAGGAGCTTGATTCAATGATCAACGCATTTGAAAAGATCAGCCAAGAAGCCTACGCGGGGTCAGATCTACCCAAGACTAGTCCGCACTCGACGAGCGTAACAAGAATAGACGAGGCCAAAGCGAACCGGCCGAAAACCATGCAATTGACTTGGAAAATGGCTATCAAAGGAAGTTGATTTGGGACAGACATCACTACGTGCCTAACAGGTCAAGTGATCTCCGAGGGTCAGGTATGAAAGTTAAGATCCAATACTTTGCGTCAGTTCGCGAGCTAATCAACCTTCGAGAGGAAACACTCGATTTAGAGAGCGGTTCCACGGTGGAAGATCTTCTAGGACTCCTAGCGACGAAACATGGAGAGAAACTGGGAGGCTACTTGTTCGATCCGGAAACAGGCAAACCCAGATCATATCTCCAGTTCCTACTCAATCAACAATCCATCTCGGCTCTCAACGGGCTTTCGACCTTGCTCGCAGACGGGGCCGTATTTGCAATAATTCCTCCAGTAGGAGGAGGTTAAGCAAGCAATCCGCTGGGAAGCGAAGACCAAGGGCTCATTTTGCACAGCAATTATGGCCAAACGATGGCTTCCTTCGGCTTTCCCAGAAAGATGGCAGCGTACGTGTCTGGAAGAATCAATCCAACCATTGGCATTTGAACAGGACCGAGTGTCTCAAGCGTAATATCCTCACCTAGGTAGGCTCAATCAAATCCCTTCACGTTTGCAACCACCCGGAGGTCTGCATCTGAACCAAAGTTCTCAGTTAGGGGCGTCAATCACATCAGACAACACGCCAGGGGCGAGCGTGGTCGCATTCGGACTTGGGAGTGCGGGCAATGACCTACTCACCCATTTGATCGATGCTGGACTGAAGGGCATCCAATGCATCGCGATCGATACGGACAGGTATCGTCTTCACATAGCGAGGGCACATAGGAAACTGCTGATGGAGCATTCTTCATGTCCCGACTCCGGAACACGGGGAGACCCGGAGATTGGAAGGAAGGCTGCGATGGCAACCTCCGAGAAGCTCCAGCCCATCTTTCAAAAGGCCAACTTGGTTTTCGTTCTTGCTGGTATGGGCGGAGGGACTGGAAGCGGAGCTGCGCCAGTCATCTCAGACCTTTCTAGAAAGAGCGGAGCCTTGGTAGTGGGCATAATCACAAAGCCATTCTCGTTCGAACACAGGCGCCTGAACACCGCCATAGCTAGCATGCGCAAGATTCTAAACACATGCGATACGGTCATCTTGTTAGACAATCATTCATTTGATCCGTCACCCGTTACGCTACCATTCGGATTGAGTGCAGACCCTGTCGGACAGATCAGTTGCTCAATCGTTTCCTCAATCGCTCAAACCTTCTCCAATGCCGAGCTTCTTAACGGCGAACTCAAACAGCTCAAAGCGATGCTGAAGCGAGGGGGATTAGCAAAGGTGGGCGTCGGACAGTCCTATTCTCTGCACGGTGCAGAAGAAGCCGTTCTCAACGCTATGCGTCACGTAATGCCGCTCGGGGACCTTGCAGAAGCCTCAGGAGTCTTTGTCAACTTCACTGCGCACGAGAAGATTAGAAAAGCCGATATCGAGAGTGCATTAGAGCTAGTCTCCCGCAGGATCAACCCCCACGCAGATTTACTGTATGGAAGATTACCTCATGCAGGCCAAGGGAACAGTACAACAGTGAGCTTGCTTGTAACGGGCGCATCCTTCCCGTACACTTGGGGCGGATACAGGAAACTTCCCATCGAATTACACGAAATGGAGCCTGAATCTGGAGAAGAAGAAAGACTCGGAATACGGCTTGATCTTCATCAGCTTGAGCAGATCCCAACTCAACCGAACTTATAACTCAACTTGCGCAACTTGTTCCCTATTGAGGTAGCATGCCCTTCTGGGCGAACTCGACCCGCTCTAATCGCCTCCAGCGCCTCCTCCAGATTATGGGAAGCAGCATCTACCACCGTGTAGGCGTCACCAATCGATTGTGGAATGTGGGAATCACTCCCGCCTACTTGCGGAAGATTGAGCTTCTCCGCATCTCTTTTGGCCAACCAATTTGAAACATAAAACGAGAGCGCATCGGCGTTGACCGTCTCAACCGCGTCGGGTCTCTTATTCAGCCGAGCGAGTTTGACGCATTCGCAGACCGGATCGTAAGGGTGAGGAACTATGGCTACGCCGCCCTGTTTGTGGATGCGCTGTATCGTATCGTCCGCCGGAAGCCTAGGTGGAACGGCCTCGTGAACACCAAGCCCTATCACGTGACCATCTAGTGAACTAATCTCGATCCCGGGCACAATTAGCACGTCTTTGAAGGTAGGGGGGTCGAAGTTGTCGTGCTCAGTCACCGCTAATCCATCCAAGCCTTTTGCTCTGATGATTTTCGGGAGGTCTTCGATTCTCGTATGCCCATCATAGGATCTAACTGTGTGCACGTGCAAGTCGAGTCTGAGGAGCGGCATGCAGATGTTGCCTCAAGATTGCTTGGAGACCGCGACTTTATGGAAGAGTGGTTTGGATTTGCTGATCAAGTGACCTGGTTTCAGATCGAGTTTCCCTGCATCCCACCACCTCTCTGTTGAGGCATCTAGGTTCAATTGGCGGTGAATTTGTTCGGCTGTTTCAGGCAGGAAGGGAGCGATTAGGTTCCCTATAGAGCAGACGAGTTGCGTGGCCAGGTACAGAGTGGTTGCCGTTTTCGCCCGGTCCGTTTTTATCAAATGCCACGGTTCCCGCTCACTAAGGTACTGATTGCCCACGCGAGCCAGTTCAATGATTCCAGCCAAAGCAGCCTTCAGTTGAAATTGGTCGAAGAGTGATCCGATCTTGGATGGGGCTCCTTCTATGTCAGCCTTGATTGCAAGATCCTTATCGTCGAATTCGTGAGGTTCGGGAATCTTGCCCCCGAACTGGCTATTGATGAATGTCAATGTACGATGAACGAAGTTGCCGAGAACATCGTTGAGTTCTGTGTTAACGTGCGTCTCGAACTCGCGCCAAGTGAAGTTGGCGTCACGAGCTTCCGGCCTAATCGCCATTAGAACGTAACGCCAATATTCCGCAGGAGCTACCTTCAGTGTTTCGTCGATCCACACACCTATGTGCTTGCTCTTGGAAAATTTCTGTCCTTCGAAGAGTATGAACTCTGTCGATGAAACCTGCCAAGGTAGGACGTAATTCTCATGCGTTGCCAAGAGCAGCGCTGGGAAGATGATTACGTGAAATGGGATGTTGTCTTTCCCGATGAAATGTACATTCCGTGTACTCTTATCGAACCAGAAATCCTTCCAAGCCTCTGGTCTTCCTGATTTCTCCGCCCACTCGATTGATGCAGAAACGTATCCCAAGACGGCTTCGAGCCAAACATAGATGCTCTTTCCTTCCGCGCCAGGAAAGGGCGCTGGAATGCCCCACTTGTTATCGCGGGTAAGCGCTCGTGGCTTCAATCCCTCTTGGAGCCATTGGAGAGAGAAGTTGCGAGCGTTATCAGGAAGCTGCTTGTTCTCTTGGACTATTGCTTGGAGTTTATCGCGAAACTTCGGGAGGTCGAAGAACCAGTGTGTTGATGACTTTACTGTTGGTGTTGCTCCACAGAATACACACCTAGGGTTTTTCAGTTCAAGAGGATCTAGGACGCGGCCACATGACTCGCACTGGTCTCCACGCGCTTGCTCGTAGCCGCAATGAGGGCACTTGCCCTCTACAAATCGGTCCGGCAGAAACCTTTGATCGCTCTGGCAATATGGGAGGCTTACATTTTGAGTGTAGATGTAGCCATTTTCGTAGACCTTTGTGTAGAGCTCTTGAGTGAACCGTATATGAGCTGGGCTTTCAGTTCTGGTGTAATTGTCCAAATGAATATTGTAAGCCTCTAGGAATTCGCAGATTTGATTGTGAATCTCATCGGTCAGCTGCTTAGGAGAGATGCCTCTCTTGATTGCTTCAACCTCGATCGGAGTCCCATGCTCATCCGAACCGGTTACTGCTATGACCTCCTCGCCCTTCAGCCGGAGATATCTTGCATAGACGTCTGCGCTGAGAAGATGAATGAAGGTGCCTAGATGAGGTATTGAGTTGACGTATGGCCAAGCAGCGTTCACAATCCACTTTCCCATCTAAGACCCCTCCCCGACGGACCGAACTAGTTTCGAAGAAATATCCTTCACTTCTCTGTTCCTGCGGTCCCTTGGCGTCTCTGGTTTTAGTTTCGGCCCCTCCACAATCTTCTGAGACTTAGCGCGGGTGTCAACTGATTAACGTTTTCATTTTGGAAAGGGAACCAACAAATAGGGGGCTTCGCATGTTCTCTCGGAAATGACCATTGAGTAGCGACTACGCAAAACTATTGGAAAGAGCCTATTCCAGCCTGCCGAAGACTACTGGGACTGGAGAAAGATTCGAAATTCCGAAGGTTGTCGGGATCCGCATGGGGAGGAGGACGATTATCCAGAATTTTGGAGAGATTAGTAGCAGGATCAATCGGGATCCTCATCATCTTCTCAAGTTTCTTTCGAGAGAGATGGCGACCGCGGCGTCTCTCGATGGTGCTAGAGCGATCTTTCAAGGTAGATTCGATGTTCCGACCGTCACCCGGCTCCTCAGCATTTACGCTCAACGGTACGTCATCTGTTCGATATGCAATCGGCCAGATACGAAGGTCGAGAAGGAAGGGCGATATCTGTTTCTGCGCTGTGAGGCCTGTGGCGCCAGGTCCTCCATTCTCCCGACCTGAGAAAGTGCCATCAAGTGAACGAAGTATTCGTCAAAGTCTTCAAACAGCCGGAACGCACTCTCGTCGCAGTATGTGATATGGGTCTCGTCGGGCAAACATTTCGTGAGGGTAAACTGAAACTCGAAGTGAAATCGGACTTCTACAAGGGTAATGAATCAAGCTTAGCAGAGGCGCTCCGCGAGGTGGACGCAGCCGACATAGCCAATCTCGTCGGAGAGCAAATCGTGGAGGCAGCAGTTAGGGAAGGATTGGTTGATCCAACGGCAATTGCTCGGATCGGTGGAGTTCCACACGTTCAGATTGTCAGACTGTAATACGAATTGGAATGCGAAGGGCAAGACATCGATTCTAATCCTTATTTAGTCTAATTCGGTTATTATCACAACGCAACATCGGTGGAAAGAGTGGGAAAGAAAAAGGTTCTGAGTGAAGGGGAACTCAGAGAAATGGTCATGCCCGGAGAAGGGCAATTACTTGGCTTTGTAACCCAAATGCTAGGTTACGACCGACTAATGGTCAGATGTGGCGATGGACACGAACGGGTCTGCCGCATCAGAGGTAAGATGAAACGTCGAGTCTGGATCAAGGTCAACGACGTTGTCTTGGTTGCTCCATGGGACTTCCAGGTCGATAGCCGAGGAGATATTCTCTGGCGATACACGGAGAGTCAAGCCAACTGGCTGCGTAGTAAAGGACACCTTGCAGCCTGATGCTTCCGAGAGTAGTCACGTGGTGAATCAATTGGAGTCAATAGCAGAGCGAAAGCTACAAAGAAAAGTGGCACACTACGAAGTAAAGTCGCTGATGAAGGAAAAACGCAGCGAAGAGATGGATTCACTTGAGGAGGTTTTCGATCGGCAAACGCTCATGATCGTTTATCGTCTGCTCAATCGAGGGTACATCAAGAACATCAACGGCGTGGTCAGATCCGGCAAAGAAGCAAGGCTGTACTGGGGAATGGGACGCCGAAACAAGATAGTCGCAATAAAGATATTCCTAACCTCGTCGGCGGAATTCAAGAGAGGCAGGATGATGTACATTCAGGGAGATCCAAGATTCAAGAACACGAGAAACGATACCCGGTCATTGGTCAATCTCTGGGCACTGAAGGAATTCAGGAACCTCATGCAGGCCCAAGATGCTGGAGTCCGTGTCCCAAAGCCCCTCAAAGTTGAAGGCAACGTTTTGCTAATGCAGTTCGTCGGTCAGAATGGCATCCCCGCTCCTCTACTAAGGGAAACATCACTGAACCACCCAGCACGGGTCTATGACAAGATAGCAGAGGCGATCAAACGATTGTACCAGAAGGCGCAGCTAATCCACGGAGACCTCAGCGAATTCAATATCATGATGGTCGACCTAGAGCCTATAATATTCGATTTCGCTCAAGCTGTTCCTCCCGCGCATCCTATGGCGCAACAATTCTTAAGAAGAGACCTACTCCAGATGAATGGCTACTTCTCACGAATCGGAGTGAAGGTTCCGCCTATCGAAAGGCTAACCCCATGGGTGACAGGTGAAAATGGAGACACGAGTTAATTCAATAATCCCGCTCGATCGGCTTGGAGTACTGATAGGCAAAGAAGGCACAACCAAGAGCAAGATAGAGAGCGCCTTCAAGAGTCGCCTCATAATTCAAAGCGAAACTGGCGTTATCGAGATCGTTCCCCGAGAGGATACAGACGACCCCACCACAATACTCCGCGCAAGGGACGTAGTGAGAGCTATCGCTCGCGGGTTCTCTCCCGAGAGAGCTCTACAATTGGTCGATGACGATATCGTTCTCGACATCATTGATTTGCGTGAAACTTTCGGAAGAAACGAAAGAGATATCGCTCGATTGAAGGGCCGGGTGATCGGGCGCGAGGGAAAAATCCGCAGACTAATAGAAGAAATGACTGACGCCAAAGTCTCAGTTTACGGTCACACAATTTCAATGCTCGGAGAATACGAGACCGTCACTGCTGCAAGAGAAGCAATAGAAATGCTTCTGAAAGGAAAACAACATTCTAGCGTGTACAAACTGCTTAGAAAGATAAAGGCCGAGAGCAAGAAGAGAGAAACCCTTGAACTTTGGGAGAAGCCGCCCACCTGACCTGATAATCACATCATCAGCTTTATTGCGCTACTCGGCAAAGATAGGCGAACTCTGATGGCACTCCAGGAAGTATTCCAAGAAATCTCTTCAGCAGATTTCTTCTACCGGAATAGGGATATCGCAGGTTTCACAAACCCCACTCGAGCAATATACTCTACAATTAGAGAACTCGTCGAGAACTCACTGGATGCATGCGAGACTCGGGAGATTCCTCCAGATATCTACGTCAGAATATCTCACGAATCTGGGCCCACGGACGGCCCAGGCGTATATCGCGTTCACATTGAAGACAACGGCATAGGCATCCCACACGACATTATCCCGTCAGCCTTCGGGCAAGTACTGTTCGGATCCAAGTACAAACTCCGACAGACTCGCGGCACCTTCGGACTGGGAGGAAAAATGGCGATTCTGTACGGTCAGATTACAACACATGGCAAGGCCACAATAATGTCCAGCACAGGACCAACGAAGATTCATCAATACGATCTAACGATCGATATCCAACATAACAAACCCGTCGTGGCCAAACACAAGACGCATCCGAATGAAAACCGATTTCACGGCACCGTCATCGAGTTCTCGACTGAAGCAGACTACACTCGAGCCATGCCCAAGATTCTCGAATACCTGATGCAGACTGCGATCGTAGCGCCCTACGCCAACATAACCTATGTCGACCCCAGAGGTAGACTCTACAGATTTGAGCGCGCTACCGAACAGATGCCAAAAGCACCACAGGAGACACTGCCCCACCCCTACGGTGTCGACGTTGAAACAATGAAGCGTTTGATCGATCTAACAAAAGAGCGCACCATGTTAGGGTTCATGAAGACGCACTTTCATCGGGTGGGGAGAACCATAGCTTCAGCTTTCCTGCAACAGGTTGACTTACCCGCAAGGAAGAATCCAAAGAAGCTAGCGCCTGAAGAGATTGTTCGGGTCGTAAACGCCATGAAAAGTTACAAGTTCTTGGCGCCTGACGCGAGTTGCCTATCTCCACTGGGTGAGGAGCTTCTTGAAGCAGGTATCAAGAAGGAGTTATCGCCAGAGTTCGTAACGGCCTATCAGCGGAAGCCTTCCGCTTACTCGGGTTTTCCATTCATAGTTGAAGTCGGAGTCGCGTACGGCGGGAAAGTGGGGCCTGGGGGGGGCATCAAGCTCTTCAGGTTCGCCAACAAGATTCCGTTGCTCTTTGATGAGGCAAGCGACGTTTCTTGGAAAGTCGTCAACACCGAGGTCGACTGGAGGCATTACAAGGTCTCCTCGGAGATGCCGATCGCGGTTTTCGTACACATATGCTCCACCAAAGTACCGTACAAGACCGTAGGAAAGGAATTCATCGCAGACCGTCCCGATGTCGAGAGGGAAATATTGAATGCTGTTCGTGAGGTCGCCCGTCGGTTATCGCTCTTTCTATCTAAGAAGATTCACTTGGCGCACGACAAGCACAGGCTCGACGTGTTCCAAAAGTATCTTCCCAAGATCGCTTTGTTCTCCGCTAAGTTAGCGAAGAAGGGCGAACCCCCTGATGTATCACCGTTACTCAAGAGTGTTCTGAGATATGAGAAAGAAGAAAGTGAAGACGAGCAAGACGCCGAGTAGGGTAGAACAGAAGAAGCAACAGGTTCTCGCTAGCTTGAAGAACCTAGGCGAGCAGCTCTATACCCAACTTTCCCAGAAGCAGTGGCCATCCGTCCGAATGCCAAGCCGATCCATAAAGAACATCCGCTACGACAAGGTAACGCGACAGTACATACTTGGTGAGCATTTTGTCAAAAGAAGCGCCCGCAATATCAGACATGTCCGTCCCTTGACTCAGCTTACGTGGACGGGGTCGTTCGTCGACGAACTCTCCCGCGAAGGCAAGACCTCAACCCTGCGTGACGTCTTCTATTCTGCACAGGCCTACGAGATGAGCTTCGCCGACCAAGCCGAAAGCGACGACATCATCACGGACCTTGAGACTGTTCTCGGATACGCTAGAGAAGACTTCAACGTCTTCCCAGAGGAACGAAGCGCAATATTCGGCGATTTGACGATACGGTACACCGTTCGCGGTTACGAAGGAAAAGAACTCAACCTCGCGTCCCACCCGGACGGAATGATGATAGGCCCAGCATTGACCAACTCTGAGTTTGCTGAATGCAAATCCGATAAGATAATAGCGATTGAGAAAGGTGGTTTGTTTACACGTTTCATTGAGGAGAGAGTTCACGAGAAGTACAAGGCTCTTTTGATACACACTGCGGGACAAGCACCACGAGCCACACGTGCTCTCATCAGGAGACTCAACCAAGAACTCGGACTTCCGGTATACATTTTCTGCGATGCCGATCCTTGGGGGATGCACATCGCTAACGTCATCATCTCTGGATCCGCTAACGCCGCACACCTCCGCGAACTCAACACTCCGGACGCGAAGTGGTGTGGGGTTTGGGCGTCCGATATCGTAGACTACAAACTTCCCAGCGATCCCCTAACCGACCTGGACATTAAGAGACTCTATGAACTTCAGAAGGATCCAAGGTATGAAGGTAAGCTCTGGAGAAAGGAAATTGAAACCTTCCTCAAAGTGAAACGGAAGGCCGAACAGGAAGCCTTCAGTCGATATGGGTTGGCATACATCGTTGACAAGTATCTTCCTGCAAAGCTAAAGGAAATGTCTTGAGCTACTCGTCTTCAGCTGGAGTCCCGGCAATCTTCCTAGGAGTAACTTGAACCAGTTCTCCATCATCTGAGATCTCGTAAGGTGCCCAAGTCGTCAGATACTTTGCGCCAACCATCTTTAAAATTCTCAAGGCTCGGGTAATTCCCTCCGGCGTTTCATCTACTTTCAGCTCAATAACGCCGTCTACGATGTCCTGAGCGGACGCCACCATAGCTGGGTGGTGAGCTTTCCGGTTCATCGTTACCAAACACAAGCATTTGGCTTGGCGGCTACGCGCGATGAGCACTCGAAGGAATTCGATAGCCGAACCGAAACCCCTCTTTTGTACCAGTGTGTTGAATGAGTTGAGCGCGATCATGGATATCGTGCCCTTGTTCAATATGTCTGATACCGCGATGCTAATTGCGGAGAGATTCTCAGGGTCGGTGGTGTATTCCTCATCGCTCTCTACCCCTATGGTCTTGGAATACGAGTCAACGAAGATTAGCGAAGACCAGTCGACCTTTGAAGTCAAGCGAGGTTGGATGTTCTGGCGTATGTTGGCCGGAAAATTATCCAACGTCACGTAGACGATAGCCTTCTGGCTTGAAAGATGTCGGCTCACGAAATGCGCTAGTAGGTTCTCTTCGCCAGCTCCAGGATCACTCAGAATGAGCAGGGTGCTCGCCACCGGTACCCCATTGGGAAGCAGGTCGTCCATGATCTCCATTCCCGTTGGCACACATTGAAATCCCGGCGTTACGTCGGCTAGACTTGATTGTAGTCTAGATGCTTCTCCTAGCGCGAGCTGCTTGGAGATGGTTTCTTGGATTTCACGGTCTCTGTCACTCCCATATGAGTAGACTTCGACTTTCTTCAGAACGCCTAGTTCCACAAGGTCCTCGAGTTCACGTTGAACCTCGGCGGGACTTCGTCCGATTTTCTCCGCGAGCCCCTCCGGAGTGTCTGTCAGGTTGACGTTATTGTGAAAGAGAGTGAGAAGGTCCGCTTTCACATCCGTATCCAAGAGCCTCTCGAAGAGCTTCATTGGGCGGTTCATGTGACGTGATCGCACCTAACTTCTGGAAGCGTAGGGTTGACGCGACCGGATATGCGTACTTTAAGGTGCTGGGAGTTTGGCTGGGCTGATAGCGCGTTTGAAGCTAAAATTGGGCTCTTGAGGCATCATTCTGAGCGTTTCATGTTGAATCTCAGGTTGGGGGAAACCTAACCAACCATCTCCGAGCCGATGCCAATATCGCCACAGCTATGACGGTTGAAAGCGCAGTAATCAGGAGGCGTTCTTCGGGATATATGAAGAAAATCCCGTACCAGATCGTGTTTCTGAAAGTGAGCGGATCTACGCCACCTATTACACCCAATGTCAGTTCGAAGAGAAGCCCTCCCATCAGATGTTGGGCCATGGTTCCCACAAAAGACATGAGCACTACTGCTACGAGTTGACGGAAATCATTCGCATTCAGCCACACGGGTACCTTTGCCATCAAAGGAGAAAGCAGCAAGACCAAAGCGGCGAGATGAAGCCAAGTGTACGGCATGTAACCGAATACGAAAGGTAGGCTGTACGGGCTAATGAGAAAAGCGACAAGGACCATAAGGTAGATTGCTTGAGCAATGTGATGACGTTTCGCGACAACAAGCGTGACAACTGCGACATTCAGAAGTGCTGGAAGAAAGTCGAGCCCATAGAACAGAGGGGCCCTCGAAGAGTAGGCAAGGACCGTTCCTGTGACTACGGCCAGTGCCCCACTCCAAAGCCCCGCTATGAGGGCTATGGTCGTTAGAATGAAATCGCCTGCAGTGAAACGTCCTCCTATTCCGATCATCTGAAAGGTTGGGATACTTCGAAGAAGGAAATACACCACCGCCAAGACTGCAGCCAATGTGATTTGACGGCTCTTCGACTTCGAGGAAGCTGCAGGGTTCAAAGCTACAAGCTCCTATTCCAGATTCCTCACGGCCTCAGCAAACAGACGATAACTAGTCGGGTCAGCCCTTGGTCCCAAGGAGGCAATGAAATATCTTGTCCCCAACTCAAAGTGCCGTTTCAGTGTCTTCTTGATTTGATCCGTCGCATGTCGTTGAGAGATCTCCGGGATGTTACCCGCCCATGACTTCGTAATACCCTCGACGTTGCGCCCCATCTCAGTGCATCTCGCCGAAAGGTATCTGCTACGTTCGGCGGCATCCTGCGAACTCAACCCCCAATAGTTCCAGCCCTCAGCTATTTCGGCGACGATATCAAGGATTTTGTGGTGCTTTCCCCCAATCCAAATGGGTGGATGAGGTTTTTGTTTCGGTTTTGGGAAATTGACCGCTTGATGTATCCTATGGAATTTGCCGTCAAATGATGGTTTATCCTCAGTCCACATAGCTTTCAAAATCATAATCGTCTCTCTAAGTTGTAGTACACGGTCCTCTAGGCTGCTGAACTTGTATCCATAGGAGGTTATCTCCTCGCGACTCAATCGATCGCTTGTTCCTAAGCCCAGGATGAGTCGGCCGCCGCTGATGTTATCAACAGTGCTAGACATCTTTGCGAGCAGCGCTGGGTTTCGCAGATTCACGTTAGTAACGAGACTTCCCAGCTTGATCTTCTCAGTGCGCTCGGCGAGGGCCGAAAGAAGAGTCCAGCACTCAAGGCTCTGACCCGAAGGTACCCAAAACGGTGAGAGATGGTCGTAAACCCAAATGCTGTCGTATCCGAGCCTCTCGCACTCTCCGGCGACCTCAACCAACCGATTGAAGTCCGCAGTCTCCTGTGGGAGTTGACATCCGTACCTCGCGTTGGCCAATTTAGGGGGCTCCGATGGTCAGGCTGTTTGGGTCTGTGGAAGGTGACAATGGAGTTTCTATCTTGTGTGAAGACCTCGACGTTTCGTTGTATAGATCGCGAAGACTCCTTTCCACATAGCGTCGTAGGCTCTACTCATAGTTTCTATGAAGCGTTTACTGTTGGTCCAGAAACCTACGTCTGCACCAACGTCAGGGCTGTTGTCGTCTGGGAGTCTCTCGTAAAGCATCAACTCCTTTTGATCTGTGATTGCTATCCCTGCCGGTCCCAGGGCTTCCGAATAACGTAACTCCGAAACCGGCACGAGTTTCCGTGCACCTTCGGTGTTCTCGCTCGTGATGGGGGCGAGGATTCGAATCTTAGCGCCTCGAGCCTTCGCTGCTTTCAACTGGTCCATATGAAAATCCGCAAGCCCCTGGATCCCACGCATTGTAGTCCAGATTTCCACGCTCTGATTGGCCATGGCGATCATCTCGTTGAGTTTCCTTGCGACTTCGATTCTTCCCTTGTGGATTCGCAAATCCTCAGGCGGTAGACCTGTTCTCAGAACCTCAATACGGCCATCGGCCGGGGTACTCGAGTTCCACATCTCTTCAAAGTATGCATGGAGGTTTCTCACGAAAGCGCGACTGTTGATCCACAGTGCGACCTCCTCTCCGTTTCTGTGAGGCTCATCAGCTGTCGTGATTTCGAAAAGTGCCTCAACATCATCGATTATCGACACTCTCGGGATCGGTTTCGCTTTCAGATCCAAATGCCTCATATCTAGGCTCTCCAGCAGCTTTGCGACAACTTCCAAGTTGGAAAGATTGATCTCTGTAATGACTCGAACTCGGAGACTGGTTTTCACGGCGCGCCCCAATATATCGAAGAGGCCGGAGGTGTCAGCTCGAACGACCTCAGATGGGGAGAGGACCGTCATAACTGAGTTCTTCGCTTGTGCATACATGCTCTGCAGCCTTTGTTCAATTCGGATTCGTCCTTCAACTACCTGAAACCTCTCCACCTCTTGAGCAACAGGTTCAATCCGGACGCCCTCGAATTGACGGCGCAGGTTCTCACCCCTTTGTTCAAGGATCAGAAGTCTGGCCTTTCTCTCGTCAATTAGAATCCGCAAGCATCTATCAAATTGAACGGATTGAAAGCGAACCGGTCTCTCCAACGTGGCTTCTACAAGCCCGCGTCGTTGGAGATTTCTGATCGTCCTGTAGGTTTCGGTTCTGTTTATTTGAACTGCGCGAGCGACCTCGCTGGCCTTGGAGGGGCCGGTTTTCGCTAGGAAAACTAGGACCCGAGCCTCGTTTCGAGTGAGGCCGTAGTTCTGCAATTCCGCGACAATGTCGTTGATGGTCTGAACTTGGAGTGAAGCTGACTGACTCGTAAACTAAGTCTCTCCTAGTAACAGGTGTCTGATACGGAAGCGACACAGCCCGATATAAACAGAAAGCGCCCAAGCCTTGGAGGCCTGGCCATCGTTCATATGATGACTGTTCTGACCTTGGTGTAGGTTCTCTCGATCCCATACGGTTTGAAGGCAGTGCCGCTTCCTGTGTAGAACTTGAGGAACCACTCGACCCAATGAAGTCGAAGCGACTGCATGAAGACGAAAGCCGTTTCCAAGATCAGTATCATAACAGTGGTCAGAGCCGCGAACAGGATCCCACCAATCACGCTACCCAGCGGATTGCCCCAGGCCGTGAAGAAAACGAGCACCCCTAGAAAGAGTCGGAGGAACACATCGTCGATCAGCTTCATTGCAAGGATTCGCACGTAGGAGATTGTGTGAGATAGCGAGGCCAGCAAGTTCTCGAAGGCGTGCATCATTCCCATAGACCCTTCACTCCAGAGCTTCAAAACTAACATTGCAATTAGTGGAACACCCATTCTTAGGAAAATGTCGGTTGAATTTCGCGGGTCAAAGAGATAGTTCGGAAACCTGAGTCCATATTGAAGCAGCGTAATGCCAAACGCGCCGTAGAACCACAACCAAACAACAGGGCCCGAAATCAGTTCTCGATACTCTCTGACGTAGAGCTTGTTGAATATGTCAAGGATCAGCCCTGACATTATGTGAACCACTCCAATCGTTATTGACAATCTTAGCATCAGGCGAATGTTCTCGAAGGGCTCAAACCATAAGGGCCCGGGCAGACCGGTGATCATCTTGAACCATTCACCATTTCCAAAGACTGTTCCATAGAGAAATCCTACTACGAATGCTGACAAGCCGCTTAGGATTAGCAAGGCTGAGCCTTGAATGACCATGTTGAACACGCCTCCCAACCCACCGTACGCATTATCAGTCACAGTGAGCCCGCGCCTTTTCTGCACGTAAATGAGACTCGAAATCAGCATCACAACAAGTCCGTTGCCGACGTCTCCAAACATGAAACCGAAGAAGAGCGGGTAGGTCACAAGCCATAGAATCGTAGGGTCAATCTCGTCACTCTTCGGAACTCCAAACCCAAGCGTTAGCTTTTCAAAGGTGGACAAAACGGGTAGCTTGGGATTCTGCATGCGGGTCGGCGCGTTGTGACTGGACCAATCTCTGATGATGACCTCGTCTGCACATATTGACTTGAGTGTAGTCTTGATCGCTTCAATCTTGGAGGCGGGCGTCCATCCTTCGATCATGTAGGTGGATTCCGTCTTCCCACAGTAACCCTTCGCTTGTTCAAAGGCACGCTCGGCACCAACAACCTCACGCTGAACAAGAAGATATTCACCATCAGCGCGGCTTATCTCAGCGAGCTTATCCTTCAGCTCCTTCAGTCGCTTCTTTGACTCCTCAATTCTACTTGTGGCCTCGTAGGCAAGCCGTTTGCTTCTGAGCACGGCCTTCAGCTTCAACCCCAATGTTTGAGTTATGGCGTCGGCGATTGCGGTTTCATCGCGCTTCTCAGCCATGATCTTGCTAACATTGTTGGAGATGTCCTTCACAACCGCGTCTTCGAGAGCCTTGGCCTGAACTAATTCGCCGAGTGGCTCAGCGAACTTCATTTCAGCTGGTTTCAGCGTCTGAAAGATGCTGGCGACAATCTCCTCGAGCTTGTGTCTTCCCTCAGGAGAATTGACATTCTCAATTTTCGCGATCTCTTCAATGCTGAGTTTCAACTGACGCTCTGCGTAGGTGATTAGGGACTCTAGCGCTTGTGCTTCATTCGCTTCTGAAGTGACTTGTTGCTCAATCTCTCCTACTCTCTTCTCTACATCAGCTACCTGCTCGTCCGATATGCGAGGTTCAACAAGAACCGGCTTCGCATGAATTGAGCTGATTCCCAGGGCAGAGATGACTGAATTGATTTTCGACTCAAGAGTTGTAAGCCTATAGAGCCTGTCGGATACGGTCGCTGAGGCAACTCCTCCGCCATATCCTTTGATCATCTCCTTAACATCAAGCAGTTCGATGGCGTTCAGCTCGCGAAGGTAGAGCATGGTCTCATCGAATTTTCTCTTGGGAACGATTATTTCGACGCGTCTCATTCTGGTTGATAGAAGCAAGAATCCAATTCTCCTGAGCTGTGTAGGAATATGTTAGAGTGTTCCGGAGCTTTCCCTCTCGCGTGTTCTTCGGCGTGTCTGTTTTTGTGTCATTAGTCGTTTAAGCCTGTTCGTTATTAAATCGTACACAACGGGGAGGTCCCACCCACCTTCTGAGTAGGTGTAGGTGTTTCGAGTCGTTCTAATGTGCACGGCCACCTCATATCTTCCTCGTTCTTTTCCTGGTCTTGTGAACTTTGATTTGATGACAGATCGAGCTTCAAGGATGTCGGGGAATCAATTCTGCGCAATTGATTAACTGTTCGTCTGAATTTCGATTTCGTCGCCTCTGCTTCAAATGGGTCATCTGGGAGTCCAACCATGAAGATTGGGACATCGCTTTCAGGTTTCGGTGCAGCGAGCAGAGTCATGAAATCGCGGTGTGTTGCTATCCCTTGCAACTCCTCCCATTGAGTCACGAGTATGTAGGTCCTCGAAAGTCGAACGAGTGTTTGATTTCCGGTTTCATGGCCTTGCTACCCAGCCGTTCTGCCGGTGAGATACGAGCAACAATCTCAGTGGAGGTTATGAGACCTGAAAGGCGACCGGACCGGGTCACTGGTAGATGGTCGATTCGTCTTCGGGTCATCAAATCCCTCGCTTTAGCGATCGGCGCCTCAGCATCAATTGTTATTGGATTCTTCGTCGCGATTGATGTGATCCATAGATCTCCGCCAATCTTATCTTTTAATTGGTTGAGAAGATTGATGCTGTTTACTTGTCCAACAATTTTCCGTCCATCCGAGACGGGGACAGCTCTTATTCTGTAATCTGCCATGAGTCTTGCTGCTTCGCCTATAGACGCCTCCTTCGGAAGCACATGAATGCGCGACATCAGGACGGCAGGTTTTGTTCCCTCCACATTGGCTGCCTTCAAGACATCTCTCGCAGAAATGATTCCGTAACGAGTACCTTCCGGAACAAAGACCTCGTACGCAGAAGTCTCCCTAAGCAAGCCTACCAGTTTCGAGAGGTTGCTCTCGGAAGGTAACTCAATCAGTTGGGAGAGCAAAGGTTCGAGGGGTTGCTTCCTCAGCTCCTCTATGTATTTGGGCACGCTTGGGACCGACAAAAGAGAAAACTCATCCTATGTTGCGGTCTCTGCTACCTCTCATGTACTCTATGTTCTCTCAGATAAGTCCCATAGTAAATGAGCGACCAAAGGGCTCGGGCTGCTCGTTCAGGTACGGAATAGGCGGGGATGCCTCTCTTTTCGAAGGCAGATCTCATGGTCTCAGCCATTTCCGTGGCACCCATGTCGCACAATGTGACGGGTTTCTTGTACTGGGGCAGGGTCTTAGCCATCATCTCTACGGCATCATCAAGAATCGTTGGAGCGTGGTGCTGCATTATCACAACAATCCCTCCGAAGTCGGGATCCTCAAGGATAGTCGACAGTGCCAACTTGAACATGTCACTAGTAGCCTCCGCAGTCAAATCCAATGGATTGAAACCGGATAGTACTGGGAGCAGCAATTTCTTGGACTTGAAATCAGAAAACTTCTCCAAGATTCTTTCAGGAAACTTGATGACCTTTAATCCAGATTCCTCAAGCGAATCAGCAGCAATTATGCCAGGTCCACCAGCGTTCGTTAGAACCGCAACGTTCTTCGTGTAGCCTGGTGGTTGTTGGGCGAGGGCTCTTCCGAAATCGAATAGTTCCTCTACGTTCCTTACCCTGATGATTCCTGCCTGCTTGAATGCTCCATCGTAAACCTGATCTGTTCCGGCGAGGGCGGCTGTATGGGATGCCGCTGCTCTAGTCCCAGCTTCGGTTTTGCCTGATTTCAGGGCGACGATGGGTTTCTTCTTCACGGTCTCTCTTGCTGTGTTTAGGAAATCTCTGCCCTTTGCCAGCCCCTCAACGTACAATAGGATAACGTTCGTTTTCTTGTCGTTCGCGAAATGGGCTAGAAATTCGTCTTCAGTCACGTCACATCTGTTGCCGTAGCTGACGAATGCTCGTATTCCCATCCAGTGTCCTGCCATGTAGTCGAGTGCGGCGGCTCCGAAGGCGCCGCTTTGAGTCAGCAATAATATCGAGCCTGGTTTGGGGCGTGGGGTTGCGATCACTTCGCGGCCGTCTGAGAGGAACCTGGTTTCGGGTAGGAAGAGAGTGTCCATTCCAGTGTAGGCATCGTAGATTCCGAGGCAGTTGGGTCCTACTACTCTGATGTCGTATCTCCTCGCTACCTCCACGAGTTTCTGTTCGAGGGTTCGATTTCCAACCTCCGCGAAACCTGACGAAATCACGATCGCCGCTCCGTTTCCGCTTTACCAGCTTCCTCAATGACATCAGGTACCTTGGTGGCTGGTATTGCCACGACTATTGTTTCAACTGAACTTGGCACCGCTGAGATAGATGGATAGCATTTCTCCCCGCGGATTTCGCCGTGGCTAGGATTTACTAGGTAGACTTCTCCTTTGAAGTGCCCTCTATTTCGGTTCGTGACCATGTTGTCTGCCATTACATACCCAATTCTGCTGGATGTGGCAGACGCTCCAATGATTGCGAGAGACTTGGGTTCAAAAAATGAGTTTAGGCTACGACCTTCTTTAGGTATTGAACGTCTCCCCCGCTCTTCCGCTCTTTCCAGAACTGACAGGTTTCGGTGTTGCTTTCAAGATAGCGGTTCATGGCTACCTCGGAAATCATCTGAGCAGAGCGGGAGACGGCGGCTAGATTCCAAACGATAGCCCGTAGTGCCAACGCGATCTTACGGTCTTGAACGCTTGAGACTACACGGTCTGTTAACTCTTTCTCGTTCTCCTCGACTTGTTTTGAACGGCCGATTATGCTGTTAGCGAGTTCGATGTCCAGTCCCTGAAATGAGTCCATGGAATCTTTTGATACCGTCAGGGTTTCCATTCCGTATCTGCAGACCTCATCTATTATCGCTGAGTATTGGTTGTGCTTTTCATCGGATATAGAAAGGATTTGGTTGGCTATTGACTCGCTAAAGTCTGCCATTTCCTCTAGGTATTTGGAGACTGCTCGATAGCCCACAGCGTGTGTTGCGGACTCTATTCCAACATGTCGGGATAGAGGTATCTTTGAGATTGCACGTAGGATTTGTCGCAAGATCAACCAGTAGAGTCGGTCAGCCTCATTCTCGAGCTCCAAGACTTCCAAAGCGAGCGAGAATTTCCGATCCATTAGCGCCTGGATCGCGGTCTCCAGCATTGACACTGCCACTCTGTGCAGTCTTGTTAGGAGTCCTGTGATGGGGAACTTCGATGGATCAAGGAAACACTGAATGACCGTCTCCTGAGGGGTCTGTTCCACTATTCCGAGACCACTCAGTCTTCGGGTCGAGTCACGTATCTCATCGAGTTGATACGGGGTCAGTTCGGTCTTCGATGATATGATAATAGTGTCGCGACCTAAGATGTAGTTGCCTGTGATCATGCGACCCAAGAGTTCTCGGTCTTTGCATGCATCTGCATTGATCTTGCAGACTGTCATCTCCTCGGATTCCATCTCGCTTCCGGGTGTTACAATCAGTTCTCCAAATTCTGAAAGACGAAGAGTAACCACGCCACCTTGTTTCAGGCCGACTTGCCTAACCCAATCTCTTGGTAAGGAGACTGTTAGTGTCGAATGTCCTACTCTCTGGACCTTTCTAATTTCCAACCAGTTCTCACTCTAACCCAATACATTCAGCTGATTCGTAGTACCGAGCTAAGGTGAGGTTCGGTTTCTTGTTATATATTTCGCCGCGATTCTATATAGAGAAAGCACGAAACGCAATAACTCAATTTTGGTATATGTACAAGCCCAAGTGCAGGAATCACTGACTAACTTCGCTCTCATGTGTGACTGAGGGTAGTAGCATACGAACTCTCGTAATCACCAATTCATCACCCCCCTCAATCGTCAACGCGTTGCCACATTGGGGGCAAACCAGTGGTGGAACGCCGAAGTGGAATAAAGGGTCATTCTCGGGGTTGAACTCTGCAGTGTAGTTGCATTGTGGGCATCGAAGGTTACCGGGTGTTACCTCAACAATCAGTTTTGAGTCCTCTAGGAGAGTACCCTTTGCAAGAACGTCATAACAGAACTTCACTTGATCAATTGAGAGTACTCTCAATTTGCCGATTGTTAGATGGACCTCCTGTACCTTCCTTGAACCTTGCTTCCTTGCCAGGTCTAGAACCGCTTCCACAATGGAAGATGTGATTGTGAATTCATGCATTCTCAAGGACCACTAAGGCGACGTGAGTCCGAGCTTGTGGATCACGAAGTCAATTCCGGACCCGTTCCTGCAGCTGGTAGCTACCGTTGCCGCCTTGGGATTCAATCTTGAGACATCAGCGCTCAGCTTCTCAGGCCTGACGCCCATGGCCTCAGCCAAGTCTACCTTGTTTATGGCGACTACGTTGGCGTCGAGAAAAATCATCGGGTGCTTCAGTACCATGTAGGGTCCTTCGGTCACGCTAATCACGACGAGACGCTTATCAGATCCTAACGGGAACTCAGCGGGGCAAATCAAGTTACCAACATTCTCGATGAAGATTATATCCAAGTTCTCAAGGGGCATTCGGTCCAATGCTTTCCTGATTAGATTCGCGTCGAGATGGCATTCTTTGCCCGTGTTGACCTGAACAGTTGGGACGCCCTCCGAAGCAATTAGGTCGGAATCGATGGTGGTAGTCACGTCCCCTTCAATTACTGCAATTCGATACTTGCTCTTGAGTCTCGAGACCATCGCCTTGATTAGCGAAGTCTTCCCAGAGCCGACGGAGCCCATAACATCGATTGCCTGAATCCCACTGGACTTCAGTCTCTTCTTATTCTCCTCCGCTAAGCGTTGGTTCTCTTTGAGAATGTTGACTTCGAGTTCCACATCAAACACTTCACCCTCTGATGAGGTCACGACCTCGGTTGGTATCGTCATTGTTCCCTGACTATTGTTGAGGCCGCGTTTTAATGAAGGTGTTTCCTGAGTTCCTTGGGTACAAAGCTTCGTTTCATTCCTGAGAACGGCATCACAAACATATAGATGTGCGATGCAGATTCAACATGTACCGGGGCGTCGATTATGTGTCTCAGCTTTCCGGGTAAGGTTGTGGGAGTGAAAGGTGAGTATGCAACGGTTGACTATGGTGAAGATGGGGTACGAGACAACGTGAACGTCTCACTCGTTGACGCCCACATCGGGAGCTACGTTCTGATTCAGGGCGGTTTCGCAATCAAGGTCATGTCCAAGGACGAAGCAGAAGAGGTCTTGGACACATGGAAGCTCCTCCGTGAACTTCAGGAGGCCTAAGAATGCTCCCAAGAAGGATCGACGGGTCGATTCTCGCGGCTCGGCACAGCTTCATGCCTAACCGTTTGGGGTACTGTGGTCCCGACGAGAACGAAGTATTGCTAGAGGCATGCTTGAACAACAAACCGAGCAAAGAGCTGATTAATGCGCTGAAGGGCTTCCAAGCCGCATACCCCTACCTACGGTTCATCGCCCAATCCTTAGGAGTCGAGGATCCATTCGACTACCGCGTGGTTGAGGCGTACTGGATTGGCAATGATACGTTACAACAGATTGCTCCTACGGGCTTCTATGATCATCTTAGAGAACGGTTGAAGGCGAAGTTTCCGAAGGAACAGATTAAGAAGCTCTTCGAGGCGCAACCCTACGCAGCCTTCCCACATCATGCACTACATGTCTTCAACGCGTTCTCATCAATGGGTACCGTTCCAGACTCTTTTGCAAGCGCAACTGGGCCGGACGACGTAGTCGGCACTATGATGGACAAATGCCGCATTTCCTGGGGAAGGGTTTTGGGCAGCGACGGCGAAGGGAATTTGTCCGTGGAATATGAACCCGTCTTGAGGCGTGAGGGGAATCTATCACTAGGTAGTCCTGTGATGAGTAAGGTTGTTTCTGAGGTTGAGGGTAGAAGCTTTCTTACTGACGTCAAGCCCGGCGACTGGGTTTCGTTTCATTGGGGATTCGCCTGCACCACGTTAACGCCACCGCAAGTGGCAAATCTGAGAAAATACACCCTCTCTGACATGGCTCTCGCAAACACGGTTCCAGTCCCCCAGTGACTCCTTCGAATCAGTGATGAGGATGGCTCTGCGCAACGCATGGACCATCGCCACGCTCACCAGCGCGGGCATCTTCGTAACCTTCATGCTCCGCGTGAACATATCTCCCATCACTCCCCTCCTCAAGACTGAGCTGAGACTCTCAGACTTCGAAATCGGGCTAGCCCTCTCAGGCTTCCTATGGATCTACACATTCTTGCAACCCGTGGCAGGATACGTCACTGACCGTTTCGGAGCGAAGCTGAGTCTTCTCGTCGGAGTTCTTGCCACCTCGATCATCACATTACTGACTGGGTTTGTCGGTTCATTCTTAGCTCTCTTCGTTCTCCGCGTGGCCCTCGGCGTGACCCAGACCCCAAATTTTGTTTCCGGAGCGAAGGTAACTGCTTCTGGATGGTTCAATGAGGAGCAGCGTGCTCGCGGGACATCCATTTGGATTGCGGGTGGACGATTGGGCCCCGTCTTAACGTTCCCGTTGGCTGCTTGGTTGGGTGTGAGTTATGGATGGCCTTGGGTGTTCTATGGGACAGGACTCATCGGCCTCCTATGGTGTATCGTGTGGTTGTTTGGATTCCAAGATAACCCTGAAAGCAAGACAAAGAGCACCCAACCGGCTGTGAGACTGAATATCAAGGAGAATCTGCCGGTTCTCATCAGTCCTCTTGGGTTAGGGTTCGCATTGGCCAGCTTCGGCCAGGGTTACGTCGCATACTACTTGAACCTCTGGTTGCCTACCTATCTTGTTCGAGAGCAGAAGTTCACAATCCTGAATGCGGGTATCTTCGCGACGCTTCCACTAATCGCAGCGGTTGTCACACTGCTCTTGGTTGGGGGGATCTTGTCGGACTATTTCGTGAAGAGAGGGGCCTCGCCTGTAGGTCTTCGTCGCAATCTCTTCGCAGTTGGAATGGTGGCGACCTCAATCATGCTTTTCGCCACTGCATACGCACCGGATCCTTATTCCGCTCTTGCAGCTCTCAGTCTAGCGGGTGCAACTCTAGGATTCTCTACACCGTCGCTCTGGGTTGCTCTTGTTGAAGCGACGCCGAAGGAGATCACCGGAACGATGGGTGGTCTTCAGAACTTCGGTGGAAATCTCGCCGGGATCGTGGTCGCGGTCTTGACCGGTTATATTTTGGATGTTACGAAGAGTTTCTTCTTCGCTCTATTAGCAGGCAGCGGCGCGGCACTACTGGGAGCAATTGCTGCATTTCTTCTGATCAAGGTGAGAAAGTAACAGGCACGACGAGACCGAGTGGTTCGACTGAGGAACGGGTCTATACAAAATATAGAATATCAACAGAACCGCTAAGAGTAATTACCTTTTGTTCTTCATCGCGGCGGGCGTATGCGAAACCAGCAGCTAATGGAAATCCTAAAGGAACAACTCGACCATGAAGAGCGCGAGACCGAAGTCTACGCTGGTAAGCTTCGTAATATTAAACATAGTATCGTCAAGCTCCTGTTTGCCAAGCTGATGCGAGATTCGATGCATCATGCTGACGTGCTCAACTGCGCAATCACATACCTAGCCACCAATCAGTGGGAAGCGTTGGCTCCCGTCAAAGAAACACGCGAGGAGATGCTCAGCTTGATGGATATGGAGGAGAAGGCGCTGCGGCTTTTCACTGCTGCCTCGACACAGGTCGGGGATGTGCACCTGAAGGCATTGTTGACGATGCTTGCTTTAGACGAGGAGCAGCATTACGCGATGTTGCGGTATGTACTGGAGAATTTCGTTGAGAAAAAAGAGGTCGTCAATATTTGACTGAAGTCGTAACCGTCGTTCAGCCGCGTGCGCTCGTTAAGGTTCTTGAGGAACGCTGCAAGGGTTGCGAGCTCTGCGTTGTCTCCTGTCCATCTGGCAATCTGAGGCTCTCAACCAAACTCAACCGTGCGGGATTCCATCCGGCTGAGTTTACCTATCAAGGAACTAAAGGGGAGTGCACAGGTTGCGCCATCTGCTATTGGGTATGTCCAGATTTCGCGATTAGTGAGGTCCAGGTGAAAGCATAGATGGCCAAGCAACGCGTCTATTTGAAAGGAAACGAGGCACTGGCTTACGGTGCGCTTGAGGCTGGTCTCAACGCTTACTTCGCTTATCCAATTACTCCTTCAAGTGAGATTCCCGAAACGTTAGCGAAAGAGTTCGGGACTGGGAGGTATCCAGAGTACAAGTTCTTCCTGCAAGCCGCAAGCGAACTTGAAGCAATCAATATGGTGTTAGGTGCAGCGTCCGGAGGAGCTCGGGCCATGACGGCAACATCCAGCCCCGGTTTCAGCCTGAAACAAGAGGGTCTGTCTTACGCCGCCTGCATGGAGCTACCATTTCTGATCGCTGACATTTGCCGGGCTGGACCCGGTTTAGGGAACCTCGGCCCTGAGCAGAGTGATTACTTCCAGTCAACGAAGGGAGGAGGGCATGGGGATTATCGATTGTTCGTCTTGGCGCCTGCCTCGGTTCAAGAGATGGCTCTCTTCCCAAGGATTGCCTTCGATCTGGCTTTCAAGTATCGAAATCCAGCCTTGATATTGGGTGACGCCTTCACGGGACAGCTGAAAGAGGATGTGGAGTTTCCTGAATTCACTCCACCCAAATACGATGTGTCCTCATGGGCTACGACGGGCGCGAAGGGACGAGCACCACATGTGCTGAATTCCTTGGAGCTTGATTATCAGAAACACTACAAACACATTGGCAGGATTTTCGAGAAGTACAAGCAAGCCGAAGCCAATGAGGTGCGATTCGAAGAGTATCAGATGGAAGACGCGGAGAAAGTCATCGTCGCTTTCGGTATAGTAGCGAGGATAGCGAAAGGGGTTGTCAATAAGCTACGCAGCAAGGGCGTCAAGGTAGGTTTGTTCAGGCCGATCACTCTTTGGCCTTTCCCAAAGGTCGCGCTCAAGAAGCTAGCGTCTGAAGGAAAGCAGTTCTTAGATGTTGAACTAAACACCGGTCAGATGCTCCAAGATGTCAAGCTCGCAGTCGGTGATAGCGTGACAGTGGACTTCCTAGGAAAATGGGGCGGCATCGTCCCAACGGAAGCAGAGATAGAAAAGAAACTCCATCACCTGGAGGTGGTTGCAGTATGAGTCAAGTCACAATGAAAGTCAAGGTCGGAAAACTTGAGTCTCTAACCGACAACCCGACACACTACTGTGCAGGGTGCGAGCACGGCACACTGACACGGCTAATAGCAGCTGCAGTCGACGAACTCGGCTTACGAGAGAAGACCGTGATGATTGATTCCGTTGGTTGTAGCGTCCTAGCCTACAACTACCTCAACTTCGATCACATCGTAGCCGCTCATGGAAGAGCACCCGCCGTAGCCGCGGGGCTCAAACGAGTCAGACCTGAGCTCAACGTCTTCACTGTTCAGGGTGACGGAGATGCTGTAGCAATAGGATTGTTGGAGCTCATCTACGCGGCTAAGAGGAATACTCCGATCACGGTCTTTCTCGTCAACAATGGAATTTACGGGATGACGGGGGGTCAGATGGCGCCTACTACGCTAACAGGCCAAGTCACAACAACAACTCCATACGGAAGGGATCCCGCCCTCACCGGAACGGAACTTGATGCATCGAAGCTACTTGCCAGCTTCGACGGAGCAGCTTATGTTAAGAGGGCAAGTCTTGTTGTCACAGAGCTAGCCAGCCCTAGAGGAACAGTGTACACAATCAAGAACCTCTTGGACGCCAAGAAGACGGTTGAGAACGCGTTCAAGGTCCAAATGCTTGGTGGTTTCGCTTTCGTCGAGCTCCTCAGCACGTGTTCAATAAACTGGAAGATGCCGGTTCTCGACGCGAAACGTTTCGCTAACGAATACATGGTCAAGAAGTATCCGCTTGGGCTGTACACGGATACCTTCGGAGTTGAGAAGAAATGAGCAAGATCAAAGTTCTACTCGCTGGACACGGCGGCCAAGGCATTCTACTCCTCGGTGATTACATCGCATACACCGCCATGCTCGAAGGCAAACACGTGGCCTACACACCCTCTTACGGCCCGGAGACAAGAGGTGGTAAGGCGAAGTGCTATGTCATAGTCTCCGACGAGGAAGTGGACAACCCAATAGCTGAGGAACCTGACGTCGAACTAATCATGAATCAACCATCAATGGACTTCCTCAACTACCTGCGACCTGATGGTGTCATCGTCTACAACGAATCACTGATCCACACGGAAGTAGATCGTGACGACGTCAAGAAGATAGGAATACCCGCGACTGAAATCGCTGAACGTCTGAAGAATGATGTTCAACCAAATGATATTCAAGACACGAAAATGTTCGCCAACGCCGTGATGTTCGGCGCGTTCTTAGAATTATGTGCTCCACAGATCAAGGATGAAAGAATCAAAGAATCCCTCAAGTACTTCCTTGCCGGCAAGAAGGAAGGTCTAATACCACTCAATTATATGGCTATCAAGAAGGGCAGAGACTTCGTTAGAGCCAATCCGGTCAAAGATATCAAGTCTCAGTGGCCGTTTCATTGTATTCCCAGTTGGGCGGCTCAGTAGACCGTTTCAACCGCACCAATAGCGAAGTGCGCCCAATTTTCTCTCCACATCCTGATCGATCTTGCCTCGAATGCAGAGTGGACAAAAATAACTCTGCCCAACCACCGCGAGGCCACGTGATTCAGCATGATCGCTGACCCAGAAAGGTCTCGCACATCGGAAACATCTACGTCTTGTCGTGAAAATGTTGGTTCCAAGTTCCCGCGCTTTCATTCTAGCGATTCGCTTCGCGACGACCTGATTAATTCCCAATCCCAGGCACTGCTTCGGTTCGGCCGATGGAATTCCCATATCAGTAATGAGGATGTCATTCTCCTGAGTCACCCATATGTCAAACTTACCGTGTAGCTCGCATTCACCATCAACATTCCTTGCGGAGTTCCCTTGAACTCCGAGAAGGCATTCACTTCCGGTTACGTGGCATCCGCCGCCTTCAACGAAGTTAAGGCACAGGGCTTGTTCTCTCCTTTGACCCAGATAGGGTCCATTTCATCGAGTTTACTTTAGCCTTGGGGATGATTGTCGCGGAAGCTGTTAAGTGAATTTTGAAGCTCAGAGCTGCAAGGCTCTCGTTGTAATACCAAAAGCACTACCAGATGTCGGTACGTAATACTCCGCCGTAGCAATTGCTGTATTTACACTAAATTGGAAAGATTATAGCTAGAGCAGGGAGAACGCGACGCGTCGGAGCAGCATCGCGTGATGGTAACACTATCGGACCGCGTTACTGCGCTTCACATCTCGCCTATCCGCCGCGTCGCAGCTCTTCTGGCAGAAACAAACAAGCGAAAAGAGCTAATTTCATTTGGAGGGGGTGGACCAAGCCTGCCTCCGCCACCAGAGGTCTCCGCCGAAATAGCAAAGAGAATTTCGGAGAACTCCCAAGCCACCTGCGCATACACGGGGACACGCGGTTTTCGAGATCTTAGAAAGCTCATTGCTGATGATTGGGCGAGGAATGAGCACGAGGTCTACGACCCTGAGAAAGAGGTCATCATTGCAGATGGGGCTACGGAGGCGATATTCTGTGCCTACCTCTCAATCTTCAACAAGAACGATGAGGTGATTGTGACCGATCCGACCTATCTCGGTTACTTGGAGGCGGCACAGCTAGCAGGTGCACGCTTGAGCAGGCTTCCGGTCAATGTGGAAGAAGGATATCAACCGAGCCTCGAGCTTCTCAAGTCTCTAGTGACCAAAAGGACGAAAGCTGTCATACTTCTGAGCCCGGATAATCCCACAGGAAGGATTGTTCGCCAGGATTTCGTGAAGGGGCTCCTCGATCTGGCTTCTGACCATGATTTTTGGGTGATTAATGACTCAACCTACAAGGACGTCGTATATGATACGAGCGTTCAACCCAGAATTACTTCGCTGCCCGGAGCGCATGAGAGAGTCATATCCGTAGGGAGCTTCTCAAAGGAAGCCTCCATACCTGGCCTAAGACTGGGATATGCGTTCGGACCACCCGAATTGATAGATAGTATGGAGAAGGTTAAGCAGTACACGACCCTCGCCCCGAACACGCTTAGCCAGTATGCGATGATTCGTTTCTTACAGGGCGACGTAAAGAGGCGATATCTCACCGAATTCGTTGTCCCCACCTACAAGAGACGAAGGGACCTCATGGAGAAAATGATCAAGCAGCACTTGCCCGAAGCTAGGACTGTCCGGCCTAACGGAGCGTTCTACTTCCTAGTCGACATACGACGATATCTGAAGGCGATGGGTCATGATGAGCAGGAATTCTGCAACGACCTTCTGTCACAGAAGGGAATTGTCGCAATACCCGGTTCATTCTTTGGTGCGAAGGGACAGGGCCATGTTAGGCTAACGTTCGTTAGTGAACCTGAAGAGCGAATTGAGCTGGGTATGAAGCGACTTGGGGAGTATGTCTTCTCCTTTGCTTTCTCTCTCGCTAGCTAATGACAATAAGTAGTCTTCAGCTCGGAATATAAATTGCGAACAAGGTCGAGTCCGGGAAGGAATCTCTATAGCCGTCAAGGCTTGGTTTAGACTATGAGAAACACTACTGAAGAATATATACTACTCCTTAGTCTATATTGAACTCGGGTACGTGTATGGAAGCCCGTAAGGTTCAGCGCGTTGGATACTCTACGTTAACCGTTTCGCTTCCTAGAGATTGGGTTGAGGACGTTAAACTGAAGGCAGGGGACATCGTCTCAATCAAACGAGAAGACGACGGTACCCTAAAGCTCATCCCAGGGACTGAGCACAAGCGCGAAGAAGTCAAGAACTGCGTAGTCAACGCGGATATGTGCAATTCCAACAATCTACTTACCCGTGTGATAACTGGCAACTATATTCTTGGTCACGATACGATTCAGGTTGCGGCCAAGGATGAATTGAAGAAAGCTCATCTTGAGGAGATTCGAGCTACGACTCAAAGGTTGACCGGTCTGAGTATTGTTGAGCAGACACTCAAGCAAGTCACGCTTCAGAGCTTTGTTGATCCAACCCGTTTCCCGATTTATGGTCTCATGCGACGCTTGCACATCATAATATCATCAATGTTGGATGCGTCCATCAAGGCAATGGTGGAAAGGAGACCAGAGCTGGCCTTAGAGGTCACCCACATGGAAGAAGAGTCGGATAGGATCTACTGGCTCATTGTAAGGCAACTACTACTCTCCATACGTGATAGAAGCGTCGGATCCAAGATTGGAATAGAATCTCCCATTCACATACCGGGGAACAGAGTTGTAGCCAAAACCCTTGAAGAAATGGCGGACTCTGCCGAGAACATAGCAATTGAGGTCTTGGCAATAAAGGACAAAGAGATATCGAACGAAACGATTCTCAACGACATCGCCAGGTTTTGTGGCCAAGTCATTAAGATCTCAGAGCATAGCGTCAAAGCGCTGCTCACTTCCGACATTATGTTATCCAACGAGGCCGTTGAAATGGTTCAGGCAGCCGAGAACGACGAGAGAAAGCTAACGCAGAAAGTTCTCACTCACGTGAAAGACGTTAGCGTCGCTGTGAGTCTACGTACCATTGTGTGGAACCTGGGTCAAATCAACAAGTATTGCAGCATAATCGGTGAAGTAACGATCAATCGTATACTTGAGAAACCGACCGCAATCTGCGAATACCTACCGGTCCCAGAGGGAAAGGCAAGCTAAACGCTGACGGTTGCGGTTCAGAGAGGGCCGTTCGGGTCTTCCTAACAGTCATTTCTTGACTATCTTTCCGATCATTATGAGATCGTTGTGAACCTCGTAGCCCATGACCTTGAAGAACGAGAGCGACCTTGTGTTGGACTGATAGATCTGGGCATTGATTTTTCGCGCACCCTTCCCCGTCAGACGCTTCTCAAGTTCACGGACTAGAAGCATCCCTATTCCCTTCCTTTGTTGATCAGGTCTAACGGCAAGGTGATTGATCCACCCGCGCCTGCCGTCCCATGCGCCTATAACAACGCCCACAATCTCGTCACTGTCTTCTGCGATCAAGAACAGGTCGGGATCGCGTCGGAGTTTCAACTCAATTCCTTCTCGCTCATCGCCAGGACGAATAGTCAACCCAGCCGCTTTCCATAACTGCAGGACAGTATCGTAGTCGTTCATGCGAAAATCTCGAATCCGAATCACGAGAAGCTCACCTATTGCAGGATTTGGCGCCGCCGGCAGGGTTCGAACCTGCGACCAACGGGTAACCGTGCCTTTTCCCGCTTAACAGCTTCAGCCCCTTATGGAGACCAGAAGGGTCCGCTGCTCTAACCACTGAGCTGTCGTCTACGCATTAGCATATACGGCGGCTCGTGTTTCTTCGGCGGCATTCTTGCATTTGGCTTGCCGCTCTTTATTTAAGATTCGTGAGATTCCCAAAATCACGAACCGTTCTTCGAATCTCCTGATTCTCCGGGGCGTTGCCACGCCCCGCAAAAGGCACATCTTCGGGATCCCTCAGGAATCAAGGAACCGCAGGACCGGCATTTCACAAGTTTCTCAAGTTCAATGATCGGTTGGGTGAAGGATAGTTGTCGCCTTCTTCTCAACCAAAAGGCGAGAGCCAGTATGATTATGACTGCGAGAGTCAAGAATGTGCCCAGTATTAACGGATCGTACATTGCGACCAGTTAGAGTGAAATGAATGGGCGTATTAGATATCTCCGATAAATTCTCGACACGATTTGAGAAGAGGTAGCTTGGATGGAAAGTCATCTCCACAGCGAAGGTTTCAAGGATTTAACTCGGGTTGAGGACGCGCTGCGCATACTTGTGAGAAATGTCGGTCAGCCCGCGTTCAAATTGGAGCGCGTGGAGATCCGCTCGTCGTTAGGGCGCATCTTAGGAGAACGTATTGTCGCGCATCAGTTCATACCGCCTGCCGACAAATCGGTGATGGATGGCTACGCGGTGCGTTCCGAGGATGTTCAATCCGCTTCCGAAAAACGCCTGGTCATACTGAAGGTAATTGGGGAAAGTCGACTGGGCAGAGTTTGCAGGGTCACCGTGAAGCCCAGCACAGCTGTAGCAGTAGCCACGGGCAGCTTGATTCCCACCGGAGCCGATGCAGTTGTCATAGTTGAACGAACAACTAGCCTCCCCGGACACAAGATCAAGGTTCACGAGGCGGCACACAGGGGGGAGAATATTTCGAAGAAGGGCGAAGACGTAGCTCCGGGGACTGTTGTCCTAGCCAAAGGAAAGCGGCTCCGATCTCAAGACATAGGCATTCTGAAGAGATTAGGTATCGATGACGTCAAGGTTGTAGGACGACTGCGAATTGGTATCCTCTCAACAGGGAACGAGCTTGTTGACTCTCCGAAGAAAAATACCATGGCGAATGTTGTCGACATAAACCGACCTCTTCTAGCAGCGATGGTTCTGGAGCTTGGCGCTAGGCCAATCGATCTTGGAATAGTGAGGGACAAGGAAGCCGACATAATCAAGGGGCTGGTTAGAGGCTTGAAAACGTGCGATATCATCCTAGTTACCGCAGGTTCCTCCGTAGGGAAGAAAGACTTGGTCCCAGACTGTATCAACAAGCTAGGGAAACCTGGGATGCTTGTCCACGGAATCGCCATGCGCCCTTCTATGCCAACAGGATTCGGGGTTGTAAAAGGAAAACCGATACTCTCTCTCCCAGGGTTTCCGGTATCAGCAATTTTCGCTTTTCGCGTGTTCGGTCGACCATTAATTGCGAGGCTCATGGGTACCGAAGAGACCGTTGATCCAGTCGTGCGCGCGGTCCTCAAGGAGAGAGTGAGCGGCCCCCCGGGCTACAGGACTTTCGTTAGAGTGAGGGTTAGACGTTCACCTTACGGTCTAGTGGCTGAGCCATTGAAGCTTCAGAGAGCCTCACTAATGATGAGCATGGTCGCCGCCAATGGGATAGTAACCATTCCTGAAGATGTTGCGGCTTTCGAAGCAGGACAAGTTGTTGAGGTAGCCGTAATAGGAGAGATCGAATAATCCGACACTTTACTTTCGTTCTTTGTCTTGCGCGCTCTTGGCAGCTCGAATTTTCCTGACCTCACTTGAGAGGGAGCGCAGAAGTTCGTTCTTGTTTTCGTGCCGAGGAAGGATTAGGTAACCACTCTTCTCCCACCAAATTCCCGGTCGAGCCTTACCAGGTGTGGATTCAGCTTCCAAGGAGAGGCGTTTCGACGCTTCAATTAACTCATCTAATCTCGGAGCTTGAACCGCCTGTCCTTTCACAAGCCTTCGCCCCTGCTTTCGAGTCTTCGAGGAATCTAGGCTGGCGGGCCAGACAACGACCTTTCCATGCAGTTTCAATGAGCACGACAGCTACTGATGAGTCTGGGATGAAACGGTGGGCTTCTACTTGGTGGTTCCCTGGATGAGAACGGCGTTCACAACTCCGTCCTGACCAGGTCTCGAGGTGACTTTCGCCTGTCCTAATGGTGTGTCAAGGATTGCGCCTTTCGTAATGACGCCCCGTCGTTGGTAATCCACATTGGCTGGGTTCTTCAGAACGCTGCGAATCTCAGTCTTCTGGCTCTTTCCAGTCGCCGGATCAGTAACGCTCACGTGACTCACAGCCAAAGCCCGGAGCTTCATCTTACCTCCACGGCCGCGTTTCTTAGTAATCCTCGGTTCACCGACTATGGTCTGAGATGGGTCACTGCCCATTTCGAACGCGCGCTTACCGCGGAAAAGATGTTTCTTGCCGCCCGACTTCTTCCGCTTGTGAATATTTCCGTGCCATTGGGGCATCTTGCAATCTTACTCCAGACTGAGATTTTGCTGAGAGGCAACGAACCGTCCTTTAAGGGTTGTTGTAAACGCTTCGTTAAGTTGGTAGTTGATCGTTCTCGGATAGAACCTTATGCAATAACCTAGTTGGCGTTTGGCGGGGGCTTCCTGGATGTTCTCTCCGTCTTGATATTCTGGAAAAGTCTTTCGAGTTGCTTCTTCATTACTTGCATGTCGTGGCTGAGGTTGAAGTAGTCGGCGAAGTTCGGAGTTGTACGAAGTATCTTGGTTCGTCCCAACTTTTCCTCAGTAATGAGCCCAATATCGCGAAGCTGCTTCACATGTGAGTAAGTGAGGTTCCCACGCACTTTTGCAAGGTATGATTGGGTTACTGGTTGCCGGTATGCAATGAAGGAGAGCGTCTTCATGGGACCAGGTGTGAGCAGTTGCCTTGAAGCGAGTCGCTTCACGTTGCGCACGTATTGAGGCTTCAATTGCATCACGAACCGGCCATCACTCAATTCCAAGATTTCCAATGCGCTTCCGTCGCTTCCATACTTCTCCTTCACAAGCCGCGCCAAATCCCTCACCTTGTCCTCCGATCTGAACCCGATTACGGATCCGATTGTCCTGAGGTCGATGGGACGGCCCGTTACGTACAGTGCGGCTTCAACCAAAGCAGCCCTGTTCTTCATTTTGTGGGGAATGAGAGGTGTTTGAGTTGGAGGTTCAGGCAATTGGCGGAGACACCTCGCCTAGTCTTATCAGAATGTCTGAGCTCTCGTCGTCTTGTGCAAGTAGGATCTTTTTCTGGTTAGCAAGGAACAGAAGCATGATGAAGGTTCGCACAATATCTAACAGGGTCTCGCCTTTCACCAATTTGCGAAATGAGATTGGCACACCCCTAATGCTCAGCCTGATCAATTTCGCATAGAAGTCTTCAATGTTTTCTTCGATGTGCGCTAGGAATTCATCGAGTTGTTCGAAAACGGAGGGAGGACTAAGTACGAAGGGTTTCTTCGCGAGGATTACTTTCTCATTGTTTAGGACTTCTTGGAGCGTTCGAAGGATTTCTACCACGGAAGTAGAGGTGTATTCGAATCGTAGTGGAAATGGAAGTGGAGGTGGGACTTCTTCGTTTGGTCTAGGTGCTGGGGGTTTGGGTGGCTCCTCCATTTTCAGGACGAGTTCAGATTTCATTCGGTGAACTATTGAAGAAGAAAGTAAGGCGGTTCCGGAAGCGGAGAAATCAATGTAACCCTTAGTCTTCATCTCTGCGAGGAATGAGTTGAGAAGAAATGTGATGTCGACGTCCCAGGGTTTGACTCGGTGAAGTCTCAATAGATCGAAGAGAATCAGATACGGAGGCCTTAACCAGAAGGGCTTACTTAGCTCTTCCAACTGCTCTAGCCTCCTGCATCGGCAAACTGACCACCTGCGATACTCCTTCTTGGATGAAGACGCCGTACACGGAGTCTCCTCTCGCTATTGTCACATCCTTCAGGGAGACGATGATGAACTGAGAGCCCTTCGATTTGGATTTCAGTAGGTCAGCAAGTCGCTGCGAGTTGACTACATCCAAGTGGGCGTCGATTTCGTCCATTATGTAAAATGGCATCGGATGAATTGCCTGTAGCGCCAGAATGAAGCAGACCGTGCCGACTGATTTCTCACCGCCGCTCGCGCTTCCGATGGCCATCTCAATTTTTCCAGGGGACTGAAGTCTGATGTCGGCTCCGGCCTCGAATGGGTTTTCTGGCTTCTCAAGGAAGAGTCTTCCCAATCCTCCCGTGACGGTTGAGAAGATTTCATTGAATGATTGGCTTACTTGGTTGAAAGCTCGCATGAAGGTTCCCAATTTCTGCCGGTCAAGTTCGTTCATGAACTGTACGATCGATAGTTTCTCTTTCTCAAGATCATAAATCCTCGACGCTAGGTGTTTGTAGTTCTCTTTGACCTCTTCATACTGCTTGGCGGCTAGCTCGTTGACTCCACCGATAGATCCGAGTTCCTTCTTCAGGTGAGGAAGCTCCGTCTCAACGCGCTGGATCTCCTCATCAGAGACTTCCATTGCCTCTGTGTAACCCATTTCCTTGAGTTCGCTCATGTGGAAGTCGATTTGCATCTGTTGGTGCTTGTGCGAGCCGTTTAGGTTGGCTAGTTCTTCGTTCACTGGGTCGAGTTGGCCTAGAATCTTGGTGATCTCGTTGTCTATCTTCTTCAGTTGTCCGACATACTCGTCGCGCTTCCCCCTGACTCCGGCCAGTTCTTCAGAGAGCCGATCTCGAGTTGCGTGAAGATGTTTCAGTTCTTCTTCAGATCTCGACAGTTCTGCTTGAATCAACGTCAGGTCTTCGGTGAGCCTTTGTAATTGCCTGTCAATTCCAGTGTTCTGAATCTTGATTTGGTCGGCAGAGGGTTCAATTACGGCTACGGCCGATACGAGGGACTCGATTCGGCTCTCCGTCTCCATTCTCTGCCTGACGAGTTCGTTTAGCTCGTTGCTCAGCTTTGCGTGTTCATTCTCTTTCTCCAATAGAGCAGCTGAGCGTGAGCGGAGCTTCAGCGAACCCCGAATCTTCTCGTGATCGGATAGGCGGGTTGTCAATCCAGTCTTTTGGGAGACGCTCGCCTCTAGGACGGCCTGTTCAGTGCCAATTTCGTGGGTTATGTGCTCGATTCGTTGGTCGGTGTCTTCGATAATCTTTCTTGCTCGTTCGATGTTCTCCGTGAAGGTTGTAATTTCTTTCTCTGTTGATCGAACTAGATTCTGGCTTTGTCCTTTGCTCCTGTTCTGGTCAAGGATTTCCTGGTCTACTCGCTCTATGTCTTCCTTGGCTTTGCTCGCAAGTTTCTCCAGAGACGACAGTGTGTTCTTCAATTGTTGAACTGCTTGATCGCTTAGGAGTAATTTGGATATGTCAAGCGGCTGTCTGAAGTAGCCAGTTTCCATTGCTCCGCCTGGTTCGTAGAGGTCTCCAGTTGCAGCTACTGCCCTAACCCCTCTTAGCGAGACGAGGAAAGCAGACTTTTGGTTCTGGGTTAGGAGTGTGTCGCCAAAAACGTAGTCCACTGCTGGTCTAAATCGCTCTTGAAATACCAGCTGATCCGTGACAGGACCAACAACATCCTCTACTGCCTTAGGGACTCCCGTCTTCTTCTTTGGTCCTGCCAAGTTCGTGAGGGGGATGAGCTTGACTCGTCCTACCTTGGTTTTCTTCAGGAGTTCGATGCAGGACACGGCGGTTTCCATGTCCTTCACGACCAGTGCTTTCATCCAGCCAGACGCAGCGGCTTCAATGGCCCTGAAGTATCCATCCTTCACCTTGACGAGCGCTGCGAGCCTACCGTAGACGCCTCCCACGGCACCTGCTTCAGCCATTTCCTCGATTAGGCTCAGTGCCATGTCTTCTGAGGCGAAGTTTTCTGCAAGGTTCTTCTGGGTCTCAATTTCGACAAGTGCAAAGTTGGCGCGTCTGGCTACTTCGTTTGCGTGTTGTATTTCTTTGGCTCGCGGCACTTTCAGTTCGGCGTACTGATTGATCTTCTTCTCGGTATCCTGTAGTCTCGTCTCTTCGTCGCGTTTGACGCTGCCCAGTTCCTCAATGCGCTTCGTGACGTTTTGGAGCAGAGATTCGTATTCTTCCTTGCGGATTCGTAGGGTTCTGAGGTGATTTTCGAGCAAATCGATTTTTGTTGCGCTAGCCTTGATTTGGGCGTTGAACTTGATTACTCGATGTGTAAGGTTGTTTATCGAGCGTTCTAGGTCTTCGGCTTCCTTGGAGTTCTCACCAAGCTTTTCCCTTAACTCCGCAAGTAGTTTCGAAGATTCATCAAACAGTGTCTGTTTGGTTTGCATCGCCTTGAGCAGCCGGTCTTTCTGAAGCCTGAGTTCACGTAGCTCCTTCTTGGAGCTGGTGACTTTCTGTATTATTTCCGCTGAGTTTTGTTGTAGTTCGTTCTTCTGCTTTTGAAGTGACTTCATGTTCGCTTCGATTGCATTCGTTTCGGCTCGAAGCGATGCAATTGTAGCGCCAACATCACCCATCATGCCTTGGAGTTCAAGGAGCTTGCTGCTACCCTTCTCAGTCATTTGGTCATCGTATTCTTGCTTCTCGGCTTCAAGTTTTGATTTCTGTTGAATGAGCTCATCTCTCTTCCTTTTGAGCTCTTGTAGGTGCTGCTGGTTCTGTGTGATCTGTTGGTCTAGTTGGCTCGCTTCTTCCTTTGCCTTCTTGATCTTGTACGAAACGGCCTTGGCTTGAAGTTGGTTGATTTCCTTGCGAATTTGCAGGAACTTTAGGTAGTCGTTGCGTTCTCTTTCCAGCGATTCAACACGTTGCCGGACTTCATCGATTTTTGCCGATGCCACTTGCAGATTGAGATCGGCCTTCTGCAGTTCTGCCTGCGCAGACTCCTTCTTGGTATCGTATACTGCGATCCCGACCATGTCTTCAATTATCCTGAGGCGTTCTTCCGTTGTGACTTCGGCTAGTCTGGTTATCGCGTGCTGCGGGACGATATTGTAACTTGAAACCTGGATGTCCGCAGAGGAGAGTATGTCGGTTAGCTGCTTCCTTGAGATCTTCCGACCGTTCAGCCTATAGATGCCCTCTCCGCCACGCCTGAATTCTCGAGAAATGGTAACGGCTTCTGAGTCGATGGGTATCCTCCGGTCGTGGTTGTCAAATTGCACAGCGACGTACGCGGAGCGGGAGGAGGCTGCCAGGGCTCCTTTGTGGATTAGGTCGCCGATTGTTTCTCCCCTAAGCTCCTTTGGGCTGAGTTCTCCTAGCGCGAACTTCACCGAGTCGAGAATGTTGGATTTCCCGGAACCATTAGGGCCAGTTATGATCGTCAGGCCGCGGCCTAAGTGGACGGTTGCCTTCTTCCCAAAAGTCTTGAACCCTCTCAGGTCAACTCTCTTGATATAGACCAATGACTGATCATGCTCGCCGCGGCGAATGCGCGAAATTCTGTTGCTTCAGCACCTTTCGCGAGTCAGCGACTGCTACAAAGTTGCGAAGATAAGGCTTGGTTACACTTTCATGATGATTTGTATGGATAAACCCGTGTCAAATTTGGCATAGCGCTGCCTTTCAGGACTGGGCAAATCAGACAAAATCTACTAAACGTCTGCATAGAACCGGTTAACGGTTAAGGGCGGAAAATCACCCGACCCGCTATATGTGATCTCCAGCACGCTTGCTTGAGATAACTACGCGCCGAATCTACGCTTTCTCCGCTGATAGGTCCTAACGGCTCTGAGGAGATCGATTCGTCGGAATTCAGGCCAGTAGACATCGAGGAAGATGAATTCACTGTAGGCTGCCTGCCAGATCAGGAATCCACTGAGTCGTTCCTCGCCGGACGTTCTTATGATTAGTTCAGGATATGGGTTTGGAAGGTGAGATGTGTAGAGGTACTTTGTGAATACATCCTCATTCACCGAATCTCCGTCAAGGTAGCCGCTCTTTACCTCGTCAATTATGCGTTTGGCGGCGTCGACGATTTCTGCTCGACCGCCATACGCCACAGCAATATTCAGGTAATGTTCATCGTAGGAGTCCGTTGCTTTTTCGACCTCGGCCAAGACCGATCTCAAGGAGTCAGGTAGGAGTTCGAGGCGTCCGATGGCCTTCACGTGAACCCGATTATTGTGGATTCGTTGGTCCGTGATGAGTTTCCTTGCCTCAACCTCTATTATTCTCAGAATGGTGGTGACCTCTTCCGTAGGTCTGCGGAAGTTTTCGGTTGAAAAGACGTAGAGGGTTACCGTTCTAATTCCTAGGTCGAGGCACCACTGTAGGAAATCCTCCCCGGTTTTTGCGCCGTAGAAATGCCCGTTTAATCGGTCACCGTATTTCGCTGACCCCCATCTTCTATTTCCGTCCAGTATTATGCCAACGTGCTTGGGCATGACATCCGATTCAACTACGTCCTCAAGCCATTTCTCATAGAACTTGTAGGCGCCAATCGCTTTGAGTAGGGTTGGTAGCATGAATTCACACTTGCGCCTGCTCTCTCGCCTTATTACACGAACAATTCCGCTTTATCGGTATCTTCTCAATTGCACCACGAATAATCATGAGCATATCGGGCATTACTTTCCTCCCGATTTCCATGACTTCGATGGCGGAGAGTTTCTCTTGCTTGCCGGCTGCTCTGTTTGAGACAAAGCATAGAGCGGAATAGCACATTTCCAGCTCTCGAGCAAGAAAGGTCTCGGGTGACCCCGTCATTCCGACGATGTCGCCCCCCAAGGTCTCTAGCATGCGTATCTCCGCGGGCGTCTCGTATCGGGGGCCCTCCGTCGCCGCAAGAACCGCATTGTCCCAAGTCCTAGTCTTGGTACGCTTCGCCGATTCAATCAAGGTAGTCCTCAGTTCCGGGCAGTAGGGTTGGGACACATCTATGTGTGTGACAGGGGCGCTGTCAAAATAGGTCACCGCTCGGGATTTTGTCATATCCAAAATGTCTTCGGGAATAGCCAAATCGCCGGGCTTGTAAGCCGAGTTTATGCCCCCAACTGCATTCGTTGCAATTATGCGCTCAACACCTAGCTGTTTCAGGGCGTGGAGGTTCGCTCTGTAATTCACCCTGTGTGGGGGGAGATCATGCTTCACACCGTGCCTAGGCAGAAAAGCTACTTCCTCCTTGCCCAATGATCCTACGGAGATGAGAGGAGCGGGACCGTAAGGGGTTCCCACGCGAACCTGTCGCGTACCTTGCAGAAGGTCTTCGAGTCCGCTTCCGCCGATTACCGCAATCCTAGCCATGGTGATGATTACTATCCTACCTATTGCTCATCCTCACTCTCTGGAAGAGTATCCGCCATTAATGCTTGGAACTCCTCGAAAGATAGCTTTCCGCCAGCTCGGAGCTTGGCGTTCGCCGCTTCCTTATACTTAGACTTGATTTTCTCGACTTTCTCTATCTTCGACGACGTCTTCGCTTCGCCAATCTGAGACCGTATTTCCTGTATTCGCTGCAGGTGCTCCCTCAGGGCGAGTGCCAGGTCGTGTCGTTG
>Ga0315280_10000704_pt1 | contig 60919 bp, 67 predicted proteins | sample YL17G06_40_MG_FD_203697 | JGI IMG/M metagenome (GOLD analysis project Ga0315280, IMG submission 203697) | Sediment microbial communities from Yellowstone Lake, YNP, Wyoming, USA - YL17G06_40 | ecosystem: Environmental > Aquatic > Freshwater > Lake > Sediment | place: USA: Wyoming | collected... | reverse complement strand
ACACGGTATCACACCACAATCAAATGTACACCCATTGAAAGATTTAATAACATAGACGATAACAACATGAATAACCTGTCCAAGATGTCTATTCCGTGATCAGCATGTCTTTTTAATGTATGTCCGGCGAAGGGTACATGGCTCCATGCATGGTATAAATGTTGATTATTAATGTAATTTGTAGGGCTACCAAGGCTAGATTGTGTTCACAATACCTGTTTTCATATATTTCAATAAATAGAAGAGGACTTGCTATGTGTGCTGAAAAGTTAACAGGGCTTGGCTGACGATAGTTTTTTATAGGAGACTTAAATTCTAATGGGCTAGAAGGGCTTTCGATGAAGTCAGCGACATCTTCCGCCTACATGTGGCCTACAGCGTACTTCACCTACTTCTATTACTTCTGGTACTTTATGTAAAAGCCTAGTTGGCGTTTCTCAGTTTACACGTCTTCTGGGCTTCAGGGGTTTTAAGATGACAGTTAATTCTAGAAATCCGTTCAGCTGCTTGGTTGTTAAGTTCGGTGGCTCAAGCCTCTCTGACGGCGAGAGGCTTTCAAGAGCTGCTTCAGCCGTCGCTAGGGAGGTTAAGAGGGGGGTTAGGGTTGCAGTTGTTGTTTCAGCTATGGGTAAGACAACGGATAAGCTGCTTGAAACCGTTAAGAAGTCCTCTAACAGTAATGGCCCGAGTATAAGGGATGTTGACGACATTCTTTCTATGGGAGAGCGGACAAGCGCAAGGATCTTCAGAGCTGCCTTAGTGTCTAGCGGCGTGGAGTCCCGGCACTTCGATCCGGCTGACGAGGATTGGCCCATAATAACAGACAGCGCCTACGGCAACGCTGAACCTAACCTTAAGCTCTGCCATGAAAGAATACGTGAGCATGTTCAGCCTCTTATGGAAAAGCGGATTGTTCCAGTAATCCCAGGCTTCATAGGAAGAACTGAGGACGGAGAAACAACTACAATTGGGCGTGGGGGAAGCGACACAACCGCCTTCATATTGGCTAAAGCACTAGGCGCCAGGGAAGTTGTTCTAGTCACGGATGTGGACGGCATCCTTAGTGCGGATCCAAAAATCATAGGGAACCCAAAAAGGCTTGAGGAGGTAACTGCAGACACATTAGCTGGGCTGGCGGACTCAGGAACAAAGTTCATCCACAAGAAGGCTTTGAAGTACAAGGATGAAAACATCGACGTCAGAGTTATCAGCCACATCCACAGCAGATTGGATGCTGAAGGAACATTGGTTAAAGGATCCTTCTCAAAGGAGCTTGATGTTGAGTTAGCAAGCTCAAAGCCTGTTCTTATGCTAACCGTTGTAGGCAGAGGCATATCTGATGAGCCTAAGGTTATTCATGAGATTGTTGAAGTGGTTAGGAGCGGAGGCTCACCTCTGCTAGGAATGTCAGCCAACCATAACTCCCTGATACTTTACCTGCCTGATGAATGCCCACAAAGCATTCTGGAATCTGTTCACTCGGTTGTGCTTAAGCATAGGGAAACACTTGCAATGGCTGTTAGAAAAGGTATGGCGCTACTCGTAGTTAGAGGCGTAGGCCTGGAGGAGACACCTGGCCTAATCGGCGGGATAGCTGAGCCTCTGCGTCAAAACCACATAAACATATTTGGGATTCTGACAATAACATCAAGCATACAGGTTTTCGTTGACTGGAAGGACTGTGATAAAGCTATAAGCCTAACCAGAAAATCTTTGAGGAAAGAGGTGAAAGCATGATTAAGGCTGCTGTTCTCGGTGCAACAGGCATAGTAGGCCAACGGCTGATCAAGTTCCTTGAGGGACACCCATGGTTCCAAGTTGCATCGGTTGCTGCCTCTGAGAAGAGGATTGGGAAGAAGTATGGTGAAACCGCAGTCTGGTTGCTTCCTGGAGGGATACCTAAAGCCGTAGCTGAGCTGCCTGTATGCGGCATAGACCCGAAGTCCGTTGGCGATGTAGACCTAGTTTTCTCAACTCTTCCATCTGAGGTTGCTGGCGAGGTTGAAGAGAGCTTCGCGAAGGCAGGATACGTTGTTCTAAGCGACGCAGCTTCACACCGCATGGAACCGGATGTGCCTATACTGATACCTGAGGTTAATGCTGAGCATATCGCCCTAATAGATGAACAGAAGAAAAATAGGAAGTGGGATGGAGCGATAGTAACAAACCCTAACTGCACAGTGGTAGGGCTGGCAATGTCGCTTAAACCTATATTTGACAACTTCGGAGTAAGCAGGATAATTCTATCAACAATGCAGGCGCTTTCAGGAGCAGGCTACCCAGGAGTAGCATCCCTAGACATAGCTGACAACGTGATACCCTACATCAGGAGGGAGGAGGAGAAGGTTGAGGCTGAAACACTTAAGATGCTCGGCTCAACGCATAAGCCAGCTGAAATAAAGGTAAGCGCAAGCTGCCACAGAGTTAACGTGACCGACGGACATCTGGAAGCTGTGTTCCTAGAAACAGGGAAGCAGGCTAAGCCTGAGGATGTGGCTGAAGCCATGCGAAGCTTTAGAGGTGAACCTCAGAGACTAGGCTTACCCTCCGCGCCTAAACATCCAATCGCGGTTAGGGATGAACCTGACAGACCTCAACCCAAACTGGACAGGATGGAGGGAAAAGGGATGGCTGTTGTAGTTGGAAGAATAAGGAAAGACCCTGTTTTCAGCGGCATCAAGTACCTTGTTCTAAGCCACAACACGGTTAGAGGCGCTGGAGGAAACTCAACCCTGAACGCAGAGCTGCTGAAGGCGAAAGGCTACCTCTAGGAAGCTCAATGAAAAAAGAGTGTGTATATGAATGAGTTGGGGCAAAAGTAGAAGGCTTCAGAGAATACTTCCAGATGGAAAAACAGTGACCGTGCCAATGGATCATGGACTTACAGTAGGCCCAATAAATGGTTTAGCCAACATGCAGCGCATCGTCGATAAACTGCTTCTAGGAGGCGTTGACGCAATCATAGTTCACAGAGGCATCGCCAAGAACATTAGCGTTGCTAAAGCTGCACTTATAGTTCACCTATCAGCTAGCACAAGCCTCTCCTCAGACCCCAACAGGAAGATATGTGTTTCCTCAGTTGAAGAAGCCGTTAGGGTAGGCGCTGACGCTGTTTCCATCCACATAAACGTCGGTGCCCAAACAGAACCAGAAATGCTAAGGGAGGCAGGTCAGATCGCAGATGACTGCGACAGACTAGGCATCCCCCTACTAGCCATGATGTACCCTAGAGGCCCAAAAATCAGGAGTGAACATGACCCGGAGCATGTTGCCCACGCAGCTAGACTAGGCGCTGAACTGGGGGCAGACATAGTTAAAACAAACTACACTGGAAGCGTTGAAACATTCAGAAGCATCATCGAGAGTTGTCCTGTCCCAGTTGTGATTGCAGGCGGACCGAAGATGAAAACAGATAGAGAAGTCCTACAAATGGTTTACGACTCAGTGAGGTCAGGAGGCGTAGGTGTCTCAATAGGCAGAAATGTGTTTCAGAACGAAAACCCTACAGGGATGGTTAAAGCGCTGGCTGCAATTGTGCATCAAGGCACTGAAGTAGAGGACGCAGCATTGCTTCTAGGTGAGAAAACATGAGGGAGCTTTGGGTTGAGCTAGATAGAACAATGCCTAAGCACACAAAGGAGAAGTTTCTCAAGCTTTCAAAACAGCTATGCGACGTTCTTCTCGTAAGCCAACAGGACCTAGATCTAGCTAGGAGTATAGGAGCCAAGAGAATTGCTGCTGTCGGCTGCGGAGAAATCAAGATCGCTGAGTCAACTGACGAGGTTGCTAGGCTTAGAAGCAGCGGAGAAAAAGTTGGATTCAGAGTTTCAGTTAAAAGCAGATTCGAGGAAGACCTCGCAGCCAAAAACGCTGAGGCTGGAGCCAACTACATAATCGTAAGCTGCCCAAACTGGAAGGTTATTCCACTTGAAAACCTGATCGCTAAGGTTCATGGTGGAAGCAGGCTTATAGCCGAGGTTTCAAGCGCAGAGGAAGCTAAGGTAGCCCTTGAAACACTTGAGCTAGGAGCCGACGGAGTGCTTCTGAAAACCACGGAAGCCTCAGAGGTTGAGAAAGCCAGCAGATACGTTAAGGTTGAAGAGCAAAGCCTAGCCTTAAACACAGCCAAGGTTGTGGGAATAAAGCAGCTGAAGTCTGGTGCAAGAGCATGCGTCGACACCGTTGACCTGATGCAGCAAGGCGAAGGAATAATCGTCGGATGCCAGTCCTCAGGCCTATTCCTGGTGCAGGCCGAGGTTTACGAAAACCCATTCGTGGAGTCAAGACCCTTCAGAGTTAATGCAGGCGCAGTTTCCCTCTACACACTGGTTCCCGGAAACAAGACCAAGTATCTCTCTGAGCTTAAGTCCGGCGATGAGATTCTGGTCGTAGACAGACATGGGAAAACCAGGGTTAGCCACATTGCCAGAGTGAAGATTGAGTGGAGGCCGCTAACACTTGTTGAAGCAGAATACAAGGGAAGAATTCTGAAAACCATTCTGCAGAACGCTGAAACCATAAGGCTGGTTACGGGAGACGGCTCAAAATCTGTTTCTGAACTCAAAAGCGGAGATGAGGTTTTAGTTCGTTTCGAGGAGGGGGGAAGACACTTCGGCGAGCTTGTGAAAGAGGAGTCGTTGATTGAAAGGTGAAGATAAGAATCGCAGCGTCGATCACAGCTAAAACTCAGGATGAGGCTTTAACGCTAATCGGAAAGGCTGAGAGGGATGGAGCAGACCTAGTCGAGTTAAGACTTGACTACCTAAGCGAAAAAGTTGACCTGAACAGAATTCTGGGCTCAACAGGTCTAACGACAATAGCAACCAACAGACCTAAGGGTGAAGGCGGCTATTTCCAAGGCGGAGAGAAGGAGAGAATTGAGAAACTGGTTGAGGCTGCTGAAAAAGGCTTCACCTATGTTGATGTTGAGCTGTCCACGAAAAACATCAGAAGCATCGTTAGGAAGCTGAGGGATGCTGGAGCTAAATCAATAGTTTCCTACCACAACTTCGATGGAACCCCCGCCTACAGGAGGCTTCTTGAAATATTGGCCCTGGAAACCAGGCTTGGCGCCGGTGTTTGCAAAATAGTTACCACGGCTAGAAGCCATAGAGATAACCTTCAGACGCTTAAGCTGCTGTCAGCGAAGGCTGAGGGGAAAAAAATTGTTTGCTTCGCAATTGGTGAAATTGGAATCCCAACAAGGGTTATGTCCCCTCTGTTAGGCGGCTTCTTCACCTTCGGCGCTGTTCAGGAGGGTTATGAGTCCGCCTCAGGCCAGATCACTGTAGCTGCTCTCAGGAAAATCTACAGTTTGATGAGGCTAACCAAGTGAAACTATTCGCCTTGATAGGCAACCCTGTGGAGCATTCTCTAAGCCCGGAGATGCATAATGCAGCCTTCCAGGCTCTTGGGCTGGAATGCTTCTACACAGCCTTCCAAGTTGATTCCGATAGGCTTGGGGAAGCCATAGAAGATGCAAGGGCCATAGGAATTCAGGGGCTAAACGTAACGATACCGCATAAGGTGTCTGTGCTCCAATACCTAGATGAGCTGGATGATTCTGCAAACCAAGTTGGGGCGGTAAACACTATTGCCAACAGGGATGGAAGGCTTGTAGGCTACAACACAGACGGCCTAGGCGCCTTAAGGGCTATGGAGCAGAATAACGTGAAACCCGACGGCAGAAGAGTTATGCTGCTAGGCGCCGGAGGAGCAGCTAGAGCCATAGCATTCACCTTGGCGGGCAGGGTTGAAAGTCTATCCATCCTAAACAGAAGTGGGAATAAAGCGAAAAATCTGGCGGCGGATCTTCAAAGTATATTCGGGAAACATGTATCTTGGGGTTCCTTAACTCCTACGGCTGTTGCGAAGGTGATTGAAACAGCTGAAATCATAATAAACTCAACACCGGTTGGGATGTATCCTCAAGTGGAAGAAACCATTATTGATCGTGAACTGCTTAGACCTAATATGGCTGTTTTTGACATAGTCTACAACCCAATTAAAACCAAGCTTCTTAAGGACGCAGAGGCAACTGGCGCAAGAACGGTGAGCGGTGTTGAGATGCTTCTGCACCAAGGTGCTGAAGCCTTCAAAACATGGTTGGGAATCATGCCTCCGATTAACGTTATGCGTGAGGCTGCTGTGAAGCGTCTGGTTGAGGTGTAGCTTTTGGCTGAAACAGCAGAGGCTGTGGCCTACGGTGCTGGAACAATCATAAACGCCATTGCTACAGGAAAAGGCGCAGCATTCGGCGTTGACCTCTGGACGAAGGCTTCAGTTAAGCTGACAGGTGAAGCTGGAGTAACCGTTGGAAGAATCCTTTCAGACCCTGAGGAAAAGCCTAAACTGATCGAGAAATGCGTGAAGAAGGTTTTCAGCCACTTCGGTGTTGAGGAAAAATACGGGGCCTACGTAGAAACAGACTCAAACATCCCGATTGCACGTGGATTGAAGAGTAGCAGCTCAGCAGCAAACGCAATAGTTTTAGCAACATCAGCCGCACTTGGAAGAAGCCTAAACGACCTGGAGGCTGTGAAGCTAGGTGTTGAGGCCTCCATCGACGCTAACGTTACTGTAACCGGCGCTTTCGACGACGCATGTGCATCATACTTCGGCAATGTGGTTGTAACCGACAATGGGGCGATGAGTATCCAGAAAATTTTTGAGCTTAAAGATAAGCTGAAGGTTCTTTTTCACGTTCCTAAAAGAAAGGTTTACACAGCTGAAATAGACTTGGAGAAAGTTAGAAGGTTCACGCATCTGGTTGAAGTTGCCTACAATGAAGCGCTGGGTGGAAACTACTGGTTGGCGATGAAGCTTAACGGCCTAATCTACTCGGTTGCCCTAGGCTACAGCCCAGCAATCGCCTCCGACGCAATAAGCGCAGGAGCAACCTCAGTAGGCCTTTCTGGGAAGGGTCCAGCTGTAGCAGCTGTCGTCAGTGAAGATAAGCTGGATAGGGTTAAGGAAACCCTAGAAGCCTATGAGGGAGAAATAATAGCATGTAACCTGAACCGCAAAAAAGCCCATGTGGTCAGAGTTGAATAAAGCCGAAATAAAGATTAGGAGGACAAATCAGCTCAGAGGCACTGTTAAGGCTCCTCCCTCAAAATCCTACACGCACAGAGCCCTTATCGCAGCATCCCTCTCAGAAGGCTCCTCAACAATAGTGACACCACTAATCTGCGACGATACAGAGGCAACGATCGAGGCAATAGTGGCTTACGGAGCGAAGCTGGAGGAAAAAAATGAACGCCTAGTTGTTAAGGGGTTGAGAAAGCCGATAACGCCAAGCGAAGTAATCAACTGCAGAAACTCAGGATCAACACTAAGGTTCATCACACCAATCCTAGCTCACACAACAGGGGCATCAACACTAACAGGAGGAGAATCACTTAGGAGAAGACCTATGAAACCCCTGCTTTCAGCCCTAAAACAGCTTGGCGTCGACTGCTGCTCAGCCTCAGAGGAGGGCTACGCTCCAATCGTAGTATTTGGCGGTGGAATTAGAGGCGGTGAAGCATCTCTTCCAGGCGACGTAAGCTCACAGTTTATTTCAGGACTACTATTCTCCTCCCCACTCTCGGACAGCGACGTAATCGTTAGGCTAACATCCCCGCTTGAGTCAGCTCCATACGTGGAAATGACGCTTCAGATCCTAGAGAAACATGGCATCAGGGTTGACGCTTCAAAAGACCTGAGGCAATACAGAGTTCTAGGCAGACAGCTTTACAGCCACTCAGACCACAAGGTTCCTGGAGACTACTCTTCAGCATCATTCATACTTGCAGCCGCAGCATTACTATCCTCCAAGATTAGGGTTAAGAACCTGGAGAAGACTTCGCCTCAGGGCGATAGGGCGATGGTAAGCATTCTATCCAAAATGGGTGTTGAAGTTAAGTTTGGCGAGGGTTATGTGGATGTTGGTGGAGGCGAGCTTAGGAGAACCACTATAGATGCGAAAGATACGCCTGACCTTGTTCCAGCATGCGTTGCGCTTGCCTGCTATGCTGATGGTGAAACCGAGATTAGGAATGTTAGGCGTCTACGCGTAAAGGAGTCTGATAGGGTTGATGCCTTAACCATGGAGATTGGAAAGATGGGTGCAAGGATAAGCCTACATGGAGATGAGTTAAGGGTGAAAGGCCCCTGTAGACTTCATGGAGCCACCGTGGATCCGCGTAACGACCACCGTGTGGCTATGGCTTGCGCTGTTGCAGCGCTTGGGGCTGAAGGTGAAACGAGAATTATGAATCCAAGCTGTGTGGAGAAGTCGTACCCAAACTTCTTCAGAGACCTTAGGCTGCTTGGAGCTGAGGTAGAGGACTAACGCTTTATCTGTGAGCAATAAGTTTTTAGGCTATAAGCTAGGCGGATCTTATTTAAGAAGCTCTTAAAAAGGCGTGTATTAAAACCGTTAGCGTTGGGATTGAAATGAGGCTGGTCATGAAGTTCGGAGGAACCTCCGTTGGCAGCGGCGCAATGTTCAGAAAGGTTGCTGAAATCGTTCGTAAACACGCTAAGGCTGGAAACAGGATTGTGGTTGCTGTTTCAGCTATGTCAGGTGTAACCGACGGGCTGGTTGACGCAGCCGCGAAAGCTGGCGGCGGAGAACATAGTTTCATACCTGAGTTCGCTGGGAAGCTGGCTGAAAGGCATAGGGAGGCTGCTGAGCAATCTGTTGGGGATAAAGTTGTCCTTGAGCAGGTTCTTAAGGAGCTTGATACAAACATAAGCGAGCTTGAGAAGGTTCTGACAGGAATCAGCTACCTAGCTGAGCTTACTCCTAGGTCAAGGGATCATGTTCTCTCCTTCGGGGAAAGGCTCTCGGCGCCAATCCTATGCGGCGCAATTCAAAGTCAGGGTTTAAAGTCAAAGAGTTTTACAGGGTGGGAAGCCGGCGTCGTTACAGATAACCGTTTCGGTGAAGCTAAGCCTCTGATGAATGTCACAGCCCAGCAGGTTAAGCAGAAGCTTAGGCCGCTGATGGATGAAGGCGTAGTCCCGGTGGTAACAGGCTTCATCGCGGCTACGCAGAACGGTGTTATCACCACGCTTGGTAGAGGCGGCTCAGACTACACAGCAACTATTCTAGGAGTTGCTCTGGACGTTGACGAAGTTTGGATTTGGAGCGATGTTGACGGCTTGATGACAGCTGACCCTAAGATAGAGCCCTCGGCTAGAACCATACCTGTAATATCTTTCGCAGAGGCGACTGAGCTGGCCTACTTCGGAGCTAAGGTTGTGTATCCTAAGTGTCTTGAGCCGACTGCTGAGAGAGGTATACCTGTCTGGATTAAGAACACCTTTAACCCTGAAGCTTCTGGAACGCAGATAGTTAGAGAACAGAAGGTTAAGCCTGAAGACATTGTTAAGGCCATAACGACAATCACGGATGTTGCGCTTATCACTGTGGCTGGCGCAGGAATGATGGGTACGCCTGGTGTGGCAGCGAAGGTTTTCAGCATTATGGGCGAGAAGGATGTTAATGTGCTTATGATCTCGCAGAGTTCCTCTGAGGCAAACATATCCTTCATTGTTCCTAAGCGTAGCCTAGATACTGCTATTAATGCATTGGAGCTTGCGTTGCTAGGCAGCAACATGGCTAGAGAGGTTCATTCTGATAGGGGGATCTGCGTTATCGCTGCTGTAGGCGCAGGAATGAGGGGTACGCCTGGTGTGGCTGCCAAGGTTTTTCAGGCTGTTGCCAGGGAAGGCGTGAACGTGCGTATGATTGCTCAAGGCTCATCTGAGCTTAACATTTCTTTTGTTGTGAGCGAGAGCGACGGTGATAAGGCTGTTAGGGCTTTACATAAGGAGTTTAACCTTGCTTCTGCCTAGAATGATTGAAGCTTCTTACCAGTGGAGCTTTAACGCAAAAAACTTATCTTTATCCCCCTTTCCCTTTAGGGAAATAGCATAAGCACATTTATGTGTGAATAAGTTCAAGTAATCTTGGATGCGGCTAGCCTTGTTGGTTTCAGGATCTAAAGCCATGCTGGAGTCTCTTAAGAGGGAGAAGGTTAAAGTTATATTCGGCATTCCAGGCGGAGCCATAATGCCCTTCTACGATGTGCTTTACGGAGACCCGGACATAAGGCACATACTGATGAGGCATGAGCAGGGTGCTGCGCATGCAGCTGACGGCTACGCTAGGGCTTCAGGAGGCGTAGGCGTCTGCCTAGCAACCTCAGGTCCTGGAGCAACAAACCTTGTTACTGGAATAGCAACAGCCCAAATGGACTCTTCGCCTGTGGTAAGCATCGCAGGCCAAGTTCCAACAGCCATGATAGGCACAGATGCGTTCCAGGAGGCTGATGTTTTCTCGCTTATGCTTCCAATAACGAAGCATAACTACCTGATTAGGAAGGCTGAGCAGGTGCCTAGAGTTGTGAAGATGGCCTTTGAGATTGCTGTTGCAGGTAGGCCTGGGCCTGTTCACGTCGATATTCCTAGGGATGTTCAGCTTGAGGAGGCTGAGGTTATCTATCCCTCAGGGAGAATCCTGGATTTCAAGGATCCATCAGCTGGAGCTTCGTCTCTGGCTAAAGCCATAAAGATGATTGCTGAGGCTGAGCGCCCTGTGATTTTCGCTGGCGGCGGGATCATCACTTCAGGAGCCTGTTCCGAGGTTCTGATGCTTGCTGAGCTTCTGGGTGCGCCTGTTGTGACAACGCTTCTAGGTAAGGGTGTTGTACCTGAAACTCATCCTATATGCCTAGGCATGATTGGTATGCATGGGTCGAGGATAACTAACAGGGCGGTTATTGAGTGCGACCTTATGTTGGCTGTGGGTGTTAGGTTTGACGATAGGGCTACTGGCAATGTTCAATCCTTTGCTCCGAAAGCTAGGATTATTCACATAGACATTGACGCTTCTGAGATAGGCAAGAACGTTAGGGTTGACCTTCCTATTGTGGCTGGTGTCAAGGAGACCCTTACATCAATCTACAAGAATCTGGCTGCATCCCAGGAGAAGCTCAAGAAGACAGTTTGGGGTGAGAGGATTAACCAGCTTAGGAGAGAGCTTCCTGAGGAAGATTTGAATCAAAGCCAAGGAGGAAGCGTGGTAACTCCTCCTTTGATTGTGAGGACTGTGATGAAAGTTTTGGGGGAGGATGACATAGTTACGACTGAGGTTGGTCAGTGCCAGATGTGGACCGCTCAGTACCTTAAGGTTAGGAGGCCTAGGACGCTTATAACTTCGGGTGGGCTTGGCACCATGGGTTTCGGGTTTCCAGCTGCTATTGGGGCTAAGGTTGCTAAGCCTAGCAGCGTGGTTGTGGATATGGCTGGTGACGGGAGCTTCCTCATGAACTGTAATCAGCTTGCGACGGCTGTGGAGGAGGATATTCCAGTTGTGGTTGTGGTCTTCAATAACCGTTATCTTGGTATGGTTAGGCAGTGGCAGGAGCTTTTCTTTGGGAAGAGGTACTCTGCAACTTACCTAGGTGAGACGCCGAACTTCGTTAAGCTGGCTGAGGCATTTGGCGGCCAAGGCTGGTTTGTTGAGAGAGCCAGTGAGCTTGAGCCTGCGTTAAGGGAGGCTGTTAAGTGCGGTAAGCCTGCGGTGATTGATGTTCAGATCCCGAAGGAGTACAATGTTTTCCCTATTATTCCTCCGGGGAGAGGTCTTCAGGACATGGTTGGCTGAAAGGCTTGGAGGTGTCGATTTGAGTGACGATAATACGCCTCACATATTTTCTCTTCTTGTCAGTGATGAGCCTGGTGTGATGCAGAAGGTTTCCATGATATTTGCTAGGAGAGCCATTAACATTGAGAGCATTAATGTGGGTAAGGCTTCTGAGCCTGGCAGGGCTAGGATAATTCTGGTTTTCAGGTCTGACCTTAAGAAGGCTGTTTTCCTCAAAGCTTACTTGGGTAAGCTTGTTCAGGTTAAGGAGGTTGAGGAGATTGACTATGAGGCTTCGATTCTCAGGGAGCTTGCGCTTATCAAGGTTAGGTTTCCAGGTGAGGCAGATAAGCTTAGAACCATGAGGCAGATAGATCAGTTTGGAGCTAGGATACTGTACGTTGGCATCAACTACCTTATTGTCGAGGTCAGCGGGGGCTCAGATAGGGTTCAGCAGTTCATAGAGAACCTTGATCCGAACCTGAAGATTGAAGTTATCAGATCGGGGCTAGCAGCAATACAACCGTAGCTTAGGGCATATAGGTTAAAGCTTATAGTGCGATTATTGTAGCTGCGACGAGTATAGTTACGGTGATCTAATACTTCGTTTCCCTGTATCATTTATAAGAGATGTTGAAATCTTATTTGAGTATGCTATGCGGGAGTTGCCAAGCTAGGTCAAAGAGAAATGAAGGTTTAGGCTTCAGGTCTTGAAGGCGCAGGAATGAGGATCCTGTCCCGTAGGGGTTCGAGGGTTCAAATCCCTCCTCCCGCACTTCACAACGGATACACAACTCTACACAAACCGTCGTCTATTTCTCGTTGTGGTTGAAGCGTGTTGAGCGGATGAGGAATACTTCGAGAGTAAGGTTAGAGTATTCAGGGTTAAGAAGCTTATTTGAGATCTTAAACTTAATTAGTTCCAGTCAGTAAAAGTTAGGCTGATTAGGTTGGTAAATGAAAACTCTAGGCAAGGGGAAATTAGCATAAAGCCAATCCATGTAGCAATAATTCCGGATGGAAACAGAAGATGGGCTTCAGGTAAAGGTTTAGTGCCATGGGAAGGACATAGGGCTGGAGCAAGGGTGGCTGACAAATTATTCGACTGGTGTTTTATCAAACATGATATTCCTATTGTTAGCTTGTATGCTCTTTCCACAGAAAACTTGACTAACAGATCTAAAGAAGAGTTAGAACCTCTATGGCAAATCTATGAAGAATATTTTAGAAAAATTGCAGAAGACGAAAGAGTTCATACCCATCATATTAAAATAGATGTTTTAGGCGATAAAGCGTCGCTTCCACATTATCTAGAAAGCACTATTGATAATGTTATGGAAAAAACTAAAGCTTACTCCGAACATTTGTTAAATTTTTTGATGCCATATGGAGGGAGATATGAGATAGTTGAAGCTACAAGATGCATTGTTAGAGATATACGGGAGAAAAAGCTTGGGATAGGAGATTTAAATCAAGAAATTTTTGCTCAGTATTTATTTACTAGGGATATGCCAGACCCAGATTTAGTAATTAGAACAGCGGAAAAGAGGATGAGCAACTTCTTACTCTGGCAAACCGTTTATTCTAAAGTTTATTTCGTAGACAAATATTGGCCAGATTTTAACCTTCAAGATTTAGAAGCAATTCTAAGGGATTACTCAGCTCGAAAAAGGAGATTTGGGAAATAGTTTTTTATGATAGTGTAATTAAATTATGCGCACGCGCCTAACCTAACACTTCATCTAACACCAAGGTATCCCTGTACACAATAAAGTAAAACCAAAGGTGGCTGCAATTTTCATAGAACCTAATTACGGAGGTGAAATTAAATTAAGTAAAATTTTGGGGGTTGATTAAGAGTGATCAAAATCAAATGCAGTTAATATCTCTTTTCAGATAGTGTGGCTGAATAGTTTTATAAAAAAAGAATTGAGTTATGTGTTCAGTATCTCCTTCTAGACCGGAAACCTCCTCTTCCTCTGCCGCGTCCCTCATCCCTGTAGGCTGGCCTAAAGCTTGGGAAGCGCCTCTCCTGCTCGAACTGTTTATCGGAAAGATTGTTTCCTGTGTTAGCTTCTGGGATTTCTTGTTTCGCAGGCTCAAAGCTTCCGTATCTGCCTATGTTCAGCCTCATTGATCCTCTGAACAGAGAAATGTATCCGTTTTTGATGGTTATTGATTCTCCGTCCTTAATCTTATCAATATTGTCGTCCCATAAGGTTAGGTAGATGGATCCTGTTTCATCTCCAACCAAGGCATCTGCAACTCTATGTGTTGAGCCGTCGCGTCCTGAAACGGTTTCCCTAACAGGGCTCTTGGAAACGACCTTCACAGAAACATTTACCTCTCTAGATTGAGGTTCAAGACTCTGTATCTTGATGCTTTCAGCATCACTTGGCTTTTCATCCGAACTCATATCTGCAACACTCTTTTTCAGCAAGTTAATTGACTTCAATGCCTACCACGCTTTATAAAGGTTGTGACTTAACACAACACATACGAAGTTGCCTATCTCATTCTTCGTATCTGGTTTCACGAAGTTAGGTGCCGCCAAAATAGAATCCGAATCAGTTAGCCTCAAAACTTATTCACAACCTCATACTTACATAAGGTTGAAGGGGTGTTTATGGTGGAGAAGGTAGTTCCAATTGTTGTAAAGCGTGCACCAGTTAAGTCGCATAGGGAGGGCAGAGGATTTAGCGTTGGAGAGATCAAGGCGGTGAATCTATCGGCTGCCGAAGCACGAAGGTTAGGATTAATGGTTGATGAACGCAGAAAGACAACTCACCAAAACAATGTCAAAGTCCTTAAAGAATGGCTTGATGCACGGTTAACTAAAGCAAGTCCAGCTCCTAAGGAGACAGCTAAACCGAATGCGTAGAATATGGAAGACAATTCTAAGTGATTTGAAATGGCCGGGACGATCTTTACTAGGCCATTGTCATAGTCAAGATAAATTGAGATGTTTTTCTTCCAACGTCTTAAAAAATGCCGCATTCCATCTATTTTAATGTTATATGAGTGTAATGCACATTTCCTATTATAGAGCTGGAAAGTCTGAAATTCGGTGATATTATGAGTAGAAGCGGCATAAAACTCCTAGGAATATCTGGCAGCCCTCGTGTCGGCGCAACAGATTTCGCTGTTAAAAAAGCCTTAAGCTACGCTGAGGAGAAATATCAAGTTGAAACCGACTACTTTACGGTTCATGGAAAAACGATAAAGTTCTGCCTGCACTGTGATCACTGTGTCAGAACAAAAGAGGGCTGCATCCAAAAAGACAATATGCAGGAGCTATATCCCCGATTAGAATGGGCTAACGCATGGGTACTGGGGAGCCCAGTATATCAGGGACAGATAAGTGGACAGTTGAAGGCGATACTGGATCGCTGTAGAGCAGTAGTGGCGAAAAACCCGAAGGCATTTGAAAACAAAATTGGGGCAGCTATAGCTATAGGCGGAGACCGGACTGGCGGTCAAGAACAAACACTTCATACAATCATAGACTTCTACATCATAAATGAAATGATTCCGGTTGGCGGCGGGTCCTTCGGAGCTAATTTAGGAGGCACGGTTTGGTCTAAAGATCAAGGCGCCAAAGGCGCCGAGGCTGACGAGGAAGGACTGAGAAGCATCCATAAAACAGTAGATCGGCTGGTTAAAGTAGCATTATTGATCTACAAGTGATACCTATAATTCGAGTTGAAATAAGATGCCTATGAAAATCGTTTGGGGAATAACAGGCTCCGGAGACCTCCTACCTGAAACCTTTGAAGTTATGAGCGAATTAGCCAAGACGAGAGACTTGGAAGTCACCATCGTCCTGTCTAAAGACGCTGTTAAAGTTGTGAAGTGGTATAGGCTCTGGGATAAATTGAGCAACATATCCAGTAAAGTCTTCATTGAACAGGATGCTAACACACCCTTCATTGTCGGGCCACTTCAAACAGGTAAATTCAACTTTTTTTTAGTCGCACCAACAACAGCGAATACTGTAGCTAAAATAGTAAACGGCATAGCAGATACAATAATCACAAACGCAGTAGCTCAAGCCAACAAAGCAAACGTAGACATATACATCCTGCCTGTCGACCAGAAAAAAGGAACAATAACTACTATTCTTCCAAGTGGAAAAAAGCTGGAATTAACGATGCGCGACATCGACATTGAAAATACAAGTAAACTTAGAAAGATGAAAGGTATACGCGTCTTGGAGAAACCTGAGGAAATAAAAACTATTGTCAGCAAATAACATTTAGCTACCTACACTTTAATTTCAATCATCAATCAAAATGCTTCTCAGCGAACTGCAAGTTACAGGATTTTTAAAGATGAAATACTGAATGAGTCAGGCCCGTAACATATGAACTATCATCGAACATTTCTTAATGATGCGCAAAACATCTTTCTCCAGTAAATACCATAGCAATGTCATACTTGTTTGCGGCATCTATCACTTTTCCATCATTTATTGAATCACCAGGTTGAATGACTGCCGTTATCCCAACTTCTCCGCAAGCTTCTATCGAATCATGAAATGGAAAGAAAGCATCTGATGCAATAACAGCATCCTTCAAACTATAAGTTAAGTTATCTTCATATTTCTGGTTATTTGATAGCCTATCGAATAACTTCTTGAAAACTTGATGCCATCCATACCCATGTAAATACTTACTCTTTGCTATGGCTTGTCTTACTGCGGTTACTCTGTCGTGTTGTCCTGTGCCAATACCAACACTGTACCCATTTTTCCAAAGAACAATACCATTAGACCTTACACCCGAACAGACATACCACGCAGACAACAAATCCTTCAACTCTCGCTCGGTTGGCTCTCTTTTAGAAACGATCACCGGTGTTTTTCCTAGGTCTCTATTTCTCAAATCATCTGTGCTGCGGATTTTTGTTAGATAAGGAGTTTCAAGAAATAGCGTGCCTTCCAAACTCTTAATGTTGGGAACAGTTTCATCGTCTATGAATTTGGGCAGTTTCTCTATACCTGAAATTTTGATAACGCGTAAATCTTTCTTTTTTTCCAAAATGTCCAAAGCATCATCATCAAAATCTGGAGCACCTACGACTTCAATGAAATATCCTTGTATGGAATGCGCCGTAACCCTATCGATCGGTTTGTTGAAAACTACAACACTGCCATACGCTGCTTGGTAGTCACAATCCCACGCAAAATCAAATGCGTCTTTTGTAGTTTCTTTAACAGCAACACCGCAGGGGTTTAGATGTTTCATCACAGCACATGTTGGTTCATTAAAATATTTAAGAATACAGCAAGCATGCAGTAAATCTTCCATATTAGTTTGAGACATCCCAGACTTACCAGTTTTAATTTCTTCTAGTGTTAGAATGCTTCCTATAAGCTCGTAATCAGCAGAAGCTTGATGAGGGTTGGTTCCATATCTTAAAGGAATAGCTTTTCTGTATTCGTAAACAGTTTTTCCACTCGCAAATTCTAGAGCGACTTTGACGCTTTCCGGGCTCCCCCATTCTTTTCTAGTTCTGTACATATCTTTTAAGCTCATACTAACCATTTCCGTTCAATGTAGCTATTTTCCATTTTTCATCGTCTTCGTACCACAAAGCCGAAGCACAACAAACAAAAAATTCTGGATCGATTACTTTGTTAGCAAAGAACTTCGCTATATCTTCTGGCGTTGTTCCTTCAATTCTCACATTTGGAAGCGTATGGTGTGTAAATCTGTTGACATCAAACGGTTCTGGAACAATTCCCTGCCCGCTGTAAGTTGATATACCATGAGCCATTCCAAGTTTTGGTCGTACTCTTATCGATCTTGCATTCTTATTCTCAGTAATGATAGCTAAACAATACTGTGGGTAGTCAACAACACCTGCTATTCTTGGCGTATGATAATTATCAGGTTCAGGGCCCCACTTGTTCAGCATCTTTCTTAAAGCTTCAGTACTTCTATCAGGCGAATTGAATATGTCTTCTGTATGCAACCCATTACTCACAACTAACAAACCATAATCATTAAACATCATTGCGTTGTAATGCCTGAGCGTATCTGCTTTTTTTGACTTATCTAAAGGTTCTATGGCTACTCTTCCTGCTTTTGGATAGTAGACAGCTTTTCTCTGTCTGCTATCCAATGACCTTCCAGAAACAGAATAAAATGCACTTGGTCTTTTATCTTTTGTTAAAAATAACCAAATTTCTCTTCCCAAGTAAGCCATATGTAGACCATGGGGACACCGTAACATATAAAATCATATATCCGCATCTATACGGGTCTCCGACAGCTACCACGACGGATTTCTCTCATTGAATGGCATAGTGGAATTGGTCAGGAATAGAAGAACTTCATCAAAGGACGTTGAACTAGGCTGTTAAGCAAAGACTGTTACAGTAGGCCAAACGCACGCCAGCTCCTTGCAAAATTATTTTGGCTCCGAACCGTAAAGGTGGCGGGCCCGCGGGGATTCGAACCCCGGATCTCCAGCTCCGCAGGCTTCCGCGAATAACAGTTACCTCATAGCGTCCTAATCCTGACTAGACTACGGGCCCAACCCTACGAAACATCAGCCTATAAATAAGGTTGCAGTATTATATGAGGCTCATTTCCCATAAATGCCCAAAACACGGAAATATTCATGTCTGCTCAACCGCCCTTTCGAGAGCTTCAGCCACATTATTCAAACCCATCGCCACAATGTAAGGTCCAAGCCTAGGCCCCTCACTCCTACCTATCAAAATCCTATATAGAAGCTTGAAGAAATCCTTCACCTCAACACCGTGGCTTCTAGCAACATTGTAGATCAAGTTCTGAACCTTACCCTCATCCTCCTCCTTCCTTATGGCTGCGGTAAGCTCCCTCACAGCCTCACGTTCAGCTTCAGTCATCTCAACCCTAATCTCACCTATCTCAGCGAAGTCCTTAGCCCAGCTCGCAGCATATTCAATCTCCTCACCCAACTCATCCTCAACAGACTCAACCCTATATCCGTAGCCCCTAAGCTTCTCAGCTATGAATTCCTTCTCCCTGCCTCTAGGCGCAACCTTAGCTAAATACACAAGTAGGTTGTATGGAACATGCACCCTAGGCTTCTCAGGCGTCTTAAGCAACCAACAGTAGCTGTATACGCCTCTAAGCTTAGCAAGCTCCACCCTATCTTTAACTTCCCTCTTCCCAACGTAGATGTCTTCAAGCTCCTTAAGCTCATCCATGTATCTCGGTATATCTGTGACGTCGATTTCCCTTGTTCCAGTAACCCTCTTGTACATGAGCAGAAGAAGCGATTGAGGCGACCCATACCTAAACCAAACCTGAGGCGTGAAAACGTTTCCCAGAGACTTGGAAATCTTTCTTCCACCCTTATCAAGAAACATCTCGTAGCGAACGTGGTAGGGCGGAGGATAATCCAGCACCTCTTGACATATTCGGTCATTCATCCTGACTGAGTCAGCTATATCCTTTCCATAGGCTTCGAAAACTATCCCTAGAGCCCTCCACCTGGCAGCGAACTCAACCTTCCAGCTGAGCTTCCCTCCGCCGCCGACACAGCTAGCCTCACCTTTGAAACCGCAGCCCTTAAGCAGCTGGCCGCCAACCTCCATACCCTCGCAGGTGTAAAGAACCCTTCCTTCTTCTGGAAGAAATTCGTAGGCCCTCGTGGTGTAGATTCGATTACAATTAGAGCAAACAGGGAAGTACGGCAGAGCCTCAACATACTTCTCTTGGCCCAACTCCTCCTTGATCAGCTCACCAACCCTCTTAGCATTAGCAAGAAGCTCCATAATCTCCCTTTTGAACAACCCCTCCCTGTAGGCCTTAGCAGCTGACAAAAACTCGTACTCCACACCACATCTATCAAGAGCATCAAGCAGCAGGGAACTCATATGGTCCCCATAGCTTTGATGACATGAAAATGGGTCAGGTATAGAAGTAACCGGGAAACCTAGGTACTCCTTAAGTGAACTCGGTAAACCTGCTGGAACCTTCCTTAATCCATCCATGTCATCTGAGAACGCAATGTACTTTGACTTATGCCCAAGCTCCTCAACAGCAAGCTTAACACCATAGGCTCTAAGGCAATCGCTTAGGCTTCCTATATGCGGTATCCCCGAGGCGCCTAGGCCGCTCTCAGCCTTAATAACCTGCTTCCTGCCGAGGCTACGTTCCCTCTCTAAAAGCTGAAAAGCAACCTTGTCAAGCCAAGTGCCATGCCCTATGATTTCCCTACTCATACCTATGCTCCATCCGCCTTCAAATTAGGTTAGAGGTCTCTAACCGATAAATATTAGCTTACGGCATACTGTACAAATGTTTAAAGGAACTAAAAGCTAACTTTAAATGAAGGTTTCAGCCTTGTCAGCGACCCAAGCTGATTTTGAAGTTGAAACATTTGTGAACCAGCAGGTTGAGGAAATTAGGAAAACCATAGGTGCCGGCAAAGCTATAGTCGCCTGCTCAGGGGGCGTTGACAGCACCGTCTCCGCTGTTCTAACCCACCGAGCAGTCGGCAACAACCTTCTATGCGTATTCTTCGACACAGGATTTATGCGTCTAGATGAACCTAGGATGGTTGTAGAATCGCTTTCAATGCCGCCAGTACAGTTGCCTATAAAACTCTTTAACGTTAAAAGAAAATTCATAAAGGCTCTTCAAAACCTTGAGGATGCTGAAGTTAAACGTAAGGCTTTCAGAGAAACGTTCTACCAAGTTTTATCTGAGAAAGCTCGCAGCGAAGGTTGCGAGTTCATGGTTCAGGGAACAATCTACCCTGACATAGCTGAAACCAAGGGTGGAATAAAGACACAGCATAACGTCCTAGAGCAGATTGGGATAGACCCTGTTGAGAAGTATGGATTTCGTGTTGTTGAGCCTGTGGCGAAGCTCTACAAAGGTCAGGTTAGAGCTGTCGCAAGGTACCTAGGAGTTCCAAGTAACATATCTGAGAGGCAGCCTTTCCCAGGTCCAGGTCTGGCTGTCAGATATCTCGGGAAAATCAGATCTAGCAAGCTAAAGGCATTGAAGCTGTCGACACAGGTAGTTGAGTCCAAGATTGGCGTTTCGAAGCCTGAGCAGTACTTCTCAGTTATTCTAGAAAACAAGCTAGAAAAGTATCCCACGGAGCCTATCCGCAAGATCGTTGCAGGTAAACTAGGTGTTCAGGGTCGTGAGGTTAAAGTAAGAATTTTTCAGGGGCAAGCTACAGGTATGGTTGATGGAAAAAGAACCTACGGAAAAATAGTTGGCGTAGATATTTCCCGGAAGCATAGGGAGGAGTTTGGCTGGCTCACTGAGAAACTTTTTGTGCTTCAAGATGAAATCCTATCTGAAAACCCAAGCTTCACAAGGGTTCTATACCTAATCAGCGAAAAGGGGTCTAGGAACCCATATGTGGCTGTTATTCGAGCTATAAGAACAAAAGACTTCATGACCGCTGATGTAGCTAAGCTTTCTTGGGTTGTTTTGAACGATACCGCGGGGGAGCTTCTGAAGAAGTGCCCTGATGTCTCAAGCGTTTACTACGATATAACTCCGAAGCCTCCGGCTACCATTGAGTTCGAGTAATATTGACATAAATATGTTAATATTATATTTAAGCAAATCAGAAATATGTCAAGAATATTTAAATAATTTATCCTGTAACCAATAAAACGGCAGCAATTACTGGGAAGTCTTATGCCGATGCAGAAAATAAGCGAGGGAAAAACGAAAATTGTCTACACGACGGAAAACCCAGAAGAGGTTCTGCTGGAATTCAAAGACAGCATCACAGCCCTCGACGGAAAAAAGCATGATGTGCTGAAAGGTAAAGGCAAGATAAATGCAGAAGTCTCAGCAAAACTTTTCGAAGCCATTGAGAGAGAAGGAGTTCCAACACACTTCATAAAACTTGTGAAACCAAGCTGGATGCTTGCCAGAAAACTCACAATGATCCCTATGGAGGTTGTGTGCAGAAACTTAGCTGCAGGGCACTTCATCTCACGTTTCCCAGTGTTTAAGAAAGGTCAGCCGTTCAAGAAGCCGATAATTGAGTTTTACTGGAAAAACGATGCTTTACACGACCCAATCCTCGTTGAGGATCATGTTGCAGAGTTGGGTTTAGCCAGCGAAGACGAACTTAAGACGATTAGGCTAATTACCGGCAAAGCAAACGCTGTGCTCATCGGCTTCCTCATAGCTAGACGGCTGAGGCTTGCTGATTTCAAGCTTGAGTTCGGAAGAAGTAGGGGCGGGTCGCTTTTCGTCGGCGATGAGCTGAACTGCGACTCAATGAGGCTTTGGGACACTGAAACGGGAAGGATTCTGGATAAGGATTCGTATAGGCAAGGTTCCTCGCTTGAAGAGGTTATGAAAGTCTACCAGGAGTCTCGGCAGAGGATCCTGTTTGGTGAGGGGAGTTGAGAAGCTTCATTGTTGAAGCTGTTATCGAGAATAAGCCCCTAGCCAAGGATCCCGAGGGTGAAACAGTCTACAGGGACCTTATTACCAAGAGTGGATACGAAGCCGTCAGAGGTGTTCGTTCAGGTAAGTATCTTCGGTTGACTGTTGAGGCTAAGGATGCTGATGAGGCGAGGGATCTAGTTTCAAAGATGTTCAATGACCTCAGGATCTTCAATCCTGTTGTGCACTCATGTAGGATAACTGTCAGGATGAATGTTGAGTGAAGGTTGCGGTGGTTAGGTTTCCAGGCTCAAACTGCGACCTTGATGTGCTTTATGTACTGAGAAACGTGCTTAAGGTTGATGCAAACCTTGTTTGGCACAGGTCTTTTAGCCACAATGATTTCGATGCTGTTTTTCTTCCAGGGGGTTTTTCATACGGAGACTACCTTCGTGCAGGCGCTATAGCATCACACAGCCCTTCACTACCCACCGTAAGGAAGATGGCTGAGGAAGGTAAACCGATACTGGGAATATGCAATGGATTTCAGATACTCATAGAGGCAGGTCTCCTACCCGGCGCACTTCTAAGAAACAGTTGTTTGAGGTTTGTGTGTAAATGGGTTTCATTGGTTGCTGAAAACGACAGAACCGCATTTACGCAACTACTCCAGAGAGGCTCCATACTCCGAATGCCTGTTGCCCACCATGAAGGACGCTACGTCAATGATGAGGAGGGGCTGAGGGAGCTTGAGGAAAACGGTAGAGTTGTTTTCAGATATGTTGATGAAAGCGGCAAAGCAACTGAAGCAGCAAATCCAAACAGCTCCATGAACAATATAGCTGGAATCTGCAACAAAGAGGGAAACGTCCTAGGTCTCATGCCTCACCCTGAGAGGGCATCTGAACCTATTCTAGATCCATGTGGAAAAACAGATGGGCTTCTGCTATTTAGATCAATGCTCGAATTCCTGAGGTCGAGGTGAAAACAATGAAGCAGAATCCAACCCTGAATGTCGACCTCACAGAGCAGGAAACCTGCGGAGTGAGAAAGACGCTTGGAAGGGAGCCTAACAAAATTGAGTGGGGAATGTTGGACATAATGTTCTCTGAACACTGCTCCTACAAGAGCAGCAGACCTCTGCTGAAGGGTCTTCCATCAAAATCAAAAAGAGTTGTTGTGGGTCCCGGCTACGATTCTGGGGTGGTTGACGTAGGCGATGGATACGTTGTTGCATTCAAGGTTGAGAGTCACAACCATCCTTCCGCAATAGATCCCTACAACGGTGCAGCAACAGGCATAGGTGGAATAATCAGGGACATACTTTGCACCAACTGTAGGCCAATAGCCCTCCTAGACTTGCTTAGATTCGGCGACCTGAAGAACAAGCATTGCAGATGGCTTTTCAAGCATGTTGTCAGAGGTATAGCGGAATACGGAAACTCAACAGGCATACCTACAGTTGCAGGCGAGGTTAGCTTCGACAACAGCTTTGAAACAAACTGCCTTGTCAATGTTGCATGCGTTGGGGTTGGGAAGAGAGGGAAACTAACCTTAGCTAGAATGGATAAGCCTGGAGACTATGTTGTGTTGGTTGGGGGTTCAACTGGAAGAGACGGAATACGTGGAGTAACATTTGCTTCAAAAACCATCAGCGAAGAATCTGAGTTTGATAGGCCTGCTGTTCAAATTGGAGACCCCTTCGCAAAAAAGGTTGTTATTGAGGCAACCCTTGAAGCAGCTGAAACTGGGTTTGTTCGAGGGATAAAGGATCTAGGTGGCGGAGGGCTAACCTGCGCCCTATCTGAAATGTCGAACAAAGGAGGAACAGGAGTTGAAGTTGATCTCGGCAAGGTTCATGTTAGGGAGGAGGGTATGACTCCGCTTGAGCTCATGCTGTCAGAGTCCCAGGAAAGAATGGTTTTCGTTGTTGAACCTGAAGGTTTGAAGCAGGTTTTAAACGTGTTTGACCGATGGGAGCTCCCCCACTCGGTTATAGGTAGGGTCACAGAAACAGGGAAGGTTGTTGTTAGACTGAGTGGAAAGACTGTTGCCGAGCTTCCCTCGAAGATTTTAGCTGAGCCTCCAATAATCCGAAGAAGGGCTTTGATGCCGAGAAAACATATGGAGCTATGGAGGGTAATTAAGCCGAAGCAACCTAAGAATCTAACCAACATAGTTTATAGGCTTCTATCCACGCCGAACATAGCAAGCAAGGAGTATGTTTTCCAGCAGTACGACCATGAGGTCGGCATTAGAACGGTTGTTAAGCCAGGGGAAGCTGACGCAGCTGTACTGAGGTTGCTTGAAACCGATAGAGCTATTGCGGTTAAGGCTGACTGCAACAGCAGATTCTGTTACTTAGACCCGTTCAACGGTCATGCTGGGGCTGTAGCTGAGGTTGCTAGGAATGTTGTTTCTGTTGGAGCTGAACCTATTGCTGTGGTCGACGGATGCAACTTCGGAAACCCTGAGAAGCCAGAGGTTTTCTGGCAGTTCAGTGAAGCCATACGTGGTATGGTCTACATGCTTAGGGGTCTCAGGCTACCGTGCGTTGGAGGTAACGTCAGCTTCTACAATGAGGATGAGGGGTCAGGTAGGGCTGTTAAACCAACAAGCATTGTTATGATGCTTGGCCTAATAGAAAACCTCAACTGGATATCAACCATGGCGTTTAAGCAACCTGGCAACCTCATTATTGTTGTTGGTAGAACCTACCCTGAGATGGGTGGATCTGTGTACTACAACGAGATTCATGGAATAGCTTCAGGCAAGCCTCCTAGAGCTTTAGTTGAGAAGGAAAAGGGCTCAATAAACACGGTTAAGCAATCCATAAGGGAAGGCTGCACCAGGACTGTGCATGACTGCTCAATTGGTGGATTGGCCGTTGCTTTAGCCCTGATGGCAGTTAAGGGGGGGCTTGGAGCTAGAGTTAACATAGATAAGGTTCCGAAAGCTGGGGTTAAACGTTTAGATGAGCTTCTTTTCTCAGAGTCCAATGCGAGATTTGTTCTAGCAGCCTCTGAGAATAATGTTGACAAGATAGTTAGGTTTGCTAAAAGAAATGGTGTGCCAGCGGCAGTTGTAGGCGAAGTGGAAAACTCTAACCACCTTAGTATTTTCAACCGTGAAGCCAAGGTTATTGACTGCCTAGTCGATAGGATGCAGAAAGTTTGGAGTCACGCTATACCTAAGCTTATGGGTGAGATCTGTTGAGATGTTATAAACGCGAAGAATGCGGAGTTTTCGGGGTATACAGCCGGAAGGAGGATGTTGCTGAACGCATCTACTACGGGCTGATGACTCTGCAGCACCGCGGCCAAGACTCCGCAGGCACATCAATCCTAAACGGCTCCAAGCTATCGACGAAGAAGGTTCCGGGTTTAGCTGAATCCCTCTCCAGTCATCTCCCCAAAATGAAGGGAAGGCTCGGCGTCGGCCATGTAAGGTACTCTACAACAGCCTCAGCAAGCCTCATCAATGCTCAGCCATTCACCATAAACTCCTCCAAGTGCCCAATTTCCCTAGTATACAACGGAAACATCGTAAACTATGTTGAGCTTAGAAGAAAGCTTCAGGACGCAGGTGTAACGTTTAGGTCTAGGACAGATGCGGAAATGATGTTGGCCCTATTAAGGTTAGAGCTGGATAGGTCAGGAGACATGTTCGAAGCCTTCAGGGTGCTTGTGTCAGAGGTTGAAAGCTCATTCTCTGTTGCTGTGCTTATGGGCGACGGCAGAGTTATGGTTGCCAGGGACCCATTCGGCTTCAAGCCCCTCTGTTGGGGGCAGAACAGTGAAACAATTGTCTTCGCTTCAGAAAGCGTTGCCTTAGACATCAACAAGATAAGGCTTTTGGACGACGTTAAACCTGGGGAAGCAATTGTCGCCGGTGATGGGGGAGTTGAGAGAAAAGATTTCGCGTCCTCTAAACGTAGAGCTCACTGCATGTTCGAGTACGTCTACTTCAGCAGGCCTGACTCAGTAATTGATGGTAGATCCGTCTACGATGTTAGGTATAGGCTTGGGATAAATTTAGCTAAAACCTACGAATCCAAAGCCGACGTAATAATTCCTGTTCCAGACACCTCGAGAACTGCAGCTGAAGGTCTCTCCAAAGAAACAGGCTTACCTGTCGCTGAGGGCCTGATCAAAAACAGGTATGTTCAAAGAACATTCATAATGCCGAGCCAAAGGCTAAGAGAAAACGCTGTTAAGATAAAGCTTAACCCACTTAAGACCGCTCTCCACGGTAAGAGGGTGATTCTGGTGGACGACAGCATCGTCAGAGGTACAACTCTAAGAGGCATAATAAAAATGGTTAAGGAGTCAGGTGCTAGGGATGTGCATGTCAGAATAACTTGCCCGCCAATAGTATCCCCCTGCTTCTACGGGATTGACATAGCAACTCACATGGAACTCATAGCAGCAAACAAAAGTGTTGAGGAGATTCAGAAGATTCTTGAAGCTGACAGCCTAGGCTACCAGACAATAGACGGATTGGTTGAAGCCATAGGAATGGATAGGGGAAGCCTATGCCTAGCATGCTTAACCGGGCAATACCCAACTCCCAAGGCTCAGACAATCTGCGAAAAGCTGAGAAACGCCCCTTACACTAACAGAGTTAGATACTGGGAGAGAGGCGAATCCTAATGGCTGGTTTGATAGGTATCCTTGCTAAGGCTGAAACAATTCCTGAGGCAAGCGCAAAGGCTGAGAAGTGTGTCAAGTACGTTAGCTGCACCGATGGATGGAATGTTTTCCACAGGAGCGACATAGGCTCAGAAACATTGTTGAACAACAGGATTGAGCAGGCTCAGCTTATCAGAGATGTGTATAGGTATAGGGAAAGCAAAGGCTTAATCGGGGTAACAATAGAGTGGATACCGAAAAGAGGTAAAATTGTTCTTAAAACCTAATGGTGATTCATGTTGGCTGGGAGAAAACCGTTTATCTCAATCGTTATGGGAAGCAAGTCAGATATATTGATTGCAGCTAAAGCCCGGAGAAAGCTGAAGGAGCTTGGCATAGCATCTGAAATCAAAGTCTTATCAGCGCATAGAAACCCGAAAGAGCTTGAGCGCCATGTCGAAAACTCTAGGGCAGATCTCTTCATAGCCATAGCAGGCCTATCAGCCCAGTTGCCCGGCTTCATTGCAGCTAGAACGCTTAAGCCAGTTATAGGTGTACCAGTAGACGTACACCTCAGCGGCTTGGATGCGCTTCTATCTATTGTTCAGATGCCCCGAGGCATACCTGTGGCATGTGTAGGGATAAACAACGCTGAGAACGCCGCTCTGCTGGCAGCTAGAATTCTAGCTCAATCATACCCGGCTCTCAGGAACCTGTTGGCAAGATGAACCTAGCATGAGCCGAAGGTACGCTGGGGCTGGGGTGGATGTTAGGAAAGTTAGGGCTACGCATAGTAGCATAGGTAGACTCGTCAGAGAAACCTACAGGTTCAGGGCTGGAAGGTTCGCTGAGGTTCAAGGCAGGTTTGGCCACTATGCTTCACTTATCAACATTGGGTATGGAAAGGCTTTGGCGCTTCATGCTGACGGTTGCGGAACCAAGGTGCTTGTAGCTCAGCTTATGAATAGATTTGACACAATCGGCATAGACTGCGTTGCCATGAATGTGAACGACCTAATCTGCATGGGAGCTGAACCCGTAGCCCTAATCGACTATTTAGCTGTTGAGAGAATTGATGGAAAGATGATAGATGAAATAATGAAGGGTTTGGTGAAGGGCGCTGAGCTTGCTGGTGTAGCAATAACAGGCGGAGAAACAGCCGTTATGCCTGATGTGATCAAGGGAGCTGTGGAGGGCAAAGGATTTGACTTGGCAGCGTTAAGCGTAGGCACCGTTGACCTTGACCGCATTGTAAGCGGCGATAAGATGAAGGTTGGAAACATCGTAGTTGGCTTCGAAAGCAGTGGTGTGCACAGCAACGGCTTAACTCTAGCTAGAAAGGTGCTTTTCAAGGAAGCAGGCTTAAAAGTCTTCGATAGGCCTGAAGGTTTCGATAGAACCATTGGTGAGGAGCTTCTCACTCCGACAAGGATCTACGTTAAAGAGGTTCTTGAAGCACTCTCGAACGTTGAGGTTCACGCTGTCGCTCACATAACTGGAGGAGGCTACAGCAAACTTAACCGCTTCAGAAACTATGCGAAGGTTGGATTTCAGTTGGATGCTATGCCTAAACCTCAGAAAATATTTCGCCTTATTCAGAGGCTTGGGAAAATACCAGTTAAGGAGATGTATCAAACCTTCAATATGGGTGTAGGCATGTGTTTGGTTACGCTACCTGAATTTTCAGATGAAGTTATTTCAATAGCAGAGAAGCATGGAAGCCGTGCGTTTTCTATCGGAAAAATTTGTAGAGGAAGCGGGGTTAGGATTAAAATCGCTGGAACGAAAACGTTCAGCATCTAACTTCAGCTCATAATGCGGCTGAAGCTGTATTACGCTCTGAAACTCAGAACTCTGAAAAAGGAAATATTTTTAGGAGTAAAAAAAGAAAAAGGGATTGTAAGTTGCTACTTTACGGTTGCTCTAAACTTGCTCTTACACTTCGGGCACTCGAACAGCCCTATCTTTATAACTTTCTTGCTTCTACCGCCTTTCAACTCCCATGATTTTTTGGGTTCAGCCACCTCGGTTCCATCTTTAGGACATTTAGCCATCATAAATCACCGTTCACTATGCTTTCAGTTATCTGCTGTAATACTATATATGATATGCGGTAGCTGGCTTGGGCTTCAGCGTCAAAAAGCGTCAGAGGTTATAGAGGCTTTTTAAACCATCTTCCTCGGAAAAGGCTTTAAACCCTTTCCTCCTCTATTTGTCAGAGTAAGGTTTGGTGTTGGTGAGCTTTTGATCCGTAGAGATGAGATGCAGGAACTGGTACGCGGCTACAGGAGACCACTGGGTTTAGTGTTGGGTTCTCATTCTGCACTTGATGCGCTGGCTGGGCTTCGCAACCACGGATTAAGAAGTTTGGTGTACACAACTAAAGAGAGAGCGAACATTTATTTTCGTGAGCCGAGAGTTGGTAGACCTAAAGTTAGGGTCGACAGCCTGCCTCGCCTTGTTAGGAGCGAACTAATTGTCGTCGAAGATATTCGCGACATAGTCAGGATGAGGAATAGGAGGTGGAGTGAAGCTATTCTACTCTTGGATAGGTATGAAGATATTCTTAAGGATGAGAACCAAGATGCTTTGGTTGAGCTTGAAGCCATACAGATTCCTAACAGGGCTTTCGCTGTGTACGTTGGCGGTGAAGCCTGTGCCAAGATTGAGAACGAATTTCGAATTCCGATAATGGGCTCTAGAAGTCTACTGAAAATTGAGAACAGGGAGGAGGTTGAAAGAAGCTACTACTGGTATCTTGAGAAGTCCGGGATCCCTCATCCCGAGGAGTTTAGATACGAGATTAAAGGAAACGGAATAAAGTTTCCCAGCAAGATTGAGAAGCCGATTGTTTTGAAGGTTCCACATGCCGCCAGAAGGCTTGAAAGAGGATTCGTATTCGCAGCTGACAGCTCAAGCTTGGAGGAGGAGGTTGCCTCTGAGGTTGCGTTAGGCCACATACTTCTTGAAGACCTGAAGGATGGTAGAGCTGAGGAGTATATCCCAGGTGTAACAGCCAACTTCAACTTCTTCTACTCCCCAATCAACGCTGAGGAGAAGTGGGGTCAACTGGAGAACTACGTTGACAGATGGAAGCTGGCGAACGAATTCCTATCAATCGATGAGAGGAGGGAAACAACGCATGATGGAGTTATCAGGATGCTTGCGAAAGAGCAGCTTAAAGTCAACTGGAACAAAACAAGGTTCCCTCTAAGCTTTGAGGTTACAGCGCACTCAATGATAAGCCTCCGCGAGTCTCTTCTGCGGAAAATCTACCCAGTCGCAGACGCTTTCATGGAGCTAACCCAGAAAACGGATCCTCCAGGCATGATCGGAGCCTACTGCATCCAGACACTAATCTCCTTCGAAGAGCAGCCCTACGTGGAGGCGGTTGAGCAGGGAGTCTACGACCTAGGCGGCAAACTTCTCTTCGACTTCGTTCCAAGAACTCAAGATATTGCTGTTAGACATGGCGGTGGGACAAACGTGCATATGGCTCTTGGAAGCCAATATGCTAATGCTAAATACCTATGTCCAATGAGTACAGGTGACAGGATAGCTTTAGAGATTGAGGTTGCTAGAAGAAAAAGAAAACTTGATAGAATTGTAACCTAGAATAGAATGTTCTCCTATTGCGTCCTAGCTGAGAGATGGCTACTATAGGTGGGAGCCGCATGGTTCACCTAGAAACCTTCAAGGAACTGGTGTCAGCCCTACTCGTCCTCCTCGCAGTTTTGGCTGTGGAGGCTTTATATGCCCTCTACATGGTGGCGCATGGAGTTAATGTGCAAGTCACATCCATCGGCTTAGCAGGCTGGAAGCTTAATTTTCCTCTTATTACCATACTGGTTTTAGGCGTCATTACCGTAGTTTTGTCTTCATGGCATTATGCGGTTAGGGAGGTTAAGGTGGTTCAGGTTAAGCCTGCGAAGGGGAAAGTTAGATTCCACGACCTAGCTAGACGTATGAAAATCGCCTCGCTTATACTTTCAGCATTCGCAGTAACGCTTTTCCCTCCATACGTCATAGGCTCAAACTGGCTCTGTAGCTCTATGCCGCAGCTTACGGGTTTACGGGCAACCTTAGTCCCATTCCTGGATCTTCCAGCCCTCTGGAGGTACCTGATCTCACAGAACCTATCAGTATTAATAGCCGCATTAGCATCCATAATCTATGTGCATAAAAGTAGGAAACCTAGGAAAACTAAGGCTAAATAGAGCGAATTAGAGATAAATCCCACTCTAATCTGAGAAATAAGAGTATACGATATTGTTAACCAATCTAAATACATATGAACTTAATTTATTTTGCTTAATTTTATGAAAACCATCTGATTTCATGTTTACCTGCTTTATCCTATCCCTAAGACTCATGACTGTGGTGTTTGGGGATAGGGGTGTCTCCAATTTTTTGGATTGGATGGAGGCCCCCAACTCGATTTATTGGATAGGATCAAAAGCTTCCCATAATAGATCAGAAACTTTTTCAACGTTATGAAAACAATACACATTAAATATTTACTATGCGACTAAAAGTTAACAAAACTGGATATAAACAGGATTGCTCATTATTATACCGGTTGGTGCTTCTCTTTGCCAGATTATCCAAGGTTCGGTCCTGCTGGTAAACCCATCGACTTCAAAGGCGACATAGCTGAAGTTCCAGCATACCTGAGAAATGAGGGCTTAGATGCTTTCGAGTATCAAGCTGTTAGGGGTGTTAGGATAAGTAAGCCTGATGCTGTTAGGCTTGGGGAGGCTGCTGAGAGCAACGGTGTTCTTCTAACGCTTCACGGCCCATACTTCGTTAATCTCTGCGGTTCAAAGCGGGTTGTTTCAGCTAGCATACAAAGGCTTTTTGAAAGTATGAGAGCTGCCTACTGGATGGATGCAAAGCAGGTTGTTTTCCACCTTGGTTTCTATGTAGGTCAACCTAAGGACAAGGCTTTAGACATGTGCATCTCAGCCATGAAGAGGGTTCTGGAGAAGTCGAGGAGCTTCGGTGTCAGCGGTGTCTACCTCGGACCTGAGTTAACAGGTAAACCGACGCAGGTTGGCAGCTTGGAGGAGATTGTTCAGATATGCCAACAGGTTGATGATGCTCGTCCAACAGTTGATTGGGCTCACCTACACGCTAGGGAAAATGGGCGGATAAAAACTAAGGATGACTATCTTGAGGTTATGAGGTTCATCGAGGATAAGCTTGGCTCAAATGTTCTCAAGAACCTTCACACACACTTCACAAATGTTGAGTTTACAGCTAAGGGTGAGAGGCGCCATCGCCCCTTAGAGGAGCTTGGTTTCGGACCAAGCTTCAAGGATTTGGCTGAGATAACGGCTGAGCAGAAGCTTGCGCCGACCATAATAAGTGAGTCTCCCATGCTTGATTTAGACTCGATAAAGATGAGGGAAATCTTTATGTCCTTCATGAAGAGCTAGTGCGCTTGATGGCTAAGATCATAGCGTCTGCTTCATGCTCACAAGCTTATGCTCATCCCAAACGAATTCGATTCTTTTTCTCTTAGCCAAAATATCAGAGCATTCCTGAAGAACAGCGCCAACAAGCATAGGTAAACCGATTGTAGCATCTATGTAAACAACTGCGCTCATAGCCTTCTCATCAATCTTACCCCATGACTGTGCCTCCTTAAACGTGCAGCCTGATAGGCCGCCCCACTTAGGGTCGTCTGTCGTTATCTGAACCGCGTAGTTATGCCCCCTACTATGGTGTCCAAGAGCGTCAAGTATGACGCTCATCTGCTGAATGTAGTTTTTCGGTGTGCCTCCACCTACAAAAACAACACCTGTCTTTTTTGATTTTAATCTTATCTGCACTACCTCGTAGTTGTCTCTGATGGGATCTATAATAACTCTATTCTTTTCTCCCTCAACAACATCCCAATAGTATTTCGTTAGGGCAATGCCTATCCCGCTGTCGTTTAGTGCTGGGCAGAACACAGGTACACCTGCGTCAGCTGCTGCGTAAAGCACCGATTCACCATCGCTTAGAGATCTGCCCAACTGGTGAAGGTACTCTCTGGTTGAGTAGACTTTAGGTTCAAGCCTTGCAGTCATCTTGCAGATTAAATCATCAACCTTATTCAGCTCATCCTCGTCAACATAAGTGTCGTAGATCCTGTCGATGCGCAGATCCTTAAGCTTCAAGTCGTCTGCATGCGGTGTCCCAATGTACGGCGGAACCCCCACAGCCTCACAGAAGTCGTGGTAGAGGTTAGCTCCAGTGGAAACAAGAACATCCACAAGCCTATGCGTTATCATGTCCCTTACCACCCTCCTCATTCCGCCTGGAACCAAAGCTCCAGCAAGTCCGAGGAAGATTGTTGGTCTATCCTCGTCCTGCAGCATATTCCTGTAAACCTCAAAACACAAAGCTAAATTTCTACTTTGAAATGAGCTGAAACGCATCGCCTTAACAATCTCACCTAGACTTCTAGATTTATCCACATCTAAATGTCTAATTCTCTCCTTAAGAAACTCAGACTTCACCAACACGCATCCACACAAACTAAACATATTAGCAAGAAAATGTTTTAACTCTTTAGTTTCTCCTAAACAATATTTAATTAGTGAAGATGCAGTTACTTTCAAACCTTCATGGGTGTATGTTTTGTCTGAAACCTGTCCCATCTGCAGTAGCTTAATAGAAGATGAAGGGTGGCTTTGTGAGATCCACCGGAAAGCATTTGAAAATTTGAAGTCCGCATACGGAACTTGGTATAAAGCGTACCGCGGCAAAATAACTATTGAAGATTTCTGCAGGAGAATCGTTGAACTTAAGGATACTGGACAGGCTGCGAAGGAAGTTGCTGACTATGTTTCCCGAAATACGAGTTTGGTGGAGGGAAAGTGGGGAAAACACTAATACTCTGCGAGAAGCCTGATGCTGCTCTAAGGCTTGCTGAAGCAATCGACAAGTTCAACAAGCCTAAAAAGATTGAGAGAAGAGGAGTTCCCTACTACGAAGCAAGCGACGGAGAGAAAAAGGTTCTCGTATGCTCGGCTCTAGGGCACCTCTACGGGATTGATGTTAAAGGCGTCAGGGGGAGACGTCACTACCCAGTTTGGGACTTCACTTGGAAGCCTAAACACGAAATTGAGCGTGGACAAAAGAAGCAGGAGCTATGGCTGAAAACAATCAATGAGCTCTCAGAGCAGGCAGACCTATTCATCAACGCCTGCGACTACGACATTGAAGGTTCGCTGATAGGATACATGATCCTCAAGTATGCATGCGGAGGAGCTGACTCTAAGGCGAGAAGAATGAAGTTCAGCACACTAACACCGGAGGAGCTTTGTGAAGCCTACGTTAAGCTTCACCCTCAACTTGACTACCCGCTTGTTAACGCAGGCATGTGTAGGCATGAAGTTGACTGGCTCTATGGAATAAACATTTCAAGAGCTCTAACAGAGTCAGCGTACAGCTACAGCGCCCGTTACGCCACCCTAAGCACTGGTAGGGTTCAGGGCCCAACTATGAGATTTATTGTAGATAGGGAGAAGGAGCTGCTTTGCTTTGCGCCTTCGCCTTACTGGATGATTAGGGCTAAGGTTGAGGTTGATGGGGCTAAGGTTGAGGCTGAATATGAGCTAGATAGAGTTGAGGTGTTGGAGGATGCTGAGGGTGTAGTTAGGGAATGTTCAGGCAAGAAAGGTTTAATCCAAAACTTAGATACGCGAAGTAACCGTGTTAGTTCACCTAACCCATTCGACCTACCTTCCCTCCAGGCTGAGTGCTACCGCCACTTCGGGTTTACGCCAAGTCAAACCTTAGGTATCGCTGAGAGGCTCTACTTGGATGCGCTAACATCCTACCCAAGAACATCCAGCCAGAAACTTCCCCCCACCATAGGCTACAGGGAAATCTTGGAAGCCCTTAGCAAACAGCCGAACTATAGGGCTGGAGCAGAAATGCTTCTCTCAGCAGAAGCCTTAACGCCAAATGAGGGGGGGAAGACAGATCCAGCTCACCCAGCTATTTACCCAACAGGTGTCACGCCGAAGAGGCGGCTTGAATCTAGGGAGCAGAAGCTCTACGACCTTATTGTGAAAAGATTCATGGCAACCTTTGGCTCAACAGCAGTAAGGCAGAGCAATAAGGCTACCATCAGGGTTGGGAGGCACACCTACTACCTGAGAGGCTCAAGACTGGTTAAGAAGGGCTGGATTGAGCTCTACGAGCCATACTCGGAATTTGAGGAGGTTACGCTTCCTCCACTAAAGGTTGGGCAGGAGGTTCTGTTCAAAAATGTTTTCTGTGAAGGTAAATTTACGCAGCCCCCGCCACGCTACAACCCCAGCAGCCTCCTACGCCTAATGGAGGATGAAAACATAGGTACGAAGGCCACTAGAGCAGATATTGTGGACACACTCTACCGGCGGGGGTACATCAAGGGGGAGAGGATTGAAGCCACACCACTAGCATTCAATGTAACCAAGCTTCTGCTGAAGCATTGCCCAAAGGTTTTGGATGTTTCTTTCACACGTGAGCTTGAAGGTATGATGGAGAACATTGAGTTAGGTAAGGAGAGCAGAGAACATGTTGTTCTTGAGGCTGTGGAGCAGCTTAGGCCTGTGATCGCAAGCTTGAAGGAAAGCGAGAAAATAATTGGCAAGGAGCTTAGCGAAACAATTAGGGATACGAGGAGGGGGGAAATCACCCTGAGCTCACCATGCCCGGAATGCGGCTCAAAGCTCATGGTGATAAAAAGCAGGAAAACAGGGAAGCAATTCATAGGCTGCAGCGGAAGATGGGAAAGAGGCTGCAGCTTCTCACTTCCACTTCCACAGTTCGGAAAAATAACGCTGCTTAGCAAAAACTGCAATAAATGCGGCTTCCAGCTCATTCAAGCTAAAACCAAGGGAAGAAGACCGTTTGTATCCTGTTCCAGATGCTTCGCAGAAAAAATCAGGGTTAAATCAACCTGAATAACGGAAACCGCCCCAGCACTAGTCATTACACTATTTTCTAATATTTACCGTCACCAACCTAGTTCAGCTTCTATCTGAGGAAAAAGGTAAACATTTGTTTAATAATTATCGCATAGAAAGCTGAATGCAATAGTAAAAAGTAAATACTTGTTCATGGCTATATTAGGCGAAGAATTGGATGCGGTGGTAAAAATGGCGAAAGTGAAAGCTGTTCTATTCGGTGCTGGGGTAATAGGGTGTCGCGTGGCCAAGTTCATCTTGGAGAAGGAAGGGATAGAACTCGTTGGCGCTATTGATGTTGCTCCAGACAAGGTTGGGAAAGACCTTGGAGACATATTGGGAATTGGTAAGCGTCTAGGCGTTGTAATATCAAACAACGCAGATGCTGTCTACAGGAAAACTAAACCTGACATAACAGTTCATACGACATCATCCTTCCTGAAGCAGGTGTATCCGCAGATAGCTAAATCCCTTCAGTACGGGGTTGATGTGGTTTCAACCTGCGAGGAACTATCGTACCCATACTTCGGTGACCCGGCGCTTGCTAAGAAACTTGATGCGTTAGCTAAGAGGAAGAAAGCTACAGTTCTAGGTACAGGCGTTAACCCAGGTTTCGTGATGGATACGCTGCCAATTACGCTCACAGGGGTGTGCCAAAAAGTTGAACACATAACGGTAATGAGGCAGATGAACGCGGCTACCAGAAGAATTCCGTTCCAGAAGAAGATAGGTGCAGGACTTACTGTTGAAGAGTTTAGGGAGAAAATTGACAAGAAGCTGATTACAGGACACGTTGGGCTTGAGCAATCAATGTCTATGATAGCTGATGCTTTAGGCTGGAAACTTGACAAGGTAGAGGTAGGTACAGTTGAGCCTGTTATAGCTAAGACGCCTGTGCAAAGTGATGTTATCAAGGTGGAGCCAGGTAGGGCATCTGGTACAAGGCAGACTGCAAGGGGTATAATGGGAGGAAGGGAAGTAATATTGTTTGACTTCCGAGCCTACATCGGCGCAGAGGAGGAGTTTGACTCAGTAACCATCGATGGAGTTCCACCAATCAATGAGAAAATCTCACCATGCACTCACGGCGACTTCGCTACAATAGCTATGGTTGTCAACTCAATACCTAAGGTGATTAACGCTCCACCTGGACTAATGACCATGAAGGATCTGCCTATTCCTTCAGCTGCAGTTAAGAACATGGCAGAGTACATAAAGAAGAAGCGGTAAATGCATGGGGACATGCCTACCCAAAAATACCCTATTTTTTATTAAACTAGAATTCCATTAAAACATGTGAAGTGAGGAAAATGGAGGTTGACATTCGTCGTAAGTCGCATATGATAGATCAGATTGTTGCACTTGACCTCAGCGCAAGAGGATTCATGCGTGGGCTTTACGATGCCTCAGCAGCCACTGTTGATAAACCCTTATGCCTAGCTGCAGCTGAAAGAATTGCTAATGTAGCGAACAAGGGAGACGTAATGTTCGTAATAACAGGGTTCCCCATGCTTCCTGATGGAGTATGTGAAACAGATGGGCCTCCCGGTGCTGCTGTTATCGTTGAGACGCTTAAGGCAATGGGTGTAAAGCCAATCTTGGTATCCGATAAATTCAGCTCGAAAATAGTTGGGGTTGCCAGCCCAGGCACGGAAGTTCTGGAAATTCCCTTAGAGAATGAGAAAGCTGAGTCTGAAGGGAAGAGGCTTCTATCAGAATACAAGCCTTCTGCCCTAATATCGATCGAACGCCCAGGATGCAACGACAAACAGGCATACCATGTATTTCGGGGGTTCAGCATCACACATTTCGTCGGCAATACTGATTACCTGTTCAAATATGGTAGGGAAGCTGGTTTAGCAACAGTTGCTGTGGCTGACGTTGGAAACGAGTTAGGATGCGGAAAAATAAGCGACTTTGTGAGAGAAAAAATACCCCGCGGCGCCAAGTGCCAATGCCCATGTGAAGGAGGCATAGCTGCCACAACCCCGGCAGACGTACTGGTGATCGGAGGCACCTCCAATTGGGGAGGCTACGGATTTGCCGCCTGCCTCAGCATGCTGAAAGGGCTGAAATACAGGCATAACCGAGAAAGCGAGCTTAAGGTACTTAAGCGCATCAATAAGGCAGGAGCAATTGACGGTGTAACCTTGAAAAACATACCTTATGTCGATGGACTGCCCATATCAGTGAACGGAAGCGTCATAGACTTTGTGTGGACAATAGTCAACTCGCTCTAGAAATCTGGGAACACACCGTAAAATTCTCTCATTTTTGTTTTGAACGTTTTTCCATCCATCTCTTATAGATGCCAGATTTTTCTAGAAGCCTGTATATTCCAAATATAATTAAAATATAAGTTTCGCTTATATGTGACTTTCAAGTTCACTCTAAAAGAAGGGTTGGATTCAAATGGAATTAGAGAAGATCGCTTCAGCTCTGGCAAAGATTGTTGGAGAAAAAAATATTTCCACAAACATCTTTGAAAGAATTAACTACGCTCTAGACGGATTGCCCTATGAGCTAGAGGAGGAGGAAGTTCCATCAGTAGTGGTTCGGCCTAACGGCACTAAAGAAATTTCAGAGATCATGAAGTTTGCGAATAAGGAAAAAATTCCTGTTCTGGTGAGAGGTTCTGGAACAGGTCTGCATGGGGGGTCTAGACCGAAGAAGGGTCAAATAATTCTCGACACGACAAGACTCGATACGCTGGCGGTTTATAGGAATGAGGGGTACGCTGAAACTGGGTCGGGAATCAGGTGCATGCTACTCAATGAGAAACTTGCTGAGTTCGGATACTTTTTCCCAGTTGTTCCAGGAAGCGAAAGGGTTGCGAGCCTCGGCGGAGTTCTAAGTGTGAACAGTAGCGGTCACTCAGTAGACTCCGCTCTAGGTAAACCTGCAAACTACATACTTGGGCTTGAAGTTGTTCTGCCAACAGGCGACATCATAGAGACAGGCTCGAAAACTCTGAGGCAAACAGCTGGCCCAGACCTCACAAGACTGTTCATAGGCACGGAGGGACAGTTAGGCGTTGTAACGAAGATTAGGTTCAGGCTTGTTCCTAAACCAACTCACTTCAGAAGAGCTCTCGTTATTTTTAGCGATGTCCGTGACGCCGCAAGGTGCACCATGCACCTTTACGAGGCGTCTGCGCCTTACCCACTATATCTGGAAGTTATGGATCAGAGATGCTCAAAAATCAGCTTTGAGGCTGTTGGGCTGAAAGACCCAAGTGGAGTAGCATATCTAATCGCCACTTCTGGAGACAGCGAGGAAGAGGCTGAGCGTGACTTGAATGAAATCTTGGAAATTGCGAAGCAGCATAAGCCTAAGAGCATTCAAGTTGTTTCCGATGAAAAACTATGGGAAAAAATCTGGAGTGCAAGGCAACAGATTCTTCCAATTCTATGTCAGGTAGGCCCATCAGTATCGGAAATATGCGATCCTCCCCTATCGAGGCTTGCTGAAGCCGTGGATGAAATTTACTCCATCAAAATAACTACTATCCCAAATGTTGAAACATACATATACGGTCACATTGGCGCTCCAAGCTTCCATCCGCACTTCGTCATGCCAGTTGGGCTTCCTAAGGACGTTAAGAAGAAGCTGGTCAAAGAGATTAGGCAGAAAGTGATGCAGATGAACCTTAAGCTTGAAGGAAGCTACGGGGAGCAGGGAATTTTCCCTGAGAGAAAAGAATTCTACATCGAGAAGTACGGCAAAATTAGCTATGACCTCCTAATCCGAATCAAGCATGCGTTTGATCCAGATGGCATTCTGAATCCTGGGAAATGGTGATGCGAGATGAGTGCTGAGTCTGAAGGTAAAATAAAAGAGGAAACCAAAGAGTTCATCCAAGACATTGAGAAGTGCCTCCGATGCAGATACTGCTTGACCGTATGCCCCCTGTACGATGGATGGCTGACGCAGGCTGCAAGCGGGAAAATGCAGTCTATCTACTACCTACTGAAATGGGGGTTAAAGCCTGATGAACACTTCAGGCAGATGCTTTATCGATGTTCAACATGCCGAAAATGCGATGTGATATGTAAAACCCAGGCTGGCGACGTTAAGCCAGGTGAAAAAATTGAAAAGTTCCGAGAAGTGCTTATCAAAAAATATGGGATGCTTCCGCTTGAACGCCAAATATTCGCACGCGATGGAATTATGAAACATAATAATCCCTACCATGAACCTCATGAGAACAGGTTCAAATGGGCGGCAGAACTGCCGAAATCCGGCAAGTACCTGTATTTCGTTGGCTGCACCGCAGCCTACCGCATACTGGAAGTAGCTAGAGCCACTGTGGAAATCTTTCGGAAACTAGGTGTAGACTTCTTTGTACTTAACGATGAAGCTTGCTGCGGATCTGTTCTCCTTAGAACAGGACAAACAGATGACGTAGTGAAGCTGATTGAGAAGAACATGGATTTATTCAGGAAAAATGAGGTTAAAAATATTGTAACGTCTTGCGCTGGATGCTATAGAACCATTAAAGTTGATTATCCCAAATTCGCTGATAGCTTCAACATAAATGTGCTTCACTCATCTGAGGTTGTTAAAGAATATCTTCCAAAGATTAAATCAAAACTAAGAAAGCCGAAGAATCAGATAGTTGTAACCTACCATGACCCATGCCATATGGGAAGACACTGTGACCTCTACGAGGCGCCTAGAGATGTGATAAAAATGCTGCCTAACGTGAAGCTTGTTGAGATGAAAACCAACAGGGCTGACGCAACATGCTGCGGAGCTGGCGGAGGCTTAAAGTCAGGTTTCCCGAAAGAAGCCTTGGATGTGGCTAAGACGCGAATTAAGGAGGCTGAAGAAACAGGAGCTGAACGATTGATCTCAGCCTGCCCGTTCTGCCAGCTGAACCTAGTCCAAGCGATAAAAGAAACTGGCAGTAAGCTTAAGATGCAGGACCTAACGGAGTTTGTGCTAGAGTTCCTACAGTAATTCTAAAAACTCCCTCCTTTTTCTTTAATGAGAAAACTGCATACAGCAGCCATAAAGGAAAACAATATGCTGATCATGAAAGCCCAGCTGTAGCTGCTACTTAAATCAAAAACCACGCCGAAAAACGATGTGCCAACAGCAGCGCCAACACAATGAATTAGAGTCAGAAAACCAAAAAGTCTGCCTACAGACAGCTCGCCGTAAATGTCTCCTACGAATGCTGAAACCACCGGGGTCATAGCGTAGTAAGAGAAACCGAACATGATGATGAACACGTAATAGAAAGCTAAATTCTGCATTAAGTATAATGGCAGAAAAAACGAAACCGTACGTATCAGGTACAAGGCTGATAAACTTACTCTTCCACCAAACCTATCAGAGATAGGTCCAATGCAGATTGTTCCAACAAACATTAAAACAGCCATGACACCGTACGCATTTGCCGCAGTAACCTCCGAAACTCCCTCTTCAAATGCTATTGGAACCCAATGCGTTACCACCGGGATATCTGTGAAGCCGCAGAGGAAATAGATAGCTGACAACAGCAGAAAAGACCTAGTTTTCAAAGCATCTGAGATTGCGGTGGCCTTAACCGTGGTTCCTTTATTTCCACCAGTTTTCATATCAGTTTTCTCGATAGAAGCATTCCTAAGATCTGAAGGATTATCTTTCATCAAGAGCTGGGTTAAAGGAACCACTGTTAAGAGTAGAAGAGTTCCTAAAATAAGCCACGTTGTTCTCCAGCCGAATTTAAGCATAAGGTACATTGATAGCGGTATGATAACCGTTTGGCCTAAACAGAAGCCTGAGCTAAATATGCCCATGGCGGTTCCTCTCTTCTCAGTAAACCACCTTGCAACCAGCGATGCGGTAGCGATCTGCCCTCCATTACGGTAAGTAACCCCGACAAGTACGCCGTAAAGCAGGTAAAGATGAAGGATTGAAGAAATGTTGCTGAGCAAAAGCGTACTAACCCCCATCGTTAAGGCGGTTACCAAAATAACTATCTTGGGCCCATACCTATCCGTGAATCTGCCGATGATTGGAAGAGATAAGCCTGAAACCACGAGATTGATGGACATAGCTGAGGAGACTGCAGCTGCGCTCCATCCCAGCTCACTCATCATTGGTCTGAGAAAAACGCTGAAGGAATAAGTCACACCGCACATCATGAATATGGTGATGAAGGCGCATAGTACCATAACCCATCCATAGTAGTAACCGCCGCTGCGCCGCAAATTCGACCAACCGTTTGATTATGCAATTAGCCATATTGGCATTAAAAAATTAGAATGTTGAGTAGTGAAATGATTAAATAGCTTAACGTTTCTCTAATTAGTTTGGTGTCTAGTTTTGGCAAAGACGTTAGGGTTAAAGGAAGCTCAGGAAAGCGTTAGAAGCATATCAGGTGACCTTAACAAGAAGGAGGTTTTCACAGCATCCTTCTTTATAGGCATACTTGCTGAGCAGCTTGGTGATGTGGCTAAAACCTACTTCCATGGCGGACGTAAAGGCGTTAAAGGTGAGGATATAGCTGACATAATAGTTTGCTCGATTGCATTTCTAAATTGGCTTGACCTAGATGTGGAGGATGCCTTTCTAAAGGCTTTGCAGAAACATAGGAGTAGACTTGAGCTTGAAACACGTGAGCTCCTTCCGGTTTACTGCAGAACCTGCGGAACCATAATAGAGTACCTGCCTCTGCATGTGTTTAACAATACGTTTACGATTCGCTGTCCAAGATGCAACGAAGAAACGAGGCTGAAGCCTGCTCCAGACCTAACTGATCGATAGAAACTACGGTAATTACGTCGACTAGTTCCACACCATATTCTTTCAGGAGAGCTATGAAATCCTTGAGTGAGCGGTTGCTATGCCCAACAGAACATATAGCCTGAAGTTGAGTCTTCATTTATTCCCCTATTATGGAGAATATTCCCTTAGTGAAAACTTTTCCATCTATGGGATCTATAATGTTTATATCCCTAAAGTCAAATAAGAAAGACAGTATTCTTGGAAGAATGATCTATGGAGCTTAGGAAACTTCAAAGTACTCCCGACGGAACCTCCTTCGTGACGTTGCCTAAGTCTTGGGTTAAGAAGGCTGGCATAGTAAAAGGAAATGTTTTATCCTTCGTGGAGAGGGAGGATGGAAGCCTCCTTATAAGCCCTTACGGAGAAACTGAGAGGAAGATCGAGGAGGGCACGCTTCATCCTTCATCGCTTATTGAGCTGGAGATTGAGGAGAAATATCTTCTAGGATACGATATTATCAGGATTGACTCTAAAGAGGTCATTGAACCGGAGATGAGGGATAAGGTGAAGGAAACTATTAAGCGATACGTTGGCTTGGAGATAGTTGAAGAGGATGCTAGGAAAATACTTATCCAGTGCCTTCTCGAGCAGACGCTTCTCATACCTGATAGAATTATCAGGAGGCTACACCTAATCACTTTAGCGATGCAGAAGGATGCTGTTCTAGCTGTTTCGCAGAATGACTCTAAGCTTGCTAGAAGTGTTGTTGAGAGGGATGAGGAGGTTGATAGGCTTTACTTCCTACTTGTAAGACTTGTGAGGTCCGGGATAAGGACTCCCTCACTCCTCGAGAAGCTTTCAATAAGACCGGTCGACTGCCTAGACTACAGGCTTCTAGCTGTCTTCATAGAAAGCTTCGCTGACTGCGCTGTTGAGGTAGCCAATAAGGCGTTAAGCCCACCGTATGGGAAGATACCTGAGAAGGTGGCTACGCAGCTTGAGAAGATAGGAGACATGATCTACAAGATGCATGAGGATGCACTTGGCTCAGTCCTTGCGAGAGATTTGAAGACAGCTTCAAAGTTCTCGACGAGAAGCCTGGAGGTTAAAAGCTTCATTGAGAAAGCTGAAGAAATATTGTTAGAAACTCCTAGGGAGGTTGTTGAACAACTAACACCTGTAATCGTTGCTCTCAGCAGGATGAACGACCTTAACGTTGACATCGCGGACCTAACGGTTACGAGGTAAGTCTGTCTTCCCTAAACCTTAATCACTCAATTTTCAGATCAACCCAAGAAAATTTGCGTTGAAGGGTCTTTGGGTAGTAGAGTTTCCAGTCGAAATTAACTTTCCTACCCCACCTATAGTAGATTCTTGGGTCGATGTAGCTCTTAAGCGAGGTTCCGAGATTGTAGTCTCTTGTTGCCCTCATCGTCTTTATCTTAACCTCCAGCATCTTCAAAGCTTCCTTTGATCTCTTAGTCTTCTGCGACCTAAGCTTCCTAAGCCTTTCCTCCTTCTTCATCAGTGATTCACGCCACTTCTTAGGAAGCTTCCTTTTATGGTTGCATTCTATAGCAGCCTGAAGATTAGCCATTGTTGCGACATTCTTCTTTTCGTAGTCTGGATCTGATTTTGAAACCTCAGCGCTTTCTAGGAATTCTCTCACAACCTTAGAGGCATGGTATGTTCTAAAGACTTTAGCTGTCAGCCCTGGCATAACTTCGCTTAGGAAGAGGCTTATGTTCTCTGATCTGACTCCGTTAAATATTGATGACTTAGCTTCAGCAATGAATTCCCTGAGGTTTCTGATAACAAGCTCAGGAAGATTCACTTCCTTACGCCATCTAACCGAGTCCTTCCCAAGGAAGTTGAATATTGTTGCCCCGTTTCCGCCGATTTTGATGTGCTCAGGCCTAAGTGTGGTTGCGCCTACTGTGTCAGCCTCATCCCTATCCTTCTCATCTCCTACACGGAGCTTCAAGGTGTCTATCAGGTAGCTGACAGTAGCCAGCTTTCGTCTTTTCAGGTCGTCGGATCGAAGATTAGCCTCTATATGCGATCTTAGTTTGCCAAGCTTCTTTTCAAGTGCTACGGCTTGATTGAACTTTTCAATTTCACGTTGCTGCTTGATGCTTGATGAGTCTGAGAGCCAAACATACTTAAGTTCGCCTCTAAGCTTATCATTCCACTTAGCTATCCACATGTAGTCTGATTGCCAAACTATCTCCTTCCAGTTCCCATCAGGTTTCGGCGCATCAGGTGAGAGGTTTAAGGTTATGTCGCTTTCACATGCACCCGACTTCCATCTTCCGCGCAGGGGATGTTTTCCACGACCCATGAAGATTGAAGGCGGCTCAACCACGTAGTTGCCGACCTCAACCTTAACTCCATCCACAACAGCGTACCCATACTTCTCCTTGTTTGCCTCCCCAGTGGCTTTACGCTCCTGAGCAAGCTTCTTCTTCTCCTCCCTTACTAGGTTTAGCTTAGCATTCCTCTCTTCTTCAACGTACCTCTGGATCTCAGAGAAGTTGAAGTCTTCTGGGGCAGTCTTCTGCTTGATGTTAAGGGCTTCGGAGAAGTCTTTGAAGAAGTTCCTTACGAAAACTGGGTCTTTAACGTAATCTGTTCCAAGCTTCTTAACCCAGGCAACAGCCATCTCCTCCTGCTCCGGAGTTAGAGAAACCTTCCTGCCCTCCACTGAAATGCTGAAGCCTTTCGCTTCATATTTCTTAGGTACCATTACGCCGTTGTGGATGAGCTGCCTCATCCTCATCTACCTTTCTTCTTCTCGCTAAAATTGTTGAACTTATATTAAAACCATGAAGTTCAGATGCGTAATAATGGTTATGGACGAATCTAGAGAAAAATATTTATTCCTAGGATGGAAGCGCCCGGGATGGGATTCGAACCCACGCGACCCATATGGGTCAGCGGCTTTCTAGCCCATGGGATAAAGGATCTCGAGGCCGCCGCTATTCCACTAAGCGACCCGGGCACAGGGGGAATTGGGGTTTCCCATGGTTAATAAACTGTTTTTCCCTTATTTCCATGTTTAGGTTTCTGTTAAGCGAAAAGGTTTTCAAATCCGCATACGCATATTTAGTGTTAAGGTTGGAGTTGAGTTGGCGTTAACAGTGTTCGTGTTGGTCACCTGTGAACCCTTCGCTGAGGAGGATGTTCTTGCAGCGCTTAGAAAGATACCTAGGGTTAAGGAGGCTCACTCGGTCTACGGAGCCTTTGACCTCCTCGCCAAGGTTGAGGCCTTAAACCTAGATGAGGTTGAGGAAACATTGATCCAAAGCATAAGGAAGATACCTAACATTAAAAGTACGCTTACGATGATCAGCACTAGGAGGCAGCTTTAGCTTTCAGCCAAGTCTTTTAAGCTTCTGCTGAAACTCCAGCAGCAGCTTCGTCTTCTCCTCCTCCTCGTTTAGGCAGAAAACCTTCATACCCTGCAGGAATCTCTCGTAGAGGAGAATTTTTTGGCTGATAAGCGGCTCAACTATTCGGGAGACTGTTGATGGCGAAACGTTAAGGAACCTGGCTAGAGTTATTTGGTTGAAAACTTTGCCCCTGTTTTCAAGAAGATGCTCAAGAAGCTTGGTCTGAGCCTTAGACTGAAAGATTTCAGTAAGCCTAGTCAACTTCGACACGTAGATTAGTATGCTCAACCTTCTAATAAAAATAAGCGGTCTATGTTAAGACTCTCTTCATTCATAGATTACTTCTGTGCCTACATGTTCTCCCTTAACAACCTTCTCAATATTGGTTGGGTCATCTCCTGAAATGAACCATGTAGGTATCCTAGACCTAAGCATAACCGCTATGGCTACAGGGTCCGCAAGCTCATAGCTTCCAGCGTAAATCCTGTTGCTGACCGCCATCTCTAAAAGCCTCCTAGCCGAAACCTCCTTCAGCAACTTTGCCTCCCTGCTCTTCTTCGGGTCCTCTGTGTAGACGCCGCTAACATCGCTAACGTTAACCATAAGGTTCGCCCTGAAGGTTTCAGCCGCTATAGCCGCAACAGCGTTTGTTGAATGCCCTGGCTGGAGGCCGCCTAGAACAATAATCCTATCTGAGTTCAATGAACAGTTAAGTTCCTCAATGTTTCCAGGGACTTCAGGGAAAGCTTCGCCTCCAAGTGCGGAAATCAGAAGCCTAGCGTTTAGGCGTGAAACGTAGATGCCGATCTGGTCACATATGGATTCAGCGGCTCCAAGCTTCCTAGCTGCCTCAACATACCTCCTCGCGTTTTCTCCTCCCCCAGAAACAACAACAAGCCTATGTCCCTCCAAGTGGAGTTTTTTGATTACCTCTGCGAACACCTTAACTCTACCCGTATCCAAGTTTGTTGCGAAAAGGAATCCGCCTAGCTTCACAGTAATCTTCATCCCGGACACCAACTTAACTAGGAGCAGTGGGTTTATATAACCTGAATCGTTTTGGGTAACCGTCACGATGGGGTAATGAGTCACATTGTCTTCGTCAAGCTCTGTTTCAAGATTCAGGCTTAAACGTATGCTTGACCAGCTTGCGTCAAAGGAGGGTCGTGGAACAGAGCTTATAAGCCTCTACATACCGCCAGACAGACAGCTTCACGAAGTTATAGCTAACCTCAAGGAGGAGAACAACACCGCATCCAACATCAAGTCTCGTACAACCCGAAAAAACGTTCAGGACGCTATAGAAAAGGCTATTCAACGCGTAAAGCTATTCAAGAAGCCTACGCCAACAGGTTTAGTTATATTCTGCGGAGCCCTGCCGCAAAACGGTGTAGGCACAGAAAAGATGGAAACCTACGTCCTAGCTCCACCTGAAACGATAAACGTATACTTCTACCGCTGCGACAGCAGATTCCACCTGGAACCACTACAGGAGATCCTTCGTGAGAGGGAAACCTACGGTATACTTGTCATCGACAGCACCGAGGCTGTGCTGGCGGCGCTTAGAGGCAGAAGGGTTGAAACCCTTAAGCAGTTCACTTCAGGGATCCCAGGCAAGCACAGGGCCGGGGGCCAGTCTGCAAGAAGGTTTGAGAGGATCAGGGAGGCTGAGGTTAACGGGTACTTCAAGAGGGTTGGCTCCCATGTAAACGAGCTTCTAGGCCAAATAGGCGATTTGAAGGGTTTGATCATAGGAGGTCCGGGGCCAACCAAATACGACTTCAGGGACGGCGAATATTTGAACTACATGTTGAAGCAGAAGATTGTTGCTACAGTAGACACGTCATACGTTGGCGACGGCGGCGTTGACGAGGTTGTTGAGAAAAGCCCCACGATACTTCGAGGCGTCCGCTACATGGAGGAGAAGGTTGCTGTTCAACGTTTCCTGCGTGAGCTAGGTCAGGAAACTGGGCTGGCTGTATACGGAGTAAGCGAAGTTAGAAAACACCTGGAGGAAAACCACGTTGACACGCTTCTGCTGTCAGAGAAACTGAACCTAGTGCACACGGTTATTAGGTGTGGGCAATGCAGCAATGTGGAGGAGAAGCTTCTGACACCTCTTGAGTTCTCGAAATTGAGGCAGAACATTCAGGATGAGAAGTGCAGCAGCTGCAGCAACAAAACGCTCTCCGTAGCTGAGTCTAAGGATCTCGCGGATGAGTTGATTGAGATTGCTGAGAAGACTGGAGCTAACATCGAAATTGTATCGACGGAAACAGAGGAAGGTGTGATGCTTAATAAGTCTTTTCTAGGGGTTGCAGCGATCCTTAAATTTAGGCCGGGAAACTAGGCTTGAAGAACCAACGCCAGAATAGCTTTGTTTGCGTACAGCCTATTCTCAGCTTGATCCCAAACAATCGATCTAGCGCTGTCTATAACTTCAGATTCAACTTCCTCCCCTCTGCGGGCTGGGAGGCAATGCATGAACCTCACGTCAGCCTTAGCGTAGCTCAAAAGTTTCTCCGTAACCCTATATTTCGGTAGAAAAACCTTCATCCTCCTCCTTTTTTCCGACTCCTTACCCATGGAAACAAATACGTCTGTGTAGACAATGTCAGCGTCCTTCACAGCCATCTTAGGCTCAGAGGTAAGCTCAACAATGCTTCCCGCCTCTTCAGACGCCTTCTCAGCTAGGTCTATAGACTCCTCGTTTGGCCGGTAGCCCCTTGGCGTGGCAACGCTTATGTTAATTCCAACCTTGGCGCATCCCACGAGTAGTGTATTGCAGATGTTGTCTCCATCGCCAACATAGGCTAGCTTCAAGCCCTGAAGCCTACCCTCCCTCTCCCTTATGGTCAGCAGGTCTGCTAGAATCTGGCATGGGTGATACATGTCTGTTAGGCCGTTGAGCACAGGTATGTCAGCGTAGTTAGCCAGCTCGATTATGTCTTTATGCCTATCAAGCCTAGCCATTACGGCGTCTACGTAGCGGCTTAGTGTGTTGGCGGTGTCAGCTATCGTTTCACCTCTTCCAAGCTGGATCTCGTTCCAGCTGAGATAGATTGCATGTCCGCCAATCTGTTTCATAGCAACCTCGAATGACACCCTTGTTCTGGTAGAAGGCTTCTGGAATACCATGGCAAGTGTTTTTCCCTGCAGTTGGCTGGCGAAGGTTTGCGCATACTCCCTCTGCTTAAGTTTGCCTGCGAGATCAATTATGTGCATTATCTCTTCGCTTGAAAGCTCAGCTAGGGAAATAATGTCTCTCCCTCTAACATCAACCATTCACGTTTTCTCCCGACATAGATTAGCAGGTAAGCAGATTAAGTAATCCCTTCATAAATTTGAACTAAACGGTTCCTAATGCTTTTGTTATAGCCATAAGTTCAGGTCCAGTTGTTATGGGGCCAACAACAGCGCCTCGAGTGTTCGCAAGCAAACCAGCTTTGACGTATGGTGTGCCTGAGTTCACTGTTCCTGAATCAACCGGGACTCCTAAGGTTTCCTCTATTAGTTTCTTCTCATCATCCTTTATTGAGGGGTGGGCTAGAACGCCTTTATTTGTGGCAACAGCCATTGAGCCCACGTATGGTAAGCCGCAAATCTCTCCCTTAACAACCTTCACACGGAAAATCTCAGACATCTTCTTAATAAGCTGCGTTGAGAACCTGGGGTCAACAACAGCTCCATAGTCATTTACGAGAATTATGTTGCCGAAAGCCGTAACCTTACTATGCAGAACCTCAACATTCATGTCAGCAACAGACCTAATGGCTTCAAGCTCATGGCTTAAGGATAAGTGTGGAACAACCATGCCGCTTGAGTTTGCTGCAACAAAAATCCCGAGAAGCCTAGAGGCGCAGAGATTGGTTACGCAGACATCAACCCCAAGGCACTTGCTGAACCTATCTATCTTCTTCCCAGTCAACCCATACGGAACAATCGATAAGCTTTCGTTTGAAAAGCAGTACACACCTATGTTAGGGCTTCCGAACACGTCTGCTTGAATCACAGTCACGCTTTTCGCCCGCAAGACAGCTTAAGGCACATAAAATCATTGTCTTGTCTTTTCAGCCTTCTCTTCTTTTATGGGATAAACTATGACCTTGCCTTCCTTGTCCTTAACAACCTTAACCCTGATTCTTCGGGGAGGCTTCTCTATGCTTCGCATCCACATCTCCTCGTTAATCTCGTTGCTTAACGCAACATCCTCAGTCTTCATGTGTCTCATAACGAAATCACGTAGGATTCTGATGGCTCTCAGAGTTCTTCTACCTCTGGGCGCAATCCAGGCTCTGCGTAGAGGAACTGTGTAAAGCCTCTCCTCAACAACCTCCTCACCAGGCTCAGGCTTCTCTTCTTCAACAGCGGGTTTCGACTTTTCCTCAGTCATATGCTTCGCATCCAACCCTAAATCTTAAGCTTAACCTTCCTCCAAGGCTTCCTCTTAGGGTGCGTTCTAACCTTGCCCCTTGTTTTAGCGACAACCCAGGTTGGCACTGCCCCTTTCTGTCTCCCTGCTCTCGCAAGCCTACGCTTCTTAGCTGCCGGTTTGTTTCTAGCCATCTTCTACGCTCTCCTAATGGTTATGTCTTTACGTCTGGATTGAACATGCATCAAGGTTTCTTTCAGCTGAGCATCTGTTATAGGTATATTTATCTTACCTGACTGTGCGAGCTGAATTAGCTGAAGCTCAACCTGCTCAGCGAACTCAGGCTTAACCATACTGAGGTTTTTGAGCCTCTGTCTAGCTTCAGGGGTAAGTATCCTCCTGAGGATAGCTTGCTTCTGCTGCTCAATCTGTTGCTGCAGCTGAGCCCTCTTTTGCTCGTTACCCATGGAGCGTTGAATCTCAGCCCTCCTCCTCTCTCTAAGGAGCTCAAGCTCCTCGTCACTCTCCTCACCCATGCTCATGTGGAACCCAACTTTACCCCTTCAGCTGTTCCTTCACAATTTCTCCGGCCAACCTATCTAAAACGCTGAAACCCTCCTTAGAAAGCCTTCTACCCCTCGCTCCGTCCTTAACAACCAAACCTGCCTTCTCAAGCTGCTGCAGAGGCTCAGAAATCGATGATCCGCCGCCCTTTATCGTATGCTCCCTGCGTCTACCCTTGCTTCTTCTGCCGCCATATTTGCCTCTAAGCCTTGACACTCCTATTGTTCCGTGGATGTACAGCGTTCTCAGGAGGGATGCGCAGCGCATGTACCACCAGCCGCTGTTCTGAGGTGGTTGTAAAGCGTGGCAGCTTGTTTTAGCTGTTAATGACCAATCTGGCGGAGTAACTTCACCAACATTTTTTTGCAAGTAGTCCGCCAGCCTCCTCAAGTATACTTCAGCCGACACATCATATGGCGTTGGCAATATGCCTATTCTCTCCAAACCCTCTTGACCTTTTGACTAAATCTTAAAGCCTAATATAAATCTTGATGGCAGCAGCCTCCAAACTTGTTTGCTCCCACTCTTTCCAGAACGTAAACCCTCCCACAACCATGTTTACTTCAAGACCTACGTTTCATCTTCTCTTTAATGGCTGGATACCTTTTCCTTGCCCCGCAATCCAGACATGTTACAACGACTGTTGTGCCACGTTCAGGTCGAACCCTAACTCTGCAGTTTACTCCAGGTAGAAGTAGGCTTCCACAAGCCTTGCATACGTACTGCTTATGCTCCCTAGCTAACCTAACACGGCTTTTCATGCCTATCTTCCTAGCTAGATCAACGTATCTTGCAGCCAAACCCTTATCTCTGTGGAAGACTTCTCGACTTAACGTGTGCAGCCTCTCAATCCTTTCCCGAGCTATGTTCTGTTCAGTCCTCCTCTTAAACAACTTTTAACTTATCCTCCATCCAAATCCTAACTGGTTAGGTTGGTTCTAATCTTTTCTTTGAAGTTCCTGTTCTTCGTATAACTATGGTTCTGAGCTATTTAGTCTTGGCGGGTTGGTTTTGGTGGGGTAAAAGTTTAATTATATGTAATTAAACTTAATTATATGTAATTAAGCAGTGAATCAGAGTTGAGCGAAAAGAAGAGAAAATTCACCACAATCTCTATTCCAACACCACTATTCAAGAAGATAGAGAAGGAAATTAAAGGCACAGGTTTCTCATCTGTGTCAAGCTACGTGATCTTCGTGCTTAGGGAGATACTTGCCAAACACGAGACTGAGGAGAAAAAAGCCTTCACCAAAGAGGATGAAGAGAGAGTGAAAGAGAAACTTAGAGCTTTAGGCTATTTAGGCTGAATTTTGGAGGATTGAAGCATGTCTACCCCCCACGGCGGCAGACTGGTCAACAGGGTTCTCCCAAAAAAGAATAGCGAAAAAATCCAGCAGCAAATCAACGAGCTGCCGGAAATCAGCGTCAGCAGCGAATTAGCCTACGACATCGAAAACATAGCTAAAGGTGTCTTCAGCCCACTTGAAGGATTCATCGGGGAACAAGACTACATCAACATACTAAGCGACAAAAGGCTATCTAACGACCTACCGTGGACCATACCTATGCTGCTTGACATCTCCAATGAAGAGGCTGAGAAGCTTAAGGAGAACGACGACATTCTACTCACAAGCAACAGCAGACCAATTGCAATCATACATCTGGAAGAGAAGTATAGGTACAGCAGAAATCAGCTATGCACCCAAGTCTATGGAACCAAAGATCCCAAGCATCCCGGTGTCGCTAAAGTGTTAGGGATGAAGGAGCTGCTTATCTCAGGGAAAATAAATCTCATAGAAGAGCCGCCTTCCAAGTTCAGCAGATACAAGCTGACGCCTATGGAAACAAGAATTCTCTTCAAGGAGAAAGGATGGAAAACCGTTGTTGGCTTCCAAACAAGAAATGCGCCGCACCTAGGCCATGAGTATGTGCAGAAAACAGCCCTAACCTTCGTGGACGGCATCTTCATCAACCCTATCATAGGGAAGAAGAAGCAGGGAGACTTCAAGGATGAGCTTACACTTGAAACCTACAAGACCTTGATTGAAAACTACTACCTTAAGGAGGTGGCTGTTCTAGCAATACTTCAAACAGAGATGAGGTATGCAGGTCCAAGGGAAGCAATATTCCACGCGATAGTGAGAAAAAACTTCGGCTGCACACACTTCATAGTTGGCAGAGACCATGCTGGTGTGGGAAACTACTACCCCTCGTATGCGGCTCAGGAAATCTTCAACGAGTTCCCAGACCTTGGAGTAATACCCCTCTTCTTCAAGTCCTTCTTCTACTGCAGAAAGTGTGGAGGCGTAGCGAACGAGAAGACCTGTCCGCACGGCAAGCAGTTCCACGTTGAGTTCAAAGGCACGATGATTAGGGAAATGCTTGAGAGGGGAAGTGCTCAGCCTGAGGTGATGAGGCCTGAGGTTGCTGACATAATATTAAAGTGGAAAAAGCCTTTTGTCGAGTAGTGGAACCATATGAAACATGTGTCTGGAGCCTGTTACGTAGATGGCGGGTAGAAGGGTTCTAGTTATAGGTTTAGACTCAGCTCCTCCCGAGCTTCTTTTCCGAGACTTTGTTGGTGAGCTTCCAAACATAGGTGAGATGCTTGAGGACGGAATCTACGGAAGCATGTTAAGCTGCCATCCGCCGATAACCATACCTGCATGGACAGTGATGGTTACAGGTAGGAACCCTGGCAGTCTTGGGCTCTATGGGTTTAGGCACCGCAAGAGAAATTCCTACACTGAGTTCTACATCGCAAACTCCTATTCCATCAAGGAAAAAACGGTTTGGGATGTGCTGTCTCAGGATGGGAAGCACTCCTGCGTTGTTAGTGTTCCCCCCAGCTACCCGCCTAAGCCGCTTAGAGGCTGCTTGGTTTCATGCTTCATAACTCCAAGTGCTGAGAAGGACTACACCTATCCCGCTGGGCTTAAGGTTGAGATTGAGCAGCTTATCGGCAGATACATGTTCGACGTTGAGTTTCGCACAGAGGAGCGAAGGAAGCTTCTGAAGGAGCTTTACGATATGACTGAGAGGAGGTTTAAGACGGTAAGCCACCTGATGGGTAAGAGGAAATGGGATTTCTTCATGTTCGTTGAGATAGGTGTCGACAGGGTTCATCATGCCTTCTGGAAGTTCTTTGATAGAACCCATCAGAAATATGTGCCGGGCAACGAGTTTGAGGACGTTATTCGGGACTACTATAAATTCATTGACGTTAAGGTAGGTGAACTTCTAAAGAAGGCTGGGAAAGACACTGTTGTATTCGTTGTTTCAGATCATGGAACAAAGAAGATGAAGGGAGCTTTCTGCATCAACGAGTGGCTTTCCAACGAGGGATACCTATCCGCTAAGACGCCTGAGCGTGCAGTTGATCTGGAGGAGGCTGATGTGAACTGGAGTAGAACGAAGGCTTGGGGCTGGGGAGGCTACTACGCAAGAGTTTTCCTAAACGTCAAAGGCAGGGAGCCCCTCGGCTGCATCGAGCCGGAGAACTACGAGTCAGAAAGGGAGGAGTTAGCTGAAAAAATAAGAGGCATCAGAGACCCTGATGGGAGAAGGATGAATACGAAGGTGTTTAAGCCTGAGGAGCTTTACCCTGAGCTTAAAGGGGATCCTCCTGACCTGCTTGTCTACTTCGACGACCTCTACTGGAGGTCTGCTGGAACCCTTGGCCAAAATACGATATATCTTTCTGAGAACGATAAGGGGCCTGATGATGCTGTTCACTCAATGTATGGAACCTACATAATGCATGACCCTGAGAGAACCTTGGGCAGGAAGGAGCTTACCGAAGTAGATATTCTGGATGTTGCGCCTACGCTTCTGAAGGTTTTAGGTTACCCTAGGCTTGAAGGTTTAGAAGGCAGGGTTTTAGGTGAAGTTTAGCTTTGGATAAGGGTTTCGTAGTTTGGGTTACAGGTCTTCCAGGTTCAGGTAAAACAACTGTAGCTAGGGGTTTGGAGCGTAGCCTCAGGTCTCAGGGTTTTAAGGTTGAGGTTTTTGATGGGGATGAGGTTAGGAAGTGGCTTAGCCCTGAGGCTGGCTTCAGCAGGGAGGATAGGGAGAGACATATTAGGCGGGTGGCTCATGTAGCTAATCTTCTGGCGAGAAATGGGGTTGCAGCAATAGTTTCCCTAGTTTCGCCCTATAGGGATGTTCGAGGATATGCTAGGAAGCTTATCGGGAGCTTCATTGAGGTTTATGTTAAGTGTTCGCTGGAAACCTGTATGAAGCGTGATCCTAAAGGCTTGTACTCGAAGGCTCTAGGTGGAGCGATTAAGGATATGACTGGGGTTCAAGACCCGTATGAGGAGCCTTTAGCGCCAGAAGTTACAGTTGACACTGAGTCTGAGGAGCCTGATGGCTGCGTCGAAAAAATATTGGCGAAGCTTCGGGAAATAGGATACCTCTAGAGCTTAGGGCGTTCCTTTGAGTTCTGTCGGGTTTAACGGCACTTAATAAGAATATGCCGGTAGGCTTTATGAAAATCATGTCTCTCACTACAACTCAGCTACCTTCCTATACATCAAATGAAAACTGTTGCTGATCGCATGCTGAAACTAGGCAGAATATTGAGAAGAGGCTTTTCTATATAGAAAGAGTCTTCGTTCCTCTCCAATAAATTGGATTGGATGCCTCACACCGTAACGGAAAGCTAATGCATATGGAAACCTTGCCTAAAAAACCGTATCCCACCCATGTATGGAGCCCCATACCCCCCTACGATTTATTGGAGGGGATAGAGGCTTCTCATCCAATAAATTGGAGGAGAGGCATCAATCCCATCCAATAAATCGAAGACCCCCCTCCCCCTCACACCATACTCATGAGTCAAAGGCATGTAATGTGAATCAACCGGAGAAATACCTGTAAGCATATGATACTTGGCAAAAGAATTTATTGAAGTTAAGATGAATCCTCTTTGATAAATAATGGTTAAATACGTGAATATTTCAATCCCAAAAGAGCTTTATGAACGCCTCGCCAAAGCCCTCAAGAACTCAGGCTACAGAAGCCCAACTGAATACATCGTATTTCTATTAAGGGAAAGAATTCAGGACTTGGAGTCAAAAGAAACTGAGAAAAGATTGAAGGCACTAGGCTACCTAGGCTAGAACTTGGCTCGATTCTTTTTCTAAATTTTAAAAAATACATGCCTAAGTTTTATAGGGGAAGCCTATTGAAAAGAGTTGCCGCCGCATCGCTGATCATGGTTGCCCTGCTGTCCCTATGCGCCTACCACCAGCTGGAATATGAAAAACACAGCAAATATCCCTTACCTGAGAAGCTTCTTGTAAATCCAGGTAGGTACACCGGCGAAACCATATGGATCGAAGGAGTGGTCAGAGAGGTCTATCACACTGGCTTTCAGCTACTCGTTAGTAGCGGCGTTAAAAGCGATGTGTTCAAAATTGAAACCAACCTACCTGCGAGTATCGGGGATAGGGCTGAGCTCTTAGGCTTACTGGGCCCGAACAACAGTGTTGTCGCTCAGAAGATAATTGTTTATGAGAAGTGGCAGTCCATTTTTATTTTCATCCATTCCTTTTTCGTAATTCCAATTATTTTGCTTATTCTTCTCAGCAGCTGGAGGTTCAACTTCAGGAGTATGCAGTTCACTAGGAGGAAGTAGAGGTGCCGGGCTGGGTTACACACGTAGCCGCTGCATGGATTCTCGGTAAGCTTCTGAACCTTAAGTGTAGATGGCTGGACAACGCCTATATCGCTGTTTTAATGGTTGGCTCACTTATTCCAGACTTGGTGAAGATAGCTCTTCTGTTCGACCTTCTTCAGATGAATGCGTGGCCTTTCCTTAAACCGCTTCACACGCCTTTCGGGTCGCTGCTTGTAGCTGGACTGGCTTCATTGCTTTTCGAGAATAAGACTAGAATTTTCCTTTTGTTGGCTTTAGGTCTATCCTCGCATTTTGCATTGGATGCTCTGCTGATGCATGTTTCAGGAGGGATAGGTTTTCTTTTCCCGTTTAGCTGGAGTGAATACCAGTTGGGGCTTATTAGAAGTGATGACTACCACGCCGCGTTGGTTACGCTTCTATTGGCCGGGGTGGTTTATGTTTTCCACAGGAAGTGTGCTGCCCTAAAAAGTATTAATGAAGCTCAGCGTTTTCCATCTCAGCCTAGGTAACCTAGGCTTCTCAGCCTTTCCTTAACCTTCCTCTCATCCTCATCTGTGTAGGCGCTTTCCTTCAGACCTACCGCCCTATATCTCAGCGATCTGAACTCTTGGGGGTTATAGATTCTCCTAGTGTCTACGACGATTGGTGTTCTCATTTTTCTCTTAAAGTCTTCTACGTTGAGTTTCTTGAACTCATCCCACTCTGTGACTATTACTGCGCAGTCGGCGCCTGAAAGGCAGTTGGTCGCTGAGTCAGCATACAGTATCTTTTCCCCAAACAATTCTCTTGCGTTCTTCATGGCGGCTGGGTCGTAGGCTTGAACTTCAGCTCCCTCCTCCATCAACCTATTTATGATTCTTATGGACTGGGATTCACGCATGTCATCTGTGTCTGGCTTGAAGGCTAACCCTAGAACCGCTATCTTTTTCTCCTTCACGGATCCAAGTTCCTCTCTCACTAATTCTGCAACATGGTTCGCCTGCTCCTCATTTATCCTTAACGTGGCTTCCAGTAGCTTAGGCTCGTAGCCAAGTTCCCTGCTGAACGCCACAAGCGCCTTAAGGTCTTTGGGGAAGCAGCTTCCTCCGAAGCCAGGTCCAGCGTTAAGGAACTTTCTACCAATCCTGTCATCTAGGCCCATTGCGTCTGCAACTTTAACCACATCTACGCCTTCAACTTTTTCGCAGATGTTTGCAATCTGGTTAATGAAGGAAACTTTTGTTGCTAGGAAGGCGTTGCTTGCATACTTCACGACTTCGGCTGAGGTTGGATTCATCCTCAGTATGGGTGGAACATTTTCTCCATGAAGCTTTCTGCAGAAGCTTTCCAAGGTGTCGCCTGACTTACTATCGTATTCCCCTATGACCACTCGACTTGGGTTAAACGTATCTTGGATGGCTGATCCTTCCTTTAGGAACTCAGGCTGCATAGCTAGACCTACCTCCACGCCGACACGTTTGCCTGAGCTGCTCTCAAGACTTGGCTTAACAAAGTTCAATGTGGTTCCAGGTGTAACTGTGCTTCTCACAACAACTAGGTGGTAGTCCCCTTTTATCTTCAAAGTTTTTCCAATGTCCTTTGCTGCAGAGCCAACATGCGTTAGGTCTATGCTCCCATCACTTAGGCTTGGTGTTCCAACAGCTATGAAAGTGATTTCTGAGCCTAAAACAGCTTTCTTGACATCTGAAGAAACCTCAAGCTTCCCGGAAGCCAATGCTTCATGCAGCATCTCCCTCAATCCCGCTTCGTAGAACGGTGGCTCCTCAACCTTAATCTGCTGAGCTTTAGCCCTATCAGACTCCAGTAGGTATACGTTGAATCCCCTATCTGCGTAACATACAGCCGAGGTTAACCCTACATAGCCTGCCCCTACAATTGAGATCCTCAACCTGACCACACTTCTAGAACAAAATTTCTTAGGATGCGTTGCCCTATAAAAACCAGCTTCATGCTTTGAAGTTTACCGTCCGTGGCATCTGTCTCGGCGACTATGATTTCTCCTCTTCTTGGCTCTTCTGCTCTGAGCTGAAGCTTTCTATGGCTAATTGCTTAACAACCTTAGTCAGCTTCTTATCCACTTCGTTCAGGGTTCTGTAGAGCTGGTAGCTTATTGCGAACAGTATTATTATTGAGAATGTTGTGATGAAATGAATAGGCAAAGCCATACCTAGATGGGTTACTGCGACCCAGTAGATTTGGGGAAACACTCCTGTAACTATAAGCCCAACCCAGAGAATTGACCAGAGAAGGAATGAAGCAACCCTCATCCTACGTCTATAAAGCTCTCGCACAGTTAGGGCTAGAAGGAGAACCCCAATAATGGATGCTACAAGCCCATAAAGCTCAGGCATTGTACTCACCAACCTGCAAATTGAACACTACTTATCCGCTGGTCTGCGTTTTAAAGTTTCATAGAGTATCTTAGGGCCATCGGAAACACCTGCGCCTCTCTGCCTATTGCTAAGATAAATGGATCTTATCGGAACCTCCGTGACTCTGAAGCCTCTTCTAGCCGCTAGGATTAGGGTTTCTGAAGCCCAAGCATAATCCTTAGCCTCATGAATAACCCACTTTAACGCGTTTCTAGTGTAGGCTCTGAAGCCTGATTGGCTGTCGGTGATTCTTCTTCCGCAAACAAGCGAGGTGGCTGATGAGAGAAGCTTATTGCCAATCTTCTTGTGAATAGGTGTAGAGCCAGCGTTCTCCAAGAATCTTGAGCCGACAACGAAGTCTGCTGCTCCATCCAATATCGGCTTCACAACTCTTGGAACATCGTCCGGGCTATGCTGCCCATCTCCATCAAGGGTTACAATGATGTCTGCGCCTGATCTAAGTGCGATCTCAAACCCTGTTGATAGGGCTGAGCCTGCGCCAAGCCTAACAGCATGCTTTACGACATGGGCGCCAGCCTTAGCTGCCCTGCTTGCGGTTTCATCGGTGCTTCCGTCATCTATGAGGAAGATTTCTCCACAGTACTTTCTACAGCCCTCCACCACACTTTCAACAGTAGACTCCTCGTTGTGGCAGGGTATAACGCATGTTATCTTCAATTGGCTCTGACCTTTTCAACCCTACCTTAAAAATGGTTTGTAGAGCTTAAAAAGTTGGCTTTTAAAGCTGCATCAAGGTTTAGGCGAAAAACGCTGCAGGCTTGCCGGAAAGTCGAGAGAGGAGTTGAAAGCCTAAATATACAAGCATCAATACTTATCGGTGTTCTGTTGGTAGGAATTGTGTGGGTTTGATTCTTTCCTTAAAACTCCATTTCCCCGAACTTCTGTTGCTCTTTTAAGCGACTTCCATGATTCTTTTTCTCATGTAGGTGACCGCGATGGGCGCAGTGGTCTTCTCTGAACATGCCAAAAAGGTTCTTGAGGTAAGACGCATAGATGCGACGAAAGTTTCTGAAAGCATACAGACTGCGGAGCACAGGCTTTATGATGTAATGGGCAAGACCATGGTCGCTGTGAAGAAGGTGCAGATTCATGGAAAGATGTTGGGGCTGATTGTCATATACACTAAGCTGAACGGTCAATACAAGGTTGTCACGGTCTTCCCCTCCAAGAACTACGTGGAACATATGCAAAGAAAGGTTAAAAAGGGCAGATGGATACTGATTGATGCGGGAGCTGAGCCGGATGAAGGTTCACTACGACGCTGACGTAGACATCCTTTACATCGTTGTAAAGGATGGACCTGCCTTGGATAGTCGTGAGCTTAACGAGGGCATCATCTTAGAGCTTGGGGAGAACGATGGGATTGTAGGTATTCAAATAATGAACGCTAGGAGAAGTGTCCTCGCACAAGTTTCAGAAGAAATTGCAAAGGAAGTTAAATCTAAGATTGCAGCCATTTAACCTACGTTCCACAGACTTAAACCCGGCTGGCTAGTGAGCACTGATGGAGTATAATGCGTATTTGACACTTGATTTTTACTGAATGAAAGAATACGTGAAAATTTAAATTGGAAACACCTTTGAGTGCATAATTCCTAATCGCCTCAGTTTGAGTACCCACATAGGACTGTATTCATCCTGCCAGTTGGCAATTTACCTTTTTCAAATAGCGGTGGAACGGCCTGCTGTAAACTTCATCGAACTCCATGTTCTTTACGTAGCCTTCGCTGGTTGACGCAATCAAACCTTTTGCAGCTAATGCTCTAAGCCTTAAGCTTAGTGTTTTAGGGTTTCTTACAGTTACCTCAAGACTTCTAAATCTGGCGGTTCCTGTAGCCTTAATCTTGAACAGGATCTGTAGGGAGTACTCATCCACCAGCGACCTACCCATAGGGGAGTCCATAAAATTCACTATCATTTCGGATAGTATAAACTTTCCCTATATAAAGCGTAGTGCACAGCCAGAAAACATGGAGGTGAGAAAACACTATGAAGATGGCATGGCGGCTTTATATCGAAAGACGAGGTTAGTTTATGCTTCAGCTCAGCTGCAAGATTGTTAGTTCAAAGTGAGGGGATGCTGGTCTCCTGTTCATAGACGCCGCTGCTGAACGCCTCTATGTATCGAGAATCGAGATATCGAGAATCGAGTATAGCCTTATAAATAGATTAGATACCTATTCCTGTTTCAGGAAAATATTGGTGATGAACATGAGATTAGGAAAATATATTGGAATAACATTGATCGTACTA